>Ga0105856_1000849_pt1 | contig 14395 bp, 12 predicted proteins | sample OrgsoiDNA_201060_FD_89681 | JGI IMG/M metagenome (GOLD analysis project Ga0105856, IMG submission 89681) | Permafrost soil microbial communities from the Arctic, to analyse light accelerated degradation of dissolved organic matter (DOM) -... | ecosystem: Environmental > Terrestrial > Soil >...
CACGGCCATCCGTGCCCGAAAGCTCAAGCGCGTTACCGGCGAAATTGCTGACCTGCGAATGATCGAGTGCGATCACGGTGCGCCCGCTTTCCAACAGCCGTCTGTGAATCCCGGCACGCCGGGCATGGTCATGAATCAGGTCGAGACCGATCAGAACAAACTCGGTCGCGACACTCATCATGACGTTGGTGTGATAGACCGCGTGGCCTGCGTCGTCGGATGTGTCGAAGCACATTGGCTCAAAATTGAAATGCGTACAGAAACGCTCCAGCGCGACCGGATCGGCGCGGCGTGAGCGCGCCGTATATGCAACCCGGGCGACGTGATCGAGCACCATGGCGCCAGTGCCTTCCAGGAACACGCCGTCGTACTCCAGCCCCGAGTAGTCGATAACGTCCTGTACCCGGTAATTCGCTTTGAGCATCTCGACGACATCCGTGCGTCGCTCGCGCCGACGGTTCGCGCAGTGCATGGGGTACAGCGCAACGTGGCCGCCGGCGTGGGTCGATAACCAGTTGTTCGGGAACACCGAATCTGGTGTCTGACGCTCTCCGTAATCGTCAAAAACGTGGGTGCGTACGCCCGCCGCCTCCAGCGCCGCTGCTGCGTTCGTGACTTCGTCGTGTGCGGCTGAGGCGATCCCTGCCCTCTCGTCGTTGTCATGTCCGGCGTCGCAGCGCTGGAAGGCGTTGTCCGCCGCGGTCTCCGGGTTAGGGTGGAAGCAATGCGGCCGGATCATGACGACAGCGCCAGGCGCCTGGATCGAAATAAGGCTCATGAGAGTCGAGTAGCGGAAGTAATGGCTCGTTTCACCAGTTGGTTCGTCATGCTTATCGGCCAAACACCAACGAGCCGTAAGTGCTCGCGCCTGCCGCCTCGGCTTGATGCGACCCCGCCAGTTCGCCGAACAGGTTCTTCGGGTCAACCACCGGCGGGATCAGCGCAACCTCGATGCCGGCATTGCGTGCCTGAGCGAGCGCAAACAGATATCGCAATGCCGAATAATCTTCGAGCGCAAAACCTACCGAATCGAATACCGTCACCTGATCGGCGCGTTCGCGCCCGGCCACTTCGCCGCGCAGTACGCGCCAGAGTTCGGTTACCGGAAAATCACCCGGCAATTGCTGGATGTCGCCTTCAATACGCGTCTGCGGTTCGTACTCGACAATCACGCGCGCGAGACGGAGCACCTCGGCATGGAGTTCGGTCTTGCCCGGGCAATCGCCACCCACTGCATTGATGTGCATGCCCGGCTCGATCATCTCGGGGGTAATGATCGTCGCGTAGGTCTTGTCAGCCGTAACAGTCGTCACGATGTCCACGCCTCGCACCGCATCGGCGGTCGACTTTGCGCGGACGACTCGTAGTTCGGGATAGCTCGCGAGATTGCCGATCAACTTGTCCGTCGCACGTGCATCGACGTCGAACGCGCGAATCTCGTTGATGCCGAGCAGCGTATGGAACGCGAGCGCCTGGAATTCGCTTTGCGCACCGTTGCCGATCAAGGCCATGGTCCGCGAGTCCGGGCGCGCAAGCGCCTTTGCGACCACGGCGGACGTTGCCGCGGTGCGTAGCGCCGTAGTGAGCGTGAGTTCCGACAGGAACAGCGGATAACCGGTCTCGACCTCGGCAAGTGCGCCAAACGCCATGACGGTGTGAATGCCGCGCTCGGCGTTGATGGGATGGCCGTTCACATATTTGAAGGCGAATAGCTTGGAATCCGCTACCGGCATCAGCTCGATCACCCCGACCTGAGAATGGCAGGCGAGACGCGGCGATTTATCGAAGTCGGACCATCGAAGATAGTCTGCTCGAATGGTCGCGGCCAGTTCGCTCAGAAAGCGCGGGACGCCAATATCGGCGACCAGTCGGTAGGTTGCGGGTACGTCCAGAAAGCGGGTCATTGCCATATCTCCTTGGTTGGCCTGGGCTCCGATGCCGGAGCGATGACGAAATTATTCCTCCGCGGTCAGCCAACAAAAAGAGCGCAAATATGGCAAATTTACCCATCAATAATACATAATGCTCGTTCAAACTTTCATTTTGTACAATTCTTCGGCGCGGCTTTTGTCCGTGTTCAGATATTTTTTCCGGTATGAACCACAGCCCCGGTGAACCAAGATGATCAGCCTCGATGACGTCGACCGGCAGTTGATTGCATTGCTGCGCGACAACGCGCGCTTGTCCGTTGTGACGCTCGCAAAGCAATTGCGGGTCGCGCGCGCGACGGTTCAGAACCGCATCACGCGGCTTGAAACAAATGGAGTGATCGTCGGATATACCGTGCGTCTTAAGCCGGCCGCCGAGGCGCATCGGATCCGCGCCTTGATGTCGATTGCGGTTCAAGGCAACCGGGCGGCGGATGTGCTCAAGACGCTCCGGGGCCATCCGAACGTTGCGACGATTCACAGCACGAATGGACGCTGGGATCTGATTGCGGAACTGCGGGCCGACTCGCTGGAAAATTTCGATCGCGTGCTCGGGACGATTCGACTGCTCGACGGCATCTCGAATACAGAAACGAGCATCCTGCTATCGACGCACAAAATGTAGTTTGGCGCGTCGTTTGAGCTGCCGACTTTTCACGCCTCGGCCAGAGACCTATCGTTTGCATCGCTTCAACAGCGTCGTCAGGTCGTTCCGTTACTCAAACGCTCATAGAAGAATGATCCGTTAATCGGCGTGGGGGCGATCAGACTATTCGCGGGGCTTATACCAAGCATTAGGAAAGAGCGTTTTACTTATTCTTTTTGGCTTTCGATAAAGACGTCAGGCGGTGCCTAAAGCGCACGACCCCACCCTGAACCGTTCGTCTTTATGGAGAACCGCAATGCCTCAAGATCGCAGCGCAGTCCAAGCCGCGCCTCTGGATTCCGCTTCACCCAGCATGAAGAAAATCGCGGCAGCCAGTGTCATTGGCACGACGGTCGAATGGTATGACCTGTTCGTCTTCGCCACTGCCTCCGCGCTGGTCTTCAACAAGGTGTTCTTCCCCGGCTTCGTCCCCTTGATCGGAACGTTGCTCGCGTTCGGGACGTTTGCATCGGCGTATCTTGCGCGGATAGTCGGCGCGGCGCTGTTTGGTCATTTCGGCGACCGGCTCGGACGCAAGTCGATGCTGCTTGTCTCGCTCGTCACCATGGGCATCGCGACCTTCGCGATCGGATTGTTGCCCAACTATTCGTCGATAGGCATCTGGGCGCCAATCCTCCTGCTAGGCCTGCGCATCGTGCAAGGTCTTGCGCTCGGCGGCGAATGGGGCGGAGCCGTGTTGATGGCCGTAGAACACGCGCCGGAGAACAAGCGCGGCCTCTACGGTTCGTGGGTGCAGATCGGTGTCCCGGCCGGCACGCTGATCGCCAACCTGGCATTTCTGAGCTGCAACGCGGTCATGTCGAATGAAGCGCTGCTGTCGTGGGGATGGCGTATTCCCTTCCTGGCGAGCGCGCTGCTGGTCGCAGTCGGGCTTTATATCCGGATGAATACATCGGAGACACCATCGTTCAACCAGGTCAAGGAAGCCGCCGCGCAAGTCAAACTACCACTCGCCGAGGTGCTCACCCGCAACTGGAAGCAGGTGCTGCTGGGTGGCGTTGCAACCATGTCGACCGGCACGTCGTTCAACCTGATCGTGGCTTTCGGCCTCACTTACGGTACGCAGACGCTTGGCTTCTCCCGCAACGCGATGCTCGCCATCGCGTTGATCTCATGCGCCGTTTGTATCGTGTTGCTGCCCTTGTTTGGACGTCTTTCCGATATCGTCGGACGCAAGCCGGTGATCATTGGCGGAATCATTGCTGAAGCGTTGTTCGCCTTCCCGCTGTTCTGGCTCCTCGACATGCGCGAGTTCACGTTTGCATTGCTCGGTTATCTGCTGATGATGACCGCGTTCGCCGCGAACTATGGCCCGATTGCAACCTTCCTCGCCGAACTGTTCGGCACGAAGGTGCGCTATTCGGGACTGTCGATCAGCTACATGCTGTCCGGCCTGCTCGGCAGCGCCGCGACGCCCATCATCACGACGGCCTTACTCTCGGCGACGGGTAAAGGTTCGTCAGTTGCGTGGTACATGATCGGCTCGGCGGTGGTGTCCGCCGGCGCACTACTGCTACTGGCCGAAACACTCAAGAAGGAAGTCCCTTCAAATGCGCAGGCACGCAGCGCAACGGTCACCCTTTCCTAGGCTCGCCATGACATCGATCAATGGAGAACAGGACCTGCTTGACCGCCTCGATGCCGTCAGCTTTCCGACCTTAGGCCACTTCCTGGAGAACGGTTTCGCGGAATCCGCGATCCGGGCGCTGGTTTCGAGCGTCAAGATCGTCGGTCGTGCAGTTACGCTGAAGCTCGTCAACGCCGATGCTTTCGCGGTGAACCGGGCGCTCGCCGAACTCGCCGCCGGCGACGTGCTCGTGATCGACATGAGCGGCGATCACACGCACGCGCCGGTGGGTGCCGTGACGGGTTGCGCGGCACTGAATGCGGGCGCAAAGGCGATCATCGTCGATGGTGTGGTGACGGACATTCTAGAACTGCGCGCGATGGGCATGCCCGTTTTTGCTCGCGGCACCAGTCTGCTGACCACTAAACGCCTGGGCGCACCCGGCAACGTGTTGAACGAGCCGGTAACGTGCGGAGGCGTAACGGTAAATCCCGGCGATATCGTCGTTGCCGACGACAACGGCGTCCTCTTCATGAGTGACGCCACTGCCGCTGCCGTCATCGATCAAGCCCTCGCGTCGGACCGCGCGGAACCTGCTGTCCTCGCCCGGCTGCACGCAGGCGAAGCGGCGCGCAACGTCCTGCTACTTCACCATTCGCCTGATTGATGACCAAAATCAGCACGCGTAATTTGACGCCGCCGCGCGAAATCACGAACACTGACGTGATGACACATCGCCCTTCCAGAACCTGAGAGCCCGAGCATGCATGCAATCCACGATTCATACGCGTCCAGCCACGAATGGCAGGTCCGCACCGAGCTGGCCGCCCTGTACCGGCTCGCCGCGCATTTCCGTATGACGGACATGATCGACACGCACATCACCGCCCGCCTCCCCGGCGATACTCCGACGTTCCTGATCAACCGCTACGGCGTCCTGTTCCACGAAATGCGCGCGTCCGACCTGGTGAAAATCGACCATCGGGGCCACGTGATCGACGCGCGTGCCGCCGATGACCCCGCGCGCTTTCACGTGAACGCCGCCGGCTTCACGATCCATTCCGCGATCCACATGGCGCGCCACGACCTGGCGTTCGTGATCCATACACACACGGCGGCGGGGACGGCGGTATCGGCACAAGAGCATGGCCTGTTGCCGATCAGCCAGCACGCGCTCAAGTTCTACGGGAAGCTGGGTTACCACGACTACGAGGGCATCGCGCTTGATCTCGGCGAGCGCGAGCGCCTGATCCGTGATCTCGGCCCGCACAAGGCGATGATCCTGCGCAACCATGGCCTCCTCGCCGCGGGCAGCACGGTGGCCGAAGCCTTCCACGAAATCTACTTTCTCGAACGCGCCTGTCAGGCGCAGGTCCAGGCGCTCGCCGGCGGCTCGGCGCTGCGCATTCCGCCCGCAACTGTGTGCGAGCTGACCGCGAGCCAGTTCAACCGCCAGGAATCAGCGGAGATCATGGGCATGGCATGGCGTGCCGCGTTGCGCCTGATCGAGGACCCGAACTCGGACTATCGCTCATGACCCGGCTTGTCCTCATCAGCCGCGACTACGACATGTCGCATCTCGCGCCGCTGATCCGCCAGGCCGCGCCCGAACTCGATGTCATGATGCACGGCAACCACGACGCGCTCGAGGCCGAAGTGGCCGTCTGCTGGAACCCGCCCCAGGGTGCGGTAGCGGCCTTGCCCCGGTTGCGGCTGGTGCACAGCATCGCTGCGGGCGTCGACAATATCCTGACCGACCCGAGCCTGCCGCGCGTGCCGCTGTGTCGCGTGGTCGATCCGCAGCATGCGCGCGGCATGAGCGAATTCGTCACGTGGGGCGTGCTGCATTTTCATCGGCAACTGGATCGGGTCATGGCAAATCAGCGCAATAAAGTATGGCTGCGTCACGACCAGCGCGCACCTTCAACATGCACCGTCGGTGTAATGGGACTTGGTGAAATCGGCACGCGGGTCAGTGTCGACCTGCACCGGATCGGCTTTGGCGTGCGAGGCTGGGCGAAGCGGCCAAAAGATCTGCCGGGCATACATACCTTTAGCGGCGCGGACAGTCTTCCGTCATTCCTGCAAGGCACCGATATTCTCGTGTGCCTGCTGCCGCTCACCGATGAAACCCGCGGCATTCTCAACGCCCGCACTTTCGGCCTGTTGAAACCGGGTTCGAAACTGATCCATGTCGGACGGGGTGAGCATCTCGTGCCGGGCGACCTGCTCGGTGCGTTGCAGCGCGAGCAGATAGGCGGCGCAATAGTGGATGTCTTCCCGAACGAACCGCTCCCGGCGAGCGACCCGTTCTGGAATGCGCCGAACCTGATCGTCACGCCGCACATGGCATCGGTGGCAAGCCCTGAGACCATCGGCTTGCAGGTCGCGATGAACGTGCGCCGGATGGTCAACGGCGAACCATTGCACAACCAGGTCGACGTAGCGCGCGGTTATTGAGGTTGTGAGGTTATGAGGTTATTGAGGAGGCTCGGCGAGCGCTTCCTGCGTATCGATAAACCCATTCAGCGCGTCGAGAAACGCGGTCTCGGCCGCGCTGAACTTGCGGTCGGCCGACCACAGGAGGTGGATGTCGAGATCGGCGACGCCTTCGTCAGGCGGCAGGCGCTGGAAGCGCCCGAGCGCCACATCTTCGCGCACCACATGTTCAGGCAAGCAGCCAATGCCGAAGCCGGCAAAGATAAAGCGCTTCACCTCCGACATGCTCGACGATGATCCGATCACGCGCTCGGTGAAGCCCTTTTCATCGCGGAAGAAGGTCAGCGGGGACATGTGATCGCCGACTTTATCGCCGGTGAAAGACACGAATTTCTCGCTGACGAGATCCGCCGTGCACAAGCCTTCTCGCCCGAACAGAGGATGATGCCGGCCGCAAAAAAGCGCGTAGCGCTGGCGCAGGAACAGCCTGCTTTCCACTTTTTTGGGCAATGTGCGGCGCGGCGAGAGACCGAGCGTGGCGGTCTTTTGCTGAAGACTATTCACGACATCGGCGCTGCGCATTTCCTGGCTTTCGAGTTCGATGCGCGGATAGCTACGATGAAACCCCGCGAGAAACGCGTCGTACGCCGGGAAGTCGATACCGCTCACGGTCGAAAGCCGCACCATGCCGGAAATATCGTGATCGCCGTCGGATTTGGCGAGTGACAGTCGCGACATCATGCCGTACACGTCCTCGGCGATCTGCTGCACTTCGATACCCGCCTGCGTCACTTCAATACGCGGCCCGTGCCGGTCGACCAGGCGCATGCCCAGTGCGTCTTCCAGCCGCTTGAGCGCCTGACTGACGGCCGGCTGCGTGAGGTGCAGGCGCGTCGCCGCACGGCTCACGCTGCCTTCCCTCGCAATGGCGAGGAACGTACGCAACAGGTTCCAGTCGAGCCGGTCGTTCAAGTACGTGTCGGGCCTGTCCTTGCTCATGTCGCGCCTCGGCGAAGTGTCATCATCCATGAAAATTATACTGAACATAAGGATTAGAGATTGGACGAATGATTTTGGATTCCCGATAAAGGAGGCATGACTACATCACTACGCGGGGAGCGCGCATCAATGTTGAAGATCAATGGCGAACGACTCTGGTCGAGCCTGATGGAGATGGCAAAAATCGGCGGCACGGCAGCGGGCGGCGTGCGTCGGCTTGCACTCACCGAAGAAGATGCGGCGGGGCGTGCGCTGTTCGCGCGTTGGTGCATCGAGGCGGGCCTGACACTCACCGTCGATGAAGTCGGCAACCTGTTTGCGCGACGCGCGGGGCGCGATGCATCTGCGAGTCCGGTGGCGAGCGGCAGCCATCTCGACACGCAACCCGAGGGCGGCCGCTTCGATGGCGTCTACGGCGTGCTGGCCGCGCTGGAGGTCGTGCGAACGCTGAACGACGCAGACATCGACACTGACAAGCCGATCGAGATCGTGGTCTGGACCAATGAGGAAGGCGCGCGCTTCACGCCCGCCATGCTGGGGTCCGCCGCATTCACCGGCGCGATGCCACGCGAGCAGGCGCTCGCGGCACAAGACTCGTCGGGCTGCTCGGTGCGCGACGCGCTCCAGGCCATTTCGTACGCGGGCACGCGGCCCGTGCCCGGCATTGTCTTCGATGCGTATTTCGAGGCGCACATAGAACAGGGTCCGGTGCTCGAGGAGAACGGTGTGCCCATTGGCATCGTGACGGGCGGCCAGGCGATTCGCTGGCTCGACGTGCGCGTGCGCGGACAGGCGGCGCATGCCGGTACGACGCCCATGCCGTTTCGCCGCGACGCGCTGTTCGGCAGCGCGGAAATGGCGAGCGCGCTGGAAGGCATTTCGGCGGAATTTGCGCCGCAAGGCCTGGTGACGATCGGCGAGATATCAATTCGCAATGCGTCGCGCAACACCATCGCTGCCGATCTGTCGTTCACGGTCGACCTGCGTCATCCCGAAGACTCCCGTATTGACGCGATGGAAACCCTGCTGCGCGAGAAGTTCGAGGCTGTCGCCGCGCGCCGGGGCCTGACGGTTGAGATCTCGCGTCACTGGGTCAGCCCCGCCACGCCTTTCGATACCGATTGCGTCGCCGCCGTGACGCACGCTGTAGAAAAGCTCGACTATCCGCATCAGCGCATTGTCAGCGGCGCAGGTCACGACGCGATTCATCTCGCACGCCATTGCCCGAGCGCGATGATCTTCATTCCCTGCGTGAACGGCCTGAGTCACAACGAAGCCGAGGACGCGTTACCGCAAGACGTGACCCGCGGCGCCGATGTGTTGTTACACGCAGTACTCGCGCGCGCCGGTCAAAAAGGTTCTGCCTGAAACACTCTCTAAGGATCGCGCCATGAAAGCCGTTCGACCGTTGCAGTCCCGCTTCGCCGCATTCGCGGTGTTCCTCTCCGTCACCGGCCTGTTTTCATCGGCCCATGCCGATACGCTCGATAACATTACGCAGACCAAAGTGGTCAAGATCGGCGTATTCCAGGACTACCCGCCGTTCGGATCGATTGGCGCCGACATGAAGCCGCGGGGACTCGATGTCGATCTCGCCACCGTCCTCGCTCAGCAGCTCGGCGCACGCGTGGAACTCGTTCCGGTGACCGGCACGAACCGGCTCGCCTATCTCGCGGATCACAAGGTCGACTTGCTGATGTCGGTGGGCCAGACACCCGCGCGCGACAAGGTGCTTGATTTCACCCGGGCCTATGCGCCCTACTACATCGCGGTATTCGGCCCGAAGACGCTCGTGGTTAAACAAGCAGCCGACCTGGGCGGCAAGTCGGTGGCGACCGCGGGCGGCACGAACGAGGACATCAGCCTGAGCAAGGTCGCGCCGGACACGGCCACCATCAAGCGCTTCGATGACCAGAGCGGCGCAATCTCCGCTTTCCTCAGCGGCCAGACACAGCTGATTTCCCTGGGCGGGGATGTCGCAACGCGCGTGCACGCGATGCATCCCCAGACGTCGATGGATGAAAAGCTGCGTCTGCTCGATTCGCCGATGCACATTGCGGTGAACAAGGGCGAAGGGCCACTGCGGGACCGCCTGAATACCGCGCTTGATGAAGCGCAGAAGGACGGCAGTATCGACCAGATCGAAAAGAAATGGCTGGGCGCGCCTTCGCTCTAGTTACTTAAAGGATCTCGTCATGAAATTGATCGATGCAGTTCGGCCACCATCACTCAGACGCGCGTGGCTGTTCGTTCCCGGCAACGATATCAGCCGCCACGCGATCGCGATGAAGAGCGGCGCCGATGCGATCGTTGCCGATCTAGAGGAAATGACCGCGCCCGAGGACCGCGTGCAAGCGCGCCAGCGGATCGTCGCAATGCTGCGCGAAACTGCAGCCCTCGGGCTGATCGGCGCGGTGCGCATCAACAAGCTGGAACACGACGGCCACGCCGATCTGCAAGGCATCATGGCCGGCGCGCCTCGCGCAGTCTTTCTGCCGCATAGCGAGAGCGCCACGCAGATGATCGCGCTCGATGCCGCCCTGTCTGCACTCGAGACTGCGCATGGCATTTCGCCAGGATCAACCGAAATCGTTCCGACCATCGAATCGGCGAAGGGTCTTGTCGCACTGGCCGGCATCTTGTCCGCAACGTCGCGTATCCGATGCTGCATGCTCGCGGTCGAAGACCTGGCCGCGAACCTCGGTGCGAAACGCACGCCGGGTGCGACGGAACTTCTTTATGCCCGCAGCCGGTTTTTGATCGAGTGCATTGCCGCAGAGTGCGTGGCTATCGACTTGCCTTGTACTTATCGGTCGGAGGACGTATTGACGGCCGACCTCGACTTATCGACTCAACTGGGATTTACATCAAAATGCGTGGTGTTTGCAGAGCATGTGCCTGCGGTCAATAACGCGTTGACGCCATCTCCTGAAGCGATCTCAGAGGCTGTGGAACGGGTGGCAGCTTATGCCATTCAGGACATGGGGATGATGAACGGCAAGCACTGGATTGATGCTCCCGAGCGCAACAACGCCGCCAGGCTAATCGCGCGTCACAAAGCACTCGCAGCGTATGGATAAAATTATTCCGAGTTAGTCCGGACCGTCCTGCACTCCCGGCTCGATTGGTCAGGCTCGACCACAGACAATCCACGACACTGTTAGTGGTCCAGACTCAACAAACTGACAGCCCGAGCGCACACGCACATTCTTTTTCCTGTGCTGTGTGACACCGCAAGCGAACAGGAGCACGGGTAGTCTCCAAGGAGGCTGACTGAAACTCGCTTTGCTCTCCTACGGAGTCTGCAGGGCTCCATCCTTCAGCCGGGTCTGCGTCCACGTCGTCACCGTGTTCTCACACGGATATTTCGCTGCCTCGACCTCGTCGATGTCGACGCCAAGACCCGGCTTGTCGTTGGCATAGACGTGTCCGTTCCTGAATTCCGGAAGGCCGGGGAACACGTCGAGCAATGCCGCCCTCGGGCCTTTAAGCTCCTGGATCACGAAGTTGGGCGGCTCGGTGCCCGACCACTCCTGCACGCCGAAGTTGCGTGAGGCAAGATCAATGTGGATGTTCGCCGCATGCGCCAACGGCGACATGTCACCCGGACCGTGCCATGCCGTCCTTACGCCGAATTGCTCGGCAAAGATCTGCAGCTTGCGCGCGGCCGTGATGCCGCCGATCTGACTAAGGTGAACCCGGATGTAGTCGATCAATCGCTCGGTGATCAGAAATCGCCACTCGGAAGGATTGTTGAAGAGCTCACCCTGGGCCAAAGGCGTCGTGGTTTTCGAGCGCAACTGACGAATCCATTCGCCTTCTTCCAAAGCGATCGCATCTTCGAGAAAGAACAGGTCGAACTGTTCCAGTTCGCACGCGAACTTGATGGCTTCGACTGGTTTCAGCCGTCCATGCACGTCGTGGCACAAAGCGACGTCAAAGCCGACCCTGCCGCGAATGCCGTCGAACAGCTTGAGCGTCTCACGCATGTACTTTCTGCTGTCGAGATACACGCCGTCCGCGGAGCCCTGGGGCGCGCTCGACGGAGCCTTGCCATAGCCAGCTCCTCCGTAGCCGCCGCTTTGGCAGCGGATGTGTGTGATGCCCTGCTCGCGATACTTCTGAATGTTCTCGCACAACTCGTTCAGGTCGCGGCCATCCGCGTGGCGATAGATGGGCACGCCTTCGCGGCACTTGCCGCCAAAGAGCTGGAAGAGCGGCATGTTCGCCATCTTGCCCTTGATGTCCCACAACGCCATGTCGATACCGGAGATCGCGTTGTTCTCGATCGGACCGTTACGCCAGTAAGCGTTCTGGTGCATCAGTTGCCATAGCTCCTCGATCGCCTCGGCGTCGCGCCCGATCAGCAGCGGTCGTAAATACTCGTCGATGAGACACTTGACCGCGACATGCCGGTACGCAAACGTCGCGCATCCGAGGCCATACAAGCCATCCTGGTTGGTCTCCACCTTGACGACGATCAGGTTGATGCCTTCCGGCGCGGTCAGGATGACCTTTACATCGGTAATGAGAGTTGCCATTGTCTTTCTGCCAAGATCAAATCAAATGAATTGAAGGCGCATCGCGGACTCTTCGTCAGCACCAGAACGTGATTTGCACGTTCATCACGGCGTTGCGTCTGCGTCCAGTCCAACCTGTGCCGGCAAGACCGGTCGATACGCTTTAAGTGCGGCCCACCGCCAGCGGCCCTTCACGCTTCGCGTGCTGGTCGGAATGCGCAGGCACGGTAATCATCAGGATGACCGAGAGAAGCAGGCCGGCCGCCATGAAGATATACGAGGCTGCGGGACTGCCGGTCACGCCGTTCAGGTAGCCAACGATATACGAGCCAGTGAACGCACCCAGCGCTCCGCACGCGTTGACCAGGCCGATTGCACCGCCCAGCACGTTGCCCGGAATCAGTTCCGGTATCAGCGCGAAAAATGGACCGTACGGCGCGTACATCGTAGCGCCCGCCACCACCAGCAGTGCGAACGAGATCCAGAAGTGCGATCCGCCGACCAGATACGAAGCCACGAATGCAATGGTCCCCACGAGAAGCAGCGGCCACACGAACAGCTTGCGATTGCGGGTCTTGTCCGAGAGCCACGACGCGAGCAGCATCAGGATGATCGCCGCGAGATAGGGAACTGCAGCGAGCCAGCCGACGGAAACAATATCGATCGTTGAAGCAGCCTTGAGAATCGAAGGCAGCCACATGATGAAGCCGTACACGCCGATGCTCCACAGCGCATGAATCGCGCAGCATTTCCAGACGATCGAAGAACGGAACGCCGCCTTGTAGTCGCGCATCGGCGCGATGTGCGCCTGCTCAGCCTTCAGGCGGGCGCCGAATTCAATCTTTTCGGCGTCGCTCATCCAGCTCACCTCAGCCGGGCGATCCTGCACGGTGAACCACCAGACTACCGCCCAGATGAGCGCCGGGATGCCTTCGAAGACGAACATCTCGCGCCAGCCGAAGCTGTGGACCAGATAGCCCGACACGACCGACATCCACAGCACTGTCACCGGGTTGCCGAGAATCAGGAACGTATTGGCGCGGGAGCGTTCAGTGCGCGTGAACCATCGGCTGATGTACATCAGCATCGACGGCATCACCGCTGCTTCCACTACGCCGAGCACGAAGCGCAACATCATCAGCATCGGAATATTGCTGACCATGCCGGTCGCTGCAGCGCACAGGCCCCAAAGGATGAGACTGAAAAAAATCAACTTCTTCACGCTGTTGCGCTGCGCGTAGATTGCGCCGGGCACTTGGAACAGGCAGTAGCCGAGAAAAAACAACGAACCAATCAGCGACGAGGTGCCTTGCGAGATGCCAAGGTCCCTGTTGATCCCGGCCGCCGCGGCAAAACCATAGTTCGCGCGGTCCAGATACGCAAGGCTGTAAGTAATGAAGATGATGGGCATCAGATACCACCATCTTTGGGGTGCAACGGTTTTGACGCTTTCCATGATGTCTCCAGATCGGTACGGCGCGCACACTGTTCGGTTAGCGCGGGTCATTCTTTTTGTTCTGATGTCCCCGCGTGGACTTGCACTTAAAGCACGGCTAGCCAGCCTCCATCGACGTAGATGATCTGGCCGTTCACATAACTCGATGCCGCGGACGACAGGTACACCGCCGTGCCCACGAGCTCTTCCGGCCTGCCCCAGCGTTGAGAAGGATTGCTGCTCTTGACCCAGGCATCGAAGGTCGCGTTCTCGACTAATGGCTTGTTCATGTCGGTCAGGATGTAGCCCGGACCGATCGCGTTCGCCTGAATGTCCGACGACGCCCACTCAGCGCTCATCGCGCGAGTCAGCATCTTGATCCCGCCCTTGGCCGCCGTGTAGGCGCCAACCGTCGCGCGCCCGGCTTCGCTCGTGAGCGAGCCGATATTGATGATCTTGCCGCCCGTGCCGCGTGCGATCATGCGTCGCGCCGCCTGCTTCGAGACGATGAACGCGCTCGTCAGGTTGGTGTCGATCACGCGCTGCCAGTCGCTCAGTTCGAGCTCGACAAGCGGCTTGCGAAACTGGATGCCGGCGTTGTTGATGACAATGTCGACCCGCACTCCGTCCTTGTCCCATTGCGCGAACGCATCGGCGACGGCCTGTTCGTCGGTCACGTCGAAGGCATGGCCCCGGGCGTTGAGCCCCTTGCTTTTGAGCCGGGCGGCCGCTTCGGCGACCGTGTCGGCACGTGTGCCGTTTAAAATCACGCTGGCGCCTGCCGTGGCGAGCCCCTCGGCGAGTGCGAAGCCAATGCCTCGCGCGGAGCCTGTTACGAGC
>Ga0105856_1000850_pt1 | contig 14379 bp, 13 predicted proteins | sample OrgsoiDNA_201060_FD_89681 | JGI IMG/M metagenome (GOLD analysis project Ga0105856, IMG submission 89681) | Permafrost soil microbial communities from the Arctic, to analyse light accelerated degradation of dissolved organic matter (DOM) -... | ecosystem: Environmental > Terrestrial > Soil >...
CAAGCAAGCGGAAACACGGAATATCTTCTCTTTATGTCTGAAAGAGCAAGATGTCTGCACTGGGAAAACGCCTGAGGGAGGCGCGGCTCAAACATGGCTTGACGCAAGAGCAGCTGGGGCTTCTGGCCGGACTTGAGATTGAGAGTGCAAGTGCTAGGATGAATCGATATGAACGCGAAACACGAGTTCCGAGTGTGGAGCTAATGGAGCGGATCGGAAGCGTGCTGGACCTGCCGTTGACATATTTCTATGCCACCGATGAGAGCGAAGCGATATTGCTTGCTTCATTTCATCGGATGACTGTCGCGGACAGAGCCGCATTGCTTGAGATAGCAATTAAGCACGCGGGCGCGCGCGGGCGGCAAAAGAATTGATACCCGAGCATATCTGGTACTGCATCACCATACTGCCGGGATGAGTGGCGGGCTAGCAGATGTGGCCAGCTGGATCGCAGTTCAGGGAGAGGACTCTTATTTCAGATGGTTTTGGATTTATGCAGTAGCCTTCAGAATTCGATAAACGGATGCAATGCCAATGGCGCACGCATCCGCGATTTCCTGCTTAGTCAGCCCTTTGGCAACCAACGCATGCACCCGTGCGCTCTTAGCCTGAGCTGTTGGCGCGCGGCCTGTGTAAGCACCGCGTTGCTTTGCAGCCGCAATCCCTACCTTTTGGCGCTCCAACATGTTTTCGCGTTCAAACTGAGCTATGGATGCGAACAAGTTGAACGTCAACCGCCCAGAGGGCGTGGCGGTATCAATTGCCAAGTCAAGGATGCGAATCGTTGCTCCGGCACGCGCCACCTTTGCCTCGATCTCGACCATGTGAATCATCGAACGAGCCGCGCGCGACAAGCTGCTGAAAACAAGTACATCGCCCGCCTTCAGCACGAACAGTACTTTGGCGAATTCGATTCGCTCCGCCATCCTTACGCTGCTGATCTGCTCTTGGTAGATTGACTGATCTGTGCAGCCGGCCCCCTTCAGCTTTGAAATTTGATCTGCGAGTCCTGCGACCTGTTCAACGGTCGAGGTACGCGCGTAGCCGTATGTTGTCATGATGGCCCTTTCTATCAATAGGTTTTAGAAGTGGTGAAATTATCAATAGGTTCCAGAGCGGAGGACCATTTTGATAGTTTTTTGATGACGGGTCAGGCCAGATCACTTGACCCTGCCCTTTTGATACGTATTGCAATTCAGTCTACATGGACAAAAACAGGACTCCACCGTAGACTGCTTTCCAAGGAGGAATAAATTGCAATGTATAAAATGATAACGTTTTTAGCATTCGTCGCTTCGCTTGTTTGGGCTGTGAAAAAGCCTGAGTACGACAGTGTTGCTGCAGCAATAGTTGCACTTGCTGCGTTTGTCGGAGTGTTCTATGTGGGAGAGCGCAAACAACAAGCTCGCCAAATACAAGAGGTTGGTGCTGGCGGCATCGGCATCCAAGCTGGGCGCGATGTCAAACTAGGCAAGTTTACGAAGAAATAAGCGCAGAGGGAAGAATGCTTGAGAAGTCGCAGGAACAAAAAGTTGCGGAAAAAGCGCCGGCAGAGTGCTTCAACGTGCCGAAGCAGGCAAGACCACCGGTGACGGACGTGCAGCCGATTGCCCCACCGCTGCATTAACCTGTACAGACGCAATCAAGCAGTGATTAGTAGTGAAATGAGTACAGGGCGGTTCCCTCCGGCTACGTTGTTGCTCAGTGTTTTTTAAGATCGTCGGCGAGTGTGCTGGCAGGCCGTGACGTGAATATCAAAAATAATAAAAGGAACCACCATGCTAGGAAATAGGCAACAACAAACTACCGAGAGTGGGGCAATCGCACTTCAAGCGGCGGGCGATATACACCTTCACAATGGTATATCTCTGAGCGACGTGCGCGAGCTTTGCACCCTTTTTCTAAAAAACAACTTCCCTCAACTGAGGGCGGATGCTCAGCGCGCCGCTGAAGAAAACATGCGGTCATTCGCGACCATGTTGGAAAATCGCTTGGCTAACGATATCGAGTTGATTGTGCTTGAGAAGTTCAGAGAGCCGGATGTTCAGGCCACAATCAACGACGCTGTACAGGCCAGTGCGCGCAAGGGGAGCGGTGCCAATCCTGAAATATTGGTCACACTCATTTTAGAGCGTGTCGCGAAGCAGACTGGTTATTTCGCAGACATGGTTTTGTCAGAAGCGGTGCAAGTTGTGCCAAAACTAACTGGCCCACAAATCGCTCTGCTGTCATTCATTCACACCATGAAATCAATGGTCTTTCGCGCGGGCACTGATCTAGCAAAGTTGGAAGACGCCGGTAAGTCAATGCTACCATTTTTATCTCCTAGCTTTGGAATGTCAAATACTCAGAAACGACACCTTACGTATGCGGGTGTCGCATCCACGCACTACACATTCATCGAAAGCATCTTTGAATTGCAAAGTGAAGTATATGGATTTTCAGGAAATTCAGTAGCCCGTAAGTTGGGAATCACCAGAAGTAGAATTTTCAAAAGGAAATTAAAAAAGAGTGCGCCCACGTATTTTCATTTATTAACGCAGTTCGATGCGGACAATCTTAGCATTATCAATTTGACCAGTGTTGGTCAAGCAATTGCGCTAGCGAATATCTCGAACTATGCGGGTAAAGTTGACTACACGGTGTGGTTGAAGTAGTCGGGTTTGAACACATCCTAACCAGTTGATTTTGCTAGCGAAAGAAGGAAAAGCAGTTACTGGGATTTGCAAGCTTCCGCTCAAATAGTGGCAATTCCTTGCCGATGGAAAGGGCCGCTGACATCCCAACAACAGCTTGTGTTTTCCACGTAAGACTGGACATCCAGTCCAGCACAATCTCGACACTGATTCCGCTCCAAATGATCGTCGGTTTTGGATGCACTGCAACCAAGCCTTGCTCACCCGCTTACTTTAGAAGTCTACCTTGCTCGTCGATGAGCAGCTCGCGACGGACGATGCTGATCTCTCGTAGCAACCAATGCAAGCTATCACTCTCCGCGAAACCCTCTTGAGAAAGCAGCGGTTGAAAAAAAACATGCAGTGCCTCGCGGCCATAGCTTCGGAACATGTTTGCCACGGATCGAACGTTGTGTAGATTGGGCGGTCCGAAAATAACTCGCTTGACTAGAACAAAATGTGACTCGCGAAATGAAGGGGCGGTCGCAGAACGCAGCGCATAAAAAAGATCGATCTTCTTCAGATTTTCCGACTCGACGACGCGCAATAGCTGATTGGGTGGAACTAAATTTAGCACATCAGAAAAGACCTTTGTTATCAGCGGTGCCAACATGGCACTGCCAATCATTCGCTCAAAGAGCGCGTGATTGTATGCGGTCCAACCCTCAAATCTAGAAAGAATCTTAAGGGCTTTGTCGTCGTCGTTTGAAAATGGACCAATGACCGTGCTAACCGCCACGCTCGGCAACAACCGCAATGCTTCGGGTGACATGTGTTCATCCCACGTATGGACGAACCGTGTCAATGCATACCAGACCTCAAAGGGTATCGGGACTTCCTCGGAGCCAACGTCTATTTTCATTCCAGTCTCGCGCGACCAGTCTATATACTCACTTAGAAAAAGCTTCGCGTGATATGCGCCAAAGATTTCTGGATTGGACAAGCATTGGCGGACGAGCCAAGCCATTCCCATCGGCTTCACTGCAGCAGCAGCTTCGATAAGGGACTCGCCGACTTTTGGCAAAATACCGAGCTGTTGAGTGATATTGTTGAAAACTCGCCGATCCAGCTGTTCGACGAAAGAAGCCGGTATGTCTTTAAGAAGACCTATTACCTCAAGAGCAGGAAGACGCTGCTGCCCCCCGAACGATGCGGGAAGTTCATTGAGCAACTCGGACAGTAGGCTTACTCCGTGGCGAGCAATCAGTACTTTCCATCCTGTGTGGTAGTAGCCACGAGCTATCCACTGCCGCGCTGTGGCATCGTCAATCAACAAGCTGACGGCATCAGCGAGGCGATGATGATGTTGTGCCCCCGGCGCAGCAAAGGCTACCTTCTGAAATTCTGCGACCCAAGCTTCGCCTAGTTCCGGTATCACCATCCCCAGCAGTTCCTGAGCGCGATTGCTCATTGACGGGAAACGCGCCAGCAGCTCCTTGAACACGGAGGCATCACCGCATGAAGCGAGCACGCGGTTGCTCTCCCACCCCGAGGCAAGTAAGCTGTTTGGCACTTCCGGATAGTTGCGTACTAGCCAGAACGCAAGCTGTTTGTTCACGCCGCGCTCGCTGGCGAATCTAAGAAGCCAAGGGCGTTCGATAACCAAACTGGGTAGGTGCGCCAATCCCCAATCAGGAATTTCACTGCCGCATGCAAGCGCCGCTGCGAGCGCGAGATTTGGACCAAGCCGGCCATCGCGGTACATCTGTTCGAACCAAGGTAGCCACCGTGCATCGCCATTGACAGCAATTGATTCGACGACAATCTCCGTCCCCGGAGCGCCAAGCCACTCCGTAAGCTCGGCTCTGTTTACAAACAGGGTTGAAGCATCAAGTGCTTCAATCAGCTCTGGAACGTGCAGTTCACCAGTCGGCACTTCGCTGACCACGCGCAACGCGAGACCGATGTAGTGTGCTCGTCCAGTCCGCAGACCGGCAATCGCTGCCCGGCACCTCACCGCAAGATGCGGATGCGCGAACATCGATTTAAGCACCGAGTCGAGGGCTGAGTTCATTGATGGGCTGTGCCGACTGGCATCGAAAGTCGCGGCCAAAACAGCGTCCGTATTCGCGATCGAGGCAATAACGGCAGCGTCAACGGGCTCACCAGATTGCAGCGCGAGAGCCAAACTCTCGCGTGTATCCAGGTCCACAACGGCTTGACTAATCCGTGATTCACGCAAAAGGCCTATGCCCGATAGCCAACTCCAATACAAGTCGTGAACGGCAACCACAAGATTCCCGCGCTGTGTGATTGTTCCCAACTGCTGTAATACCGATTCCGGTTCCGCTAGGTTGCGAATCGACGCTGCTCTATGCAGTGCTGAAACGAATCTGATATAGGAGCGCTCCTTGGTTATAGCAAAATTCGAAATTACATCGGCGAGCGCGTCATGAAACGGTTCGGGCAATCGCTTCGAGACGTGTTGGTGAAAATAACCAATAAGCTCGCCTTGGCTAGAAGTGGCTCCACCGAGCAACAGGTACAGTGACAACATGAGCGGCAGTCGCAGCAAGTCAACCAGTTGGTCGCTCGGGGCTGTTGAGCTTCCAAATGCTTGCTCAAGAACCGTGCGAATCTGTTTAGGCGCTAGCCGCTCCAGGGACCAACACTTGAACGTTGTGTCGCTGTCGTCTGGGCGTCGCGCACATGCGATAACTCGAACGCCGTCGAGCACCCGAAGCAGGACCGTCCGTTCGCTAAAGTGTTTCCCCGTGGCGAATTCCGACCAACCATCGAGCAATACGCAAACGTTTGGACTGCGCAGCACCTTAAGCGGGTCGGCATCCGGCAGCAACGCGCGAATGAGTGATAACACCGCGTCAGCAGTTTTCATACCGCCGATGGGAAGAAGAATAGGCAATACCCCTGCGAAGTCAGCTTCGGTCCTGACGCCAGGGCGCTCGCCACCGACGGACTCACAAGGCGTACTTCCCTTGTATTTGCCTCCGCCTTTCGCCTGTAAAATCATGCCGGCAGCAGTTCGATACAAGACATGGCTCTTCCCAGAGCCCGGCGTGGCGTAAACAAGATGATGAAGTTCGCGTAGGCGCAACAGCTCAGGAAAATTCAGCCGGATAGGATTTTGCGCGCTTGGGTCTTCATTGCTAACAACCCACCGATCGGCGCCAGATATGCTTTCCAGCGCAGCTCGCACTCCGGATGGGGAGTCGGGAAACAACGGCAGCAGCGTTGATGGCCGCCCATGGTCACATAGTTTTTGGCTAACGTCCTGTAGCAACGCATCGTCAATGTGAGGAATGTCAGTCTTCGCCGACTCCCGGTCCGCTGCTGAGCCAACCATCTTGTTAAGGACGTCAACGACGACTTGTGATGGGAGCGAGCAAGCCGTTGCCTCCGCAAACGAGTCCAGAAAGGCCCTACGATTCAGCATTCTGCTACCAGGCTGCAGCGCGGTTTTGTACAAAACCGCAAAAATGGCATCATAGGCCTTCCGAGCGGCGACTAACTCGGCATTAACTTCCCCTCGGATTTGGACGAGATAATCTCGTCCTTCGTCGGCCAGTTGTTCCCATCGTGGCTCGCCGCAGGCAAAAGTCAGACGCATCAGCAGGCGGCTTTTGAATTCGTCAACTGAGCAGTCCCTTAAAAATTCACCGAGTTTGCCATCCGTAAATCGCCTTCGAAGTGCATCGTGAAGTTCGGTCGCGTCACCGCCATTGGTCGCAATCGACCACTGTTTCAGTGCCGAAGTACCGTTAGGGAGCGGGTCTTTGACCTCCTTGCCAATCGGAGAAGTCGTTAAAAACGTCAGAAACACTTGTCGCCCAGGGTTACTTTCCTGGAGCGCGAAAAGCGTTTCCACCGCTTTCAAAACGTCAGCCGAGTTCAGCGTAACGGAGCCCGACTCGCGAGTGTCTTTGACCTGCACTGCGCTGAGAATTTGCTCGACGCTTTCAGGGGTCGCAAGAAGCTCCGCGTAGTCTTCGGCTACCTCTAGATGTAGCTGCCCATCCTGTGGAAGGCGTATCCAAGCCGCCACTGAAGCGTGAAGCTGATAGATATATCCTCGCAAAGAGGAAGTCGCTTGCCTTGCTACTTCCTCTTGACTCAGCGCCCACTGATTCTGACCCGGACCAAAATTTGAGATTGCGTGGCTAGCCATGTCGCCGATGCCTTAGGGGTTCGATATGTTGAATTGTACTGCCTTCCCAACACTGCTCATGTGGCTCCGCTGTTTATCCAACGCGTCGCTTCCAATGCTGGCGGGCGCCGTTAGAGTCTGGACGGCCCCGCCCTGACAATTCTCCCCACTCGCATCGTTGTTGCCAAGCGATCAAGCGATCAAGCGATCATCATAAGCGCCTGATCAAGCGCTCTTTCTTTGAGCACAGCACCTTGACCAAACCATGCCGATTCCAATCGGTGATCTGAACTGATTGCCCGTCGCTCGTGATCGACAAATTCGGTAACGGCGTTGAGCAGGCCGAACGCCGTTCCCTTTGCCGACGCCATTTCTGCACCCTTGCCAAGTCCATCGAACAGCGCCATGACCTTCGTCATCGCGCGCTCGTTGGGTGTGCTGGGGGCTACTGTTCGCGGGTTAGAAAAGACGCGCCGGACATAGTTCGACGCTTCGTTCGCCATCACCTTCCGCTCGCTCAAGCCCTTCATCCGATACATGAATGAGTCCCAAGTGGAAACCGAAAGACCGAGCTGCCGCTTGACTGCCTGCGGGTCAAACGACGTGTTGTGCGGCACCTTCACTGCGCCCGTGCTACTACCCAGCGCCACGGCCAACGTGTTGTTGCAGACGACCCGAATGCTGGTAAACTGCGCCGTCGTCGCCAGCGTACCATCACATGCCGTGGCGAGGAGGACATACGCATTGGTTACGTCGTTGCCTCTCAGCGTGGACGATTGCCCTGTCCGTGCCAGCGCCCATATCTTCCGGCCCCCCTTCAAGATTCCAGCCGTCTCAAGTTCAAAGCCGGAAATCTCTGTGAGGTCTCTATAGAACTCCAATATTTCACTGGGTTGCACTACATGGAAGCGTTGGCTGACGACAGACAGCGGCGCCTTGGTATCAGAGCGGAACAGCACTTTGTTTTCTGGAAACGATGCGATTGCGCCAGGACCACCAACGCTGTCCGACATAAAGCGTACAGGGGCCTCTCGGATCTGCCAGTCCATGCCAGCTTGTTTCGCCCAAATTTCGATAGATTCGTGAGCTCCGAGTTGGTTTCCCAAGCCGTGCCACGGCGTAGTGCCGACATATGCCATTTGTTCAAGAAGGTGTGCCATGTTGTATAGCCTTTCATTTTGTACGTGCGTGGGGAATCCGCTACCGATTGGTAGCCGGACAGAAAGAAATAAGGTAGGAGAGAATTACTAGGAGATGGACACTGCTTGGGCGACAATTGTTGTCGCCATGAATACCCCGCTAAGCCGGTTGCTACACTTCATAAAAAGTTTGATCGAGACTTTCACCGCCTGTTCTACTGAAGTTGAATTCGCAGGTCAAACAAACGTAATTGTCGAGTATGTTGTTGTCGATAATTTCTCCGAGCGCAGCACCAGCAGAGCCACCGGCCACACCTCCGAGTAGAGCTCCGCCGATTGCGCCTGCCAAGCCACCTATAACGGCGCCTAGCGGCCCCGCACACATCCCGGCGATGGCGCCAAGCTCGGAACCGCTCACGACGCCTGTAGCGCCTCCTACAGCGCCGGCGATCGCACCAATCGTACAGACTACTCTTCGTGCGTAACCCTTAGCCACAACGCTGTTGCCTCCACATCTCGGGCATAGATATGTCATCCGTCAATGTTCCCGCTTGCAAACGGCGAGACTGATAAATCCTGTTCTGAATTGGTCCTATTAAGGTGATCCAGAATCGCGACACGTCGCACTCGTTCCATGTACGCGAAAAAGCTGGCAGCGGAAAAAATTCCAGCTGCAAATACGATGGCAAATGCGGTGAGATGTTCCAGAGGGGACGTGTTTGGTTGCATGATAAATCCTTCAAAACGTATAGTTGGGATGAGCCGGACAGCGATACCGTCCGTTGTAACAATGAGGGCATAACTCCGCAGCCTGGATGGCTGCGGAGTTATGCCCTCGATTGATGAGGTTAAGTCATTACAGACCGGGTCGGCATGACTGACTTCGGACAGATCAATTTCCCGCTCCTTACAGGGATATAGATCTGAAATTTTCTAGATCAATATTTGTAATAGTAGCTAGCTAACAGACGCAGACCATCGGATGACTGCCCCAGCCCAAGTGATAGATGGTAAGAACGCAGAGGTTATGCACAGTCTTTTTTTGAGGGCCAGGTGAAAAAACTGAACTGACCAGTAATCGACTACGGGTCAGGAGGGCCTTGAATCTAAAAGTCGTTTCAGGCGGGCAATTACTGTGGGCAACAATTGGTGAGTTTTCCTAATGGATACATGAGTAGAATCGCCTTAGTTGCCAACACTCCCTGCACGCAGAGCGCCATCCGCCGACAGGCGAGGAGTTCGAAGACAAGCGCGGGGCTGTTGACCTCGGCGTCGCAGTATAACTGGCTCGCACTGGTGCTCATGGGTGCTTAAGCGCGGCTGACCTTTGTGCAGTGCTGTCCCTAAGGATCGATATGGCAAGCAACTGGAAACGTACTTTCTGCCTGGCCATGCTGCTCGTCGGTATGAGCGGGTGCATCCCACTGAAACAGTATCGGACCAATGCCTCGCCGCCGCCAACGCCGAGCGATGCGCCGCTGACGACGTTTGTAGAATACGACGAATTCGGCCACGCATTCGACCCACACGAAATGAGCAACGCAGTCGCCCAGGCAACCGCAACAGCGGCCGCCAACGGGCTGGTTATCGTCTATGTCCACGGCTGGCACCACAACGCGTCAAAGAGTGATGGCAATGTCGACTCATTCCAGAAGGTGTTGGAGCGTGCGGCTGAAATCGATGCGAGCTACGGCGTGCCTCCCCGTCCCATCCTGGGCGTCTACGTCGGTTGGCGCGGGGAGTCGGTCAACAGCCACCATTGGTACAGCAAGCTTTTCAGCGAGCTGACATTCTGGGACCGCAAAAACACCGCGCATGCCGTTGGCAACGGTGAGGTGCTCGAACTGCTTCAGCGCCTCTCCAGCATTCGACAGGCCCACCAGGATTCGCGCCTGGTCGTGATCGGACACAGCTTTGGCGGCGCCGTCGTGTATTCGACGCTGGCGCATAAGCTGATCGAACAGATCCTCGCCGACGAGGATCCGGCCGTCAACCAAGAGCAGTTGCTGCCACCCGTCAGCCCATGGGACTTAGCGATCGTCGTCAATCCGGCGTTCGAAGCGATGCGGCTGCGGCCGCAGTTCGAACTGGCGAGTTCCAGAGAGTATGGCCCGGAGCAGGGTCCGCACCTGGTCCTGATTACTTCCACAGCCGACAGTGCGACCGGCATCTTCTTTCCGATAGGCCGCAAGCTGTCGACCATGTTTGACACCTATGCCGATGGCGATCCGACCGGGCGTGACCTGAACACCACGGCTGTGGGCCATTACCTCCCCTACGTGACGCACCAGTTGGCACCGTCCCCAGTTTGCCAGCGCGGACCTCCCAGCCTAGTTGCGCCTACCACCACCACTGCCGCTTTGCTGGCGACGACCAACACCTACTGCTTCAACGATGGGCGCGCACTCCAAGAAGGTGCAACGCCGTTGCTGCTAACCCGTTGCGATGCCGACGCCGACTGCGGCGCCGTCGCTCCTCACCACCATATCGCCCGGGGCAAAGCCAGCGACGGCTTGATGCCCTACCGCTTGCCCATCATGAACATCCGCACCACCGAAGCGGTGATGGCCGACCATAACGACATCTGGAACCCCTCCATGCAAGGCTTGCTGACCCAGCTTGTCATCCTGGGAATACACAGGCCAGATCTGATTCCGATGGCACCGCGTCTGCAGGCAAAGCCTGACTTAAAATAACGCCGCGAGCGCTTGCTCGCCGGCAACAACCGGCCACCTCCGCAGATCACACCTAGACTGCCAGTGACACCATAGTAGGCGTGGTCAGCGGATCTCTACTTTCATGGGCGGGATATAGATCGGAATTTACTAGCTCGGCTTACCTTACGGCAATCTACAAAGAGACCTGCCCGTATGATCTCTCGCAAAAAGAGAAATTTCAGTATAAAGAAAACGCAATTACTTTCTACAATATTATCCAGTCTAATACTAAAAGGAACGTCGTGCTGAAATTTAAAGTATTACCTCGAAATACTTGGGCCTCCAATGGAGGAATTAATACAGTTTACTTAACAACCGATCATTGGAATGACTATTCTTTTATTACAATGTTCAGGGTATTTCTACATGATGATGCAGGCGAAATTCATGATATTGGGCAAGTCAAGATTGGATTCAAAGGTCAAACTGTTGAAACAGATACCTACCAAAAATTAGATAAAACATTCCCGCATTTGGACAATAATTTCTTCTCCCTTGGTCAGAGCTCAGAATATTATAAAAATCTAGCATTACTTCCTGAGTCGACAAGAAATTCCTATATTCTCGGTCTTAGGGATATGGTAGCCAATCCAGATTTGATAGAAAAATTCAAAGATGAAAAAGTTTTTAGCACCTCACTTCTAAGAGGTATAAGTTTATCTGTTATTAAGGGCCAGTTTCAGCGCGTGCTTAACGGAAAGCCTGAGTTAACTGATTTTAAATTTAAATTTACTAGGCCTAAGCAAGATGACTTTGGAGAGATTAGCCTCGCCTTTAATGTGAAATTTGCATCGGAACCTAGTACAAATATACATGCTATTATCGGTCGCAATGGTGTTGGAAAAACCACCATGTTGAATGGAATGATTAATGCAATTACAGATGAAAATAGTTTAAGTAAGTTTATTGATAAAGATAGTTGGAATGAGCAAGAGATTGATGAGGATTATTTTAGTAGTCTTGTCTCTGTATCTTTTAGTGCCTTTGATCCCTTTCATCCTCCAAAGGAGCAATCAGATCCATCAAAGGGAACGTGCTATTTTTATATCGGCCTTAAGGATCAAGAAAACAACGATAGGCACAGGACTATTGTTGATTTGAGGAATGATTGTGCTAGCTCGCTAATTAGATGCTTTTACGACAATGACAAGAGAGAGCGTTGGCTTCATGCCATTGAAAAGCTTGGCTCTGATGAAAATTTTGCTTCGATGAATTTGGCGCAGCTGGAAACTATTTATAAAAAAACTCGAAGTAAATCAGCTGAAAATGAGCAGTCAGATACAAAAAATTTCCGAGATAAATATTTGTTGGCGATAACTCCGTTTCTTCAACATATGAGTTCGGGACATGCAATTGTTTTGCTTACAATTACGCGACTTGTCGCAACTGTTGAAGAGAAGACCTTAGTTCTGCTCGACGAGCCTGAGAGCCATCTTCATCCTCCATTATTATCAGCATTCATACGTGCACTTGCGGATTTGCTACATGACCGGAATGGTGTGGCAATTATTGCGACACACTCGCCAGTTGTCCTGCAAGAGATTCCAAAATCTTGTGCTTGGAAGGTATATCGATCGGGCAAGGATGTTACGGCAACTAGACCTGATATCGAAACCTTCGGAGAAAATCTTGGCCTATTAACGAGTGAGGTATTTAGTCTTGAGGTGGAGCGTTCAGGTTTTCATGGTCTCCTTGCCAAGTCGGTGGAAAGTGGGAGGTCATACGAGGAAATTATCTCCGACTATAATGACCAATTGGGATTTGAGGGGAAAGCCATTCTTAAGGCGCTCGTTGTTAATCGAGATAGAGGTATCAATAAATGATGCGACTTAATGATCCAAGTTATACCTATAAAGAAATATTGGATGAATGCAATAAAGGAATAACAGGGAATAATTCGTTAAAGAAAAAGTTGCAATCTAGCATGAAGGACTTGATGGAGGAAGGTGAACGGTATTCTAAACTGTCAAAGAAAGGTGAGCTTTATGAAATTAAAGCCGTTACTTCTAACAAGGCAGATGATCCCGTGATTATCAAGGATTTGAAGAAGTCTGATCTGGTTAAATTTTATGACACATATTTCGTTCCGGATGGAAAAGATACAAGAAAGATTTATGATTCTTTATTAAATGCTGCTGAGGAAAAATGTCCTTTTTGTGGGGGAATAGGAACACCTAGAAATTTGGATCACTTTCTTCCTAAGTCACAGTTTCCACAATTTTCAATATTCCCCCAAAATTTGGTTCCTTCATGCCGAGATTGCAATATGGATGGAAACCCCATTGGTTATGCAGAAAAGGCCGGCGATCAAATAATTCAACCTTATCTTGACGATGATATATTTTTTTCGGAGCAATGGATTTATGCCACCTATAGCAAGAATGTTTTTGATGTTGAGCCGGGTTGTTTTACCTACTTTGTTAAACCTCCAGAAAAATGGACCGAAGTAAACAAAAATCGCGTAGAGAAACATTTCTTAGAATTTAATATTGCAAAAAGGTATTCCACAAGGGCAGCTGAGCATCTGGGAATTGCTTTAGGGCAGGTTAATAATTTTAGGAAAGTTGCGGGGTTGGATCATGATGACTTTATAAGAAAATTTTTCCAAGGCTCTGTTGATTCAGTGCCATTTCCCAATCATTGGTTTAAAGGCATGTATCAGGCATTGATCGATTCTTTGAAGTAATTTTTAAATTAAAAGGAAGTATAGCAACGTTATGTCGCTTTCTAAAACTCTAGATAAACCATTTGATTCTGTGAGAAATCCAGCATGGAGTAGGGAGGAATTAATATTAGCACTTCATCTCTACTTGAAGTTTCGCCCTAAATTGCCATCTAAGAGCGGTGAAGACGTTAAATTGTTATCGCAGCAGTTGAACGACTTGGCAAGTTCTTCTAGCAGCTTTAGCACATTTAGAAACGTTAATGGTGTCTATATGAAGATTATGAATTTCATGAGCATCGATCCAGACTATGTAATGCGAGGAAAAAGTGGTTTAACTCGCAACAATAAAGACGAACAGTTGGTATGGAATTTATTTGCAAACGATGAGGTATTGCGCAGCGCTACTGCTTCAAGCATCCTAGCATTCGTGGCAGCGCCCGCTGAGACTCCGCTGATGTCCAATGATGATGTTGTTGACGAGTTTATTGAGGCTGAGGAAGGAAGGCTATTAACTCGAATTCACAGGACTCGGGAGCGCAACAAACAGCTTGTGCGTAAATTCAAGCAACATGTTCGCGCAACCCGTGGTGGCCTTGTTTGCGAAGGATGTGGTTTGGAAGCGGCAGACAAGTATGGTATCGAATTTGCGGACGTGATGGATGTGCATCACAGACGGCCATTGCATACGCTTCAACCAGATGACAAAACTAATTTTAGTGACCTAGCGCTCCTATGCGCAAGCTGTCATCGCATAGTGCATAGCCGACGAAAGTGGTTAAGTGTGGAGCAATTACAACAACTCGTTAGAGGTGAAAATCTTGTTGTCCGCTAGCCTAGCACTTCTATGCTGTCTAAGGTGATCTAGCCTCCATGGGGGTATCTCTGGGGGTATTTTTATTTTGCAAACCATGTAAATTTATTTAAGTCATTGATTATTAATATTTTTTTATGGATGGTTTGGTTGACGCCGTCCCACTGGATTAAAAACAAAGGCCCCGTGCGCAAGCACGGGGCCTTTGTTTTTAATCCTAGCCGTTGCGGCGGCGGGAATCGAAACCGCGTCCGGCACGGGCGCGGG
>Ga0105856_1000854_pt1 | contig 14348 bp, 19 predicted proteins | sample OrgsoiDNA_201060_FD_89681 | JGI IMG/M metagenome (GOLD analysis project Ga0105856, IMG submission 89681) | Permafrost soil microbial communities from the Arctic, to analyse light accelerated degradation of dissolved organic matter (DOM) -... | ecosystem: Environmental > Terrestrial > Soil >...
CTCCAGTTTTAATTTCATTTTACGCGGGTATAAAAATGTCACGGGGCGGGCAGTACGGCAGGCGAGCAGCGGCAGAGATTTGATCCCCCCCTCACCACAAATGATAATCATTATCATTCACTTCGAAATGATTTCAAATGAAACTATATCCGACCTCAGCATATGCTATCGAAAACCATTATCATTTGAGCCTTTCACGCGCCGTCTTGGCTTTGTGACACGGCCAGCATAACGACTGAAGGTTAGACGGGTCATCAGTGCCGCCGTGCGCTAGAGGGATGATGTGGTCAACGCACTTTGCCGTGGTAGCTATCCCTTTCGGCAGGCATCCCTGACACAGCCCTTTGTCCCGAGCAAAGATAAGGGGGCGCATTTTCTCCCAGTTCGTGCCATATCCTCGCTGGTGGCGCGTCTGTCCGGGCTTGTAGCTTTTCCAGCTATCACCTTTGTGCGCATCACAATAACCGCTTGGGTCAACAGTCGTTGCCCGGCAGCCACGAGACCGGCAAGCCTTCGGGGTTCTTGGTGGCATATTTCACCTCTAAAAAACCACCTACAGATGGCCATGTTAAATAAGCTTATCCGTGATGAATTCACGCTTTACAATCAATAGCTTAAGAATATTTATTAAATTTCACAATGATGACTGCCTTTTTGCCTAAAGAAACCCAAACCTATGCCGATAGTGTTTTTTTTAATATTGGAAAATCTATGTTTGAATTTCTTGGAACGAATATTGACCTAGGTATATTGCTGATAGTAATGATCATGCCATTGTTCATCTGGGCTAGCTTAAACAATCAAAAGTATGGAATGTTTATTTACGCCAATAAAAGAAGAAAGGATGTATCACTTCATTTAAGACCGTGTAAAACGCCAAGAAACCCCTCTGGCTCCCCGCGGATCATGTCCTCTTTAAGGAATGTCATAAGGGAACTAAAACGTAAAGGTTATGAGAGCGCCACGTTCGAATCTCATCTGATTGACGACCGAGCAATGCAGATACTTCAGAAGCTGGCAATAAAAGAAAATGTTGTTCTTTTACCTGCTGTTTATAAACATACTCCGTTAGTTTTCAGGGTTATCATCCCTTTAACTACCCTCTTCTGTAAAATAAAGCTCATGTCTACAAATAAAATATCGGCGGTAGTAAGATTTCAACTACAGCCTGAAAGGGATACAAAAATCTTCCTTGGCAGTCAGAAGGGGCTGTGATTTTTACTCAATCAACCTTGCGGTAAATGACGTTTCTAATATATCCCTGAAGGTATTCAATCACTTCTCTGTCCTTAATCGCGCTGGCTCGGAGATCGAGAACAGCGCGTCCACCTTCTGGCGTGAGGTCGATTTGTGTTGCATCGCCCATGCCGCCGGTGCCGGAATGCTGGCCTGCGGTGAGCTGACAGGTTGCAAGGTTTGCTGATGCGATCCGCACGCTGCGAGTGCCAGCGGCAACGTCAGCGCGCAGAGCTTCATTTTCTGCCTGAGCATGAGCTAATCCTTCGGTGAATTTCTTATCCAGTTCGGCTGCGGCTGTCTGCGCCTCAGCGGTGCGGCGGTTCGCGGCAGCCAAATCAGTAGCGGCTTTGTCGCTGATGCTCTTCATGGTGAGAGCGTGGGACTCTTTAAGGCTGGATACGTCTTTATCCCAGCGCATGTCCTCAATCCACCACGTCAACCCAGCGGCCACCAGCCCAACTATCAAGAGCAGGGCTTTTGAGTTCATATCGCCACCCGTTCTTTCACCCAGCCATACACAAAGGCTTCATTCGCTGCTCTCTGCTCTGCCAGCTCTAAATAACGGCTGCCCTGACTGCAATTGAGTGCTTTAAGTAAAACTATCTCGCCCTCTTTGCCGCGAGACGCAAGGAACAATTTCAAAGCTGTTTCAGTACGCGGTCCGATCTGACCATCTGCGATTAAATCTGGATAAAGCTTCCCTTGAAGATTGAAAGCGTTTAACCAGCGCTGAAGCCATTTACTCGGCACGCTCGGCCCCATGTTTACGCCGGTATCGCAAATTTCAGCAGCAATAACGGGTGACTGATTTGCTATCAAATCAAACCGTGGACCTGTCCAATAATCAGCGGTGAGGATGGCGAGTGCCGTTTCACGCGGTAGCTGTGACATGCTGCCCTGGTAACCATGTGCTCTTGCTACCGCTTCGGTAATTCCCCAGCGGGTAGCGCCGCCTTTATCAGCCGGGTTATTAACGTAGCCGCCCTCTTTACCAAGAATGGCATTAAAGATTTCGTCTTTGGTCATTGGTGCCTCAGTACGCTAAATAGCTTCGCGACGTTGCCACCCGTTCGATACACAGCAACACAGATGATTGCGTTAATAGCGAATGCAGCCCAGTGCGTGCTGTTGTAGTGATCAAACATGAATCGGAATGGAACAGATGCATAAGCGAGTATCAGAAGGTACGCCAGCCATGAGGCCCACGACCGATGTGTTGCGCCGTTCTTCCGGAAGAAGCTGAGACGAATGACAACCAGGCTACAAAGCACAACGTTGCCAATCACCAGCGGGTCATTTATTGCCATTGCTCCCCCTCAACCGATCAATCAGTGATGTTGGGTTTTTTGCTCTGTTGCTGGCGAACGTCAGCAGTTGCACGGCGATTGCCGCGATGATCAGTGCACCGAGAGCATCCAATGGTTTATCGTTGTATCCGAGCCACGTCGTCAGCTTTGCGCCCATCACGCCAGAACCAAAGAGCCCGAACATGAAGGACACGCAGAAGTAAGAAGCCCGCCGGATCATGGTCAAATCAGTTGCCGAGGTGACATAAAACATCGCCCCAGCAAACGAACCAAAGACCACGCCATAATCCAGACCACTTACCCATCCGAATATGCTGACACCGGCAAGCGCCACTGTTGCGCCAGCAGCGCCGGACAATGGATCAGACATTGATAAACCCCTTATCGCTGTTGTTGTCCTCACAACCGAATTGAGGGCATAAAAAAAGGCCGCCCATGCGACCTCGTAGATAAATATTGAAAGTTATCGATTTTTTGGTGGCGGTGCTGGAGTAGGTGCTGGCTTTAAATAGGTGCCAGCCTCTGGCGCTGGGGGATTGCGATTTCTCGAACGCAGGCAGCCAGAACATTGGCATTTAGTCCCCAGCAACCTGATCAACCAATTAAGCATCGTAAGGCTCCAGAAACGACAAAACCCCGCCGGAGCGAGGTTTTAAGATTGTCTAAGTTTTGTGACTACGTGACCACTCTTAACAGATTACAAGATAATTTGCGTACGCGTTAATGATTTATTCTCTGAAATTTTGTATGCTGCAAATAAATAAGATTGTTGGAAATTTTCTTTATTGGCCCTAATTAGTAACACCTTGGAATTACTCTAAAACACACAATTAGCAATCTAAGGAATAATTACTCATATGAATGTAAAAAGCATTGGATTTTCCATCAAAAATCCCAACAAAAATATCTCAACAAAGGATGTTATTGACCGATTTATTGCACTTTCGGACAGTCAGATTTCTCGCATCGATTACGACAGAAAAATCATGCTCACTGAAGAAGATGATTTTTATACCGGCCTGGTACTTACTTTCAAAAACCAAAAGAAAAATTGTAAGTCTAAGATGGCAAATGGAAAATTCGTAGTCAAAGTTGAAGACTTGCAAGGTGATGAAAAACTTGTTCATTTCAATTTTTTTTGCTTAAGAAAGGACACCCTCAAAGGGCTTTATCTTTATTACCATGGTTCATGCTCCCTAAATTCTCTTTTCAATCATCTTGAAAGCAAAAGTAATGAACACATTCGTATCTTAATAAATAAAGAAACTAAAGCATTAGGCGCTCAACCATCTCCAAAAGAAATTGCTAAAATCAACAAAAAATACGAAGAACGTTTCGAGTATGAGATTATTGTTGACGACACAAACTTAGAAATAATGCTTGCAGAATTTAAAGAAATAAAATCCGCCACCTTTAAGTTTTCATCCCTTGCTTTTTCGAGCAATGAAATGCTTGCTGTTGAGCAATTTGCAAAAAATACTGATGTTACTTTCAATATCACAGCAGCAGACAAAACTAAAACATCTCCTATCGCAAGAAGTGTAGTGAAGGCTATAAAATCCGCCGGAGGGATATTGAAGGGAAAAGTAGTTGCGAAAGACTTCAATAACCACGAGCGCATTATCAATTTCTTTAATTGCCCTGCTTATTTTAGTGAATTTGACTTTGATCTTATGGCTGAAAAAGTTGATGGTTTGACTAATGATAATTACCACAAAAACCAAATCGTTGCTATAATAAAAGAAGAGATTTCAATCGGAAAAAACAAAGATAACTTTAATTAAATGCCATATCAGTGGGACACTCCGAGGGCAGATTACTGTTCTCGTGATTTTCTCATTGTTATTCATTTCTTTAATTTCTTTTATTTACAGCGACAATGTTGTAATCGGTGATCATTTCTTTGAATTTTACCAAAAAAATCTTCGCGGATACCTTTTTTCTGGTTTTATATCTGTAGGTTCCTTCCTGTTATCTTTACACACTTTTGTGATAATAAATCTTAGGGATAAATTATTCAGCACTGAACCCTACAAGCAGAAATTTGCAAGGGCTAACAAAATAGAAGTAGATAAGATTCAAGAGAAAGATTTATACAAACCATTAGACCGCTTATCATGCTTTTTAAACCTGTCTATATGGCTTTCATTTATTACAGCTATCGCTCAGTTTACACTGGGACTTGCAAACTACACTCCATTGTCCATAACTTGTATTTGGCTTGCTATATTAACATTAACGTTCATGCTTAACTCCCTTATCCTCATTAGGGAAAACATTAAATCAATGTTAATGCAAAACAAATAAGGCTGCATTCGCAGCCTTACCCTCATAGATTTAATGATTTAGCATCGCTAAGCACCCCGATATGAAGCCTTGAGCCGTTTGCATTTCCTTTCTAATGGTTCCATCAGAGCATTTTCTTTTCTTTGCGATTGTTCTTAAAGATATACGATAAATAAAGTGATCAATCACCAACGCTTGTTCTTCTGGTTTATACTTTAGCAATCTGGCAACACAACCATCAATCATAATTCCTTCATCATCACTGCATTGAGGTCGTGATTTTGTCGTATCAGGCAGAAGACCTTTAAATCCGGCCGCCACTGGGGAAAAGTAAACACTGTTATTGTCGCTGGCTGCCCATGCACCCCAAAGTTCTAAAGTCTCATGAATATCACGCATTATTATCTCCACACTTATTTTTGCTTTCCGGTAGCGATAACACCCATCGCCAACGCGCTATCAATGATTTTCAGCACCAGATCTGCCTGACTGCCGTTCTCTTCTTCCCAAGCTGGCGCATTCGCATGAAGCTTGTCGTGGCACCGTCTGCACAGCGGTATCACGAACATGTCATGCGGTTTTGTTCCCATGCCGCCCAGCCCATTTCCAGTGATGTGGTGCGGATCATCAGCCTGATTACCGCAACCACAGCACGGCTGACGTTTAACCCACTGCGTATATTTGGCATTCTCCCAGCGGCGGCGCTTCGGTCGAAGCATGTATGACTCGTTTGTCTCTGGATCAACAGCCAGATACAACACGGCCTTGACCGGCTCAGTGCGCTCAACCAGCACCTTCGCCGGCGGCTCTTCCGGCACAATATCGGACTCTTTGCCAACAGGCTTAATCGCGGCGGCCGGTTTCCAGCGCAGCGCGTGGCGGGCCGCTGAGTCCGGCATAACATCGATCACGCCGTTCATTAGCGCCCACCAGCACAACTCGTAAAAACTTAGCTGGTGGCCTTGCGGTAACTGAAGCGCGTTTATGGCGACCTTCACCACCCATTCCGCAAGATTGCAGGCTGCCAGCCGATCAAGTTCTGGCAGTGCAGTCTCGCGAAACTTGTGCGCGTGGTGCCAGCACAGGCGTACAGCGCTATTGTCGTAGTCCATTACGCTGAGATTTTTGTCGTGAAAACCTGAATTTCCTTTCTCCCACTGGCAACTCGGCTTGCCTTCAAGCCACTCTTTCAGGCCCCAAAGCCCACCAGCAGCGCGGATCACCTTTTCGTGACCGAAGAAAGCATGCAGGCGCTGATCATCAGCGAGGTTTTGGCTAACTGTCGGAATTTTACCGATCGGGAAATCTTTCAGTTCCTCAGGCACCGTCGAAATCAGCACTCGCTGGTGGCCGAATAAGCCCATCAACTCCGAACCAGGCTTGAATATCACAATGTGGGCGTCGCGCTGTGGGTATGGCGTTAGTAGTGCTCTCACGCGGCGTTCTCCTGTTTCTTACGCTGATCATCAGGCCACAGGCCCGCAACCGGCTGCACACCGGCTGGTTCAAAATCAGTGATCGTTAATTCAGCCCTTCCCAACTTAGTTACTGGCCCCCACTCAGCAAATATCCGCTTAATCTGGCTGTCATCTACCCAGACTCCCGCGTGTGTCAGGCTGTCGAATATCGCTTTGAAGAAATTATCCAGATCACGTTTAGCCCTGTTAGGTGGAAACAGAATTATCTTCACTTGCACATCTTGCTGTAATGCCTGCGGGCGGCGGCGCAACTGCTCGTAGACTGCGCCGATGGCATTGGTCCGGTAGATTCTCCCGCGTTCACTGATCTTTGCGCCCTTACCTGGTGAGCGCCAATAACCGTTCATGCTTGGTGGGAATGGCAGGATCAATTGCATGCAATATCTCCCGCTTTGATCAGACTATTAAGAACTGCGTCAGCATGTTCTCGCGCCTCGGAATAATCGCTGGGGGCAAGCTCCCCCAGTGGGGAAGCTGCCTGTAAAAAGCTCTTGTAGGCCTCAAGCCAAATCTTCTGGAATTGGTTCACGCGGCCACCTCTTTTGTGCTTGCGCACATCTCTGGAAGATTTGCCCTGACAAGCGCTTCGGCGAACGGAGGCGGTACAGCATTGCCACAGCGTGCGACCTGCTTGTCTTTTGCGTATTTCGTGCCTTTGTAGTCCTGATCAATGATGTACCAGCTCGGGAAGCCCTGCGCCGCGTACAGCTCATGCGGTTGCAGCATACGCATGCCAATATCAACTATCTGATAATCGATTCCTTCAACGGTGACCAGGCCGAAGCGGTCGTTGGTGGTGACTGTGTGCAGTGACTCATCCAGACCAACACCCTGCTTCTCGTTGCCATAATACTTGAGCAGGAAAGCGCGCACCTCGCCGATATGCAGACCGCCGGCCGTAATAGTCGGGGCTGGTTCAGTGACTGGCTGGCCGTCTTTGCAGGTACCGCGCAGTTTGATCAGATTGGAGGTAACCAACGCGTGATGATCGGTGGTAGTGACGGTGTGCGCCGGTGCATCCATCGCTGCGCCAGCGCCGGTGTAATTTCCGCCGAAGTGCTTCGCAAGGAACGCAGTGCATAACCGACTTTTCCCGCCGCCACCGGCAGTGATAGTGCCATTTGGCTCGTCAACTGCATGGCCTACGCTGTTGCCAAATTCGCGGGCGATCACCGGCGCAACAAGAAGGTGCTCAACCTTGCTTGTTACGGTGGTCAGAGGCTTGCACGCGTCATAAGCCATTCGGTCGCCGCCAAAGCCTGTCTGCCCGATGCGGGCAATGACCGGTGCGATAAGCGCTGAGTGGGATTCTTTCATCACTGTATGAAGCGGGACATCGGCAGCGCGAGGTTTACCCTGATACTCGGAACCGCCAGCGCCTGCAATGAAAGGTGACAGTGTTGCTTCAACCATCCCCAGTGCATGACCATTTCCGCCTGGTCTTTCAGAAGTGCCAGCCGTGATCGTAGATAATGGCTCGTCACATTCCTGCCCAGTCGCCCCGGTGCGGAATTTGGTGATATGCGGGGTAACGACCGCATAACCGTGGGTTTTAGTGATCATCTGAAGCGGTTCATTCATCGACTGACCACGGAAACAGTCATAGGCCGTCTTAGTGCTTGTATGATTGCACTTAACGATAAACGGCGTGGCGTTGTCGATAACAAACCGCTGAATGCCTCGGGCTATACGCTTCAGCGTGTTCTCAGCCAGCGGGCGCTTACGCTCGAAAATGCTCGGGCAAGGGATTGACCAGTCAATGCACTCCGCCGCGGTGCGCCACGGCGCTAATTTGCCACTTTGAACGTCCAGTGATTTCGGATCCGCGTGGCTGGCTTCCGGCCAGACAACTGGCGCGCCATCGCAACGCATTACCATGAAGAAACGTTTTCTGATTGTCGGTGCGCCGAAATCACACGCGCGCAGCTCTTTGTGATCGACAACGTAGCCCAAGCCAGCGATCAAGCGGCGGGCGTCGTCGCTGTTCACATCGATATTCAGCACTTCGCAGCACTCAGCAATTGCCGGATGATCTACAGCAACGCCAGTGGTGAGCATGCCGATGAACGCTGCGAAGGTTTCACCGGCACGGGAACGGTCAGGGTAGTTCGTGCCATCTTCTGCAGTGAGCAATGGCCCCCAAGTTTTAAACTCTTCGACGTTCTCCAGCATCATCACGCGGGGGCGTTTAGCCAGTGCCCAACGGATGACGATCCACGCCAGACCGCGAATTTCCTTCTTCACAGGCGCGCTGCCTTTTGCCTTAGAGAAATGACGACAGTCAGGACTGAACCACGCCAGACCCACCGGCGCACCGCCTGTAGCGGCAACGGGATCAACATCAAAAACTGACTCGCAGTAATGCAGCGTGTCGGGATGGTTTGTCGTATGCATCGCTATTGCGTTTTCGTCATGATTTATCGCTATATCTACGCTTCGACCAATAGCCATTTCAATGCCTGTACTCGCGCCACCACCACCCGCAAAATTATCAACGATGATTTCTTTCATGCTTTTTCTCCCATGACAGCAGTCAGCGTGCTGGCGGTATTGATGATTGCGGCCATTGGATAGCCTTCAATTTTTAGACGGTTGATGTGGCTACGCAGCTTGTTCTGAAGGTGTTCAGCCAGTTCACTGGCTGCCGGTACCTGCCCGAAAATCTGATTAACTTCAGAAGGCCAGACTGTGTTGCTGGTTTCATGCAGGACAACTGCTGGTGATAGTTTTTCTGCTTCTCTGCGGATCTGCGCTAAAAAGGCTTCGCCCTGCGCCAGCAGTTGATGACGTTGCACGTAGCTGAACGCCGGACCAGACCAAGACTTATCAAATACCGCGATCGCCGCGCCGAAACCTGCAGATGATGCTGAAGGTTCCCCTTCCCCTGGTCGGTACCAAGTCGGCAGATCAAAACCAATGCGTCCACGAATTAACGCGATGTGATCGGCGTGCTCCGGCCACCACGTTTCACCGGTCGCGGCTTTAATCAAGAAAACGTACCGGCCGCCCTTCTCCCGCATCTCTGCCAAATGGCTCATGATGTGGGTCATGCCTGTTATGTATTGGCCTTCGTGCTGACTGGCACGGGAATACGGTGGGTTGGCGAAAGCAGCGCCATTAAGCTCAGCAAGTCGTGCTGACCAGTCCTGAGTAAGTGCGTTGTCTTCAACGGTGTAAAACGCTGGGCATTTACTGTTTTCGCCATCACTGAACAGATCCAGAACAAACGGGCCAAACATGGCATTGATTCCCCAGAAGAGTTCATCGGGAGTACGCCACTGATCACCAACTTCTTTCAATTTGTGAGTTAACGCTTTTTTCTGCTCGTTGAGAGCTAATGAATATGAGTTGATCATGCTGCTTTCACTCCCTGCTTGCGCGCTGCGCACTCTTTCCAGATCTGGTTCCAGCGCGGCTGTGAATATGCGGCTTGCATGGTTCGAACATTGGCCTTACTCGCCTCAGCGCAAACCAGCTTTTCAAACGGGCTCGGCGCTTTGGTAACACCCACACCGGAGATAAAGCGGCGATAAGCCGCGTCACGCTCTGCGGTATCTTCAGAGGGGCTATTTTCAGCCTTGGCTTCGCTCGAGCACGCTGGTCGGCCAGCGGTATCCCATGCTTTGGCAGCCAGAAGATTTGAAGAGAATTTATCGGATGAGAAGATGGTCGACGGGTTCAATCCGCGGGCATACTTCGTGCCGAGCCAGCAGGCAACCAGGTGATCAACAACAACCAGCATTTCAGTTTTGGTGGCCGTAGCGTTGCGCAGACGAGCGCGGATGTGTTGCAGATTACCGTCAGTGAGCTCGAAAGTGACGTTGGTCAGCGTTGACAGGTGCTTAACGATTTCTGTCGCTTCTCTGGTCAATCGTTCAGAAATAAATTCCTCCCCGTCTGTCGGCGCAGCCGGAGGACAAAAGGGTTTATTGATCTGTTTGTTTTTATCTGAGTCATGATCTGTATAGAGAAAGGATTCCGCACTTTCGCGGTTTCCATGTTTCCGTGCTTCTTCGGTTTCCGTTCCGCGCTTTTGCGATTTTGATTCCGCATCTTCACGCTTTGGACTCCGCACTTTCGCGGAATCCAAGTATGACGGGAATATTTTGGAGATAATGGCATCGCCATCGATACGATAGTGCGTTGTAGGCGTCCCGTTAACTTTTTTACTTTTGGTCTCGATAATGCCGGGGAAATACTTCGTGCAAAGCTTATTTGTCAGGCGTGATACCTGATCTTCGCTAAGGCCCTCTAAGTCTTCCCCCATTTCCTTATGGCTCTTATAAAACCAGCCGTCAGCAGCTGAAGAATCGACACCTGACCAGAATACAATTTGGTTTAAAATTGCACCCAAGACGTATGCCTGCTGATCACCTGCGAAGAAACGAATGTATGGACGTGGAATGACTATCGCATTCCGCTGTCCAGAAAGAGATTGAACAACGTCAAATGTTCGGATCATGCATCAACCCTCGTAAAGCGGGCGCGAAAGATTATTAACGGAGCTGCACACTCAAATTCATAACCATCGCGCATGTAAATAACTCGCTGACCTTCCTTGTCATAACCAGTAACGTTCACGACAATTCCTCGGCGATCCCGATATTTGCGATCGAGCTTTTGAATGTTTTCAATCATTCTCTGCCGCCTTACTTTGGCGAGCCTTTTTTCCGGCATTGCAGAAACTCACCCAATTCTTCTCAACCACAGAACGCTCTTCAACCTTGTGGTTGTCCGCCTTACCCGGCTCACGTACTATCTGCACATACACAAACGGTCTCAGTGAAACACATTGAAATTGCACTGACGGTCGAACGCGGTTTACACTGTTCATGCGTTATTACTCCACACTGTTTAATTGCGCACTCGACGCTCGGGGCTGCACACTCCGAGCGTCACCCTCTCCGAACAACATTTCTGTCACTACCATGATTTCTGCCACCAGCGACTGAACCCGATAGCCCTTCACACGCATACGCTTGCTTTCATCACGATCAAGAACACCATCTGAGGTGAATTCGTTGTGCGCCTTGGCAAAGTTGCCGAGCGCTGACAGCAGTTCGTTGAATTTGATGAGAAGCTCTTCGTTGCCCATTTGCTCAACATCGGGAAATTTCACGAAAGTACCGTTATTGCGGCGGCACATAGCTTCCGTGATATCCGAACGGCCAGACACGGATTCCATATTGATTGCCATACCTAACGGCACCATCTGTCCGCCCACCTGCCGTACACGGTTGCTCAGCGAGTTGTACGTTCCTGCTTCTGAAAGTCTCAGGGACATAGCCTCATAACCACCAGGGAACGAGGTGATCAGCTTGTGCATCGCGCCGGTGATGTCATCTGGTGCTGGAAAGTTCTTGTTATCCACAATGAGTTACCTTTTGCTGTGGTTTTAATCAGGCTGCCGGTGCGATAGAGTTCAATTCGGGCCAAATTTTCTGCCAGTCATCTGGATGCAAATCCTTACGACTAACTGATCCATCGGAACTTGATTCGATGAGTACTGACAAAGCAGGACCTAATTTTTGCTTCTTGCTAATAGCCTTTCTTAGGTATTCAACCGATGTGCAGCATTTAGTCGCAAAGTCTCGCTGTTCACCGATCGTCAGGGCGTTGAGATAAATTCTAAGTGTGTCCATGTTTCCTCCTGAGTTAGTCCATGAAAGTATACTTACAAGTAAACTTTAATCAATACTCACAGGTCATTTACCTGTGAGTAATTTTTAGTAAGATGCGGGTATGAAAGCAGACGATAAATCCCAAGTATTTGAGTGCCGCCGACTAAAACTTAAAGAGTTGGTAGGACGCTTTGAAACGCAGAGAGCCTTTTCTGAGGCTACTGGCATAGATGTGACTGTAGTTTCTAGAATGCTTTATCCAGAAGGTAAGGCAGGCAAGCGCAATATTGGAGAGCAGTCAGCAAGGCAGATTGAAGACGCCTTAAAATTAGGCCGTGGCTGGATGGATGGCATTTCCCAAGAAAACAATAATGTTTCATTTGCTGGCTTTAATGAGCCGGCTGGAAGTTATCCTGTAATAAGCTGGGTAAGTGCCGGTGCCTGGTCCGAAGCTGTTGAGTCATATCATCGGAAAAGCATTGACCGTTGGCTCGAGACAACCGTGGAGTGCTCTGAAAACTCCTTTTGGCTTGACGTGAAAGGTGACTCAATGACAGCGCCAGCAGGGCTTAGCATACCTGAAGGCATGGTGATTTTAGTTGATCCGGAAGTTGAAGCGACTAACGGGAAACTAGTTGTTGCTAAAATTGAATCCGACAATGAAGCCACATTCAAAAAATATGTCGTAGACGCGGGCAGGAAATTTTTAAAAGCTCTCAACCCTCAGTGGCCAATGACAGAGATTAACGGTAATTGCAAAATCATTGGTGTTGTAGTGGATGCCAAAATTGCAAACCTACCATAGTTTAACCAATTGATTTTATAATAATTATAAGGCATTTCAGTTAATGGCCCTACTCTTCGTAGCTGCGCTTCTTGGATTAATACCTGCCTTTATTGCCCAAAGCAAGGGCAGGTCTTTTGGTGCCTGGTGGCTCTATGGTTTTCTGCTTTTTATCGTAGCGATCATTCACGTTTTGGTAATCCCTTCAGACAGCAGCCCTTCAATAAACTCTTCCGATAGTCGTTCTTGCCCATTTTGCGCTGAGCCAATAAAGCGGCAGGCTATAAAATGTAAGCACTGCGGTAGTGAGGTTGTGTCAGTCCCTGTATTGCAAAATGAGGGCGATGGTACTCAAATATCTTGGAGAAGACTTGCAGCACTTGCATTAGCCATTTTAATAACTGGCCTTATTATTAAGACACTTGGCTTAAATTAACCACAGACTGCCCTCAAAACATTTAAGCCCTCTCTATTCTCTTCCTGAACCTCTACATCATCATCTCTATTAAATTCAATGATCCGCCTCAGCAGCTTAGTAAATAAATAAACAATAATTTCAACAATTTAAAATCATAATGCCGAAAATTTACTTTGGGGTATTTACTTGCCATTTACTTGTGAGTATATTTTATTTCATCAAGTCCACACAACGGTAAGAACACTGGCGGTGAGGACCCTCAAACCGTATCAACCAGTGATGCACAGTTTGACCAGTGTTCTTTCCGTTGTGATGTGTACGAGCGTACTGCACCGCAGGCGGGAGGAAGACTGGAAATCGGCTGGGCGTCCAACATAACGCCAATACCAAAACCGAGCGGCCAGAAGTAAGCAGGTGTAGCGCCCTGGTGTCACAACCCAGCACGAACCGTTGTGAGTTATCGCAACCTGAGTGGAAACAGCCATAGACGGCTGACAGCCGGAACAGACGGATAGACCAAATGAAACCGGATGAGGTCGATAAAATAAATCTCGACGTGGTGCCAGCCTCCCTAGCGTAGTGCTGTGACCGCTGGGAAAGACCAGCACACAACAGGTGAGAGCATTGCACCGGATATGTGGCATAGCAGCCCCTGATGCAAGTTACCGGCAAGGTTGTAAGGTCGGAAAACCGCACTCATGCCAAGCGGCGCAAGGTGGTCAAATGCAGTGCTCTCTCCGTTGTGGCAATAAGCATCAGGTGATGGCCGGGTTACCCTGCCCGGTGCGGTTTCGACTACCGCCGCCACACACCTAAAAATGCTGTGTGTAAGTCTTGGCGACTGTTCTTGATCATTAACCCAACACCAGGGAAAAAACAGTCAGGTTCAGTCGCCCTTTTTAACGCAGGCATAGATAAGGGTTCGTTGGCCCCGTCCGCGCGCCCTGCGCACTTCCGGCGGCCCTTATCTATGTGTGTGAGTGATTTTATTAAGCCCTGTGCAGGGGCATAAAACAGGAGTGATTAACGTGAAAGAACTTTGGTTTAAGTGTTTGCAGATTTACCGCATCAGCCGCGAGGTTTCAATCAATGCTGAATCGCCCCGGGGATCCTGGAGACTAAACTAGTAGTTAAAAGGAGACTCAAATGTCATCAAATCGTTACTCACCTGAATTACGCGAACGTGCAGTGAGATTAGTTTTGGATCACCGCAGC
>Ga0105856_1000860_pt1 | contig 14300 bp, 12 predicted proteins | sample OrgsoiDNA_201060_FD_89681 | JGI IMG/M metagenome (GOLD analysis project Ga0105856, IMG submission 89681) | Permafrost soil microbial communities from the Arctic, to analyse light accelerated degradation of dissolved organic matter (DOM) -... | ecosystem: Environmental > Terrestrial > Soil >...
CGCCGCCGGCGAAACGCTGACCGCAGACGACGGCACCTGGAGCGGCGACACGATCACGCTCGCACGGCAGTGGCAGCGCTGCTTGCCCGACGGCTCGGCCTGCCTCGACATCACCGGCGCGACCGGCCAGACCTACCTGCTCGGCCCCGACGACGTCGGCTCCACGATCCGCGTCGTCGTCAGCGCGACCGACGCCGCCGGCAGCGCCGCGGCCGCATCGAGCGTCACCGAGGTCGTCGTCGCGCCGCTTCCCCCAGCTCCGCCGGCCGAGCCGCCGGCCATGCTCACCGCACCGACCGTCACCGGAACGGCCGCCGCCGGCGAAACGCTGACCGCAGACGACGGCACCTGGAGCGGCGACGCGATCACGCTCGCACAGCAGTGGCAGCGCTGCTCAGCGGGCGGCACGGCCTGCCTCGACGTCGCGGGGGCGACCGACCAGACCTACCTCCTCGTAAGCGACGACATCGGCTCCACCCTCCGCGTCGTCGTCACCGCAACCGATGCGTTCGGTACGGGGCTCGCGTCCTCGGCAACCTCCGACGTCGTGGCAGTGGCGGCAGCCGTCACGCTCGGCCCGCAGCCGCCGAGCGTGCTCAGCGCACCGACGGTCACCGGGACGGCAACGGCCACCAAAACACTGACCGCCGACGACGGCGCGTGGAGCGGCGACGGGATCGCGTTCGCACGTCGGTGGCAGCGCTGCTCGCCCGCCGGTGCGGCCTGTCTCGACATTGCCGGCGCGACCGGCCAGACCTATCTCGTCGGCATCCACGACATCGGCTCCACCCTCCGTGTCGTCGTCACCGCAACCGACGCCGCCGGAAGCACCGAAGCCGCATCGACCGTCAGCCGCATCGTCGTGACGCTCGAGGCGGCCAACGCCGATGGCAACAACCGTACGCCTCTGCAGCCGCTGGTAAACCTGACGCTCCCAGCGGTCGATGGCAACACGGTTGCTCGGTCGTCGCTGTCCGCGCGACGGGGAACGTGGACGAGCTCGGACGGGCAGCAGGAGTTTGCGTACCGATGGGAGCGCTGCGACGCCGCCGGAGGACCGTGCGTCACCGTCGGAGCGCGGCGGTCGTACACACCGGCGGATGCCGATGCCGGCTCGAGGCTGCGTGTCGTGGTGAGGGCGACCGACGAGGAGGACGGCACATCGTTCACGACCTCCGCGACGTCCGCGCTCAGCGAGCGCATCGCTCCGTTCTCCCTCTCCGGTTTCTGGAGCTGGCAGCTCGGGCCGTACGCCGCCGGGCTCGACACGCAGTGGACAGCGGTCGCGAAAGCGTCCGCGAAGCCGCCGGCGATCGCCATCGTCGACTCCGGCGTCGACCAGACACTGCCCGGGCTCGAGGGGGCGGTCGTCCGGCAAGTGACCTTGACGTCGCTGCCCCAGGGGACGGCGGCCGACGGCTACGGCCACGGCAGCTTCGTCGCCCAGGTGGCCGCCGGACGAGGCGCGGGCGAGGCCGGCGCCGCGCCGAAGGCGCCGATCGTCTCGCTGGATGTGATGAACGACGACGGGATGGCGTTGACGAGCGACGTCGTCGCGGCCGCCGATTGGATCTACACGCACAAGGCCGAAAACAACATCCGGGTCGCGAACTTCTCGCTCATCGGTTCCTCCCCGTCGAGCATCATGTTCGACCCGCTCGACCGAGCGCTCGATCGCCTGTGGCTGAGCGGGGTCGTCGTCGTCACGGCGGCGGGCAACTACGGCGTGGACGGGCAGCCGAGCGCTGTCGCGTACTCGCCTGCAAATGACCCGTTCGCGATCACCGTCGGAGCGAGCGACCCCGCGGGCACCATCCCGACGAGCGACGACTTCGCAGCGCCGTGGTCGGTTTACGGCCACACCCTCGACGGCTTCGCCAAACCCGAGCTCGGCGCGCCCGGACGCTACATCGTCGCGACTGTTCCGACCGCCTCCACGCTCTATCGCGAGCGGCCTGACCGCGTCGTTGCGCCCGGGGAGCTCCAGCTCTCCGGCACCTCCTTCGCTGCGCCGCTCGTCGCCGGGGTCGTTGCCAACCTGCTGGCGCTCCATCCAGCGTGGACGCCCGACCAGGTGAAGGGCGCGCTGATGTTGACCGCCGAGGCGCCCGGAGCCGCTGCACCGTTCTCCCTCGGAGTCGGCGAGGTGGACGCGGACGCGGCTCTCGGGGTGACCGCGCCGCCGAACCCGAACGAGGCAATCGAGCGCTTCGTCGTCCCCGACCCCGCCGGCGGCGCGACGCCGATGTTCGACGCTGCGAGCTGGGGGACAACCGCGCAGGCCGACGCGTCCTGGGGGACGGCCTCTTGGGGCACGGCCTCTTGGGGCACCGCCTCATGGGGGACAGCCTCATGGGGCACGGCGTACTGGTCGTCCGCATCGTGGGGAACCGCGTCATGGGGCACCACGTCATCGGCCACCGCTTCCTGGGGAACGTCGAGCCTCCCCCAGGACAACGCAACCGCCGACGTTCTGCCGGCGGGTGCGTACTGGATGCACTGGCCACTCTAAACCTCCGCTCAACACTGATCGCCAATCCGCTCGCGCAGGCACTCCGTACTCGAAGGAACACACATCCCCGTCACCTGGAGGTTGAACACGTGAAGAAAAAGGTCATCGTCATCGGCTTGGTCGCGCTCCTCGCGGCACTCGTCTCGACACAGGCATTTGCAACCACGAAGAGCTCCGTCGTCAAGCGCTCGATCACGCTCGTGTCCGTGAAGGAAGGCGCAGGCCACACGGTGATCGCGACCGTGCGCATCACCGGCTGGAAAATGCTTCCGGCGCTCGTGGGCAAGAAGCCGAACAGCAAGACCGGCGGCCACTGGCACATCTTCGTGAACGGGAAGTACAACAACGCGACGGCGAACGCGAAGAGCGGCAAGTCGCTGAAGCTCAAGGCCGGGACGTACAAGATCTCCGCTGAGCTCGCGAACAACGACCATTCCGAGCTGAGCCCGCCCGTGAAATCGAAGACACTCTCGATCAAGATCACGTAGGGATCTGGAGACAGTGACCTCACGGAAGCCCGGCCGGTGGGGCTTCCGTGAGGTTGGCGATCAGGCGTCGAGCAGCTCGCGCACCGTTTTGGCGAGCTCGCCGAGCGAGAACGGCTTCTGGAGGAACACCGCGGAGTCCTCTGCGTCGAGGAACGCCTCACCGTCGAGGTACCCGGACATGAAGAGCGTCTTCAACCCCGGGCGGTCCCGGCCCAGGCGCCGGGCGAGCTCGCCGCCTCGCATCTGCGGCATGACGACGTCGGTCAGAAGCAGGTCGTAGCGAACGTCGTCGCCGAGCTCGAGCGCCTCCGCAGGACCGGCCGCGGCGATCACCCGGTAGCCGTTGAGCTCGAGCGCCTGCCGCGTGAGGTCGCGCACGGACTGCTCGTCCTCGACGAGCAGGATCGTCTCGCTGCCGCGAATCGTCCCGGCGTGCTTCTCGGGTCGGGGGCCGCTCACTTCGCCGGCGGTGAGCGGCAGGAAGACACGGAAGCTCGCGCCGCGACCGACCTCACTCTCGACGGTGATGAACTCGTCGCTCTGGTGGACCGTTCCGTACACGGACGCGAGGCCCAGCCCGGTGCCTTTGCCCACCTCCTTCGTCGTGAAGAACGGCTCGAAGAGATGTGGCTTCGTCGCATCATCGATGCCGAGGCCCGTATCGGTGACCGCCACGACCGCGAAGGCGCCTGAGTGGGCGTCGGGCGTCACACGCGCTGTCGCCTCGTCGACCTCATCGAGGGCAGCCGCCATTGTCAGCTTGCCGCCTTCCGGCATCGCGTCGCGGGCGTTGAGTGCAAGGTTGATCAGGACCTGCTCGAACTGCGCCGGGTCGGCCTCGACGAAGAGCGGCTGCTCCGCCGAGACGGTGACGAGGTCGATGTCGTCACCGATCAGGCGGCGTAAAAGGGTCGCGACGCGCGTCACCGTCTCGTTCACCTCGAGCACCTTCGGGGACATCACCTGTTGGCGGCTGAAGGCGAGCAGCTGGTGCGTCAGCGACGCGGCTCGCTCGCTCGCGGACTGAATCTCACCGAGATGAGCTCGGATCTCTTCGTGCGTCTCGTCGAGCCGCTGGAGCGCCAGGCCGCTGTACCCCGAGATCACCGTCAGGAGGTTGTTGAAGTCGTGGGCGATGCCGCCTGCGAGGCGTCCGACCGCCTCCATCTTCTGGGCTTGCCCCAGCTGCTGTTCGAGATCCGCTCGCACCTCTGCGGCGCGCTTCTGGGCGGTCACGCCGACCATGACGCCGCGCAACCTCTCCACGCGCCCGTCGTTGCCGAGCTCCGCACGAACGATCTCTCGGAACCAGACCGACCTCCCATCGGCAGCGACTACGCGGTACTCGAGCTCGTAGTCCTCCCCGCTCGCGATCGCGGCCCGGTCGGCGGCCAACACCCTCGCCTTGTCCTCCCGGTGGAAGTAGGCGGAGAGGAATCTGGGCTCGGACAGCCACCGCTCCACCGGGTAGCCGAGGATGTCCTCCGCCCGCTTGTTGACGAACGAGAAGTTCAGCTCCGCGTCGGCTTCCCAGACGATCACGTCGATCCCCGAGACGAGGTCGCGGAACCGCTGCTCGCTCTCGGCGAGTGCGTGCTCGGTGGCCTTGCGGCCGCTGATATCGACCATGAATCCCTGCGAATAAACCGGACGGCCGGCCTCGTCGCGAACGACGACGGCACCGTCGTGGACCCAGACGACGCGCTCGTCGCGCGTGACCAACCGGTACTCGCACTCGAAGCGATCTCCGCTCGCGTGCATCTGCGCGAAGCCGGCGAGGACGCGCTCGCGGTCGTCTGGGTGGAGCACCCTACTGAAGAACGCTGGATCAGACGTCCACTCCTCGGGTGAGTACCCGACGAGCTCCTCGATCTGAGGGCTGATATAGGACGCGCTCTGCCCGTCGAGCTGCTCGATGTAGGTCACCTGCGGGAGCTGCTCGACGAGCATCCGGTTCCGCGTCTCGGCCTGACGCAGCTCCTGCTCGAGCACCGTCCGCGTCTCCCCACCCGCCTCACCGTCGGCAGCAGCCTCTACGCGCGGCCGCTCGACCGGCGCCGAGCCTTCACGGGCAGGTGGTGTCGCCACGGACGAATGATGCCGCATGTCAGCGTCATCGTCATACACCGGTCATCGCCCATCCCCAATCGGGGTCATCCGCCTCCCCTCTAGCCCCACACCTCCTCGGCAACCTCGACGACCAGCGCCAGCTTGGCCCACTGCTCGGCCTCGGTGAGGGCGTTGCCCTCGACGGTCGAGGAGAAGCCGCACTGGGGAGACAGGCAGAGCTGCTCGATCGGCGCGTGGCGGGAAGCTTCCTCGATGCGGCGCTTCAGCTCGTCCTTCGACTCGAGCTCGCCCGTTTTGGTCGTCACGAGCCCCAGGACGACCTGCTTGTCGCCCTTCGGGAGGAATCGCAACGGCTCGAATCCGCCCGAGCGCTCGTCGTCCCATTCCATGAAGTAGCCGTCGACCTCGAGGTCGTTCAGCAGCGCCTCGGCGACGAAGTCGTAGCTCCCTTCCGCGGCCCACGACGAGCGGAAGTTGCCGCGGCACATGTGCGTCGTCACGCGCAGCTCGGCCGGACGGCCGGCCAGCGCTTCGTTGATGTGCCGGATGTACTCGACGTGCTGGCGGTCGTGATCGCCGCCGATCGACGCGATGTAGTCGCGCTGGTGGGGATCGTTCATGTACGCAAGGCTCGTGTCGTCGAGCTGGAGATACGTGCAACCGAGCTCGCCCAGGCGGCGAATTTCATCGCGATAGGCGGCGGTCAGGTCGGCCCAGAACTCGTCGAGAGTCGGATACACGTCCGAGTCGATCGCGGCCTTGCCGGAGCGGTAGTGGACCATGCTGGGAGACGGAATCGTCAGCTTCGCGACGTTCGTCGTCACGGTCTCCCGCAGGAAGCTGAAGTCGTCGCCGAAGATGGTCTTGGAGACTCCCAGCTTTCCGTTCACGTGCAGTGCGGCGGGGGTGAACTCGATGTCGCCCTCGAGGTTGTGGAACTTGACCGCAATGTTCCCGGCTTCCTTCGTGACGCCGTCGAGTGAGTAGATGAAGTCCATGTGCCACGACGCGCGACGGAACTCACCGTCGGTCGCGGACTGCAGCCCCACGTCTCCCTGCTTGCGCACGACATCGCGAACTGCCTCGTCCTCGATCGCGCGCAACTCCGGCGCGTCGATCGCGCCGGCGGCGAAGTCGGCCCGTGCCTGCAGCAGGTTCGCGGGCCGCAAGAGGCTCCCAACATGATCCGCACGGAAGGGTGGGCTCGTCCTTCCCTCGGTCGCCGTTGCCGTCTTGGTCTGCGCCATCTCAGCCTCCTGTTCGTCTCCGATCAAACCACAGCTCAGACCCGCTCGAGCCCGACGTAGTTCTCCGCCAGGCTCCTCGCGGCTGCAGTTGACGTCGTCACGTACCGCAGCTGCGAGAGCTGCAGTTTCTCCTCGAACTCGTCTCCGCCCGGTGCCTTGTGCAACATCAAGGTCATCCACGAGGAGAAGTGCTCGGCGCGCCAGACGCGGCGCAGACAGGCGGCTGAATAGCCGTCGAGCCCGGCCCGGCTGCCGCTGCCGTACCACTCGACGAGCGCATCCGCGAGCACGCGCACGTCGTGACCTGCCAGGTTCAGCCCCTTTGCGCCCGTGGGTGGAACGATGTGCGCCGCGTCACCCGCGAGGTGGAGCCGTCCGTACTGCATCGGCTCGGCGACGAAGCTGCGCATGCCGGTGATGCCCTTCTCGAGGATGAGACCCTCGTCGAGCGTCCACCCGTCGAGCGCGGTACGCGCCCGCAGCTCCTCCCAGATGCGCTCGTCCGGCCATTCGCCAATGTCCTCGTCCGGCCTGCACTGGATGTAGAGGCGGCTGCGCGTTGGAGAGCGCAGGCTGAGCAGAGCGAAGCCGCGCGCGTGGTGCGCGTAGACGAGCTCCTCCGACGACGGCGGGACGTCGGCGAGGATCCCGAGCCAGCCGAATGGATACTCGCGCTCGAACGTCCGCAGCACCTTTGCGATCGCCGGACGGCAGACGCCGTGGAACCCGTCACAACCGGCGATCACATCGCAGTCGAGGCGGTGCTGCTCGCCTCCATGCTCGTAGGTGACGTACGGCGAAACGCCTTCGAAGCCGTGCGGCGCGACATTCGCCGTCTCGAACGCGAGCGGCAGCTCCGCGGCGAGGCGCGCCGCGATCAGATCCTTGACGACCTCGGTCTGGCCGTAGATGACGATGCTCCGCCCGCCTGTGAGCTCACTCAGCGGAACGTGGTGCCGCCGGCCGTCGAACTGGAGGTGGATCCCGTGGTGGACGATCCCTTCGCGATGGAGACGCTCGCCGACGCCGGCGCGGTCGAGCAGATCGACCGTGCCCTGCTCCAGCACGCCGGCTCGGATCCGCGCCTCGACGTACTCGCGGCTCCGGGCCTCGAGTACCACCGACTCGATCCCGGCCCGGTGGAGCAGCTGCGCGAGGGTCAACCCTGCCGGCCCCGCCCCCACGATCGCAACCTGCGTCCGGAGGCGGCTCACGATTCCTCGAGCACCCGCCCTGCGATCGCGAACGCGCGATTGGCGGCCGGAACGCCGCAGTAGATCGCAGACTGCAGCAGCACCTCCTTGATCTCGTCGGCCGTCAGGCCGTTGCGGAGGGCGGCGCGCACGTGCATCGCAAGCTCCTCGTGGTGGTTGAGAGCCGTGAGCGCAGTCAGCGTGATCGCGCTGCGGGTCTTGCGATCGAGCCCAGGGCGAGCCCAGATCTCACCCCACGCATAGCGGGTGATCAGGTCCTGGAAGTCGGCGGTGAACTCCGTCGTGCCCTCGACCGCCCGATCGACATGCTCGTGGCCGAGCACCTCGCGGCGGACGCGCATTCCCTCGTCACGCATTCCCATTTCGTCGTTCACAGGTGCTCCTCCAGCAATCGATTGAAGTGATCGGGCCGTTCCGCGTTCGCGAGATGCGCGGCGTTCGCGAGCACCTCGAACCGCGCGCCCGGGATGCCGGATGCGAGCACCTCCCCCGCCGCCGGCGGGGTCGCGGGATCCTCGCTCGCAGAGATCACTAGCGTCGGCGCTGCGATGTCCCCGAGGTCATTTCTGACGTCCCAGAGCGCGAGCGCCTCGCAACAGCGCGCGTAGCCCTCGCGATCGACCGACAGGAACATCTCGCGGAACCGGCCGGCGTCTCCGAACGCGGGTGTGAACCAGCGTGCGAGCACCGCATCCGCGATCGCCTCCACGCCGTGCTCACGAACCGTCGCCGCGCGCTCGTACCACGCCTCAGGCTCGCCGAAACGAGCCGACGTGCAGGCGAGCACCAATTTCTCGACGCGATCCGGGGAATCGAGGGCGAGGCGCATGCCGACGGCGCCGCCGAGCGACAGCCCGACGAAGGAGAACGTGTCGGCTCCCGCTTGCCGGAGGACGCGCGCGGCGAGATCGTCCACCGCCTGCACGTTCGCGAGCGGTGCGCCGCCGTGCCCCGGATGCTCGATCTTCACCACTCGGCGGCCCTCGAGCACCCGCAGTTGCGCCTCCCACATCGCGGAGGTCGAGCCGAGCGATCCGCAGAGGACGACGGTGCCGCTCATGCGCGGTAGAGCGCGAGCGCCCGGTCGACGAAGGTGCCGGCCGCCCCGAGATAGTCCTCCGGCCGAGAGGACTCGACGCCGAGCCGGCGCGCCTCGGACAGCGTCTCGTCGGTGATGTTCGCGCGCATGCGCAGGACGTCCACCTGGAGGCCGTCGAGCGAGCGGCGGATTGCCGCCGCCGCGCCGCCCGTCGCTGCGAGAGCCGTCGTGAGGGCGTGCCACTCTGCGTGCCACGCGCCGGTCGCGCGCTCGTGCTCCTGCACGGCGCACTCGAAGAGCACGCTCGCGTTCGCGCGCGCATGCCTTGCGCAGGCGTCGGCAAGGATTGCGTGCACGGGGTTGCGCTTGTGGGGCATGGTCGACGAGGTACCGCCCTCACCCTCGCTCACCTCGGCGACCTCGGTCTGCGCGAGGAGAACGACATCCCGGCCGATCTTCGCGGCCACGCCTGCGGCTCCGGCGAGCGCCCCCGCGAGGTCGACGATTGGCGTGCGGATGGTGTGCCACGGAAGGATCGGGGCTGACAGCTCCAGCTCCACTGCATAAAACCGGAGGACCTCCGGCCCCTCGCTTCCAAGCGCCGCCAGCGTTCCGGCGGCCCCACCGAGCTGCGCCGGCAGCTCCAGCGCGGCAAGGCGCACCCGGGCGCCGATGACGCCGACGAGCCAGCCCGCCGCCTTGTAGCCGAAGGTCGTCGGCACGGCCTGCTGCAACAGGGTGCGCCCGGCCATGACCGTCCCGCGATGCTCCTCCGCCAGGCGCGCGCAGGCTGCTGCGGCGCCGCCGAGCTCCTCGTCGACACGGCGCAGCGCCCGCCGTGCGACGAGCATCGCCGCCGAGTCGAGGATGTCTTGGCTCGTCGCGCCCAGGTGGACGAAGCCGGCGTGCTCCTCACCCACGCCGGCGCGCATCGCGCGCACGAGCGGCTCGACCGGATTGCCGGCGGTGCGTCCCTCGCGGGCGAGGGCTTCACAGTCGTAGAGCTCGGCCCGGCATGCGCCGGCGACGGCGGTCGCCGAAGCCGCCGGTACGAGCCCCACAAGGGCTTCCGCGTTGACGAGCGCGCGCTCGGCGTCGAGCAATGCCTCGAGCCAGGCCCGGTCGGACAGAGCGTCCGCCAGCTCGTCGGGGACGAAGATCGCCGAGAACGGGCTCACGTGGAGAAGAAGATCGTCTCGCGCGCGCCCTGCAGGTGGATGTCGAAGCGCAAGCCTCCATCTTCCCGATCCGCGACCAGCCGCGCACGATCGGCTTCGCCGAGCCCGGCGAAGACCGGATCGGCAGCATTCGCGTCGAGCTCGTCGGGGAAGTACATCCGCGTCCGCTGATGCTTGAGCAAGCCACGCGCAAAGACGTGGATATCGAGGTGCGGTGCTTCGCCGGCCGGCGCCGCCGGCCTCGAGATGACGAAGGAGAACGTCCCGTCCGGATGGGTACCGCAGCGCCCCCATTTGCGCTCGACCGGCTGCCAGACCTCGATCATCCCGTCGACGATCGAAGCGCCTTCGCCGTCCAAGAGCTCTCCCCGCAGCACGATCGCCGACGAATCGTCCGGCGAAACGAGCTCGTGTTCGTTGCTGCGACAGAGCCCGATCGCGTAAAACGGGCCGACCGTCTGCGACGGTGTTTTCATCACGAGGGCTGCTCCTCCAGCGGCGTCGTGTCCCTTGCGCCGCGGCCGAGCACGATGTCCCACCGGTAGCCGAGCGCCCACTCGGCCGTCGTCGTCGCGAGGTCGAACTGCGAGACAAGCAGCTCACGCGCCTTCGGGTCGCGGACGGAATGGAAGATCGGATCGAAGGGGAAGAGCGGATCCCCGGGGAAGTACATCTGCGTGACGAGCCGCTGTGTGAACGCCCGGCCGAACACGGAGAAGTGGATGTGCGCGGGCCTCCACGCGTTCTCGTGGTTGCCCCAGGGGTAGGCGCCGGGCTTGATCGTCACGAAGCGGTAGAAGCCTTCAGCGTCCGTGAGCACCCGGCCGGCTCCGGAGAAGTTCGGGTCGAGCGGAGCCGGATGCTGGTCGACTTCGTGCCTGTAGCGGCCGGCGGCATTCGCCTGCCAGACTTCGACGAGGGCGCCGCGCATCGGCCTTCCGTCCTCGTCGAGCACCCGTCCGCTCACGACGATCCGCTCTCCCAGCGGCTCGCCGGAGTGCTGGCTCGTCAGATCGCCGTCGAGCTCGGCGATCGTGTCCTCGCCGAAAACGGGCCCGTCGAGCGGGTGGAGCTCCTCCGGCAAGCTCACGAGCGACCGCTTCGGCGCGCGCAGGCGCGTCGAGCGGTAGCCCGGATAGTCGACCTGGACCTCCTGCCCGAGCCCCGGGTCGTCGGGAAGGACGACCTCGCTCACTCGTGCCCCGCCGCCTCGAGCGCGCGGAGCGCCTCGAGCTCGAGCACGGTCGGCGGCTCGGTGACAGCGACGTCCTCCGCAACCTGGAGCGCCCAGCCGGTGGCGGCACGGACGTCGTCGACGCTCACACCCGGATGCACGCCCACGAGCGTCAGCTCGCCGTCGCGCGGCTCCAGGATCCCGAGGTCGGTGACGACCACACGGACGCGGTCTCCCCGACTCGTCTTGAAGTCCAGCTGCTGCACGAATGCTCGAGGCGTCTGGCGCAGCATTACGAACACGTCGGCGACCGAGGTCGCGATCTCGGGCGCGCCGCCGCCGCCGGGCAGTCGCACCTTCGGCGTTGCGTAATCGCCGATCACCGTGCTGTTGAGGTTGCCGTGGCGATCGATCTGTGCCGCCCCGAGGAAGCCGATGTCGATCCGGCCGGCCTGCAACCAGTAAGCGAACATCTCCGGCACCGAGACCACCGCGTCGGCCGTCTCCGCGAGCTCCCCGTCTCCGATCGAGAGCGGGAGCCTCGTGGGCTTGGCTCCGATCGTGCCGCTCTCGTAGACGAGGACACAGTTCGGTGCATGGGTCCGCCGTGCGAGGTTCGCAGCAACGCTCGGGAGCCCGATCCCGACGAAGCAGACGTTGTCGTTTCTCAGTCGTCGCGCGGCCTCGACCGCCATCATCTCGTCGGCGGTGAACGTCACGCCGGGACGGCCCCGAGCACGTGCTCCTGCATCCAGCTCGAGAAGGTGTCGCGATCCCGGCTGATCACGTTCCAGGCGACGTAGAACTCGTTGTCACGATCGTAGTAGCCGTGCGCGTACGACGGCCGCGCTCCGCCGGGTGCCTCTGCCACCGCCCCGATCACCCAAGCGGGCAGAACGACGCCTCCGGGGCGAGGTTCGAGCTCGTCGACGATCTCCTCGACTGTCACGATCGAGCGGGAGGAGCAGAGCACCGTCTCCTTCTGCACTCCTGTGATCCCCCAGAGCTGAACGTTGCCGTGCCGGTCCGCCTGCTGCGCGTGGATGATCCCGACGTCGGGGCGAAGCGCAGGAACGGCAGCGAGCTCCTCGCCGGTGAATGGACAGGTGATTGTGGCAACGCGAGTCCGCTCGACGAGATCGGTGCCTGCATACCCGCGCAGCAGCCCGAACGGGAGGTTGGACGCGCCCGCCGCGTACGCGGCCGCCATCCCCGCGTGCGAGTGCTCTTCCAGCTCGAGCGGCGCCGGCCAGCCGTGCTCGACTGCGTCGCGCAGACGGTGCAGCGAGCCGACCCCCGGATTGCCGCCCCAGCTGAACACGAGCTTGCGGGCCGCACCCATCCCGATCAGCTGGTCGTAGACGACGTCGGGTGTCATCCGCACGAGCGTCAGGTCGCGTAGGCCCTGCCGGATCACCTCGCGCCCGGCGGCGTTCGGGATCAGGTGTGTGAAGCCTTCGAGCGCGACGGTGTCCCCGTCGTGCACGAGCTCGCGCACCGCCTCGGCAAGGGTGACGATCTCGGCCATTCGCTCAGAACGGGAAGGGGTGTCCCGTGCCGCTCTGCACGGTGATCCAGCGGAGCTCGGTGAACTCTTCGAGCACCGCCTGCCCGCCGAAGCGTCCCCAGCCCGAGTCCTTGACGCCGCCGAACGGCATCTGTGGCTCGTCGCCGACAGGCTGGTCGTTGACGTGCACGATCCCGGACTCCAGCTGCTGCGCGAGGGCGAAGCCACGGTTCGTATCCGAGGTGAGGATCCCGGCGCTCAGGCCATAGGTCGTCGAATTGGCACGAGCGACGGCTTCCTCGGCGCTGTCGACGACCTCGATCGCGAGCACCGGGCCGAACGTCTCGTGTTTCGCGAAGTCGGAGTCCTCCGGAACATCCGTGATCAGCGTGGCCTGGAAGCATGGCCCGACGGCCTCGCCGCCGGCGAGCACCCTGGCGCCCTTCGCGACGGCATCCTTCACCCGCTCCCGCACCATCTGCAGCGCAGCCTCGTTGATCAGCGGGCCGATGATCGTGTCGTGTTCGTTCGGGTCGCCGGTCTTGAGCGTCTTCGTCTTCTCCGCGAGCCGCGCCGTGAACTCCTCCGCGATCGGGCGCTCGACGATGATCTTGCGCGCTGACATGCAGATCTGCCCCTGGTGGAGGAATGCACCGAATGCCGAGGCATTGACGGCGTAGTCCAGGTCGGCGTCTGCGAGCACGAGGAGGGGGTTGTACCCGCCGAGCTCCAACACCACACGCTTGAGATTGCGCCCGGCGGCCTCGGCGAGCCGGCGGCCGACCGCCGTCGACCCGGTGAAGTTGATCCTGCGCACCGCCGGGTTCTCGACGAGCTCGTCTCCGATCGGCCCTGCCTCACCGGGCGCGTGCGTGACGATGTTCAGAACGCCCGCCGGGAGACCGGCCTCACTGAAGATCTCACCCCAGATCAGGCCACCGACGATCGGCGACAGTTCCGACGGCTTCAAGACGACGGTGTTGCCGAGCGCGAGCGGCGCTGCGATCGAGCGCGCCGAAAGGATCAGGGCAGCGTTCCAGGGCGCGATCGCGCCGACGACGCCGACCGGCTTGCGAAGACCCATGGCGAGCGTTCCCGGGTGGTCCGAGGGAAGGATCTGACCAAGGGGCGAGTACGCCGCCGCCGCGGCCTGGCGCAAAAGCCCGGGCACGAAGCTCATCTGGAACATGCCGAAGCCGAAGCTGGCGCCGGTCTCCTGTGCCAGCAGGCCGACGATCTCGTCGCGACGGGACTCGAGGATGTCCGCGGCCTTGAGGAAAATGCCCTGGCGCTGCGCGGGCAGGCTCTGCGACCATTCCGGGAACGCGTCGGCCGCCGCCTTGACCGCTCGCGCTGCATCCTCGCGCGCGCCGGCAGGCACGAGGGCGACAGTCTCGCCGGTGAAAGGGTCGCGATCTTCGAAGGTGCCACCCCCGGCGGCGTCGGTCCAACTCCCTGCGATGAACTGCTTCACCTCGCGTACGTCGGACTTGACGCTCGTCACTTCGTCTCCTCTCGTATGGCCGGCCCGTCAGCAAGCGTTGCGCCGCGTTGTCCGCCTGTCAAGACAGCGTAGGGTGATCTCTTCCCGCTCGTCAAGACACCGTCCCACCTGATGGAATGAATGAAAGTCTTCCTGCGGACTGTTCCGTTCGTCAAGACAGTGGTCTAGTATGCGGGACGTGACCTTGGAGCGGCACACGGCGGACGGACGCCCGACCGGTTGAGCGCGGCCTGTTCCAACCACTCGAGCGGGGTGCCCATCCCGATGCTCTCCAAGTCCTGCCGGCCGCTCCAGAGGGTGCGGGGCGGGGACGTGCCGGCGGGGGCGCTTCCCCGAACCTTGACTCCTCGTCGCGGACCGAATTACG
>Ga0105856_1000861_pt1 | contig 14300 bp, 9 predicted proteins | sample OrgsoiDNA_201060_FD_89681 | JGI IMG/M metagenome (GOLD analysis project Ga0105856, IMG submission 89681) | Permafrost soil microbial communities from the Arctic, to analyse light accelerated degradation of dissolved organic matter (DOM) -... | ecosystem: Environmental > Terrestrial > Soil >...
GATCTCATCCAACAGAATGACTTTCGATTGAGGGGCCAGAGTGCCGCATTCAAAAATGACGCCGAAGGAGTGGTTCGAGACCTAAGGCTCGAAACCCGAACTGAGGGCACCGCCTAAGCGGCGGCATTTTGCGGCGATCACCATGGCACCTGAAACACGTCCATTCCAACCTGCGCAGTCTCGGTATCACACCAGCCAAAAAACGCAGGATTGTTAAGGGCAGCGTTTACTGCCCTTAACCCGGTGTGGCCCGGCGGCCACGACCTTGACCTTGTTCCTCGCTTCCAAGCGAAAAAAAAAGGGCGCTTTTCAGCGCCCTCTACTTTGGGGTCAACAGGTGCCCCTGTTACTCTTTCAGCTTAGCCCGTAACTCTTTGACGTCAGAGTTTGTGACCGGCGCCGCCGCATTCCCCCAGCTATTGCGAATATACGTCAACACGTTGGCGACATCTTCATCGCTCAGGTTGGCGTCAAACGACGGCATCGAAGGGGCGGTCGGAGCCGCTTTGGTGGCGACGGGGCGACTGCCTGCCAGCACCACGCGGATGAGCGACGTGGCGTCGTTCTGATTGATCAACGCCGAGTCCGCCAGACGTGGGAACAAGCCTTCCTGACCCTTGCCGTTTGGCGTGTGACAGGCTGAGCAGCGGTCAGCGTAAATATGCTGACCGGCGATCATCGCTTTGTCATCGGCTTTAATCGGCTCCGGCGCTTTAGTGCCGCTGTCGTGACCGCTGTCTTTCAGATAAACCGCCACGGCTTTGAGATCGGCATCGGTCCAGTGCTGGGACGAATGGTCAACTTCTTCCGCCATCGGGCCAGAGGCTATATCGAAACGATTAGCCCCGGTTTTCAGGTATTGCATCAAGTCTTCTTCGGTCCACTTGCCAATGCCGGTGTGGGCGTTGGTGGTGATGTCCGGTGCTACCCAATTTTCAATCACCGCGCCTTGTAGGAACTGGCTGTCTTTGTCGCCGCCAATCAGGTTCTTCGGCGTGTGGCAGGTGCCGCAGTGGCCAAGACCTTCCACGATATAGGCCCCACGGTTCCATTCAGCCGATTTATCCATCTTCGGCTTATATTCACCCTGAGTGAAGTTCAGCCAGTTCCAGCCCATCAAACTGGTACGGATGTTGAACGGGAAGGGTAACTGATTGGATTCAATCTCGTTATGAACCGGTTGTACCGTTTGTAAATAGGCCCAAATGGCGGCGTTATCTTCGCGGGTGACTTTGGTGTATGCGGTAAAGGGCATGGCACCGTACAGACGCTTGCCGCCGTGGCCTACGCCTTCAGACATCGCGCGCTGAAAATCATCAAATGACCATCGGCCAATCCCGGTTTCTGCGTCAGGCGTAATGTTCGCGCCGACCAAACGGCCAAATGGCGTTTGAATCGGTACGCCCCCGGCGAAGGGTTTAGCATCCGGCGTGGAGGCCGTATGGCAAGCCGCACAGTCGCCGACGGTAGCCAGATAGCGACCACGCTCAACTTGCTCGAAAGCGCCATCGCCTGCCGCATGCGCCAGACCGGATACGGTCAACGCCACCAGTCCGAGTGAGAAGGAAGCTAAAGTTTTCATGCAATCATCTCTCCCGGTTTCTTCAGGTAATACTTGCGAATCGCTTCGGCGGCCTTAAAGGCCAGTGCGCCGACGGTGCCGGTGGGGTTATAGCCCGGGTTCTGCGGGAAGGCTGACGCGCCGACCACAAACAGATTCGGCACATTCCACACTTGCAGGTGTTTGTTGACCGAACTGGTTGCGGGATCTGCGCCCATCACAAAACCCCCAACTACGTGCGAGGACTGATACGGCGTACCGTTCCAGTGGCCTTTTGACGGGTTTTCGACGTACTGACGTGGGTTCATCGCTTTGGCGATCTCGCCGACTTTACCGGTACAGTATGCGGCCATTTTCAGGTCGTTTTCTGGGAAGTCGAAGGTGACGCGCAGCAACGGACGGCCAAGACGGTCTTCATAGTTCGGGTCGAGGGACAAATAGTTGGTGCGCGTGGTGTAGCTGCTGGCTTCACAACCGATCGACATGCTGCTGAGATAGTTGTCCACCGTGGCTTTTTTCCACTCTTTACCCCATTTCGGCGTTCCCGGCGGGACAGGGCGATAACCGATCGGCGCACCGCCAATCGGCGTGACGCGGATACTGCCGCCGCCAAAGAAACCTAAACCGGTGTGGTCGAAGTTATCGTTGTTGAAGTCATCGATGCCCATACCGACCGCGCCTGCGCCGATGAACGGGTTGAAGTTTTTGTCATCGAAGAACAGTTGCACGCCGTTAGCGGTTTGATAAGCATAGTTACGTCCAGTGGTACCGGTACCGCTGATCGGGTCGTAAGGTTTGCCGATGCCAGACAGCAGCATCAGACGGACGTTCTCGAAGGTGAACGCCGTGACGATCACTAAATCAGCCGGTTGTTCCCACTCATCGCCGGAGGAGTCGATGTACACCACGCCGGTGACTTGCTTACCGTCTGGCGAGGTGGTGACCTTCATCACTTCACAACTGGTGCGGGCTTCGAAATTCTCTTTACGGACAAGCGCAGGCAGCACGGTGGTGATGGCGCTGGCCTTCGAGTAGTTGGCACAACCGTAGTTGGTACAGAAACCGCAGTAGGTGCAAGGCCCCATTTTGACGCCAAGCGGGTTGGTGTAGGCTTCGGAGACCAATGAAGAGGGCACCGGGAAAGCTTTGTAACCCATGTTGCGGGCGGCTTCGGCGAACAGCGTCGGGCCGTAAGGCATGTCCATCGGTTTGGTTGGGTACTCAATCGAGCGCATTCCCTCGTAAGGGTTGCCGCCTTCATGGTGCTCACCTTTGACGTTGCTGGCTTTACCGGAAACGCCAGCCAGACGTTCGAACGAGGCGTAATGTGGCTCCATTTCGTCCCAGTCGGTGCCCCAGTCTTGCAACACCAGCTCTTCAGGAATGGCTTTCGCACCGTACTTTTCGGTTAAATGGCTTTTGAGACGGAACTCATCTGGCTGGAAACGGAAGGTGATCCCCGCCCAGTGGTTACCAGCGCCGCCGGTACCGTTGCCCGGGTGGAAAGAGCCCCATTCGCGCATCGGCAAGGCGGTTTGCGACGGGTTATTACGGATGGTAATGGCGTTTTGCGCGGTCTGCACCATCAGTTCCTGACGTGAGTTATAGCGCAATTCGTCGGTCACGGTTGCCACGTTAAAGTCACGCGCAGTGTCGCGCCATGGGCCGCGCTCGATAGCGACCACGTTTAAGCCTTCGTCGGTCAATTCGTTGGCGATAATCGATCCGGCCCAGCCGAGACCAATCACCACCACATCAGTTTTGGGTAATTTCTTTGCCATAATTTTTCTTCGCCCCTAGCTTTTCATCTTCCATGCATCTCCACCGGAAATACTCAGCGGTTCCAGATCAAGTTTCTGGTTATGTTTGCCGACGTATTCACGGTAGTCGTAACGCGCGCCCGGAAAACCGAGCATTTTCCACGACACCATGTTGCGGTTACCGCCATAGATCGGGTCGGCGAAGAAACCTTCCATGGTGTTCTTTAGCGCGATATCGAAGAACAGTTTGGAATCGATGCCATTCAACGCGATTTTTCCGTTTTGCAGGTCGCTCAATATCGAGTCCTGTTGATCACCGGCCAGATCCTTGAACGATTTCTGATGCTGCGCTTGGGTGTATTGCTCCAGCGCGGCCAGACCGAGGCGATAACGTTGCTGTGGAACCAGAGGGGATTGGTCGCCTTGTTCCGGCGTGCCTGACTTGAACGGGCCATGCATGTACAGGCGTGCATAGGTGCCATAGAAACCGGCTAACTGGCGGTCAATGAACACCGCGCATCCGGCGTCTTTGCCGCCTGCGCTCAGTTCATCGGCAGGGATCAGTCGGTCGACAATGGCTTCAACGGCGGCGGCTTCGGCGTCGGTAAAGAACACCCAGCCAGTCGTTTCAATTTGCGGGGGTGGGCTGGCATCAAAGGGGCTCCACACGGGCGTCCCTTTGAGGGTAACAGCGTTGGCGGCCTTGGCGGCGCCAAGTACGGCTGAGGCCGCGGTAAACGTCAGAATTTGCCGACGCGTCACGCCGGGCAAGGTTTTTTTGCTCATCTATGTTCCCTTGTTTTATAGAATGCGCACTTCTCATCAGCCAGTCTTTGCTGGCTAACGAGAGGGATACGGCGTGCAAATTTCGATCGTTAACGGCGATGATAATCACGCGATGCACAGGAAAATGGGCATTCGGGTGGCGCGACTAAAATCAAATTTACCTAAACAGGATAGAGGATAAATCCTTGTAACGAGAACGGTCATAGATGTTAAAAATGTTATGAAATGTGTAAATTTAGGTAAAGCTGTTATAGGATCCGACGCTAATTTACACAATGCAAGGCAGGAAAAAGTCGACGGCGAGCCGATTAAATCGGCCCGCAGCCCTCGTCATTACTGATGTTGCGGTTTTTGGCTCGGCGACATGAGGCGAAGTAAAACATTGCGCATTCGCCCGACCACCTTCTCCTGGAAAATCACACAAATTGCCACAGTGATTAGCAGGTAAAGGAGGTATCCGGGAACGCTGAGCTGCACATTTCCCGCCGCGGCAATACATCCCTGCCAGTCACTGACGCAAAGCAGCGGGTCGCCGCGTAAGAATTGTTCCAGCGTGCGGAACAGATAAAACAGGGGAACGTGCAGGGCGAAGATCGATAACGACGCCGCGCCGAGACGCGGTGACCAGTGCCGAAGCCACTGACTGTTCGGGTCGCGAGCCAGCGCGCTGAGATATACCAGACACACCTGAGACGGCAGCAGCAACCCGTTATGCAACAGGAAATACCAGTGACGGCCGTTGCCGTGCGTGAACAAAGCGGTAGCGATGCAAAAACAGAGCAAAATACCCATTGTCATCAGCGTCTTAGCGGAACGCCCGATCACCAGATTCGCCTGCTGATGCTGGCGGAAAATCCCATACCCGAGAATACCCGCCAAAAACTCCGGCAAGCGGAACAGCGGGCCACGCTGTAATAAACCGGTGTACGGCATGCCGTATTGCTGTTGCCAAATCACCCACACTGGCGGCACCAAATAGACTAAGCAGATCAGCAACATCCACAGCCACTTATGTTTGACCGCCAGTAATTTCGGCCCAAGCCAAGGGAAAAACAGATAGAAGAAGAACAGGGTAGAGAGCGACCATAGCGGGGCGTTGAAGGTCAGGAAGTACGGGTTCCATGCCTGCAACATCAACAGTTGCAGCACGCCGTTAAAAATGAGCTGCGTATTGGTCATGTAATGGCGGAACAGTTCGGGGTTGGTGCCGGCCATTTCTGAATTGGTGTCGTACACCACAAACCGCAGGCTAGCACCCGGCCCTTCAGGCGGGATCGCCAGCCATTGCATCAGGCTCAGCACCGCAATCGAGGTCACCAGCGCCACAATATGGATCGGGTACAAATTACAGAAGCGTTTTTTCAGAAAGCTTTTGCCCGATTCGCGCATTTGATTGCCGTTAAAATAGACGTGTGTCAGCAGAAAACCGGACAGGACAAAGAAGGTGCTGGTGGCGAAGAAACCCATACTGGTGAGTTCGGCTAAAAAGGGGATTTGCCCCCGCTGCGGGTATTGATGCACTGAGTGATAGATCATCACATAACAGCCCAGTAAAAATCGCAGCCATTCGAGGCCGATAAAGCGTTGTTTTGGCACTTTCTGCATCCGTTGTCTCCGCAACATTAAGCAAGGATCCGTCATTCCCAAACGTCATTGAAGGAATGACAGCATGCTCACGGATCAGGTCATTCAGGTATAACTGACCGAGGATGAACGAAACTTAAACCAAATGTAAAAAATGTTTCAGAATAGGCCTAAAGAGGCGCTCGGTGTGACCTAACGTGCTCTTGCGGATTGAAAAATGGGATTTGTGGGTTAAGATCAGAATTCATTTTAAAATTGTGCAGGACATGACAGACGTCACAGAAGTTTTTTCCGATTTATTGAAGCGAATTGCGCCAACTCTGCGCACCTCATGCTTTTTGTTATGGGGTACCGTTTTTTATACTGCAAGCGCCAGTGCGCTGACGGTAGACGCCTACCAGCCTTTCTCCCCTGATGTTGACCTTTCCGCCCCAGCGGGCGAATACAATTCATTGTTTAATAATGGATCGGATGACGGCTCCTCGGCACAAAGCGCCAATACGTTGCCGAGCCTTGGCAGCGCCTATTACAAGCCGTCAACCGGTGCGACGGCGGTAGAAACCAAGATTGCCACTGCGCTTAAACAGTTCGGTGAACAGACGTCATCCGCCGATAATGAAGACCCGCTGCGCTTGCAGGCCGAAACTCTGGCCTTGAGCCAGGCGGCGAAACTAGTGCAGAAAGAGACCAGCAGTTTGTTATCGCCCCTCGGTACCGCCAGCATGTCGCTGGACGTTAGTGGTCGCAATTTTGACGGCAGCAGCGGGCAATTATTCAGCCCGTTACATCAAAGTAAAAACGGGCTGACCTACAGCCAGATTGGGCTGATGAGCGCGACCGATGCCACCGTCGGTAATTTCGGTGTCGGACAGCGCTGGAACGAAGGCAAGTGGATGCTGGGCTATAACGCCTTCGTGGATAACGATTTTGATCACCAGCTTACCCGCGGCAGCGTAGGCGCGGAAGCCTGGACCGATTATCTGCATTTCTCCACCAACTATTACCGGCCGTTCTCGTCGTTCAAAGCCGATGACAGTAGCTCGGCACAGTTACGCCGTCAGGCACGGGGTTACGACATCACCACCAAAGGTTATCTGCCGTTTTACCGCCAGATTGGCGCATCGCTAAGTTTTGAGCAGTATTATGGCGATCAGGTCGATTTGTTTGGCAACGGCACGCGCCAAAGCAATCCGTCGGCCATGACCTTTGGCCTAAATTACACGCCGGTGCCGCTGGTAACGGTAAAAGCGTCACATCAGGCGGGACAGGATGGCGATAATCAGGACAGCGTCCAGTTGTCGCTCAATTACCGTTTGGGCGTGCCGTTGGCCCAGCAGCTTTCGGCCAGCAATGTGGCCGAAGCACATTCGTTGCGTGGCAGCCAGATGGACACCGTCGAGCGAAATAATCTGCCAGTGATGGAATTCAAACAGCGCAAAACCTTGTCGGTGTATCTCGCCACGCCGCCGTGGAATCTCCAGTCTGGCGAAACCGTGGCGCTGAAGCTGCAGGTCAGGGCGTTAAACAGCGTGAATGCATTGAGCTGGCAGGGCGACACGCAGGCGCTGAGCCTGACGCCGCCGCCAAATAACCGTAACACCGACGGCTGGAGCATCATTGTTCCGCCATGGGACGGCTCAGAAGGCGCCACCAACAGCTACCGGTTGTCGGTCACCGTGGTGGACAGCAAATCACAGCACGTGACGTCCAATTGGATCACACTCAATGTTTCGCCGCCGGCGATGAGTGCAGACCCGCAGAATGAGCGGTTTAATTTTTAATTTCAAATTCAAATTCAAATTCAAATTCAAATTCAAATTCAAATTCAAATTCAAATTCAAATTCAAGGTCAAGACCTTGGGTTGCCACCCAAACTGGCCCAGAAGGCGCGTAAGCGCGCGCCCTCTGGACTCCCGCGCTTTTTACACTCCGCGCTACCGCTCGTTGGAATGGACGTGTTTCAGGTGCCGCAGCGATAGCCGCAAAATGCCGCCGCTTAGGCGGTTCCCGAATTTCAGACTTCGAGCCTTACGGTCTCGAACCATTCATTCGGCGTCATTTTTGAATGCGGCTCACTGGCCCTTAAATCGAAAGTCATTCTGTTGGATTGGAGTGAATTAGATGGGGTTGGTTTGAAAGGTTTGAAGGGTTGGATTTATCTTTTGACCTACATAGCCCCTAGACCGCATTCAAAAATGACGCTGAGCAAGAGGTTCGAGACCTTGGGCTCGAATCCCGCGGCGAAGGAACCGCCTAAGCGGCGGCATTTTGCGGTGTGAACAGAAGCCCCTGAAACACGTCCATTCCAACCTGCGCAGTCTCGGTATTCCAGCAGCCAAAAAACGCAGGATTGTTAAGGGCAGCGTTTACTGCCCTTAACCCGGTGTGGGCCGGCGCCCACGGTGTTGACCTTGAATTTGAATTTGAATTTGAATTTGAATTTAAATTTAAATTTAAAAGCGCGAGTGGGCCGCTCTGCCCACCCCTAAATCACATTGCTCTGTAACACCCATACGGCCGCTTCTACGCGGGACTTGAGCTTCATTTTTTTCAGCAGATGCTTAACGTGAACTTTCACCGTGCTTTCAGTGATATTCAACCGGCGGGCGATGACTTTGTTCGGCAACCCTTCGGCAATCAGCTTGATAATGTCGCGCTCACGCGGGGTCAGGGATTGAATATCGCGATCCCCGCTTGGGCGACTTTCGCGCAGGCTGGCGGCCAGCACGGGGGTTAAGGCTTCGCTGAGCACCATTTTGCCACCGGCGGCGTTGTGCAGCGCGGCGAGGAGATCTTCCGGTTCCATGTCTTTTAACAAATAACCGTCGGCTCCGCGTTTGAGCGCCGTCACCACGTCATCTTCGTGATTTGACACGCTGAACACCACAATGCGTCCAGACAACGCGGTTTGGCGCATTTGATCCAACGTATCCAGCCCGTTCATCCCCGGCATATTTAAATCCAGCAAAATAAGGTCTGGGTCGAGTTCTTTCGCCAGTTCGACACCTTGTTCGCCATTACTCGCTTCGCCAATCACGTGTAACGTGGAGTCCAGGGCAATCAATTGCTTGACGCCATTGCGCAGCATCGGGTGATCGTCGATCAGCAAAATGGTGGAAGGGGTAACGTCGTTCATACTTGCTCCTGAGGATTAATCGGCAATGTGTCGGGGCGAAAACGGACGCTAACGCGGGTCCCTCCGCTGGCCCTGCGTGTAATATGGCACCGGCCGTGCAAACTTTTGGCGCGATCTTGCATGATGATCAGGCCGTAATGGTGCTGTCGTTCGATGTGCTCTGCAATGCCCTGACCGTTGTCAGTCACCTGCATTAAAATTTCATCCGCTTCACAGCGCAGTTCCAGCGAAACCTGAGTGGCGTTCGCGTGTTTAAAGGTGTTATTTAGCGCTTCACGGGCAATGTGTAGCAGATGGATGGCCTGATTAGCCGGCACCGACCGCGGCGGCAGCGCGTAATCAAACGCAATCTCAATGCCCATTTTTCCGGAAAACTCATCGACCGCGTACTGTAACGCGGCGCGTAAACCGGGCGTATTCATCTGTAGGCGGAAAGTGGTTAATAACTCGCGTAACTGTCGATACGCCGTATTCAGCTCGTCACGGATTTGCTGAATCAACTGGCGGTTTTCCTCGCCTAAATCGCCGCCTTGCATTTGCAAACAGGCAATCTGGATTTTCATGCAAGACAGCGATTGGGCCAAGGAGTCGTGAAGCTCACGGGCAATGGCGGAACGCTCTTCCATCAGCATCAGTTGTTGCTGGTGTTCCGCCTGACGCGCCAGCGTCAATGAACCGGTCAGTTGTTCGATCAAGGTCGAAAGCAACTGCTGCTGATCGTCATTTAGCGTCTCACCCTGAGGCAGTTGTGCCAGCAACACGCCATAGTTTTCGCGATCGTCTTGCAGGCTCCAGCTGACCGGCTGACGGACGGTGTCAGCCTCGGAGGGCGGACTTTCGCCCAGAAAGTGCCGCTGTTTATCGTCCTGTACGCCAGACGCATCAGCGCTCTGCGCAGCGCTGGCAATATCATTAAATAGCCCGGCGCTGTTGTTTTCATACCAACGCAATTGTACCGATTGCAGCGGCGTCAGGGTTTGCAACTCTTCCAACACCGGTACCAGCCGTTGTTCGAGCGGGGCGCTGGTATGCAACTGGCGACTCGCGCGGTACAGAAAATCCAGTACCTGATTCTTCTGCTGTAAATCAGCGGTTTTCGTATCAACCAGCTGTGCCAGACTGTCGACCATTTGCTCGAGCGCCAGCGACATGCTGTTCAATGACTGGCCCAAAATGTCCATTTCGTTATGCGGGCGTGGCGCATTTTGCGTGGACGATTGCGGTATTACCCCATAGCGCTGGCTGAAATCACCGGCGCTGACCGCGTTGGCTTGGGTCAGTAAACGCTGCCAGGGTTTGAGTAAGCGACGGCGCAGGAACCAGATAGTCAGCCCTAAAAGTAATAAAGTCACCACCAACAGCCCGCGTTGTACCATCGAGATCAGCATCAGATGGTATTCGGTTTTATGCTCCAGGGCGGCGACCAGCTTGTCGAGTTGCTGGACATACACCGCCACGTTATCAGCCACCTGCGCCGGGCGCTGTGCCTGTTTAATCTGATCTTTCAACGTCCTCATCCAGTAACCGCGCAGGGCGTCGAACTCCGGTTGCAGCTTCTCGCCTTGGACTGCCCGCAGCAGGTCGGCGCTGTCTTGATCCTGTTCCATCTGGCGTAAATAGACGTTACTCGCAGGAGTGAGCGGAATCGACGCCAGCAGGCGATAACTTTGCATACGCAGGGAACCGGCTTTGTTGATCGCGTGGGCATTACCCTGAATGCTTTGCGCCATCCACGATGCCACGCTCATGCTGGCGATACCCAATAGACCGAGCAGTAGCATCAGCAATGCAATTTGACTGACCAGAGAAAGCGGGGCCAGAGCACGTTTGATCATGGTTTGATTCCTGTCAGTCATCCGAAGCCGTGGCGCATCGCGAAAGTCATAAGGCGTTTTGCGGGTGTGAGCCTATTTTTTATCATCCTGCGCGCAATCCCCATACTCCTATGGGAGTACCCCTTTATTTCCATGCGGCCTGGCCCGTGGACTAAACGCAGGAAGAAGGGCCATCAACTCAATGAATTATAGCAGTTTATTTGGACAGCCCCTGATACCCACAAAGGACGCGTGGCGATTTTAGAGGTTCAACTTACCCGTCATCCGGTTGATTTGCATCAACATCCGCGAAGGGGCCTCTACCTAGTGTGTGCAGCATTCATAACAACAATGTTCCGCCAACTCGAGGTTTTCAATGTCGCACACTTCATCTACACCGGCTGGGAAGCCATCGCGATTGCTACAGGACTGGAGACCGGAAGACCCGGCATTCTGGGCTGCAAGTGGTCATAAGGTTGCCAGCCGCAATCTGTGGATCTCCGTTCCTTCTTTGTTATTGGGCTTCTGCGTCTGGATGTTGTTCAGCCTGGTGTCGGTCAATCTCAATAAAGTCGGTTTTAACTTCACCACCGATCAACTCTTTATGCTGACGGCGATCCCGTCGGTGTCCGGCGCGATCCTTCGTGTGCCGTACTCGTTCATGATCCCGCTGTTTGGGGGGCGCCGCTGGACGGCGATCAGCACCGTCTTTCTGATCGTTCCGTGCGCGTGGCTCGGTTTTGCGGTGCAGGACACCAGCACGTCGTACAACACCTTTTTAGTCATCTCGCTGTTGTGCGGTTTTGGTGGTGCGAATTTTGCCTCCAGCATGGCGAACATCAGCTTCTTCTATCCGAAAGCGAAACAGGGCGGTGCGCTGGGGATCAACGGCGGCTTGGGCAATATGGGCGTCAGCGTGATGCAACTGTTGGCACCGCTGGCGATTTCAGTCGGTATTTTCAGCGCCTTCAGTGAGCCACAAACGCTGGCCGATGGCAGCAGCCTATGGTTGCAAAATGCCGCCTGGATCTGGGTGCCGTTCCTGCTGATTTGCACCCTTGCTGCCTGGTTTGGCATGAACGACTTGGCCTCATCAAAAGCATCGATTCGCCAGCAACTTCCGGTGCTCAAACGTGGTCATTTATGGATCATGTGCGTGCTGTATCTGGCAGCCTTTGGCTCATTCATCGGCTTCTCCGCCGGTTTTGCCATGCTGACCAAAACTCAGTTCCCAGACGTTAACATCATGCAGTATGCGTTTTTCGGTCCGTTCTTCGGCGCGCTTGCTCGCTCGGGTGGCGGTATGTTGTCTGACCGTTTAGGCGGTGTACGCGTGACGTTCTGGAACTACGTGGTGATGGCGATAGCCGCCGGTTTACTGTTCCTGACCCTGCCAAGCGGTGGCGTAGGCGGCAACTTCCCGGCGTTCTTCGCCGTCTTTATGCTGCTGTTCCTGACCGCCGGTTTGGGCAGTGGTTCGACCTATCAGATGATTGCGGTGATTTTCCGCAAGCTGACTACCGACCAGGCGCTGGCACGCGGTGAAACCGCAGAATCTGCCCAGCGTGAAGCGGTCACCGACACGGCGGCGGCACTGGGCTTTATCTCTTCTATCGGGGCGATTGGCGGGTTCTTTATTCCAAAAGCGTTCGGCACATCGTTGGCGATGACCGGCTCACCGGCAGGCGCGATGAAAGTGTTCCTGGTGTTTTACGTGGTGTGTGCGGTGATCACCTGGTTTGTTTACTGGCGGAATTTGAGCAAAGGGTTTGCGACCAAGAAAGCGAGATAAGCGTTCTCTAGGGCTGCTGCCCAAACCTGCTTTTAACGTTAACGTCAAGGTCAAGGTCGTGGGCGTCGGCCCACACCGACCAAAGGGTCGCCGTCGCTCGACCCTTTGGAATCCCCGCTTTTTTTACTCCGCGCTTCGCTAGCTGGAATGGACATGTTTCAGTTGCTCCAGCGATAGCCGCAAAATGCCGCCGCTTAGGCGGTTCCCTCTCTTCGGATTTCAACCAGCGCAAACCGCCGCGCTGTTTTCCATCACTCGTTCGGCGTCATTTTTGAACGCGGCCTTGAGGTTTTTTAAATTTGAAATCAGGTATTTTGAATGCGCCTTGAGGTTTTAAGGTCGGAATCACGGGCATTTGGGGATGCGGTTTGGCAACAAATTACCCCGTTCAGAAACACTATTCCGTTCATTCTTTAACGCGCGTTTAATGAGCATCGCGGATACTGTTGTTTTTAACGCAGAGAAATCGCCATGTTCAAACAGGCTTTGATCCGTGCTTGTCTCCTCGTTCCTTGCGTGTCGTTTGCGGTTTGCGCGGGCGAAACCTTCTACATCAATCCCCATTCTTCTGCCGCGCTGTGGGTAAAAGCGCATCCTGACGATCCGCGTGCGGCCAAAATCCGTACCGCAATTGCCGACGTGCCCGGTGCACAGTGGTTGACCGGCACCAGCCAGTCAACCGCGAGCCTGAGCGATGCCGTCAGGCGTTACTCATTAGCCGCTCAACAGCAACATAAAACGCCCGTTTTTGTTGCCTATAACTTACCGGACAGAGATTGCAGTGGCGGGGCGTCGGCGGGCGGTGCTGCCAATGGTGCAGAGTATCGGATGTGGATTGACCAGATGGTCAACGGACTGGGCGACAAACCGGCGGTGCTGATTTTAGAACCGGATGCGCTGGCGGATATTGAATGCCTGACACCGGCTAAACGTGCTGAGCGGCTGGATTTAATGCGTTATGCGGTGGACCGCTCCCGCCAGCATGCACCGGCGACGGATGTTTATCTGGACGCGGGCAATGCCAACTGGAAACCGGCGGCCACCATGGCGGCGTCACTGAATGCAGCAGGCATCAAGAATGCGCGCGGCTTTGCGCTGAATGTGTCTAACTTCTACCCGTTGCAGATGTCCCGAGACTACGGTGATGCCCTTAATGCGCGGCTGTCGTCTGAATTTGGTTATACCCGTGCGATGGTCATCGATACCAGCCGCAACGGTAACGGTGCTAAAGGCGGGCAATGGTGCAATCCGCCGGGACGTAAAATCGGTGTCCAGCCGGGAGAGATAGCGAAAAACGTACTAGCTCTCTGGGTGAAAGTACCGGGCAATTCGGATGGTGATTTTTCGCCTCTCGCCGATTGCCACGGAGGGCCCGCGGCAGGCGTGTTCAGTCCGGATCTGGCGATAAGATTAATCGAGGGAAGGTAAGCAATACTTTGGGTCGCCACCCAAACGGGCTTTTAAACTTCAACTTCAACTTCAACTTCAACTTCAACTTCAACTTCAACTTCAACTTCAAATTCAAGGTCGTGGGCGTCGGCCCACACCGACCAAAGGGTCGCAGTCGCTCGACCCTTTGGAATCCCCGCTCTTTTAACTGCGCGCTATCGCTCGTTGGAACGGACCTGTTTCAGGTGCCGCAGTGATAGCCGCAAAATGCCGCCGCTTAGGCGGTTCCCGAATTTCAGGCTTCGAGCCTTACGGTCTCGAACCATTCATTCGGCGTCATTTTTGAATGCGGCTTACTGGCATTTAAATCGAAAGTCATTCTGTTGAATTGGAGTGAATTGGAGTGGATTCGATTTGATTGAGTTGGTTTGAAGGGTTTGAAGGGTTTGAAGGGTTTGAAGGGTTTGAAGGGTTTGAA
>Ga0105856_1000865_pt1 | contig 14292 bp, 13 predicted proteins | sample OrgsoiDNA_201060_FD_89681 | JGI IMG/M metagenome (GOLD analysis project Ga0105856, IMG submission 89681) | Permafrost soil microbial communities from the Arctic, to analyse light accelerated degradation of dissolved organic matter (DOM) -... | ecosystem: Environmental > Terrestrial > Soil >...
GATGTGGGGGACCTGGTGGGTGTGGGACGCCCGGCTGACCTCCGAACTGGTGCTGCTGTTCCTCTATCTTGGCGCTATCGCGCTGTATAACTCCTTTGAAGACCGGCGTCTGGCCGGGCGCGCTGCCGGGATTTTAGTGCTGGTCGGCGTGGTGAATATTCCGATCATCCACTATTCCGTCGAGTGGTGGAACACCTTGCATCAGGGTTCCACGAACATGCAGCAAAGCATCGACCCGAGTATGCGCTACCCGCTGCGCTGGGCGATATTCGGTTATCTGTTCTTCTTTATTACGCTGACGCTGATGCGCCTGCGTAACCTGATCCTGCATCAGGAGCGCCTGCGCCCGTGGGTGGCTGATCTGGTCAATAAGGAGCGTCGCTGATGAATGCCGCATTCTCTAGCTGGCAGGCCTTTTTTGCCATGGGCGGCTACGCCTTTTATGTCTGGCTGTCTGTTGCCGCGACGCTGATCTCCCTGATTGCGCTGGTGGTGCATACCACGTTGCAGCGTCGGCATATTTTGTCCGACGTGCGCCGCCGTCAGGCGCGGCAACGACGCATTACCCAATCCAATTTACAGACCAAAAATAAGACCAGCGCCGCCGTCTCCAAGAGCGTACCTCGGTTGAAACCGGACGCGTCCGGGGAGAAGTTATTGTGAATCCACGTCGTAAAAAGCGCCTCTCGTTGGCGCTGGTGGTGCTGGTCGGCCTTGGCCTGAGCATCTCGTTAGTGATGTATGCGTTGCGGTCCAACATCGATCTGTTCTATACGCCCACCGAAATTCTGCAAGGCAAAGGTGAAAACCACGAAATGCCGTTTGTTGGTCAGCGTCTGCGCATTGGCGGCATGGTGATGCCCGGTTCGGTGAAGCGTGACCCGAAAAGTCTGGAAGTCAGCTTCAAGATTTATGACGCCCGTGGCGCCATCGCCGTGACCTTTAACGGTATTCTGCCGGACCTGTTCCGCGAGGGGCAGGGCGTCGTCGCGCAAGGCGTGATGGGCGCTGACAACGTGGTGAACGCTCAACAAGTTCTGGCGAAACATGATGAAAAATACGTGCCGCCAGAAGTGGAAAATGCCATGAAAGACGATAAAAAAGCACCGGCCGCGGCCTATGCGGGTAATGAAAAAGGAAGCGATCGCTCATGATGCCGGAAATAGGAACCTTTTCGCTCTGTCTGGCTTTAGGTCTGGCGGTTCTGCTGAGTATTTACCCGCAATGGGGCGCTGCGCGACAAGATCATCGCATGATGGCGATGGCGCGTCCGCTCTCTTACGGTATGTTCGCCACCATCACGCTGGCGTTCATTATTTTGGTTCATGCTTTTGTGGTGAACGATTTTACCGTGGCTTACGTCGCCAATAACTCCAACACCCGTTTGCCGGTCTATTACCGCATGGCGGCGACCTGGGGGGCGCACGAAGGTTCGTTGCTGTTATGGGTGCTGTTGCTCAGTTGCTGGACGCTGGCGGTCGCGCTGTTTAGCCGCCGCATGCCGCAAGATGCAGTGGCCCGCGTACTGGCCGTCATGGGGATGATCACCGCCGGATTCCTGGTGTTTATTCTGCTGACCTCCAACCCGTTTATTCGCACCTTGCCGGGCTTCCCGGTGGACGGTAGCGATCTCAATCCGGTGTTGCAGGACATCGGGCTGATTTTCCATCCGCCACTGCTGTATATGGGGTATGTCGGGTTCTCGGTGGCCTTTGCCTTTGCGATTGCATCGCTGATGGCGGGGCGGTTGGATACCGCATGGGCCCGCTGGTCGCGTCCGTGGACACAAGCGGCGTGGGTGTTTTTGACCATGGGGATCGTGCTCGGTTCGGCGTGGGCTTATTACGAACTTGGCTGGGGCGGCTGGTGGTTCTGGGATCCAGTAGAGAACGCCTCGTTTATGCCGTGGCTGGCCGGTACGGCGTTGATTCACTCGCTGGCGGTGACCGAAAAACGCGGCACCTTTAAAGCCTGGACGGTGCTGCTGGCGATCACCTGTTTCTCGCTCTGTTTGCTGGGAACTTTCCTGGTGCGTTCCGGCGTGTTGGTCTCGGTGCACTCCTTTGCGTCTGACCCCGCGCGCGGCATGTTTATTCTGGCCTATTTGGTGATCATCATCGGCGGTTCGCTGCTGTTGTACGCCATTAAAGGTAATTCGGTGCGTGCGCCGAGCCGTCATGAACTGCATTCCCGCGAAAGTTATCTGCTCGGAAACAACGTGTTGCTGGTGGCGGCCATGCTGGTGGTATTGCTCGGCACGCTGTTGCCGCTGATCCACAAGCAGTTGGGCATGGGCAGTATTTCTATCGGCGAACCCTTCTTCAATACTATGTTTACCTGGCTGATGGCCCCGCTGGCGCTGTTGTTGGGTATTGGTCCGCTGGTGCGCTGGCGTCGTGATGAACCGAGCAAACTTTGGCGTCGTCTGGGCGTGGCCTTGGTGGTGACGCTGCTGCTGTCGATTCTGCTGCCGTGGCTGCTACAAGACAAAATTGTCGGTATGACGGTGGTCGGCCTGCTGATGTCGGTGTGGGTGATTGTGCTGACGCTGATGGAATTACACGAGCGCGCCACTCATCGCCATACTTTCTGGCGCGGCCTGACGCATTTGTCGCGCAGCCATTGGGGCATGGTGCTCGGGCATTTGGGCGTGGCGGTGACGGTAATTGGTATCGCCTTTAGCCAAAATTACAGCGTCGAGCGCGATGTGCGCATGAAAGCCGGTGACAGCGTGGATATTCACGATTATCACTTTGTGTTCCGCGATATGCGTGACATTCAAGGCTCGAACTATTCGGGCGGCGAAGCCAATATTGATGTCACTCGTAACGGTAAACCGGTGACCACGCTGCATGCTGAAAAGCGTTATTACAGCGTGGCGCACACCATGATGACCGAAGCGGCGATTGACGGAAATCTGGCGCGGGATCTGTATGCGGCGCTGGGTGAAGAGATGGACGACGGTTCGTGGGCGGTGCGTTTGTACTATAAACCTTTCGTTCGCTGGATCTGGCTCGGCGGCATCTTTATGGCAGTCGGCGGTGTGTTCTGTATTCTCGACCCGCGCTATCGCATGAGTAAAAAACTCAAGAAACAGGGTAAAGCGGAGGCTGAAGCATGAATCGCAAACTGCTGTTTATCCCGCTGATCCTGTTTTTAGCGCTGGCGGCGGCCTTTATGGTGCAGCTGACCCGCAATGCCAATGGCGATGATCCGACGCTGCTCGAATCGGCGCTGATTGGCAAACCGGTGCCGGTGTTTAAGCTGGAATCGCTGTCGCAGCCGGGCAAAACCTATGACCAATCGGTGCTGCGCGACGGTAAGCCTATTTTGCTCAACGTCTGGGCAACGTGGTGCCCAACCTGCCGCGCGGAACATGAATACCTCAATACGCTGGCGGTTAAAGGCATTCGCGTGGTGGGGCTCAATTATAAAGATGACCGGCAGAAAGCGGTTAACTGGCTGAATACCTTGGGTAATCCTTATGCGCTGAGCTTGTATGACGGCGACGGTATGCTCGGGCTGGATCTGGGCGTTTATGGCGCGCCGGAGACCTTTCTGATCGACGGGCAGGGCATTATCCGCTACCGCCATGCCGGTGATATGAATGATAAAGTGTGGCAAAACGAAGTCCTGCCGCTGTACAAAAAATATGGCGGTGACGCATGAGATTCGTCACTTCACTTTGCGCACTGCTGCTTGGCGTGATGCTCAGTGGTTCGGTATTGGCGGCTATTGATACCTATCAGTTCAAATCTGAGGCGCAAGAGCAGCAATACCGGCAAATTACCGAGCAGTTGCGCTGCCCAAAATGCCAGAACACCAGCATTGCCGCGTCGGACTCGATCATCGCGGCGGATATGCGCACCAAGGTTTACCAACTGCTGAATGACGGTCAGAGCCGCGAGCAAATTGTGCAATATATGGTGGCGCGCTACGGCAACTTCGTGACGTATGAACCGCCGGTCACGCCATCGACCCTTATTTTATGGCTCGGACCGCTGCTGTTTGTGCTGATTGGCGCCTCGGTGATTGTGATGCGTGCGCGCCGGCAGAGCGGCAAAGTCTTCTCCAACGCGGCGAGTCAGCGCGACGTGGTAGCTTCCGAACTTTCATTACCAGAACAGCAACGGCTGGCGCAGTTATTAAAGACTGACGTCCGCGAGAAAGAGAGCGACGGGAAAGGATCATGAGTATTTTTTGGCTGATCATTGCGGTGATGATCATCATCGCCTTGGCACTGTTTTTGGTGCCGGTACTGCGTCGCGATAAGACCGAGCACACCTCGCGTGATGCGCTGAATAAAGCATTTTATCAACATCGTCTGACGGAACTTGAGCAGGACGAAGCGCAGGGCGTGGTGGACGAGCGTCCGCAACATATTCGCGAGTTGCAGGAAAATTTGCTCAGCGACATTCCCGATCAAGAGCAACCCGCCGCGCAGCCAATAGGCCGTTGGACACTGCTGCCGGGCGCGCTGTTACTGGTGTTGGTCACGCTCGGCTTCTATTTATATAGCGGGGGCCTGGCGCAGGTCAGTGCCTGGAATCAGGTCATGGAGCGGCTGCCGGACTTGCGCCATCGCGTGGCCGACGAACATGCGCCCGCGTTGACGATTAATGACGTGCAGGATTTAGGACTGGGACTGCGCACTGAATTACAGCGCGACCCGAATAATGCACAAGACTGGATGATGCTCGGACGCGTTGGTATGGCGCTGGATAACGCCAATACGGCGACGCAGGCGTTTGCCCATGCTTATCAGCTTTCACCGAACAATATGGATATCAAACTCGGTTATGCCGAAGTGTTAACCCGCTCTGGCGATCCGCAAGATAACATTAGCGGCGGCAAACTGTTACGCAGTATGCTTGAACAAAATCAGGGGAATTTACGCGTATTGAGCCTGCTGGCCTACAATGAATTTGAACAGGGACATTATCCGCAAGCCATTGGTGCGTGGGAGGTGATGCTGAAAATTCTGCCTGCCGGTGACAAGCGTACCGACATGGTTCGCGCCAGCATTGAGCAGGCCAAAACCAAGTCGGGCGTCAATACCGCTAAGCTCGGCGTGAATGTCACCTTATCGGCTGACGCGGCGAAGCAGATCCCCGGACAAGGCACGGTGTTTATTTCCATCAGTGATGGCGTCAGTCCGGTGCCCGTGGCGGTGAAAAAACTGCCGCTGAGCCGTTTCCCGTTAGTGATGACGATGGATGATTCTAATGCCATGATGCCGGAAAGATTGCTTTCTTCGCTGCATCAGTTAAAAGTACGCGTTCGAATTTCGCAAGACGGTCTGGCAACGCCAACCAAAGGTGACTGGTACGGTGACAGTCAGCTGACTGATTTTTCCGGCAATGGACAGGTCAGCATTGAGATTAATCAGCAGGTTCCGTGACAGCGGGACCGAAGAAGAATAGGGAGATATCCATGAATTTACGCCTGACTGGGCTGGCGTTTACGGCAGCATTGCTGGTCGGTTGTGCTGGTACATCATCTGATAGCGAACCGCAGGGACGTTCTGATCCGCTTGAAGGTTTCAACCGCACCATGTTTGACTTCAACTACAACATTATGGACCCGTATGTCCTGCGTCCGGTTGCGGTTGCATGGAGAAACTATGTACCGGTGCCGGCGCGTAACGGCATGACCAACTTCTTCGATAACCTGGATGAACCGGCTAGCATGGTTAACGCCTTTGCACAGGGTGACCCGTACCGGGCGATGATCCACTTCAACCGTTTCTTCCTCAATACCTTGCTGGGGATGGGTGGCCTGATTGACGTGGCGTCAATGGCTAACCCGAAATTGGCAAAAGAAGAGAAACGCGGTTTTGGCACCACGCTGGCGCATTACGGCGTCGGTTACGGCCCGTACGTTCAGCTTCCGGCCTACGGCAGTTTCACCCTGCGTGATGAGGGCGGCGACACCGTTGACTACCTGTATCCGATGCTCAGTTATCTGACCTTCTGGATGTCCGCCGGTAAGTTTGTGCTCGAAGGCGTGGAAACCCGTGCCGAATTGCTCGATTCCGATGCGATCTTGAAAAACTCGTCTGACCCTTACTTGATGGTGCGTGAAGCTTACTTCCAGCGTCACGACTTCCTGGCCAGCGGCGGCAAGTTAACCCCACAGAACAACCCGAACGCGGCAGCGATTCAGGATGATCTGCAAAGCATCGACTCAGCAAATTGATTCAAGATTTCTGACGTTGTTGCCATAAAAAAAGCGCCTTTCGGCGCTTTTTTTGTCTCTGATATCGGCGAATACACCTGCGGCTTGACGTATGCCGGATATTTAGAAGGTGTAGTTGAAGTTCGCGCCGTACAGCATCGCGGTACCTTTGGCCTGGAACTCGTAGTTCGGTACGCCATTGGCGACTTTCTCGCTGATGTTAACTGTCTGGCCGTGCATGTAGGAGATGCCCAGATCCACTGACGCGTCTTTGTTGAACGCATAGGTGGTACCGGCACTTATCCAGAAGCGGTCCTGATCTGGAATAGAGATGGTGCGGTTATCAGCAGGCACCGGGCTATCATCGAAGGCGATACCGGTACGGAATGTCCAGTTATCGTCATAATAATAGGTGGTACCCAGCGCGATGCGGTAAGCATCGTGGTAGTTTTCTTCTTTCTGGAACAGCGTCTGGCCGTTGGTGCCAGTGGCTTTCAGCTCCTGGAATTCGCTCCAGCTGGTGTAAGCCAGGCTATAGTGGATGGCCCATTTCGGCGCTACTTTGTTATAACCGGACACTTCCCACATTTCTGGCAGGTTCAGCGTCAGAGAACCCGGAATGGTGCTGCCACCGGTGCCACCTGCGCGAACAGGAACGCTGTTGCGGTAGTTACCGTTGAAATCAATATCGACTTTAGAGCGGTACGTGAAGCCATAACGGTTGTTGTCGTCGACCTCATACAAAATACCGGCGTTCCAGCCGTAGCCCCATCTGTCACCATCAAGATGCGCGATTTCTGTTTTGGCTGGAAGCTGACCGCCTGATTGAATGGGACCCAATTCACCGGCAGTACGGCTGATTTTTGCTTTCGCCCAGACGGCATCAAAACCCAGACCTAAGCTGAAGTGTTGGTTAACACGATAGGCTGCGCTTAAGTTGTTGTTGATGGTCATCAGATCGGTTTTACCGCCCAAAGGACCCGCTGCGTAGTTATCGTTGAACTCCGTCGCTAAACCGTAGTTTGACGTGGCGGAGGCACCAATCGCCCATTGATCGTTCAATGGCATAATAAAGTGCAGGTTATGGATCCACTGATTGGGGGCAATATTATTCTGTCCGGTATCATTACCGGTGATCGGCGAACGGCCGGTGATGTTCACGTCAGGTGCGACATAAATGGCGCCGCCTGAGAAGGAAGGGCGATCAAACATCGTCATGGTTGCCGGGTTTCGGCTGCCAGATGCTGCGGTATCAGCAATGGCCCCTTCACCTGAGAACGAACGGCCAAGGCCGGCTGCTGTGTATTCATTTAATTGAAAACCAGCCGCATAAACGTTTGAGGAAACAATTGCCACTGCAGCTGCCAGAGCTGATTTCTTTAACAGGTTTTTCTGGTTCATGACCAAAACCTCAATTTTATGTTTTTATCAAACAATGTTACATGGGGTAACAATGAGCGCGGGATTGTAGGGTTCGTTCTCAGTCTGACAAATCAGACCAGTGAGCGAAGTATAGGTCCGACCTGTACACATGTTGCAAACATGTTTCTTCGATATTTCCACTTTGATGCTAAAAATTAGATCCGCTTAACAAAAAACATACAGCTCGAGATGAACTTAATAACAATGAGGTTAACTATTGATGACAAATATAACCTGATGGTTTTATTTGTGTGATATTAGTCACTTAAAAGTCACACAAAAAGTAAGTGCTAGGTGTGCGGGCGAGAGGGGCGTAAAATAATGCATGGAAAAAACCCTTTTTAATGCCTAACAGGGCCGAGCCGCGAACGTGGCGATACGGGCCGGGAGAATATTATGTCTGATGTAACCTTGTCATCGAAATCCACTCAGCCTCTGCATTCCATTAACCAATGTGGCGCTGAAGAAACCGCCGCGTGCTGCTGTGTCGATGTCGGCACCATAATGGACAATACCGATTGCACTGCCTCTTACCGCCATGTCTTTGACGACGAAGCGCAGGCAAAAGCCATGCTCGACAGCCTGACGGAAAAAGCGCGCAGCGTTGAATCCGAACCGTGCGTGATTGAAAGCCGGATTAACAACGTGGCGGGTGGCGTTGAGTTAAACGTCGATTTCACCTTCTCCTGTCAGGCAGAGACCATGATCTTCCAGCTCGGTCTGCGATAAGACGAGCGCTAAAGAGCGATAAAAAAGTATCCCGCGCTGCAAAGCGACAAGCCGCGACCTCTGTGTCGCGGTTTTTTTTGCGGTGGGGCTCGCAGTTCCCTCCTTTTGCTATTTGCTAAATGTAAACATATGGTTAAAACTGAGTTATCAGGTCAGACCTCTTAATTTGGAGTCCGTATGAATAAGGTTATTCCGCTGGTGACGCGTGAAGGCGATCGCATCGCGATTGTCGATGGTTTGCGTACCCCTTTCGCCAAGCAGGCCACGGCATACCACGGTATTCCGGCGGTGGATTTAGGCAAAATGGTGGTCAGCGAATTACTGGCGAAAAGCGGTATTGACCCCCATATCATCGACCAACTGGTATTTGGTCAGGTGGTGCAGATGCCCGAAGCGCCTAACATTGCCCGTGAAATTGTTCTCGGCACCGGGATGAGTGTCTCGACCGACGCCTACAGCGTGTCGCGGGCCTGCGCCACCAGTTTCCAGGCCGTGGCTAACGTGGCCGAAAGCATTATCGGTGGATCGGTGAGTGTCGGCATCGCCGGCGGAGCGGATTCCTCCTCGGTGCTGCCGATTGGCGTCAGTAAACGACTGGCGCGCACGCTGGTGGATGTCAGCAAAGCCCGTACGCTGTCACAGCGTCTGGCGTTGTTTAGCAAACTGAAATTCCGCGACTTGATGCCGGTACCGCCTGCCGTGGCTGAATATTCAACCGGCTTGCGCATGGGCGATACCGCCGAGCAAATGGCGAAAACCCACGGCATTACGCGCCAGCAGCAGGACGAGCTGGCGCATCGTTCCCATACCTTAGCCGCCCAGGCATGGGAAAACGGTTATCTCAATGCGCAGGTGATGAGCGCCCAAGTGCCGCCCTATCGTGACGTGCTGCAAAAAGACAACAATATTCGAACCCACTCAGAGCTAGGGCAGTATGCCAAACTGCGTCCGGCGTTTGATCGTCGTCACGGCACGGTGACGGCGGCAACCAGTACGCCCTTGACCGATGGCGCAGCGGCGGTGCTAATGATGAGCGAATCCCGTGCCCGTGAATTGGGTCTGGCACCGCTCGGTTACCTAAAAAGTTTTGCCTTTGCCGCCATCGACGTCTGGGAAGATATGTTGCTCGGCCCGGCCTATGCCACACCGATAGCGCTCGACAGAGCGGGGCTGACACTGGCGGATCTTGACCTGATTGAGATGCACGAAGCATTCGCCGCGCAAACGCTGGCGAATATTAAAATGTTTGCCAGCGACAGTTTTGCCCGCGAAAAATTGGGCCGTTCCCAGGCTATCGGTGAGATTGACTGGGAAAAATTCAACGTACTCGGCGGTTCGCTGGCGTACGGTCACCCTTTTGCCGCGACCGGCGCACGTATGATCACCCAAACATTGCATGAATTGCGCCGTCGTGGCGGACGCTATGGTTTGACTACCGCCTGCGCTGCGGGTGGTCTGGGTGCGGCGATGATTCTGGAGGCTGCCGAATGAGCGACGACATCTTGCTGTTAGAAAACCACCCTGTTTCCGCCTTCACGCTGACCTTTACCGACCAGCATGTCGGAGTGATCACCATTGATGTTCCCGGTGAAAAGGTAAATACCTTAAAGGCTGAATTTGTTGAGCAAATTTGTACCATTTTGCAAAAAGCCCAGCAATATCCCAATCTCAAAGGTTTAGTGCTTATTTCCGGTAAACCCGATTCGTTTATTGCTGGTGCGGATATCAGCATGATTTCACACTGCCAGACCGCCGCCGAGGCTACGGCGCTCGCCACAAACGGCCAAACGGTGATGTCGCATATCTCGGCATTTTCGGTGCCGGTGGTGGCCGCCATCCACGGCGCGTGTTTGGGCGGAGGACTGGAATTGGCACTGGCTTGCCATGCCCGTATTTGTTCTTTGGATGATAAAACCCAGCTTGGTCTGCCGGAAGTTCAGCTCGGATTGCTGCCGGGTTCCGGCGGGACGCAGCGCCTTCCGCGGCTGATTGGCGCGCCCAAAGCGCTGGATATGATGCTCACCGGACGCAGTATTCGCGCCAAACAAGCGCAGAGAATGGGGCTGGTGGACGACGCGGTACCGCAGGCTATTTTGCTGCAAACCGCGCTGGAGCGCGTCCTGATGGGGCGCAAGCCGCGGGCACCGTTGCCATGGCAGGCGCGTTTGGCGGGCGGGCCGCTCGGCAAAGCGCTGTTATTCCACGTCGTGCGCAAACAGACGCGGGCGAAAACGCACGGCAACTATCCGGCGACCGAAAAGATTATTGATGTGGTTAAAGTCGGGCTGGATAGCGGCCGCAGCAGTGGTTATCAGGCCGAGGCGCAGGCGTTTGGCGAACTGGTCATGACCCCGCAGTCGGCGGCATTGCGTGGATTGTTTTTCGCATCGACGGCGCTGAAAAAAGAGCGCGGCGCAGATGCTCAACCCCTGCCTTTACAACGCATCGGCATTCTGGGCGGTGGGTTAATGGGCGGCGGTATCGCCAATGTTACCGCCACCCGCGCCGGTTTGCCGGTACGCATTAAGGACATTAATCAGGAAGGGATCCGTCATGCGTTGAAATACAGTTGGGATTTACTGGAAAAACGCGTGCGCCGTGGACTGCTGAAAAAAGCCGAACAGCAACGTCAGATGATGCTGATTTCCGGTACGACTGATTACAGCGGATTTGAGCGTGTGAATCTGGTGATCGAGGCGGTATTTGAAGATCTGCCCCTCAAACAAAAGATGGTGGCGGAGATTGAACAACATGCCTCGCCGCAGACCATTTTTGCCTCAAACACCTCTTCATTGCCGATCGGGGATATTGCCGCGAATGCCAGTCGGCCTGAGCAGGTGATTGGCCTGCACTATTTTAGCCCGGTCGATAAGATGCCCTTAGTGGAGGTGATACCGCATGAGGGAACCAGTGAACAGACCATTGCCACCACGGTCTCTCTGGCGAAGAAACAGGGTAAAACAGCGATTGTGGTCGGTGACAGCGCCGGATTCTATGTAAACCGCATTCTTGCGCCCTATATCAATGAAGCGACGCGCTGTTTGCTGGAAGGCGAGCCCATCGAGCATATTGACAAAGCGTTGGTGGATTTTGGCTTCCCGGTTGGGCCTTTGCAGTTGCTGGACGAAGTCGGTATCGACGTTGGCACCAAGATCGTGCCTATTCTGGTCAATGCGTTTGGCACCCGTTTTGCGGCACCACCTGCGATAGACGCGATACTCAAAGATGACCGTAAAGGACGTAAAAACGGAAAAGGTTTCTATGTTTATGCGCAAAAAGGGCGGGTAGCGAAGAAAAAACAGGCAGATGCTGCCATTTACCGTTTAATCAACGTCACGCCAAAACAGCAGCAGGCCGGCGAACTGATCGCGCGTCGTTGCCTGATGATGATGCTCAATGAAGCGGTGCGTTGTCTGGATGAAAAAGTGATCCGCAGTGCCCGCGACGGTGATCTTGGCGCAGTATTCGGCATTGGCTTCCCGCCTTTCCTCGGCGGGCAATTCCGCTACATTGACCAGCTTGGCGCTGCTGAAGTGTTGAAAACGCTGCAAGGTTTGCAGCAGCACTATGGCGAACACTTTACGCCTTGTGCTGGGTTGGTGCGGCGTGCGCAAGAGGGCAGCCGATTCTATCCGTGATGGTGAGAAAGCTTTTCATCATGTGATCACAGTCACTGTGTAAACGTTTTTTTCGCGGGAATCTGAGAGGGCTTGTGAGATATCGCCTAAGCTCTCAGTGCCCAAGGCCTTGCCGAAGGTGGAAAGTGAACATTGCCAATATTGACAGCAAGCGTTTGAAAAATATCCGCTATGATTAATAAGTGAGCAAAGTAGTTTACAAGTGGTATCAGTTGATGTAAAAAACAGCGTTTTCTTTACGCCAACTTTCAGGCAATATGCTCGGCCGCCATAGAGAGACGGCGTGTCAGGTGGCTGTGGTATGCACGATTGCCCTGCAAGCTTTCCTTAGAAAGCATCGGGCAGAGGGTAATACAGCACGCGAGGCGTTTCTGTATAGCGCTATTTTTGTTAACAAAAGCGGTGCAATATGCAAGTTGTGATTATGCGTCACGGTGAGGCCGCTCTTGAAGCGGCCAGTGATTCGGCAAGACCTCTTACCGAGTGCGGATGTGACGAATCTGTACATATGGCGGCGTGGTTAAAAGCGCGCGCAATCAACATTCAGCGCGTTCTGGTCAGCCCGTATTTACGTGCGCAGCAAACGCTGGAGAAGGTTAAGCAAACCTTGGGCCTGTCGGTAACGATTGAGGTTCTGAAAGACCTGACGCCGGGCGGTGACCCAGCGGCGGTGGCTGCAGAGCTTCACGCACTGGCACTTGAAGGCGTCACTGGCGTGCTGATCGTCTCGCATTTGCCGTTGGTCGGCTATCTGGTAGCGGAATTGTGTCCGGGTGTCTGCCCGCCAATGTTTGCGACCTCCGCGATGGCCAGTGTTGAGCTGGATGCAGAAACCGGCAAAGGCACGTTTGACTGGCAATTCAGCCCTTGTCAGGTGATGGCGAAAGTCTAAATCACGGTTCAGCCTGGGGTGAAAGCCCACAACGCTGCAAATAAAAAGGCACAGTTTAATGACTGTGCTTTTTTGCTTTCTGCTGCTCGGCTTTGCAAGAAAAGCGGCTGACTTACATTTCCTGCAATTTATCATCCAGCTCAATCAGCACCAGCAGGGCTGCCGTTCCGCCTAGCTCTTTGGGAGCCTGATGAAACGCCAGAACATCGGGATGCTGTGCCAGCCACAGCGGAGTTTGCTGTTTCAGAATATGCTTTCCGTGGCCGTGCATCACACAGGCGCAATGGACATGTTCACGGCGACACGCGGCAATCAGCGCGCCAAGTTCTTGTTTAGCTTCCCGTTGCGTCAAACCGTGTAAATCAAGAAACAGCTCTGGCGAGTAATCACCTCGGCGAAGCTTCTTTAATTCAAAATGACTGACGTCAGGGCGAATATGCCGGACCGGTCCCTCTTCTTGCAGCATCGGCTGAAACTCATCAGAGAAGTAATAGCTGGCATCCACCTGCTCCTGAAGCAGCTTTTGGGGTGATAGTTCGGTTACCTTTTTGCGTGCTGGTCGGTGCGTGATGGTGTCATTTTGCAGGCGTTTAGTACCCGGCACGGCCTCGCGAAAGAGCTGCTTTTCTTCTGGGCTCAATGCATGTTTTTTCTTCATCAGGAAGTCATCATTCTTAGGACATTTCAACAGTGTACCTGCGCATGTGCCGTGGATTAAAGAAAACTCCGACTTAAATTCTCCAGCACTTCTCGCAACAACCACCTATAGCTGCTGATTTGTCGCGGGCTTCATGGCAAACTATGCGGCAAAACATGCACTGTAAACCCATGGTTAAACGCTTGTTAAAAGACTGCGTGCCGTCAGGAGAGAAAATTGGACAAAATATTCGTCGATGAAGCAGTAGGTGAGCTTCACACCATCCAGGATATGCTTCGCTGGACCGTCAGCCGCCTGAACGCCGCCAATGTTTATTATGGACACGGCACTGACAATGCGTGGGATGAAGCTGTTCAGCTGGTCTTGCCAAGTGTGTTTTTGCCGCTGGATATTCCAGAAGACATGCATACCGCGCGCCTGACGTCGAGCGAGCGCCACCGTATTGTTGAGCGTGTGATCCGCCGCGTAAACGAGCGTGTTCCGGTTGCGTACCTGACCAACAAAGCCTGGTTCTGCGGCATGGAATTCTATGTTGATGAGCGTGTTTTGGTGCCACGTTCACCGATTGGTGAACTGATCAATAACCGCTTCTCCGGTATTGTGCGTGACAAACCGCAGCATATTCTCGATATGTGTACCGGCAGTGGCTGTATCGCTATCGCTTGTGCCTATGCGTTCCCTGAGACGGAAGTCGATGCGGTCGATATTTCTGGTGACGCGCTGGCAGTGGCTGAGCGTAATATCGATACCCACGGCATTGAGCATTGGGTTACCCC
>Ga0105856_1000866_pt1 | contig 14289 bp, 13 predicted proteins | sample OrgsoiDNA_201060_FD_89681 | JGI IMG/M metagenome (GOLD analysis project Ga0105856, IMG submission 89681) | Permafrost soil microbial communities from the Arctic, to analyse light accelerated degradation of dissolved organic matter (DOM) -... | ecosystem: Environmental > Terrestrial > Soil >...
TGGCCATGATCCGTGCCTTAAACAAAATGACGCGTGCAGGGATGCCAGAAAGTGTGCGGATTGCCTGAGGAAGTCAGTGACGAGAGGCGCTTTTATCTAAATCCGAATTATTCAACAAAGCCTGTAAATAACTGACTCCATACTAAAGAGAAAATCATGAACAAATTCGCTAAGACTATTATTACAACAACCTGTCTGATGTTCGCTGGTGCCTCGTTTGCAGCAACATCTCCAACGGCACCGTCCCCTTCTTCGCAAAGCGAATATTTAGCACAAAAGCTCCACCTCACTGATGCACAGAAGCAACAGATTCAAGTTTTACAGCAGAGCACGCAGAAAAATCTTGAGAATATTAAAGTGGATGACGTTAAAAAAGATTTAATCCTGGATATGATTAAATCTGGAAAATGGGATGAACAGGCCGCGAAGCAACAGCTTGCGGATATCAGTAATATTCAGGCACAGGCACGCTATGATCGCGCTGAATACATTTTCAAAGTCAGCCAGGTTCTGACCAAAGAACAGAAGCAACAGTTGCAGACTATGCTGAAACAGCAGTCAATGTACTAATACTCTGACTGAGCTCCCAGCTCCCTAAGCGGGGAGCTCAGCGCCCCCCCGCTAGCTTTTTTCATATACTGATATAGATTCCTCGCTCTCATTCTCACTATCGTTATAATTCAGCATATAAATGAGCTGGGATACGATCTGCCCGGCATCTCTGTACAAATTAAAGACACCCGGATAGACCAGCCAGTTCCCTATAATTCCTGAAAAGTATGCACGAATAACATTGACACTTTTTTCGACGTTAAGAGCAGCAGGCAGCTGATTTTTACTTTTGCACTTCTCGAGCAAACAGGCTAACCGTGGCGGATTAATGTAGATCCTTTGCCGGATATCCTGACTACTTAACATCGAACAACTGAACTCACATTTGTGAAAAATGATATTCATCAGGTTTCGCTGTTTTGGATCGATCGCAATTAATTTCAGGCCATTAATCAGCAGATGTTTTAATGCATAAAGTGGGTTATCAACCAGAGTACCCATGCCATTCTGGTTTATCTGCTGGAAAATCGGCTGTTCGCGCAGCCATATTTCATTGAACAACTCAGTTTTGCTGTCAAAATGCCAATATATTGCACCCCGTGTGACACCTGCCATTCCGGCAATATCCATCAGCGTGGTAGCAGTATAACCCCGTAATGAAAATTCATTTATTGCAACATCTAACAGATGCATTCTCGTTTTAAATGCTTCTAATTTTGTATTTCTTGACATAAATGACACGTCTGTCTTTGAAAATAATTAACGCATTAATATAATAATCAGAGAATGATTTAAACGCCTTTATTCGGTGAGAACCCTGTTTTTTTAGCACAATTCAAATTACCCACACTCTTACAAAGAGTTAGCTAAAAAGTCTTTTTTAACACCCTTATCGTATCTTTTTCACGCTGTATAGTTGTGATTTACTCACTGCAACTGGTAATGGTCTCTCTATCATGCAGAAGGTGACCGCAGAATTACCCTAAAATATAAGGTAGTGCGTAAAGATGGTTAAGTTTTTTATTGAGCGTCCAATTTTTGCCTGGGTGCTTGCTATTATTTTGATGCTTGCAGGAGGATTGGCCATTCTCAAGCTCCCGGTGGCGCAATATCCAACCATTGCTCCACCGGCCATCGCCATTTCGGCCAGTTACCCGGGCGCCGATGCGCAAACAGTACAAGATACTGTGACACAAGTTATAGAACAAAATATGAACGGCCTCGACAGCCTGATGTATATGTCATCAACCAGTGACTCTTCAGGCAGTGTGACTGTGACACTGACGTTTGATTCAGGCACCGACCCAGATATCGCTCAGGTACAGGTCCAGAATAAATTACAACTTGCCATGCCACTGTTGCCTCAGGAAGTGCAACAGCAAGGTATTAGTGTCAAAAAATCCAGCAGCAGCTTCCTGATGGTGGCGGGTTTTATCTCTACCGATAACAGTATGTCGCAGGATGATATTGCAGATTACATTTCCTCAAATATCAAAGATCCGATCAGCCGTACTGAAGGCGTGGGCGATACGCAGCTATTTGGTGCGCAATATTCCATGCGTATCTGGCTTGATCCCAACCAGCTGAATAAATACCAACTGACGACACTGGATGTCGTGAACCAGTTGAAAATCCAGAATAATCAAATCGCCGCAGGACAACTTGGTGGCGTGCCGGCTATTCCAAATCAACAGCTGAACGTGTCGATCATCGCTCAGACCCGGCTCAAAGATCCGGCTGAGTTCTCCCGAATTCAGCTTAAAGTCATGCCCGACGGAGCCCGGGTTCTGCTTAAGGACGTAGCAAGGATCGAACTGGGTGGAGAGAACTACAACATCATTGCCCGCTATAATGGCAAGCCAGCCGCAGGGTTAGGGATCAAGCTGGCAACCGGCGCGAACGCACTGGATACAGCCAAAGCCGTGCAAACCGAAATGGAGAAACTTAAACCCTATTTCCCAAAAGGGTTGGCGATTGTTTATACCTACGATACGACGCCTTTCATAAAAATTTCCATTCAGCAGGTGGTACAAACGCTGTTTGAAGCCATTATTTTGGTCTTCATGGTGATGTATCTGTTTTTGCAAAATTTTCGCGCCACGCTTATCCCAACGATCGCGGTGCCGGTTGTGCTATTGGGCACGTTTGCCGTCCTTTCTGCCTTCGGTTATTCGATAAATACCCTGACGATGTTTGGGATGGTGCTGGCCATCGGACTACTGGTCGATGACGCCATTGTTGTCGTAGAAAACGTCGAACGCGTGATGTCTGAAGACGGGTTATCACCGAAAGAAGCCACCAAAAAGTCGATGGAGCAGATACAAGGTGCACTGGTCGGCATCGCCATGGTGCTGTCTGCAGTATTCATCCCGATGGCGTTTTTTGGCGGCTCAACCGGCGTTATCTACCGGCAATTCTCCATTACGATTGTTTCCGCGATGGCGTTATCCGTACTCGTCGCGTTGATCCTGACTCCGGCGCTCTGCGCAACTCTGCTCAAAGCAATTCCCAAAGGCGATCACGGAACCACAAAGGGATTCTTTGGCTGGTTTAACAAAAAATTCAACCAAAGCACCCAGCACTACACGGCCAGCGTTGCCGGAATTATCAACCACACCGGCCGATATTTACTCATCTACGGCGTGATTGTCGTCGGTATGTGCATACTCTTTGTTCGCCTTCCCACATCATTTCTTCCCGAAGAAGATCAGGGGGTTTTCCTGACCATGGTTACGCTGCCCGCGGGGGCAACGCAGGCCAGAACAGAGAAAATCATGGATACGATCACCCATTATTATCTCACCCACGAAGGCGCCAATGTGGAATCGGTCTTTACCGTCAACGGCTTTAGCTTCAGCGGTAAGGGCCAAAACAACGGTTTAGCCTTTGTACGGCTGAAACCCTGGGATCAGCGCCCAGGAAAGAAAAATGAAGTCACCGCGATTGTGAGCCGCGCCACTCAGGCATTTTCACGCATCAGGGACGCGCGGGTCTTTGCCTTCAACCTGCCCGCAATCACAGAACTCGGCACGGCAACCGGGTTCGATTTCGAATTGATTGATCAGGCCAATTTAGGACACGTGAAATTAACGCAGGCGAGAAATCAACTGCTGGGTATGGTGGCCAAACATCCTGATGTTCTGGTGAGGGTTCGTCCTAACGGGCTGGAAGATATGCCACAATTTAAACTGGATATCGATCAGGAAAAGGCGCTGGCGCTGGGTGTTGACGTGTCGGATATCAACCAGACCATCGCGACAGCGCTGGGCAGCACCTATGTGAATGATTTTCTCGACCACGGGCGGGTGAAAAAAGTTTACGTGCAGGCGGATACGCCTTACCGCATGTTACCCGATGACATCAACTCGTGGTATATCCGGGGAAAACAGGGGCAAATGGTGCCTTTCTCGGCATTTTCCAGCGCGCATTGGATTTACGGCTCACCCCGTCTGGAACGTTATAACGGCCTGCCTTCCATGGAGATCCTGGGGGAATCGACACCGGGAAGAAGTACCGGCGAAGCGATGAACATGCTGGAAAGTTTCGCGTCAAAACTTCCCGCAGGTATTGGCTATGACTGGACCGGCATGTCTTATCAGGAACGGTTATCTGGTAATCAAGCCCCTGCTCTGTACGCAATCTCGCTGCTGGTCGTCTTTTTATCTTTGGCTGCGCTCTATGAGAGCTGGTCTATTCCTTTCTCCGTCATGCTGGTCGTTCCCCTCGGGGTGGTCGGCGCGTTGCTGGCGGCGACAATGAGAGGACTCAATAACGATGTTTATTTTCAGGTAGGTTTGTTAACGACCATTGGCCTGTCGGCCAAAAACGCCATTCTGATTGTCGAGTTCGCCAAAGATCTGATGGATAAAGAAGGCAGGGATTTGATTGATGCCACACTCGAAGCCGTTCGTATGCGCTTGCGGCCTATTCTGATGACGTCATTAGCCTTTATTTTAGGCGTGCTGCCTCTGGTTATCAGTACCGGTGCGGGCTCCGGTGCGCAAAACGCCGTCGGAACCGGGGTCATGGGAGGAATGGTTTCCGCCACTCTGCTGGCTATCTTTTTAGTCCCTGTCTTTTTTGTCGCGGTACGTAAACCGCGGCGGAAGAAAGAATCAGGCTAATAAATTCGCAATGAGATTTGGATAATAAAATGCCGGGATAATTATTATTCTCAATATCAATATTTCAATATATTGAACCGCCTTTATTGGAAACATTATTTTGGTCTTTTAATGGGCGTTCCCGATATAAAGAAAATATGGTAATTAATGCACGACGTGTCGACGTGATAATCACATTTCAACACTCTTTCCGGCGCAGCTTTATTATCCTGCAGATTAATTCTGCAGGATAGCTATTGCCATTTCCCCCGGAAAGAGTGGAAAACTATTTTTACTGGACCTCTCTGCTGGTTTGGTCAGATGTGGGTTGTTAAGGAATAATAATGAAGAAACATTTAGCTCTGGCTTTCATTCCATCAATGATCGCCTTGTCCCTGAGTCTGACAATGACCGGATGTGATGGAAACAGCAACCAGAAGCCCGGCAAACCCACACCAGATGTGAGTGTGATCACAGTAAAAACAGCTCCTCTCTCGGTGACCACTGATTTGCCTGGGCGCACCTCAGCATTTCGCATATCGGAAGTGAGACCTCAGGTCAGCGGCATCATTTTGAAGCGTAACTTCATCGAGGGGAGTGACGTGCTGGCGGGCCAATCGTTGTATCAGATTGATCCCGCCACTTATCAGGCCAGCTATGACAGTGCATTAGGCGACCAGGCAAAAGCTAAAGCCGCCGCCGTTATTGCCCACCTTACCGTCCGGCGCTATAAGCCTCTGGTAGCCACGAACTATGTCAGCCAACAAGATTACGATACCGCCGTCGCTGACGCCCAGCAGGCTGACGCCACAGTGACAGCGGCAAATGCCGCGGTTGAAACTGCACGGATTAATCTGGCGTATACCAAAGTCAGCTCAGCCATCAGCGGTCGTATTGGTAAATCATCAGTAACAGAAGGTGCGCTGGTGACAACAGAGCAGGCTTCTGATCTCGCGACAGTTCAGCAAATTGACCCTATTTATGTGGATGTTACGCAATCGAGTAACGATTTTCTGAACCTGAAACAGGCTATCTCTCAGGGCAGCCTGCAGAAAAATCAACACACGACTGACGTGAACCTCATTTTAGAAAATGGGCAGATGTATCCGCTGCAGGGCCATCTCGAATTCTCTGACATTACCGTTGATGAAAGCACCGGCTCCATAACGTTACGCGCCCTGTTCCCCAATCCTCATCATGATCTGTTACCGGGAATGTTCGTGCGGGCACGCATTGATGAAGGCGTACAAAATGCCGCGATGCTTGTTCCCCAGCAAGGGGTGACTCGCAATCCGCGTGGCGATGCCACGGTGATGCTGGTCAGTGCCGAACATAAAGTTGAAGTTCGCAATGTGACGGCGGCAAAAGCTGTGGGTGATAAGTGGTTGATAACCTCGGGATTGAAAGAAGGTGACAAAGTGATTGTCAGCGGATTACAGGTCGCTAAAGCGGGCGTCGTCGTTAACGCACAGGAAGTGAAGCCCGATCAACTGATGCCTGACGCGCAGTAAACCTCATGGCACATCATCAGCGAACAAGGTAATCCTCTAAAATGGTAAAGTTTTTCATTGAGCGCCCAATATTTGCCTGGGTACTGGCAATTATATTGATGCTGGCCGGGGGACTGGCGATTTTGAAACTCCCCGTTGCGCAGTACCCTACTATCGCGCCGCCAGCGGTTGCGATCACGGCTACCTATCCGGGAGCAGATGCACAAACCGTGCAGGACACAGTCACTCAGATTATCGAACAGAATATGAACGGTATCGATAATCTGATGTATATGTCCTCAACCAGTGATTCTGCGGGTGGCGTTACTATTACCTTGACGTTTAATTCGGGGACGAATCCGGATATTGCTCAGGTACAAGTCCAGAATAAATTACAACTGGCAATGCCCTTATTACCTTCAGAAGTTCAGCAACAAGGGATCAGTGTAGAAAAATCCAGCAGCAGCTTTTTACTGGTTGCTGGTTTTATTTCCGATAATCCAAAACTCACTCAGGATGATATTTCTGACTATGTCGCGTCAGATATTAAAGACCCGATCAGCCGGACAAATGGCGTAGGCGACGTACAGCTATTTGGTGCGCAATATTCCATGCGTATCTGGTTAAATGCCGATGCCATGAATAAATATCAGCTGACGCCGGTTGATATCGTTAACCAACTCAAGATCCAGAATAATCAGGTGGCCGCAGGACAGTTGGGGGGAACCCCGTCGGTGCCCAATCAGCAGCTAAATGCGTCGATCATTGCGCAAACGCGGCTAAAAGATCCGGTTGAGTTTTCCAACATCCTCCTCAAGGTCAATAAAGACGGTTCACAGGTGCGCCTGAAGGATGTGGCACGCATTGAACTCGGGGGTGAAAACTACAATATTGTCTCTAAAATCAACGGTCAGGCTGCTGCCGGTTTAGGGATTAAACTGGCTACGGGCGCGAATGCCCTCGACACGGCCGCCGCGATTAAAAAGAGACTGACTGATCTCCAGCCCTACTTCCCGCAAGGCATGAAAGTCGTCTATCCGTATGACACGACGCCTTTCGTGAAAATTTCGATTCACGAAGTGGTCAAAACCCTGTTTGAAGCCATCGTGCTCGTATTTTTGGTGATGTACCTTTTCCTGCAAAATATCCGCGCCACTCTCATCCCGACGATTGCCGTTCCTGTCGTATTGTTGGGGACGTTTGCCGTTCTTTCGGCCTTTGGTTACTCGATCAATACCCTGACGATGTTCGGCATGGTTCTGGCGATAGGGCTGCTGGTTGACGATGCCATTGTGGTCGTTGAGAACGTGGAACGCGTGATGGCGGAAGAGGGATTGCCGCCCAAAGAGGCGACCAAAAAATCGATGGAGCAGATCCAGGGCGCGCTGGTCGGCATCGCGATGGTGCTCTCCGCCGTGTTCATCCCGATGGCCTTCTTTGGCGGTTCAACCGGGGCTATTTACCGTCAGTTCTCCATCACCATTGTTTCGGCCATGGCCCTGTCTGTATTGGTCGCATTGATCCTGACCCCCGCCCTCTGCGCCACGATTTTAAAACCGGTCGCAGTCGGAGAACATGGAAAGAACAAAGGCTTCTTCGGCTGGTTTAACCGTAAGTTTGATCAAAGCAGTCATCACTATACCAACAGCGTTGCGAATATCCTCAATAACACCGGTCGCTACCTGCTGATCTACGGATTGATTGTCGTCGGGATGGCCGCCCTGTTCCTGCGCCTGCCCACGTCATTTCTTCCTGAGGAAGATCAGGGCGTCTTCATGACCATGGTACAGCTCCCTGCGGGTGCTACGCAGGCCCGCACTCAGCAGGTTTTGGATCAGGTTACGCAATATTATCTGACCAAAGAACACGCCAATGTGGATTCCGTTTTTACCGTCAACGGGTTCAGCTACAGTGGCTCCGGGCAGAACTCAGGTCTGGCATTTATCAGCCTGAAACCGTGGTCTGAGCGCTCGGGGAAAGAAAACGGCGTGGCAGCCATCGTCGGGCGGGCGACCAAAGCCTTTACGCAGATCAAAGACGGTCTGGTATTCCCGTTCAACCTGCCCGCCATTATTGAGCTGGGAACGGCCACAGGGTTTGACTTCGAATTAATTGATCAGGCTAACCTTGGGCATGACAAGCTGACCAAGGCCAGAAATCAGCTGCTGGGCATGGTGGCCGAGCATCCCGAATTGCTGACGCGCGTTCGCCCGAACGGACTGGAGGATACGCCGCAGTTCAAACTCGATGTTGATCAGGAAAAAGCACAGGCGCTGGGTATCTCGCTGTCTGATATTGATGACACCATTGGTACTGCTTTAGGCGGAACATATGTGAATGACTTCATCGATCACGGGCGCGTGAAGAAAGTGTATGTTCAGGCGGATGCCCCTTATCGTATGCTGCCTAAAGACATCGATAATTGGTTTGTCCGCAGCAGTGATGGAAAAATGGTGCCCTTCTCTGCGTTCTCCAGCGCGCACTGGATTTACGGTTCTCCCCGCCTGGAACGCTACAACGGCTTGCCTTCGATGGAAATCCTCGGGGAAGCCTCCGCAGGTAAAAGTACCGGTGAAGCCATGACAATGCTCGAACATATGGCGTCCAAACTGCCTGCGGGCATTGGCTACGACTGGACCGGCATGTCGTATCAGGAGCGTTTGTCGGGGAATCAGGCTCCTGCCCTTTATGCGATTTCACTAATCATTGTGTTCTTGTGTCTGGCGGCATTGTACGAGAGCTGGTCAATCCCCTTCTCGGTCATGCTGGTTGTTCCGCTCGGCGTTATAGGTGCCCTTCTGGCAGCCACATTCCGCGGCATGAACAACGATGTTTATTTCCAGGTCGGCTTGTTAACCACCATTGGTTTATCGGCTAAAAATGCCATCCTGATCGTTGAATTCGCCAAAGACCTGATGGACATAGAAGGCAAAGGCTTGATCGAATCCACACTGGAAGCCGTCAGGATGCGTTTGCGCCCAATACTGATGACGTCACTGGCCTTTATTCTGGGCGTATTACCCCTGGTTATCAGTACCGGGGCAGGGTCCGGCGCGCAAAATGCCGTCGGTACAGGCGTGATGGGCGGTATGCTCTCAGCCACCTTACTGGCTATTTTCCTGGTGCCATTATTCTTTGTGGTGGTGAGAAAACGCTTCGCTAAAGACGGGGATAACTAAGCGTATTTAGCGGATTTTATGGCAGGCACATTCAGAAATGTGTGCCTGCCAGTATTAAAAAAAGAATATCCCCCAAAGCCTTCTGCAAGACCTTCCCCCTTCTGCGCGGTGTTTACCGCGTTCTGGCCAGGCCCCCGAACAACGCATTTGCGCAAGATGGGCAAAACCGCTTGAACAAGTTCGTTTTAACGCATATCTTAACTGCGACAAAATCAGTCGTAGTTAAGATTATAATGAAGACATCAATAAAAACGGACAAGTACACCATGAAGATTTTACATATCGATGCGAGCTCTAAATTTCACCAGTGGTCTAATTCCCGCGCGCTGGGCCGTTTCTTTCTCGAGCAGTTAAAGAAAGGCGGCATAGACATCGAGGTGGATTATCTGGACGTCACCGCCGATATCCAGCCACACGTTTCGGCTGAGTTCGCTCAGGCCACCTATACGCCTGTCGATCAGCGCACTGCGCAGATGCGTGACGTATTAGCGCCGTCAGATGCCATGTGTCAGCGCGTGCTGGAAGCCGATGCCCTGGTTTGCGCAATGCCGATGTACAACTGGACAATCCCTTCCACCTTCAAAACCTTTATCGACACCATTACCCGCACCGGTATTACCTACGATCTGCTGCCTGACGGCACCACGGCGGGCAAACTCGGCGATAAAAAAGTGATCTTTATTACCACCCGCGGCGCTGATTTACGCGAAGGCACGCAGTACAGCTGGATGGATGCGATGACGCCGGTGCTCAAAGCCTCGTTCGCCTTTATTGGCGTTGATGCGCCGCAGTTTGTAGATGCCCAGCCGCTCCAGTTTACGGCAGCCGAAGAGCGCGATGCAGCGCTGGTCCGCGCCCATGCTGACCTGTCACACCTTGCTGCGCAGTGGGCCATCGAATATGGCCTGAACCAACAGATTCAATACGCCTGAAACCGGAGAACACCATGAAACTGAAATCCTTACTTCTTCTGTCTGCCCTGATCTCGTCTGCTTTTGCTGCTCACGCCGCACCGGCTCCGGCCCCTGCAACGCAAAGCATCAGTCAGGCCTTTGCCTATCCGCTGGCGAATGTGCCGGGTAAAAAAATGACCGCACTGGTCGTGGACTATGCACCGGGCGGCACCACCGCCGCGCACCGTCACGGCGAAGCCTTTGTGGTCGCCTACGTGCTGGAAGGTGAAATAACCAGTCAGGTCGATGACGGAAAAGTGAAAACTTACCACGCGGGCGAAAGCTGGACAGAACAGCCAGGGGCGCACCACCGCATCAGTGAAAATGCCAGTAAAACCAAACCGGCCAAACTTTTAGCCATTTTCATCACTGATGATAATCAGAAAAACCTGGTACAGATGGACAAATAAGCCTGCTGCCATACCGTGGGACTCTTCATTCATTCTGCTATAGAATCTCAACCGTTCAGTTATCTTGGCAGAGGAAGGAAGTATGGCGTTCGTAAGTTCTGGGGTGGAATATGCATTGCATTGTCTTCTGTATATCAGCCACCCGGAAGGCATCAAAGACGCTAACGTGCGCGATATGGCCGATCTGCAGGGCGTCCCGGTGGACTTTCTGGCAAAGATCTTCACTAAGCTGAAAAAGTCGGGTCTGGTTCATTCGACCGAGGGCGCGCGCGGTGGCTTCAGTCTGGCGCGCCCTGCTGAATCTATCTCAGTAAAGGATGTGATTGATGCCATCGATGGCCCCAAAGGCCTGTTTGAATGCAAAGAGATCCGCGAGCGCTGCGCCGTGTTCAATCAGCAGGCACCGAAATGGGCCACCGAAGGAACCTGCGGGATCCATAAAGTGATGCTCGAAGCCGAACAGGCCATGCGCCAGGTTTTTGCACAATATTCGCTGGCTACACTAGCGGCAGCCTCTGCCAGCAAAGCCCCCGATGACTTCAACCGTCAAATCTTGCAGTGGTTCGATGCCCGGCCCTCGAATCAGCGTTTTTTGTCTGAATAAATATGAATTTTGGCTAAAGGCTTTCTTTCTTGGTCTGAAAAGCAGAAACCGCTAAGCTTAGGAAAATTCCCGACACCGAGATAACTGACACCATGGCTAAGAAACCCGATGCTGCACCTTCCGTATTTGATCATCTGAAAGATGATGACAGTTTTGACCTGTGGGGCCGTTCTGGCCTCAGCTCAGCCCTCAACAAAGCCAGGCCTAAAACGCCGGATAACGACGCCATGGCCGCGGCCCGCAAACTGATTCAGGGCAGTAAAACTCAGGCGAAGTAAATTCCCTTGCTGCCGATCTGGTGACAGAGAAACCAGCTTAACGGCTGGTTTTTGTTTTCTGGCGATAAGGCGCGTTCCTTCCCTTTCTGTTGCGGCCTTTTCCGGCCCCTCAAATCATCCTTAATGGCGGGATTTTTGGCCTGGGGCAGAAGCTTCAGCCGCTCATTTTTATCATTCGCAAGTTTATTAACAAACAGTTAACTTAATGGATTCGTTTGGTTAAAACCTGCCTGCTCATGCCATAACCTCCTCAAAGATGGAAAAAATCTGCCCCACCTTGCGCAATAAAAAGGTCTCCTGCCGCCTCAAGATTCTCACATAGTTACCCCTTCTCTGCCCGTTGAAGCTCACCGAACACAGTGTTGTTTTGTGATTTCTGCCCTTCTCCGACTGGTGATAATTTAAGCGCATTGAAATTTGACTCTCCTTTTAAATATTACTTCTGAGGTACGCATTATGATTGGTGCAGCGCAGGCCAGAGATGTGATTGCTATGGACCCCGAAATCGTTATGGCAATTATAGGAATGTCCGCCTGGGGCGGAATTGTTCGCTATATCATGCTGAGAAAAGCGAAACCGGTGCTCGCAGATGTCTGGGGATGCCTGTTGCAGATTATCGTTTCCTGCTTCAGCGGCATGCTGCTGAGCATCTGGGTTCTGTCGAGGAATGCCAACGACGATAAGGTGTTGATTATTGCCGGGCTTGGCGGCGTATTTGCCGGGCCGATCATTACCCTGCTCGGTAAGAAATTAACGGGCTTTATTGAGAACGCCACGCCGGCGTCGAAATAGTGGCGCTTATCCCTCCCGGGGCCTGTCGGTTAAACCGGCCCCGGGCATTAAACTGACTCCTGCCAACCTTCCCGCCTGTTTCAGCTATAAGCATAGTTATTTCCAGTACTGGACATCTATACGTCCAAAACGTAATCTGAATTTCCATTGCGAATTCATTCACTCAGGTTATGAAAGGAAAGCCCCGCCCATGCGCACACCCGTTCTTGCTTTTACCCTGCTTGCGACCACGTTGTTTTCAGCCGTTTCCTATGCCGGTGCCACGCTGGATCGTGTGACGAAAACCGGTGTGCTGCATAACGTCATTGTTAATGACTACCCGCCGTTTGGCTTTATTGATGACAACAACCAGCTGGCCGGTTTTGATGTTGACGTGGCGAAAGCCGTGGCACAGCGGATGGGCGTTAAGCTGGAAGTCACCGCGCCGGGCTGGGAAACCATTATCGGCGGCAACTGGCGCGGTCGCTGGGACACCTGTATCTGCTCGATGACGCCGAACGTTGAACGCGCCAAAGTGCTCGACTTCGTGACGCCGTATTACAGCTCCCCGGCAGTGCTGGTCGTAAACAAGAACGATGATCGCATCAAGTCTGCCGCCGATCTCAGTAACAAAAAAGTGGGCATTGGTATTGGCTCAAGTTATGAAACCTATCTGCAAAAAACGCTGGTGATCCCGGGTACCAAACCTATCGACTTCCCGTTTGATAACGTGCAGGCCATTCCGAGTGACGAAGAAGTCGCGTTCCAGAATCTGGCCCTCGGCCCAGGCGTGCGTTTAGATGCCATCGTCTCTGACTTAGCCACCGCCAATGCGCGCATCAAGCGCAACCCGGTGTTTAAAATTGTCACCGAGCTGTACGCCGAACCGAACTGGGTCGCCACCGATAAAGGCGATCCCGAGTGGGATAAAAAAGTCGCAGATACCATCAAATCCCTGCGCGATGACGGCACGTTAGCGAAAATTTCCCAACGCTGGTTAGGCGAAGACGTCACTAAAGAGGCGCCATAAAAAATGGCGCAGCGTCCTGAAGTCAAAACCGTTACGCCGGAAACCCACCCCCTGCCGCCTGCTGAGACGGGTATTTTTACCAGCCCGCGCGCGTTTAAAATAAAAACCGCGCTGACCTGGCTGATTTTGCTCAGTGTCGTGCTGAGTCTGTTCAGCAAGATGGGGCTGCAATGGGACCTTATTGAGCAGAAGCTGCCGTTCCTGCTGGGTCTGCGTCTGTCGCCGGACGGTTTTATTCAGGGCGCGGCGCTGACCCTTCTGATCACCGCCTGTTCAATGTTTTTCTGCCTGTTACTTGGGCTTATCACCGCATTAGGCCGTATGTCAGACAACGCGCTGGCATTCGGCTGCGCCACATTTTATGCCTCGCTGTTTCGCGGTACGCCGCTGCTGGTACAAGTGCTGATTATCTATCTGGCGCTGCCGCAGGCGGGCATTGTACTGGGTGCGCTGAGTTCGGGGATTATTGCGCTGTCCCTGAATTACGGTGCCTATCTGGCAGAAACCATCCGCAGCGGCGTACTGTCGGTACCCCGTGGGCAAAAAGAAGCGGCAATGGCGCTGGGTCTCTCGTCATGGACGGTCGCGGTGCACGTTACTGCCCCGCAGGCGCTGCGCATCATCATTCCTCCCGCCGGTTCGATGTTTATTTCCATGCTGAAGGATTCGTCGCTGGTGTCGCTGATGGGCCTGTGGGAACTGAATTTCCTGGCGCAATCTTACGGGCGCAGCACCTACCGTTATATGGAAATGCTGGCCACCGCCGCGGCGATATACTGGATAATGTCCATTGTGCTGGAGCTGTTCCAAAGCCGCCTCGAACGCCGCTTTGGTCAGGGGTATCGCCGTTAATCGCTTTCTGAAGCTTTCAAAATAAGTCGCAGGTATGCCATGTCTTTTCCACAAGATTTCCGATTAA
>Ga0105856_1000867_pt1 | contig 14281 bp, 11 predicted proteins | sample OrgsoiDNA_201060_FD_89681 | JGI IMG/M metagenome (GOLD analysis project Ga0105856, IMG submission 89681) | Permafrost soil microbial communities from the Arctic, to analyse light accelerated degradation of dissolved organic matter (DOM) -... | ecosystem: Environmental > Terrestrial > Soil >...
AAACTTAATGGTGCGCCCGACAGGATTCGAACCTGAGACCTCTGCCTCCGGAGGGCAGCGCTCTATCCAGCTGAGCTACGGGCGCTTAGCGCCGTTGCGGGTGGGGATACTACGGTTTTAACGCCACCCTGTCTAGTGCTTTTTATTAGAAAAGTTGCGTTTGATTGCTCTTTGTCCAATACGCATTAAAAGTAGGCGTCTTACCTTCCCCACCCGTGACTTACGACGCTATTTAGCGCCTTCGGCCGTTTGGTATGAACGCTTATTCATCCCCAAGCCGAAGTATATCAGGCTCACCGCTGCAATAAAAATACCGCCTACCAGCAAAGAAATTCGCGTATCGGGGTTAATTGCCATTCCCACCAGCACGCAGGCGAGAAATGCCAGCGTCAGATAATTGGTATAAGGGAACAAGATTGATTTAAACGGATGGTCTTTCAGTTTCTCTTTGTGCGCTTCACGAAATCTCAACTGACTGATCAACACCACAAACCACGGCACCATACCTGGCAAGACGCTGGCGCTGTAGACATAGACAAATACCTGTTCGGGATTGGGGATCAGATAGTTGAGGCATGAGCCAATCAATAACACCGCGATGGTGACCGCAATGCCGTACACCGGCACGCCACTTTTTGACACCTTGCCAAGGAATGCAGGCACCTGACGGTTTTTCGCCAGAGCATACAACATGCGCCCGCAGCTATACATACCGCTATTACAGCCCGACAGTGCCGCCGTCAGTACGACAAAGTTAATGATCCCCGCCGCGGCCGTGATACCGATTTTAGCGAAGGTCAGCACAAACGGGCTTCCGTGCGTGCCCATTTCGTTCCAGGGGAAAATAGTGATGATGACAAAAATCGCGCCCACATAGAAAATCAGGATGCGCCACAGAATGTTGTTGATGGCACGCTTAAGCGTCACCTGAGGATTTTTGGCTTCGCCTGCGGTAATGCCCACTAACTCCACGCCCTGATACGACGCCACCACAATACACAGCGCGAACAGGAACCCTTTCCAGCCCCCGGCGAAGAAACCACCGTGAGCCGTCAGATTATCAAAACCGATTGGCTGCCCATGATTACCAAAACCAAAGAAAATGACCGCCAGCCCGACGACGATCATCACAATGATGGTAGTGATTTTAATCAGCGCAAACCAAAATTCTAACTCGCCATATAGCTTCACCGCCGCAAGGTTTGCCGCCGCCACGATAGCAACAGCCGCCAGTGCGGGTATCCATTGGGGCAAATCGGGGAACCAATATTGGGCATAGACGCCAATGGCGGTGATCTCGGAAATACCCACGGCTATCCACATGAACCAATAGCTCCACGCGGTCAGATAACCGTAATAGGGCCCAAGATATTTGTGCGCGTAGACGGCAAAGGAACCGGCGACCGGCTCTAGATGCAGCATTTCGCCCATGGCGCGCATGATGAAGAAGACGAAGACCCCTGCCAGAATATAGGCCAATAAGACCGAAGGTCCGGCCCATTTCAGCGTGCTCGCCGCGCCCATAAACAACCCCACGCCGATTGTCCCGCCTAGCGCAATCAGTTCAATATGTCGGGCTTCAAGCCCACGGTGTAACCCGCTATTTTCCTCGTTACTTGCCATAAATCCTCAATGTTCTCGTTATTGTGTTTGCCTTCCGAATATTTCGGAATGTTATTTTTATAGTTGGCTTTCCCCGATGAGGGGCCCAAACGGGCGGTATGGTTTCTTATTTTGTGATCAGTTGCAAACCACGAATCAGGAAGCTGCGTCTCGGCTGACAGAGGAGATTGAAATAAGCGGCAAGAGATCATTAAAAACGAGAGATGGCGCGCTGCACGTTCTGAAAAAATGCAGCGCTGAACAGAATTACAGACGGCCGGTGTAGTGATAACGCAGATATTTAAGCAGTTTTAGCTGACGGCCCAAACGGCTGGGCTGGCGCACTAAACGGTATAACCACTCTAGACCCAGCTTTTGCCAGAACTTAGGGGCGCGTTTGACATGGCCGGTAAAGACGTCGTAGGTACCGCCAATCCCCATATAGAGCGCATCAGGATGGACCCTACGGCAGTCACGCATCAGCACTTCCTGTTTAGGAGAGCCCAATGCCACCGTCACAATTGCCGCCTGACTGGCTTTGACCCGCTCAAATACTGCATCGCGCTGTTCGGGCGTGAAGTAACCATTCTGGCACCCCACGATATTCACATTCCATTGCGCCCGTAATTTGGCGACAGTCTGCTCAAGGACCTCGGGTTTACCGCCGATGAGAAATACCGGCGTTCCCGCCTTTCCAGCTCGTTCCATCAAGCCTTCCCACAAGTCAGCACCGGCAATGCGTGACACTTTCGCCTGGCGATATTTACGCCGAATAGACCGCACGATACTGACGCCATCGGCATATTTGTACTCTGCTTTGCTGATCAACTCGGCGAAGTCGGGCTGGCTTTCGATGGTCAGCACTTTTTCCGCATTGATCGCCACCAATGAGCCGGTTTTCAGCCGAGCACCGGCATACAAGTAATCGAGAAACTGGGCCATGTCGCGAAAACCGCGCAGATCAATGCCACGAATCGAATAGGTTGGAATGTTATTATCTGAATTCATTGATATTCCTGCCACGACGCGAGCGTCGTTTTGATCCCTTAAGAGATGATGTCTTGTTCCACACGGCGTGGGCGAATCAAGCCGATAGAATCAAATAACCAGTACAGCAATTTTGCCATGATCAGGCAGACACCAAAGATCAGACAGAAAAACACCACGCGCGAAAAGAACGAATCGACCCCTTCTCGCGCTAATACGATCATATTGAATACCGCACCGAAACAAAAGCTTTGCAAGATAGCGGCCTTGTAGCGGTTTTTTTCGGCTTTCCCCCGTTCATATAACCAGTCAAACCATTTAATGATAAGCCCAACCACCACCGCACCGAGCGGGATAAACCAAACGCCACCCATCACCACCAGCGAACCTATCAATGTGGGGGAAATCGCCAGACCGGAATGGTTATTCAGCACCTCCCACGTAAAGTAGTTAGCGGTGTTAAGCACCACGCTGGGGCGCGTCGGCCATAACCAACTGGGGATAAAGACGTAGAAATCACGTACGATCGGCGCCAATCCTTGGAAGCTGATTTTATCGTAATTTTGCAGCAACAAGCCCAGATTCTCCCAGGGGGAGAAGGTATCGCGCGTCAGGTAAAGGAAGGTATAAAACGCCTCTGGCCCGTTCACATTCATGCCATAGCGCTTTAACGCCAGCCAGAACATCCCCACCACCGCCATAACGCCCGCCACCGCCAGCATCCACAAAGATATCCAGCCGCGCACAATGCCAATAAACAGGAATAGAGCGAACGCAATAATGATATTGGCACGGGTGCCGCCGACGATGACATAGGTCAGCAAGCCGAAGGCGACGGTGCTCACCAGGAAAAACAGCCAGCTTCGGCTATTCTGTCGCAGAAAATAGACCACCAGCATGGCCGGAATAAAGAAGTAGAAGAAGCGTTTTAGCGCCACGCCGGACACTTCGCTGGAGAAGATCTGGCTGTAGGACTTGAGCTTGAACAGCAAAAAGCCGTTATGCAGGAAAAATATCGAGACGGTGACCACCGCCACCAGCGCCAGAAGTATCCATGTCAGATGCGTTTCGACCCGATTCATGGTGAACATTGGCGCTTTTGGCGTGTCGGACTGCGCCTTTAGCCGCGTTTTGTAGCTGACGTAATAAATGCCATAAAAACTGCTGGCGGCCAGCATCGCCTGTAGCAAGTATTCCACGGGCACCACTTGCACATCAAAACGAAAAACTAATAGGCAGGTGAGCGGGAAGCCGAAGTAAAAGGTCAGCAAATACAACATGGAAAAGAAGACGTTGAAGTTAAACCGAACGCGACGAAACTCTTTATAGGTCAGCGTCAGAATGAACATCAACGAGAAAACGTAGACCAGACTAAGCCCGCCCAATTGCGTTAGCGTCATGCCTGTGCTCCTGCCGCCAATGCCAGCGCGTGCTGCCATCCTGCAATGTAGTTCGGATTGAAGAAAGCAATGTTCTGCCGGTCGGTGCTAAGCAATTGCCGACGCGCTTCGGCCACGGTCGCGGCGTCCAGTGCGTCACCGTAAAACAGCACCGGAAGATGCTGCTCGGCTAAATCCTGCCAGAATGGGTTGTGACGACTCACCACAAAAGGCACACCGAACTGAATTAACAGACACAGCGTGCCGATAGCTTGTTGGCGATCAAAGATAAAATAACCCAGCGAACAACGCCGTAATAGGGTGAGATAATCATCAAACGCCAGGGCTTCTGTCAGTAACTCCACGTTCTGGGAAGGAAAAAGACTCAGTGCAGTCGCCTTGACCTGTTCGATATAGGGCTGATTGTTCGCCGGATAGCCCATGGGGATAATCAGGCGGATATCGGCGCCAAACTGCTGATGCAGCGATTTCAACGCTTCGAGATGTCGGTTGCTGCGGTCGCCCGAGTTCCCCACTAACACGGTCATCGGCCCCGTATTTTCCGGCTGGTCGGCCGATTGGGTCAACGCGGGGTCCATACGCGTGGGAAAATAGAGCAGCGATGACGCCACCCGAGGATGTCGCTGGTGATAGTGAGTCAGGTCGCCTCGCGTGCCGAAAACATGGCCAACCCGCCCCTGAGCAATACGTCGCAACAGGTAAAACACGCGGAATTTCAGGCTGCCTGAGGCTTCATAAAGATCCGCCCCCCACATATGCCAGCACACTTGCCGCGCCTTAATCTTCCCACTCAACAGTGCCAGCCAAATCGTCGGGTTGAATTGCCCATGAAGGAAGAAGCGATCCCCGCGATGCTGCTGTGCTTTGACAATGACCGCCTGCGCCAGACTTTTTTTATCGGGATAGACGTCAATGTCCAGCCGCTTAAAACCAGCAAATGCAGTCTGGTCAGCCGCGGCCACCATAAAGTGGCGCACCTGTTCCGGCGGCGCAACGTCTGCCAGCACGTCGTTAAAGAAGCGCAGCACAGTCAAATTATGGTGCGGGATATCAGATCCCAAAACGTGAATCAGCGTCGTCATGCTCGTCTACGGTAAATAACAAAAACAGCGCTGCACAAGGTGAAATAGACGATGTAGGTCGCCATGTAAGCCTGTGCCGCTCCAAGAGAACCGTTCATTGGGATCAGCCAATGTGAAAAAGCGGTCAGTAATAAAAACTGACTGATTTCTGTCAGGATATAAAAGCGCAAAGAGGCTTTGGCAATCACCAAATACCCAAAGACATAGGACCCGACTTTCAGTACATCCCCCACCAGTTGCCAGGCGAACAAATCACGCATGGCAATAAACTGATGAGAAAACAGCAGCCAGATAGCGAAATCACGCAGTAGCCAGACCATAACGCTGGCGCAGGCCACCGCTGGGATCACAAATTTCAGTGACTTAATAATTTCTCGTGAAATGGCCTGTTTATCGGTCAAACGCGATAAAGTCGGCAACAGATACACGCTGAAAGAGGCGGTGATAAATTGTAGGTAAGCGTCAGAAATACTGCTCACCCCTTGCCAAATTCCGACCTCATCCCAGCTGTAATACTTGGCTAACAGGTTACGCATCATCACATAGGCGACGGGAAGCGTGACCGAGGTGATAAGCGCCATGAGGGTGAATTTGCCAAGATGACTGGCGATGGCGCGGTCCCAACCCAGCTTGAGATAATGCACCGGAAAAGGCCGACGTCGCCATAGCATCGCACCCGCGGGCAACACCACCAGCGCCGGCACCAAGGCCAGCCCGGCTAATGCCCCTTCATATCCACCCAGTTTGAAACACAGTAAATACGCCAGTAAACCTATCAGGCTGCCGCCAATGACGGCAAGCGCATTGCCGCGCGCGTCACGATAGCCTTTGAGAATGGCCTGAAAATAGTTCGCGTAAGCGATGCCCATTTGTATCAGCGCCACGGCGCGCACGACAGATTGATAATCAGCATGACCAAAGAGCCCAATGCTTATCGGCTCCGCTGCCAGCAGGAAAATCACCGCCAATAGCGTTGAAAAACCCAAAATCAGACTGGATGCCGTGCCCAATACCGCTTGCAGGCGCACCGGATCATGATGATGCTCTGCGACGTATTTGGTCACGCCATTAAAGATCCCCGCGCCAGACAGTACGCCAAGCACGGTGACCATTTGGCGAAAATTCCCCGCCTGCCCTACGCCACTGGGGCCGAAGGCTACCGCGAGCAGTTTCACCACCAGCAAACCGGCAGCAATTTTTATCAGCGTAGAACCGGCTGTCCAGACGGATGCTTTAGCCAGTGACATATCAGGCGAAATATTTCAGCATTGCGGTTACGACCGTCTGCTGAACGTCGTCGGTCATATTGTAGAACAGCGGCAGACGCACCAGACGTTCACTTTCTTGCGTCGTGAAACGGTCTTCACCACTGAAACGGGCAAAGTTTTCACCCGCCGGGCTGGCATGCAGCGGAATATAGTGGAAAACGGTTAGAATATCGGCGGTTTTCATATGCGCGATAAAGGCGTCACGGTCTTCAATGTCCTTCAGACGAAGGTAATACATGTGCGCGTTCTGAACGCAGCCTGCCGGAATAGACGGCAACGTGACTCGCCCAGCCTGAGCCAGCGTCTGCAGAGACGCATTGTAAGTATTCCACAGAGACAAGCGACGCTGGTTAATCTGTTCAGCGGCTTCAAGCTGCCCCCATAGATACGCAGCCTGCAAATCTGACATCAAATAACTGGAACCAATATCACGCCAAGTGTATTTATCAACCTGTCCGCGGAAGAACTGGCTGCGGTTGGTGCCTTTTTCGCGGATCACTTCGGCGCGCTCAATCAAAGAGGCATCGTTAATCAGTGTTGCTCCGCCTTCACCACCCGCCGTGTAGTTCTTGGTTTCGTGGAAGCTAAAACACCCAATATGGCCGAGGGTGCCCAGTGCTTTGCCTTTGTAGGTCGACATCACGCCCTGCGCCGCATCTTCCACCACAAACAGCTTATACTTCTCGGCAAGTTGCATGATGGTGTCCATTTCACAGGCAACGCCCGCGTAATGGACGGGAACGATGGCGCGCGTTTTGTCCGTAATGGCGGCTTCAATGCGGGTTTCGTCGATATTCATGGTATCGGGTCGTATATCGACGAAGACAATCTTCGCCCCACGCAATACAAACGCATTGGCCGTCGAGACAAAAGTGAAACTCGGCATGATCACTTCGTCGCCTTCTTTGATATCCAGCAGCATCGCTGCCATCTCCAAAGACGCGGTGCACGAAGGCGTCAGTAGCACTTTTCCACTGCCAAAACGCGACTCGAACCATTGCTGGCAACGCAGGCCAAACCCGCCGTCACCGCACAGTTTCCCGCTGCTCATTGCCGAGCGCATATAGTCAAGTTCGGTACCGACAACCGGCGGCGAGTTAAAAGGGATCATATTTTCACCTGTACAGCCAATATGCCGAGCGGGTGACTTTCCCTCCGCTGGCGAGATAAAGATTCAGAGCAGCCACATTGCCAGTTTGGGTCGCCACCTGTAATCGTGAGAGACCGTGTTCAGCACACCAATGTTGAGCGGCTTCCATCAATTGCTTTCCGATGCCGATACCTTGCCACTGCGGCAAAACGGCCAGCAGACCAATGCGTGCTTCGCCCGTTGCCGTCTGGCGCAACGTCACAAACCCTCGACGTTCTCCGTCAGGGCCTTTAATCTGTAAACAGACGTGGTCGAAAGTCCCCAAGACCGCTTTTTCTGCCCACATGGCATAAAAACGCGCGCTGTCGTGCGGCTGATACCAAGGAGCGCGAAAGCGGCTGAGACGGAACGCCGCCGAGGCTGCTGCGCTTATTTCCGCAATATCGGGCCCGCCGGCTTTCTGCGCCAACGGGATGTCGGTCTGTGCACGGCCATCGAGTGTAAGACAAACATCAATCTCACCTTCTGCCAGTTGAAAACCGAGCGAATGCAGCGCGTCAATCGTGGTAACGTCATCGGCATCTACCTTCGCTTGCACCAGCTCGTACGTTGACACTACCGCTTCGGTCAGCGGCTCGGCGGCGGATTGAATGTGCAACTTTGCCGTGCGCACGTTGAAAAACTGGCTTTCCCAGTCGAGAAATTCGAGTGTGCCACAGAGACTCATGCTTACCTCTCGTCATGGACCGATCAGCGCCAGACACCTTTGGTGTCGACAATCCAATGCTGTTTAACCCGATCAGCAGGGATCGCTTTGAAAATTTTGTGATCCACCAGCATCACCAACAGATCGGCATTTTGCAGCGCGTCATCGACGTCATGTAACGTGATATTTTCATTTATTGAGGCTGGAAGGCTCGCCACATGTGGTTCTACCGCCCATGTTTCACCACAGTGCCAGTCGGCGATCAGTGTTGTCACGGCAACTGCAGGACTTTCACGCAGATCGTCAATGTTCGGTTTAAATGCCAAGCCAAAACAGGCAATTTTTACCTCACTGGCGCGTTTTCCTGTCGTTGTCAGGCAATCGGCCAACGCCGCTTTCACCTGATTCACCACCCAATGCGGTTTGCCGTCATTCACTTCACGCGCGGTACGAATCAAATGCGCCAACTCTGGATTCTGTGCCACGATAAACCAAGGATCAACGGCGATACAATGGCCGCCAACGCCCGGTCCGGGTTGCAAAATATTGACGCGTGGATGGCGGTTAGCCAGCGAGATCAGCTCCCAGACGTTAATCCCCTGGGCATCGCAAATCAGTGATAACTCATTAGCAAAGGCAATATTCACGTCGCGAAAGCTGTTTTCCGTCAGTTTGCACATTTCCGCCGTACGTGAATGGGTGACCACGCATTCACCTTTGAGGAAAATATTGTACAAATCACAGGCTCGCTGAGAACACACGGCGGTCATCCCGCCAATCACCCGATCATTTTTTATCAGCTCAACCATCACCTGGCCGGGTAACACGCGCTCAGGACAATAAGCAATATTCACATCAGCTTGCTCTCCCGCCTGCTGCGGGAAGCGCAGATCAGGGCGGCATTGAGCCAGCCACTGCGCCATTTGTTCCGTCGTGCCGACCGGTGAAGTGGATTCGAGAATGATCAGATCGCCTTTTTTCAGCACCGGTGCAATAGAACGCGCCGCTGACTCGACATATTTCAGATCGGGCTGATGCTCGCCTTTAAACGGCGTTGGCACGGCAATCAAAAAGGCATCGGCCGGTTGCGGCTGCGTGGAGGCATACAGAAAACCCTCTTCAACGGCCCGCTTTACTAAGGTATCCAGATCCGGCTCTACAATATGAATAGCGCCGCGATTAATGGTGTCGACAGCATGCTGATTGATGTCGATCCCGATGACTTTTTTCTGGTGTGAAGCAAAGGCTGCAGCGGTTGGCAAACCGATATACCCCAACCCAATGACGGAAATCGTTTGAAAACTCATGCTGATACTCGAGGTTTTTTTAATGCGTCAAGAATACGACGACAGGCTTGTCCATCGCCGTAAGGATTGTGTGCGCGGCTCATAGTGTGGTACGCGCCTTCATCATTGAGCAAACGGGTCACTTCTTCGACTAATTTAGCGGTATTCGTGCCGACTAATTTGACCGTTCCGGCACTGACCGCTTCTGGTCGTTCAGTGGTTTCACGCATCACCAGCACCGGTTTACCCAGCGATGGCGCCTCTTCCTGAATACCGCCCGAATCAGTCAGGATCAGGTAAGATTTATCCATCAAATAGACAAACGGCAAGTAGTCTTGTGGCTCAATTAACATGATGTTGTTGATGCCGCGCAAAATACGCTTCACCGGCTCACTAACGTTCGGATTGAGGTGAACGGGATAGACAATTTGCACCTCCGGGTGTGTTCGGGCAATGTCGACTAATGCCTGGCAAATGCGCTCAAAACCCCCGCCAAAACTCTCACGCCGATGTCCAGTGACTAAAATCATCTTCTTATTAGCATCAATAAAAGGATATCGGGCAGCCAGTTGCCCCGCGAGCGCCGCATCGCTTTGGACACGGTCACGCACCCAAAGTAGCGTGTCGATGACCGTATTGCCGGTTACCACAATGTCTTCAGGCGCAATGGATTCCCGCAACAGATTCTCGCGCGAGGTTTCCGTCGGGGCAAAATGCCATTTCGCCAGATGCGTGGTGAGCCGTCGATTCGCCTCTTCCGGCCAAGGTGAAGAGAGATCGCCAGTACGTAAACCGGCTTCGACGTGTCCCACGGGGATCTGCTGATAGAAAGCCGCCAGACTGGCGGACAAAGTGGTGGTGGTATCACCATGCACCAGCACGATGTCCGGTTTGAATTCCTGCAATACGGGTTTCAGCCCTTGAAGGATACGGCTGGTTATTTCGGTAAGATCCTGTCCCGGTTGCATAATATTCAGGTCGTATTCAGGCACTATCCCAAAGAGATGCAGTACCTGATCTAACATTTCGCGATGTTGGGCCGTAACACAGACTTTTGACTCAAAGGCGCCATCCTGAGCCAGGGCGTGTACCAGCGGGGCCATTTTAATGGCCTCTGGTCGTGTGCCGAATATCGTCAACACTTTCACAGTGAGTCTCTCTTGTTCATTTAGGCGCAGCTCATCCTGCTGCTGACCAGGCGAATAGTATCGCCTTAATGGATTTGTTTACGCCGTCGGATGACTCCGACGTCGTGTCAATGCAACACCGGCACCGATTAACCCACCGACAACGCCCCACATAATCATCAGGAAAGCGCGGCGCGGACTATCGCGCTTCACGGGCTCTTCCGGTGTGCGAAGGTAGCGGTATGTTTGGAAATGGGCGGTTAATGTCGGACCGACATTCAGGGTCGATAACATCGCCCTGTTTTGGTCGTAATCGAGATCATAACTCGGCCCTGATGCCTGGAGTAGCTCAGTTCGTGCTTGGAGCATCGGCACGCCGAGTAAGAACAAGTCAGAATTAGGCAGTTGTTCCGCTGGGGTGTCTGTACGACTTTTGCTGATATTTTGCTGTTGAGCAATTTTCAGCGCCTGCTGGGTGTTATTCATCTGGCGCTGGAAAATTGACTGCGCCACCGCTTCCTGACGTTTTACCTGAGCTTTCATCGATTGTGTCCGCGCGGCCCATGCCCCTTGCAGTTCCTCGTATAAATGCTGAGCGGCCCTTTTGCTGGCAAAATTGACGTATTCACGCAGAAATTTATTGGCATCTGCCGACGTTTCTGCCGTCAGTTTTACGCTGTCATTAGGAACTTTAAGCGCGTCGCGAGCGGTAAACTGAATATCATTGATCATCTCGTCGAGCAGGACGGCATCAGCTCGCACGTCACCTTCTTTACGCTGTTGGTAATACGGACTGCTCAACCAAAAATCTCGGCGAGTATCGTAAGCACCCAGTTGCATCACAAATTCGTTATAGGCATCTTCGGAAATGGAAGGCTGATCGTTCGAGCCGATTGGGGCATTACGCATATCGAGATTGCGCAAAAACTGCGCCTGAGAAAAGTAAGAAGACAAATTGTTCACCGTGGGCCGGTCAGTAATGGCCGTAGAGCTCCACTCTTGCTTCATAAGGTAGGAGGAACCCAGCGCGATAGCGGCGAACAATAATGCAATACCCAGAATCCAAAACTTGCCGCGCCATAACGTGCAGCATAATCCACGGATATCCAGCTCATTATCAATGACGGGTTGAGCCCCATTTTCATTCGTCTCTGATTTCATCACAACCCTCAAAACTTTTGAATAATCATTGGCCAATGCAATCAGTTAGCCCGGCGTAAACGCCTTTTCATACGCTTCAATAAGCGCGCTACGCGCCATGCGTGTTTAATACAGTAGCCATAAAACAGGAAGGCGAGCAGGAACAGTAACAACATTACCCATTCCGGCACAAACCCAAGATTCTCACCGATAATGCCAATGGCAGCCAGCATAGCAGCAGCCAGTGTAATGAGAACAAAGGCCTGACGAGGGCTGAATCCAGCTCGCATAATCAGATGGTGAATGTGTTGACGGTCGGGAGAGAAAGGGCTCATTCCCTTACGCAGACGACGGTACATGATAGCAATCATGTCCATCAAAGGAATGGCAATCAACCACAGCGCTGTCACTGGCGTCATGGGCCGGGTAGAGCCTTGAGTACTTTGTAGCAAAATCCAGATGGCGGTGAAGCCAATCAAGGTACTACCAGCATCGCCCATAAACACTTTATAGCGGGGGCCAAATACTCCCAAATTCAGTAAAATATAAGGGAGGGTGGCAGCAATCATGGCAAAGCACCAGAGTGCCAGATCCATATGCCCGCTCATGTACATAACAATGCCCATGCCACCAAAGGTCACACTCGATAATCCTCCCAGTAAGCCGTCTATGCCGTCAACCATGTTAAATGCATTGATGGCCGCCCACACTGCAAACAGAGTCAGAGGATAACCAAATGGCCCCAACACCATCGTCCATGGACCGATAATATGGCCCAAATCTTTCAAAATGAGGCCGGCATAAACCATCATTGCAATAGCCACTAAGGCCTGCACAAAGGCCCGGCTTTTCACGCTGATATCAAATCGGTCGTCTAAAGCACCAACAAACACCAATAGGCCGGCACACCCCAGATAAAGCATTCGATGAGCTATCTGATAGTCAGTGATCGCAAAAGTGAAGCAGACCCCTGCGTAGACGGAAATACCACCGACCAACGGGATTAATCCCTGGTGGCTTTTACGGTAATTGGGTTTATCAACTAAGCCGATTTTCTTGGCGATTTTGCGCGCAAAAAATAAAAAGACGAAAGAAAACAAGAAAATAACAAGGAGTTCGGTACTCATATTGAGCATGTTCACAGTACAAAAATCTCTGCAAAAAGATAACGCAGCTCAGCCTGGGGCAGTGTCATAAAACCTCATAGCCTAAAGTCATATCCTATGGTGACAGTAACGGTGTTGTCTTCAGCAATACCTTAAAGATGCATCCTCCTTGTTACCTCGGCAGGGTAAAGAAAGAGCCTCTTAGAAACCATCAGCGCTTATCCTAATTATTACGACTCTTTAAAGTCGCCTTATCCTAGCCGCCAAAAGTAAAAAACGCCACGGGTTAGCGTGGCGTTAGCTGACATTTACAACAAAAATGAGCGAAGCTTTATGAGCGCTTCATCATATCGAAGAAATCGTCGTTAGTTTTGGTCATAGCAAGCTTGTTGATGAGGAATTCCATCGCGTCAATCTCACCCATCGGGTGAATGATTTTGCGGAGGATCCACATTTTTTGCAGCTCTTCAGAGGTAGTGAGCAACTCTTCTTTACGCGTACCAGAACGGTTGTAATCGATAGCAGGGAAGACACGTTTCTCAGCGATTTTACGCGCGAGGTGCAGTTCCATGTTGCCGGTACCTTTAAATTCTTCGTAGATAACTTCATCCATTTTAGAACCGGTATCAACCAAGGCGGTAGCGATGATAGTCAGGCTTCCGCCCTCTTCGACGTTACGCGCAGCACCGAAGAAACGCTTTGGACGGTGCAGGGCGTTGGCATCCACACCACCGGTCAGCACTTTACCTGACGCTGGAACCACGGTGTTGTACGCACGCGCCAGACGGGTGATTGAGTCAAGCAAGATGATCACATCTTTCTTGTGTTCAACCAAGCGCTTAGCCTTCTCGATAACCATCTCTGCCACTTGTACGTGACGCGATGCGGGCTCATCGAAGGTCGAAGCAATCACTTCACCTTTAACCAGACGCTGCATCTCCGTCACTTCTTCTGGACGCTCATCAATCAGCAATACCATCAGTACGCAGTCAGGGTGATTGTACGCAATGCTGGTCGCGATGTTTTGCAGCAGCATCGTTTTACCGGCTTTCGGCGGTGCGACAATCAGACCACGTTGTCCACGGCCAATCGGGGAAGCGAGGTCGAGTACGCGAGCGGTTAAATCTTCAGTGGAGCCATTACCACGTTCCATACGCAAACGAGAGTTTGCATGTAACGGGGTTAAGTTTTCGAAGAGGATTTTGTTGCGGGCATTTTCTGGTTTGTCGTAGTTAACTTCGTTAACTTTCAACAGGGCAAAGTAACGTTCACCTTCTTTTGGCGGACGAATCTTGCCGGAAATCGTGTCTCCGGTACGGAGATTGAAGCGTCGAATTTGGCTTGGAGAAACGTAGATGTCGTCAGGACCGGCGAGGTAGGAACTGTCTCCAGAGCGGAGGAAACCAAATCCATCCTGCAATATTTCCAGTACGCCATCACCGAAGATGTCTTCTCCGCTTTTCGCATGTTGCTTCAGGATTGAAAAT
>Ga0105856_1000868_pt1 | contig 14269 bp, 10 predicted proteins | sample OrgsoiDNA_201060_FD_89681 | JGI IMG/M metagenome (GOLD analysis project Ga0105856, IMG submission 89681) | Permafrost soil microbial communities from the Arctic, to analyse light accelerated degradation of dissolved organic matter (DOM) -... | ecosystem: Environmental > Terrestrial > Soil >...
CGGCTGCCTTTGCAGTCTTCGCCGGCGACTCCATCTCATTCTGTTCGATGATCTTCGTGATCTCCGCATCGGCTTGTTCGCCGTACTGCGCAAACCCATTGGTGCGATAGGTCGTGTTCACCGCCGCGGCGAACTGCGTGCCGGCGTCGACCACCATCGACAGCCCAATGCGCTGCGGATGCGCCTCCCAGCTCCTTCCGGTCGAGCGTGACGACTAGGTCCCTCGCTTTCACGATCAGCAGGGGTCGTTTGGAAATATCCATCGACCAAAAAGCTCCAAATGGAGAAAAAATCTTAGTTACTTACTTCATATATAGTATCTTCAATTGAAGATATATGGCAGAATATTTGCCGCGCTTGTATGGATTAACAGGAGTCCAAGGTCTCATGGCTGCCCTTTCTATCGACGATGTAGCCGGAGAGCGCTCTCGCTCTCCGAGGAGCCTTTTTCGGCGAATCAATACGTTGCTCAAATCGCGAATTCAGGGCCGCTTCGTCGACCCTGACCTCAACGCGGTTCAATCGACGGCTTCGAAACTTGTGCATGACGGCGTTGTGACGAACGCCGGCGAGCGGGCTCGATTGATTGACTTCACGACGGGACCAACGACTCTCATGGCCGAAGGCTGGAATGAGCTGCCAGCCGGTTTCGAGACGGAGGACGTGCGTGGAATGATTCGTTTGCGAATCGAATTGCTACGTACGATGACGCTGTCAGCAACGCACCGCGGCCTCATTGCATCGAGGACAGCATGAAGTCCAGGACAATCGCGGTTTCGGCGCTTGCCATGCTGCTGCTAAGCGCATGTATTGCTATTCCCGATGCCCCTCAGCAGGTTACACAGTCCCGCGCCAATCAGCTGGGTCTAGCCACGCAGAGCGCGGCAATCGGTGAGCGCTGGTGGGAGTCGTTCGACGATCCTCAACTCGGCCGATTGATCGATGAAGGGATGAAAAGCAATCCAACGCTCGAGGCTGCGCTGGCGAGGGTGCGTGCAGCTGACGCGACGGTCAGCGCTCAGCGGGCCGCCGAGCTACCTCAGGTGTCGGCGGATGGGCAGGCCCTTGATCAGCGCTTTAGTGGGGCTTACATCATTCCACCACCCTACGCCGGCACCACACAATGGATACCGACGGTTCAGTCCAATCTCGATTGGGATATCGATCTGTTTGGCCGGCAGAGGGCGATCGTAGTGATGGCCCGTTCAGATGCCGAAGCGGCGGGGCTGGATGCCGCCGAAGCCCGGTTGATCATATCCACCAGTATCGCGCAGACCTATATTGAGCTGGCGCGGGCGCAGAAATTGATTCGGGTTACTCATGGTTTTGTGGAAACGCGTGAGGGTGCCCTGGCATTGGTACGAAGCAAGACCCAATACTTTTTGTCCAGCGAGTTCGACGAACGCACGGCCGAAACGTTGCTCGCAGAGGCGCAGCAGGCTGAGTTGAGGGTGACCGAGCAACGGGACCTGTTGATCCACGGGCTCGCTGCGCTAGTCGGCCGCGGAGCCGATTTTTATCCAACGATCAGCGCACCGACCCTCGCGCTCGATAAACGACCTCTGGTTCCTGACGCGCTGCCCGCCGACCTGCTGGGCCGGAGACCGGATCTTCTGGCGGGCCAGGCGCGCATCGATGCAGCGGTATCGGGTGAGAAGGTGGCGCGGACGGACTTCTTGCCGAATGTCGATCTTCGGGCGCTCGCAGGACTTGCGTCGATCGGTTTCGGAAACTTCTTTACTGCAGGAGCCGCGACATATGGCGGTGGAGTCGCCATCCATGTGCCGATTTTCGAGGGAGGAAAGCTGCGCGCGCAATACCGTCGCGCCAGCGCGGATCTCGACAACGCGGTTGCGAACTACAACGACTCCGTTCTTCGAGCCGTGCACGAATCGGCCGATGCGTTGACCAGGGTCCGGTCGAACGATTCCGACGTCGCTCAGCAAGAGCGCATCGTGGCAGGGCTGCGCGACACCGTACGTCTGGACGCCGTTCGAACGTCGACGGGACTCGGGTCAAGACTGGATGCCATTGATAGCGGATTTCGTCTTCTTGAGGCTGAACAGGAACGGGTCAATTTGCAGGCAGAGGGGCTGACCCGGCGTGTACAACTGATCGCTGCGCTTGGCGGCGGATTTATCTCTAACCCAACGACCGCGACGACTTCCTCGTCGGGTAAATCACAATGACTGAAAAAACGCTGACGGTCGGCACGGGCCGACCCAACTTCGTACCTGACGTCAAACACCCCGGTGACAGCACGACGCTCCGAACCCGCCGGTGGCTGTTCATCGCGCTCGGACTCCTTGCGGGGATTGCAGCTATCGCTTATCTGGCCACGCGCTGGTTTGCGCCGCCATCCGAGGAGACAGACGACGCATACGTGGGTGGCAATATCGTGGCAGTGACCGCGCGTGAAGCTGGTACGGTTCTCGCACTCCATGCCGACAATACACAGCGCGTGCTTCGCGGACAGCCATTGATTGAACTCGACCCGGCCATGGCAAACGTGCAACTTGATGCGGCCGAGGCTGCGCTTGGGCGGGCGGTTCGTGCGGTTCGCGTCAATGCCGCGCAGGTAGACGAGACGGGCGCTGAAATCGTGCAGGCCGAAGCGGACCTGTCAAAGGCGGAGAACGATTACGCAAGGCGCAAGGCGGCAGCGGCAGCAGGCGCAATTTCAGGTGAAGACCTGAGCCATGCGGCCGACGCAGTGACAACGAGTCACGCGGCTCTCAATCTGGCGCGGGCGCGGCAAGCGCAGGCCACCAGCACGGTGTCCGGGACGACGGTCGAAACGAACCCGCAAGTGCTGGGCGCGATCGCCGAAGTACGAAGGGCGGCTATTGACGCCAGCTACATGCAGATCGTGGCCCCTTTGGCCGGTGAAGTAGCGCAACGAACCGTGCAGCTGGGTCAAAAGGTTGCGGCGGGTACGCCACTGATGGCGGTGGTGCCGCTCGACAGTGTATGGGTCGACGCAAACTTTCGCGAGACTCAGCTTGAGGATCTTCGTGTCGGGCAGCGCGCCACGATCACAACCGATGTCTATGGCGGGAAGGTCGTGTTCCATGGTCATGTTGCAGGCCTGGGCGCCGGCAGCGGCAATGCATTTTCTCTGTTGCCGCCGCAGAATGCGACTGGAAACTGGATCAAGATTGTTCAACGGGTGCCGGTGAGAATTGCACTGGATCCCGCCGAGCTGGTAAAGACGCCGCTGAGAGTGGGTTTGTCAGTCGATGTGGCGGTCGAAACCGCTGATCGGTCAGGCCCCTTTGTGGCTGACAGTGCGCCGCCGGCCGGAGGCGAAGTGGCAAGCCTCGACGGCGGCCCGAAGCTGGATGACCGCATCCGCGAAATCATCGCGGAGAATGCGGGGCGCAAACCATGAGCGCCGGCAGTAGCACTAGCACCGGCAGCGGCAGCGGCACTGGCGGGCAACTTGCACCGCTCGCAGGCATGGCGTTGGGCCTGACGTCCGTTGCGCTTGCACTCGGCAGTTTCATGCAGGTTCTCGATTCGACCATCGCCAATGTATCGCTTCCGACTATCGCCGGGAATCTCGGCGTGAGCACCGATAGCGGCACCTGGGTTATTACATCGTTCGCTGTCGCCAATGGTGTCACGGTGCCGCTGACCGGTTGGTTGATGGGTCGCTTTGGCGTTGTCCGGACCTTCACCGCGGCGGTGCTCGCGTTCACAATCGCGTCGTTCCTTTGCGGTATCGCCTGGAGTCTGCCGTCGCTGATTGTGTTCCGCATTTTGCAGGGCGCGGTGTCGGGCCCGATGGTTCCAGGCAGCCAGGCGTTGCTGATTGCAATCTTTCCTGCGCAGAAGCGGGCAACGGCCCTCGGTATCTGGTCGATGACAGCGATGTCCGCTCCTGTTCTCGGCCCGGTGGTAGGCGGATACATCTCTGATAATTTTCACTGGGGATGGATCTTTTTGATCAACCTGCCCGTGGGATTGGTGTCAGGCCTGGTGTCATGGAAATTCCTGGCGAAGCGAGACACACCCACGCGCAAGCTACCCATCGATAAAGTGGGGTTGGGACTGCTCGCGTTCTGGGTGTTCAGCCTGCAAACACTCTTCGATCTGGGCAAAGACCGTGACTGGTTCAACAGCACGCTGATTGTTGTCCTGGCAATCTGCGCAGCATTCGGCTTTGTGGCCTGGGTGATCTGGGAGCTCACGGAAGGCAAGCCTGCAGTGGACTTGACGTTGTTCAAGCGGCGCAATTTCTGCTTTGGTGTTCTTGCAACTTGCCTGGGATACGCGTTGATGTTTTCCAACAATGTCTTGCTGCCACTCTGGCTGCAGACACAGATGGGATATACCGCAACGTGGGCTGGGTGCGTTGCGGCTCCGAGCGGTCTGGTGGCGGTGTTGATGACGACCCCGGTTGGGCGGCTGAAACTGGATCCGCGCTGGATGGCAACCGGCTCATTCGTAGCGTACGCGGCAGGCTTCTTCTTGCGTTCTCACTACACGCCGGACGCCACATTCTGGACGCTTACCATGCCCCTGTTCCTGCAAGGCTTTGCGCTGAGCATGTTCTTTGTGCCGCTTCTGCATATCATGCTCGACGGAATAGCGCCTGAGCGCGTCCCGTCTGCGACCGGGATTTCGAACTTTGCCCGCATCACGTCGGGGGGCTTTGCCGCATCGCTTATTACGACGTTTTGGGATCGACGCGAGGCGTTGCACCAGAGCAGGCTGGTCGAATCAAGCACCAGCTTCTCGCCTATGTATCGTCAGGCAACCGAGCAACTTCAGGCTCAGGGCATGAATCCCTTGCAGGCCGCTGGAACCATTATGCGACTGACCATCAATCAGGCTTACCTGTTGTCGTCGATTGACATCTTCTACGCCAGCGGCTGGCTGGCGATGGCGATGGTGCTAGTGGTTTGGCTCACCCGCAAGCCTGCACCGGCGGAGGTCGTCGCGGCAGCTGATTAGTACGGACAACGGGGTGATTGGTGACGGCTGGCGCCGATCCAACGGCTTCGTTTTCGAAGGGAAGAGTAATGAGACGATTGCCCGCCGCCACACTCGCGCAGGGCCTTGGCGCGAAGGAGTTTCACGGGCTGGATAAGTACGCCCGCGTATTGGTGGAAGCAGACTTCGTCGTGCCTGAAATCAAGCCCGGCGAATTTCTGGTCGCCGTGCGGCCGCAGATTGACGCACGGATCAATCGGTGTTTTCTCGATCGTCGCGGCTGCTTGTCTCGACAACGCGCTCCATGGAGTCATGTAGCTTCGTCAGAAGACGGATCAATTGCTCTGCCTCCTGTTTTTTGAAGTCGGCAAGAATCTCATTCCAGCTGGCGACCATGACCGGGACCCTTTCGGCATGCTTTGCCTCTCCGGATTTCGTCAGCACCAGACGGACTACCCGCCGATCGGAAGAACTAAGGTCACGCTCTATGTAACCGATCTCTTCGAGACTATCGATCAGTCGAGTAGTGGCTCCCGTTGCGATGCCGACCGAGCGGGCCAACTCTCCCGCGGTCGTGGCCACGCCGTCACGGATCAGCTTTAAAGCGGTCCATTGGATGACGGTCAATTGTTCGTCATCGAAGAGCGAATCAACGCGTGTTACCAGCAATTTGTGAATGCGGCGCAAAAGCCGCCCGGGAGAGCGTTCGCCGGTTAGATCTTCGGTTGTGAGTATCGCCATATCAGAATCTCGTATTACCTGTTGTTGGAGATACTCTATCAGAAGAAATCGGCTTATAAATTGTCTTCATTTGAAGATTGATTCGCCGGTGCAAACTAAACGTCGAGGTGATTCGTGGAAAGGAGGGGGTGAGGAGGTGCGCTATGGCGCATCACGAATAACTGTTTTTACGGGACGGGTATTTGTGTGCGGCATGCGCGACGCTAGAGTAAGCATGTTTGCGCAGCGGGACATGTAAGAGCCAAGGCGTTCGACGTGCAGAAGCGGCCCGAATTTTGAGCTCTCGCGAAGCCCTCGCGAAGCCCACCATGCGGCCCGGTCGTTGTCGCATGGGGCACTCATTCGAGGTTTTCATTGCCGGTCTCGCGCGCGAGTCCGCGGATATATGAATGTAATTTAGTATAACGAAAAGAGTTGAGTTCACGCTCGAACCCACTCGGTCGCGAAGGATTAAATCTATGTTGACGCAAAAAACGAAGGACATCGTGAAGGCTACGGCCCCGGTGCTGGCAGAGCATGGGTACCCCATCATCCAACGCTTTTACGAGCGCCTGTTCGAAGCACATCCTGAACTGAAGAACGTGTTCAATATGGCGCATCAGGAACAGGGCCAGCAGCAGCAGGCGCTCGCGCGTGCAGTCTACGCGTATGCGGAAAATATCGAGGACGCCGGAAGCCTTAGGGCAGTGCTGAAGAAGATTGCCCACAAGCATGCGAGTCTGGACGTTCGGCCGGAGCACTATCCCATTGTCGGGGAACACCTGTTGGCCGCAATCAAGGAGGTACTAGGCGATGCCGCAACCGACGAGATCATCTCGGCGTGGGCACAAGCATACGGTAACCTCGCGGATATCCTGATGGGCATGGAATGCGAGTTGCGCGAGTCCTCAGCAGGGCGAACGGGCGGCTGGACTGGCTGGCGCACCTTTGTCGTGCGCGAGAAGCGGCCCGAGAGCAGTGTGATCACCTCGTTCGTCCTTGAACCTGTTGACGGCGCACGCGTGATGAACTTCGAACCCGGTCAATACACCGGCATCGCAGTCAATGTGCCCGCATTGCGGTTGCAGCAGATTCGCCAGTACAGCCTATCGGATATGGCAAATGAACACAGCTATCGAATTTCGGTGAAACGCGAAGGCGGCGGCGCCCAGCCACCCGGCTATGTCTCCAACCTGTTGCATGATCATGTCAATGTTGGAGACGAGGTCAAACTGGCCGCACCGTATGGCGATTTCCATATCGACGTCAATGCCAGGACGCCCATCGTACTGATCAGTGGCGGCGTGGGGCTGACCCCAATGATCAGCATGCTCAAAGTGGCAATAAAGGATCCGCAACGGTCGGTGGTGTTTGTGCATGGTGCGCGCAACAGTCTGGTGCAAGCCATGCGCAACCAGTTGCGTGAGACCGCCAAGGCCTATGCGAATTTCGATCTGATCGTGTTCTACGACGCCCCTTTGCCGGAGGATGTCGAGGGGCGCGATTACGATTACAGAGGGTTCGTCGATGTCACGTCGATCAAGGATTCAATTCTGTTGCCCGACGCCGACTATTACATATGCGGTCCGGTCCCGTTCATGCGGATACAGCATGACGCGTTGAAAGCGCTGGGTATTCAGGAAGCCCGTATTCACTACGAAGTGTTTGGCCCGGACCTGTTCGACGAATGAATGGCGCGGCGAGCATGCATAGCACTGACAGGCGCCCCGCTCGAATCATGGCGATCGTATTTGTCCCGAACGAGAGGCTAAGCGCTCTCGTGGGCAAGTATGGTCCAGGCAATTCTCGCCGTCTTGTTCGCAAGAGCCACTCGGATGGTGCGTTCATATTGGCGATCTGCAATCATCTGATGAGTCGTTGGACGCCTGCCTGAAGCCTTTCCGCTCGCGCGGCTTAGTGCTCCATTGGCGGTGACTGCATCGCAGTGGAATCGCGCGATGCCGCGTCGCGCAGGCGGATGATCGTCTGACGCGACGTGCTGAGAACCCGTGCGATTGCCGTCACGGTGCTGCCTGCGGCAAGCGCCTTCAGCGCTTGTTGCCGCTGTGAGTCGGACAACGAGGCGGGACGTCCCTGATGCGTGCCGTCCTTCTTGGCAATCGCGGCCGCGTCGAGCGCGCGGGCGCGTTTGGCATCGCGCTCGAGTTCGGCGGCAAGCTGGAGCATGCGGATGGGTGAGCCTTCGGCGCTCGCGCAAAGATCGACTTTGCCTGCATCGAGACAGATGGCGTGCGCCCCTTTGCCGCCGAGCGTGGTAAGGGTCGACACAGCGTCGCTGATGCTGCTTCCCAGGTAACCGAGGCGCGCGACCACCAGTGTGTCGCCGGGCTTGATGCGGCGGATGGCCCGCTGGAGCGCGGGGCGCGACGCAGCGCTCACGGCATGGCTGCAGTGATCGACCAGCACGCAACCCATGTCGACCAGGAAGCCGGCCGCGTCGATCTGGAACAGGTCGTTGTCGCGTCCGTTCTGATTGCCGGCGGTATTGATGTACACGATGAGGGTCACGAGGCGCGCTCCGATAATGCCTTGCACGAGCAGCCGGTAGCGTGGCAGAGGCGCTACCGGCTGCTGTGGCTCGGTCCATGTTAGCAAACTGGCGGGAATTCGCGTCGCGCATGGAACGAGCCCACGCAACGTACACAATAAATAACGTGCCCGCCTGTCCCGAAGAAATGCCGCATGAATATAATGAGCGCCGCCTGAGTCCACAGATAAACCCGGATGACCCGACGTCCCGGCGCAGCGCGCATGCTGCGCATCGCTTCGTCCGGCCGCTGTTTAGCGCGTTCGTTCGGACGCGTAGTGGTATCTTTAATCCGTCAAAGCACCCCGAACCGAGGCCCCTGGAGTGAGCGAAACTAGAACATCAACGGTGCCGCCCGCGGGAGAGGACGCACCGGGCGCGGCTTATAGCCCGAGTTCGCTGGGTTTCCCTGTAGTTGGGATTGGTGCGTCCGCGGGGGGCGTCCAGGCGCTGCTGCGCTTCTTCGAGAACGCGCCAGCCGACATGGGGATGGCGTTTGTCGTGGTCCTGCACTTGTCGGCGAAGCATGTCAGCAGTGCGGACAAGGTGCTGCAGAACGTGACCCGCATGCGCGTGTCGCAGGTCAACGGGCCGACGCAGATAGAAGCTAACCGCGTCTACGTCATCGCGCCGGGCAAGAGCCTGACGATGGCGGACGGTTACCTGAACGCGCGCAACGCCGAACCCACGGCGGGCCGGCCGGTCACGATCGACCGGTTTTTCCGGAGCCTGGCGGACGCGCATGGCCAGCGCGCGATGTGCATCGTGATGTCCGGTACGGGCAGCGACGGCGCGGTCGGCATTGCCAGCGTGAAGGAAAAGGGCGGCGTGACGCTCGCGCAGGAGCCGAACGACGCCGAATACGCAGAGATGCCGCAGAACGCTATCCTGACCGACCAGGTCGACCTGGTGCTGCCGGTGGTGGAGATGCCGCAACGGCTGCTCGACATATGGAACAACGCCAAGCGCATCGCCCTGCCCGAACTGGAACCGATAACGCTGGGTCCGGACGACCGGGCCGACCGCCGCGGTGAGGCCGAACTGGCGTTGCAGGTCATTTTGGCGACGTTGCGCGCCCGCACCGGCCACGACTTCCGTTTCTACAAGCGGGCGACCATGCTGCGCCGCATCGAGCGGCGCCTGCAAGTCAATGGCGTGCCGGACCTGATTGCCTACCGCGACCTGCTGCGGGACAATCCGCGCGAAACTGCGGCCTTGCTCAAGGACATGCTGATTGGCGTGACCAGTTTTTTCCGCGATAGAGAAGCGTTCGAGTCGCTCGAGCGCGGCGTGTTGCCGACCTTGTTCCAAAACAAGGCCGACGGCGACCAGGTTCGCGCGTGGGTCGCGGGATGCTCGTCGGGCGAGGAAGCGTATTCGCTCGCCATGCTGCTATCCGAGCAGCGCGATGCGTTGCGTTCTGCCGCCAACATCCAGGTGTTCGCCACCGATATTGACGAAAGCGCGGTTGCGCGCGCACGGGCCGGACTGTATCCCGAGTCGATCGTGACCGACGTTCGCCCCTCTACGCTCCGGCAATTCTTCATCAAGTCCGATTCGCGTTACGAGGTGGTGAAAAGCGTGCGCGAGAAAATCCTGTTCGCCATGCACAACGTGCTACGCGATCCGCCGTTCTCGCGGCTCGACCTGGTTTCCTGCCGCAACCTCCTGATCTATCTCGACCGCGGCGTGCAGAACCAGGTGCTGGAGATGTTCCACTACGCGTTGTACCCCAACGGGTATCTGTTCCTTGGCAGTTCGGAGTCGGCGGACTCGGTCGAAGACCTGTTCAGCGTGGTCGACAAGAAGAACCGGATATACCGGGCGAAGGCGGCGAAACTGCCGAACCGCCCATCGGTGGCGTCCTCTTCGATGCTGGTGCAAACGCGTTATACGCACGACGAAGAGGCGGGGTCCGCGCTGCTCCCGGGGCGCCGCAATTTCTCGTTCAGCGCGTTACACCAGCGCGTGCTCGAGCAATACGCGCCGCCGAGCGTGATCGTAAACCGCGATTCGAAGATCGTGCATATGTCGGACAACGCGGGACGTTTCCTGCGGTATGTCGGGGGCGAACCTTCAAGCAACCTGATTGCCGTCGTGCTGCCCGAACTGCGGCTCGACCTGCGTACCGCGCTGTTCCAGGCCGCGCAAACGGGCAATAGCGTGGAGGCCCGGCGCGTCAAACTGCAGCGCGACGGTCACGCTTCATACGTCAACATGACCGTCCGCCCGTTCCACGACGCCGCCGCCGACGCCGACTTCCTCCTCGTCCTGTTCGACGAGGTCCAGGAAGCGATGACGGAAAGCAAGATGGTCGTGGAGCATCAAACGGGTAATGACACCGTGATGCAGCAACTCGAACAAGAGCTGCATTCGAGCAAGGAACAACTGCAGACCACGATCGAGCAGTACGAGACGTCGACGGAAGAGTTGAAGGCGTCGAATGAAGAATTGCAGGCGATCAACGAAGAGTTGAGATCGGCGACGGAGGAACTCGAAACCAGCAAGGAAGAGTTGCAGTCGGTGAACGAGGAACTTATCACGGTCAATGCGGAACTGCAGGAGAGGATAGAGGAAACCGGCAAGGCCAATGACGACCTGCAGAACCTGATTACCTCTACGGACATTGCCACTATCTTCGTCGATCGCGCGATGTGCATCAAGCGCTATACGCCGAGCGCGGCCACGGTGTTCAACCTGATCGGCGCGGATGTCGGACGTTCGTTGTTCGACATCACGCACCGGCTGGTTTATCCCGAGCTGGCCGATGACGTGAGTGCTACGTTCCAGTCGCTGCGCCTGACCGAGCGTGAGGTCGCGACCTCTGACGGCCGCTGGTTCTTCGCACGCGTGCTGCCTTACCGGACAGCGGACGATCGTATTGACGGCGCGGTGCTCAGTCTGGTTGAAACCACGGCGCGCCGCCGCGCGGAAGCGAATGTAAGGGCGGGCGAGGAGCGCCTGAGACTCGCGGCGCAGACGACGAATGACTTCGCGATCATCGTGCAGGATCCCGAAGGCCGCATCGTCAGCTGGAATGCCGGCGCCGAGCGCGTCTTCGGTTATACGGCAGCGGAAGCGGTCGGGCAGAACATCGACGTGATCTTTACGGCGGAGGATCAGGAAACGCGCATGGCGGCGCACGAACGCGCGGCTGCGCAACGCGACGGCCGTGCCGACGACGATCGCTGGCATGTCGCGAAGAGCGGCCGCAGAGTGTATTGCAGCGGCGTGGTGACGCCGCTGTCCGATCCGAAATTCACAGGCTACGCGAAGATCGTGAGGGACCTCACTGGCCGCAAGGCGCAGGAAGACGCGCGGCAGTCGCAACTCGCCGAGGAGCGTGCGGTGCGGGCGCAGGCGGAGGCGGCGAACCGGCTCAAGGACGATTTCCTCGCCGTGCTGTCGCATGAATTGAAGCACCCGCTCAACCTGATTCACGTGAAGGCGGAGATGTTGCCGCGCATCCCGGAGGCGCGTGGCGTACCGGCGATCCAGTTCGCGGCGGACGCAATCCAGCGGGCCGTGCTTGGTCAGGCGAAGATCATTGACGACTTGCTGGACCTGTCGCGCGTGCGTACCGGCAAGCTGGCGCTGAACCTCGCGATGGGCGACGTCGCAGCCATGCTGCGGACCATTGCCGATGCGATCGAAGCGGACGCGGCATCAAGGGGCATCGCGCTGTCGTTCGAGGGTCTGGACGAGCCGGTCTGGACCAAGGTGGACCCCGTACGCTTCGACCAGATCGTGTGGAACCTGCTGAGCAACGCGCTGAAGTTTACGCCGCGGGGCGGCTCGGTTTCTGTTCGCCTCACGTGCGAGGAGGACGAGCTGCGCATTGACGTAACCGATACCGGGCTGGGGATCGAAGCGCCGTTGTTGCCGCATATCTTCGAGATGTTCTTTCAGGGAATCGAAGCGCGCCGCAAGACCGGCGGCGGCATGGGCATCGGCCTTGCGCTGGTCAAGCAACTTGTGGAGATGCATGCGGGAAGCGTGCTCGCGCATTCGGACGGGGCTGGGCGGGGCACGCGGATGAGCGTCTGGCTGCCGCTGGTCGACGGCCATCCCGTGGGGAAGCATGAGCCGGAGGAACGCGCCGGATCGCTGGCGGGCGTGCGCATGCTGGTCGTTGACGACGACTCCGAAACCGCGAGCGCATTCGCGGCTTTGCTGGAACTCGAAGGCGCGCTGGTCGCTACCGCGCACGACGGCGAGGACGCGCTCGCGCTGCTCGAACGCAATCACGTGGACCTGCTGGTCTGCGACATCAGCATGCCCGGCATGGATGGCTACGAACTTATGGGCCGCGTGCGGGCGGATCCCCGCTTGGCCCAGTTGCCCGCGATTGCGTTGACCGGCTATACGGTGGGTGCCGACGACCAGCGCGCACGCGCGTCGGGCTTCGACCTGACGTTAACCAAGCCGGTGTCTCTTGATGCGCTGATTGCCGCCGCCGAACAGGTGTTCTTCTGGCGCGGGGCGCAGGGCGGCGGCACGCACGAGCATGGCTGATGGGTGACAGTGTGAATTGACGTTACCCTGACGAGCCGCAATCAGCCGGCCGCCTGCCTAAGCAACCTGCGGCAATGACGCGCAATCTGCCGTTCTTCCTGCGTCTCGATCACGTCGAACTGAACATCGAGAAATTCAAGTCCGTCGCAAATGCGTTCACGCACGGTCGCGGCGTGCTCGCCAATCCCGCCGGTGAACACCACGCGGTCGAGACCCCCCATTAGCGCGGCATACGCGCCGATCGTTTTTCGTACAGCAGTACAGAAGATATCGATGGCAAGTTCCGCATCCGCGTCAGTGCGTTGCAGAAGCGCCTGCATGTCATCGTTCGAATCAGAGAGACCCTTTAGGCCGCTTTCGTGATTGATCAGGTGTTCGAGCGCGTCGGCGTCCAGTGATCCGGTCCGCATCAGATAAACCAGCACGCCAGGGTCGAGGTCACCGGTGCGCGTTCCCATGGGAATGCCGCCGGTCGGCGTGAGACCCATGCTTGTATCGATTGAACGGCCATCGCGGATGGCGCACAGGCTTGCGCCGCTGCCGAGATGCGCAACCACGAGTCGTGCGGGAAGATCGTTGCCGAGCGTTGCGACGATCGACTCGTATGACAGGCCGTGGAAGCCGTATCGGACTACCCCTTCGTCAGCGTAGTGTTTCGGCAGTGCGAGGTGGGTGGCACGCGCGGGCATGGTCCGGTGGAACGCGGTGTCGAGGCAGGCGTAATGCGGCACGTCGTTGAAAATCTGCTGTGCCAGATCGAGCAGTTCCAGCGCTTGCGGCAGATGCAACGGCGCGAATTGCACAGCATCGCGCAAGATCTGTTTCACCTCGGGCGTGATGAGCGCATGGTCGGTCAGGTGCGGACCGCCATGCACTACCCGATGCCCCACCGCGGCCAGCGGCTGGTCGAGATGCGCGTGCAGTGCGTCGGCCACGCGCTGCAACGCGTCGTGCTGCGACTCCATCACGTGGTTTTGCGTGACATCGATCGCCCCATCCGATGAACGCATGGTCAACGAGCCGTCATCGCGGCCGATGCCCTTCGCGCTGCCGGTCAGCCACGGCGTTTCGTCGCTGTCGTCTGGCGTGGAACCCGACGTTTTGCCGGGCATATACACGCCGAATTTCAGCGACGACGAACCGCTGTTCAGCACCAGGATACCAAAGGTCATAGTCTCAGCCTTTCCAAACCCAGTTACGGATTTCATCGCGGTCAATGCCTTCCGCGTGGGCGTAAGTAATGCTCGCGTTGATCTGGTCCTTGAGCCAGTTCTTCGTGTGGGCGCCGGTATCGCGAAGCCGTGGCACACGATCGATTACATCGATACACAACGAAAAGCGGTCGACCTGGTTGATGATCGCCAACTCGAACGGCGTATTGATGTTGCCGCGTTCCCGATAGCCATGCACATGCATGTTCTCGTGATTCGTGCGGTTATACGTGAGCTTGTGAACGAGCGACGGATACGAGTGGAAGTTGAAGATGACCGGCTTCTCGCGCGAGAAAATGGAATCGAAATCGCGACCGGACAAACCGTGCGGATGATC
>Ga0105856_1000870_pt1 | contig 14238 bp, 14 predicted proteins | sample OrgsoiDNA_201060_FD_89681 | JGI IMG/M metagenome (GOLD analysis project Ga0105856, IMG submission 89681) | Permafrost soil microbial communities from the Arctic, to analyse light accelerated degradation of dissolved organic matter (DOM) -... | ecosystem: Environmental > Terrestrial > Soil >...
ATCCCTCCGCCAATCAGAACAACATCAACGGATTTCTCTTCTTCTGCCATCGCACGCGGGCTAAGCGCAAATGCGGTCAGGCAGAAGATCATGACGAGGTGCTTTCTCATGATTCTCTGTATCTCTATAGGTTTAATTTTGTGGCTTGCAGGTGAAAACGTGTCCAGATTCCCTGGGGAAAAGCGAAATCAGCAACCTGATGAGTGCGGGAACAAGCGATTATTCCCGACAAAATGAAAGGATTTTTATACTGCGCGGCGTGTTCACAGCCGCATTAACAAAAGAAACACACACATTGTTGCTGGATATTCCAAATATCAACCTTTCGTAACCAATATAACATTAATGCTACGTTGGTTAAAAATAGATTTAAACTTTAAAATTATTCAGCAAGATAGTTTCTGGGGGGAATTATTTATTATCTCAACTCAGGGCCCGCAGTAAGGTGTGACTATGCGCGGTCATCTGATCGACCGGGTTATGTCCGATTAACATGAAGTTATAGCCGTTGCTGCGCCAGTACACCACGTTCATGCCGCGGCGGACCTCGCTCTCCTGCGCCGTTTTACCCGGCTGTGAAGTACGGGTAATGCACAGCGCCAGCGGGCCATATTTCGGGTCGAGGTAGGAAATTTGTGCGATGCGATAATCGTCATAACTGAGGATACGGGCGTTTTTCAGCTCTGCACCGGACAAAGCCAGCTGAGCAGGTGTCAGCGCGATGCCTATGTTGTTCTGCACCCGCTGCAATTCTGCCTGCTGGCGGGCGGGCGGTTCATTGATATCAGCCAGCGTCTCGGCAGAATAGAGCGACATGTATTGCGCCACCAGATTGCGCCAGTTGTTATCTTTTTCGCTCGTGGCAGGCGGCAGTGCGTATCGCCCGACCAGCACGCCGACCGCCAGAAAACTGATCGCCGCCGCCAGCAGTTGTCTGCGGTTTACCCCGGCGGGTTGGGCCGGATCTGGAATGGTATCAAGTCGCGTCTGTAAATCGGTCAGCGGAGCATCAGCCAACATCGGTTCAAAGGCGTCGTGGAAAGGCAAACTGCTGTGCGACAACAGCATAAGACGTTCACTGAGGATCTCGTCATGCTGAAGGCGTTCGTCAAACTGCTCACGCTCGGCAAGGCTGAGCTGGTTGTCCAGATAAGCCACCAGTACCTCATCAGAGAGAGGCGTGTGAAGCTGCGTCATTTTCTCTCTCCCTGTTGCGCATGACGTGAGGAAACCGCCGCTTTCGCCAGCGTCTGGCGCGCCGCAGACAGGCGGCTCATGATGGTCCCCACGGGGACCGCCAGCGTATTAGCGGCTTCCTGATAGGTAAAACCTTCGACGTAAACCAGAAACACCGCATTCCGCTGCGCTTCAGGCAGACCACCGACCTGCTGCATAACCTGCCGCTGCCAGCGGTTGTCTTCAAAATCACTGGCCTCACTGGCCGGCTCCACGTCATCAATATCGACAAATCCCTGCCCCTGTCGGACCTGCTGCGCCCTGAGTTCGTTGACCCAAATGGAATGCAGAATCGAAAACAGCCAGCGGTCAATGCGGGTTCCTTCCTCAAACTGCGGGCTGCGTTCCAGCGCCCGCACGCAGGTGGATTGAACCAGATCATCAGCCACGTCGCGCTTACGCGACAACACCATGCCATAACGCCATAGACGCGCGAGGCAGAGGCTCAGTTCGTGCCGGATTTCAGTGGGCGTGATTTTTCACTACCTCGTCATCAGTCGGAAATTATCAGGATTCAGGATGCCCCCCGATGGCCGCGTTCAGGTCGCGATACTCTTCGCAGCCGGTACCGCAAATATCCTTGATGGTCGCCAGCTGGGCTTTGGCTAAATCGGGACGCCCTTTAATCATATAGGCTTCGCCAAGGTATTCGCGCACTTTGGCGTAATGGCCGTCGAGAGCGATGGAACGTTGATAATAGCCGATCCCTTCATCCGTGCGCCCCAGTTTACGTGTGGCATAGCCACGGTAGTTCCACGCTTCGCGCGTATTGGGTTGTTGCAGGGTATCGAGCAGGGTCAGGGCTTCCTGATAGCGGCCCGATTTCGCCAGATGATAGGCGTACTGGGTTTTATCCTGATCGGAAATCATGCTGCCTTTATCAACCATACAGTTTTTGGTTTTACTGTCGTAAACCTGGCCTTTCGGGCAGTCCGGTGTTTTCTGTGAGTCATCACCCATCGCCCTGGCGGCGAGCGAAAACAGCGACAGCCCTGTAACCAGGCACAGAGCTGACAAGGTTTTAATGGAAGTCATCTTTTTCATGTTGGCGTCCTGATATTACTGCGTTGACGGATTATGAGCGGCCGTGGCTGCCCGGTAGCATGCGGCGCAGAATGCCGTCGCGTAACACGTAATGGTGGAACAACGCGGCCAGAGCATGAACACCTGCCACAATAATCAGCGCCCAGGCCACATTGTTGTGCAACGAGCCAAAAGTGCGGGTCATGATGCTGTCGAAATTGAAGACATCAGGGATGGGGAACAGGCCGAAGAAATAGAAAGGCTCCGCCTGCGACCAGCGGAACAGGAAGCCGAGCACAATCTGCGCCAGCAACAATAAATAGAGCGCCAGATGTGTCAGGTGCGCCGCCGCTTTCATCAGCGTCGGCATGGCAACAGGCGCCTGTTTACTGCGCCCGGTACTGACGGTGAACAACCGCCAGAGCAAACGCCCGATAATAATCACCGCCAGCAATATCCCCATCGAGATATGCACAGATTGCAGCCCTTTGCGCAGCGGTGTGCCGCGTTCCAGCACCTCCCAGATATGCGCGCTGGCAAACATGAAGATGACGATCGCCGCCGTAACCCAATGCAGAGTTATGGTCAGGCCATCATAGCGATGACGCAGCGGTGAAGCGGAAGAAACCGAGTGTTTTTGCATAAAAGAAGCGCCCGTAAATGTTCTGTATAGGCAGTAAACACCTGAGGGCGGGGTTTTATTCGATTTTATTTATCAATACGGCAAAATAAATTTTCGTGCATCAATCGGTGGCATCTGTCTTCCCCTATTTCCTGAGGTTTTTCCGAATTAACAAAAAAGCATCAAGCTTCGCTGCGGCCTGCCGATAACCGTTATGACCGCTTTTTTAAGTTAAATTGAGCACCGTATAACCAAAATAAAAATACTAATGGGGTATGGCAGGTGAACGAAGCATCGAAAGAGCAATTTGTCCGGCGCAATAAGCTGGGGATTCTGGCCGTTCTGCGCGATCTGAAGAAAAACAGTACGCTGGTGATGGTCACCTACGGACGCGGACAATTTATCAGTAAAATCCTCGACGTCCTGCCAGACACCAACCAGTTGCTGTTCGATCTGGGCAGCGGCGATTATGACAATCAGCTGGCCAAAGAGGCGCAGACGCTGAGCTTTGTCGCCGAACCCGCCGGGGCCAAAGTGGAGTTTACCTCCGGCAAAATCCATGAGATCACCTGGCAAAATCTGCCGACGTTTACCTGCGAAATCCCGCCGGAGCTCTATTTCATTCAGCGCCGCGAGTATTTCCGCGTCAATATCCCGCTGCAGGCGGCTTACAATTGCAGCGGAAAATTCCCCGATACCACCAACTTTACCTTCAAACTGAAAGATATTTCACTCGGTGGTCTGGGGCTGCACGTTGATAACGTGATGCCACTCTGCATTGAGTCAGGGGCGGTGATCAAAGATACGGTAGTCGAGCTGGCGGAATTTGGTTCATTCAGGCTGGATCTGGAATTTATCAGCGCAATGGACCGCAAAACGGTCAGTAATAAAGGCGAGACAGTCACGACGCAGAGACTGAGTTTCAAGTTCCCTTGTTTGTCGCCCGCGCAGGAACGTGACCTGCAACGGGCGATTTTCGAGCTGGAAAAGCAGCAGAATCAGAAAGCCCGACGCTTTCAGGATGACTGATTCAGAACATCAGATAAACATACCGCCTGATGCTTCCACGCGCTGGGCGTTCATCCAGCGCGCTTCATCACTGAGCATCAGCGCCACCATATCACCGATATCGTCCGGCAAACCGGCACGCCCCAGCGCGGTGTTACTGGAAACAATTTTATTCACTTGCGGATTATCACGCACCATTCCGCCGCTGAAATCCGTTTCAATCGCGCCAGGCGCCAGCACGTTGGCGGTAATGCCGCGTCCGCCCAGCTCTTTGGCCTGATAGCGGGTCAGGACTTCAACCGCACCTTTCATCATCGCGTAAGCCGACGAACCCGGCAGCGCGAAGCGCGCTAGCCCGCTGGACACGTTCAGAATGCGGCCACCGTCTGCCATCACCGGCAACAGTTTTTGTGTCAGGAAAAATGGCCCTTTCAGGTGGACATTTATCATCAAATCAAACTGTGCTTCGGTGGTCTCAGCAAAGGACTCATGGAGGCCCACACCGGCATTGTTGACCAGAAAATCAAAGGTCTCACGCTGCCAGACGCGTTGCAGTTGAGTTTTGACTTCGGCGACAAACGCCTCAAAGGTGCTGCTGTCGCCCGCATCAAGTTTCATCGCGACGGCTTTGCCGCCCTGCGCTTCGACAGATTTCACCACGGCCTGCGCGGCGTCCGCCTGGCTGTGGTAAGTCAAAATCACATCAATGCCACGTGCAGCCAGCTTTTCCACCGCATTTTTGCCTAAACCACGGCTGCCGCCGGTCACTATTGCTATTTTATTGCTCATTTTCATACTCCGCAGTGAATGTTGTCGGTTGTCTCTGTATGAAATAAAGACTATTAGACGACAGGAAAATGATAAAGAGTCCATAATGAGTTTCACTGTCTCAATTCAAACAACAATCGGGTAAAGTGTGGATAAAATACAGTCAATGCAGGTCTTTGTGCGAGTGGCGGAACTGAGTAATTTTACCCGCGCCGCCGAAAGTCTGGGGATGCCGAAAGGCAGTGTGTCGCGGCTGGTTCAGCAACTGGAGACGCGCATGGCGGCGCGCCTGTTGCACCGTTCCACGCGGCGCGTGCAGCTGACGCAGGACGGTCAGGTGTTTTATGAGCGCTGCAAAGAGCTGCTGGCCAACATGGACGAACTGGAGTCGATGTTTCAGTCCAATCCGGCGACGGTCAGCGGTCGTTTACGCGTCGATATGCCGGTCAGCATGGCACGTGATTTGGTATTGCCGCGATTATCGGAATTTCTGAACCGCTATCCGGCGATAGAGATCGAACTCAGCAGCACTGATCATCGGGTGGATGTGGTCCGCGAAGGTTTCGATTGTGTGGTACGGGTGGGGTCGATGAAAGATTCAGGCCTGATCGCCCGCACGCTGGCGCAATTAAACATGGTCAACTGCGCCAGCCCCGCCTATTTGCAGCGTTATGGCACCCCGGAACATCCGGACCAACTGGTTCAGCACGCCATGGTGCACTACGAACAAACGCTGGGTAACCGCACTTCGGGCTTTGAATATCTGGAAGGCAAACAGCTCAAAACGGTCAAAACAGGCGGAGCATTAACCGTGAACAGTACCCAGACCTACACCGCGGCCTGCCTCGCCGGATTAGGCATTATTCAGGTGCCGCTGACCGGCGTTCGCGCGGCGCTGGCGGCAGGCAATCTGGTGAGCATCCTGCCGCAGTTTTGCGCACCGCCTATGACGGTATCGCTGGTTTATCCTCACCGCCTTAACCTGTCACGACGCACCAAAGTATTCATGGACTGGATGACTGACATCGCCAGGAATTATGCTGCCTGACCGGCGATCTCGGGCACGGCGCTGTACAGTGTGCGAGCAGTCAGTGCCGCTGTTACCTGCGCGCAGCGTCTGGCGGGCTATACTGACAGGATGGAAAACCGTTTAGATTAAGGACTGAGTGGATTAATGCCGACCACAATCGAAAAAAAACACCCTGAGCAGGAAGAGACTACACCGCTGATTAATATCAAAACGGGAAATTCTACGGTAGATAAAAATATCACCCGTTTTTCCCGTCTGGTCGCCCGCGTGCAGGCCTGGGGCTGGGTCGCCCACCTGATACGCACCACCGAGCGTTTCAATGATCGCCTCGGCAGCCAGTTCGGCGCGGCCATCACCTATTTCTCCTTTCTGTCGCTGATCCCTATTCTGATGGTGTCGTTTGCCGCTGCCGGTTTTGTGCTGGCGTCCAATCCGGATCTGCTGGCTGAACTTATCGGCAAGATAGTCAGCAGCATCAGCGACCCGAACCTCGCGAATACGCTAAAAAGCACGGTCAACACCGCCATTCAGCAGCGTACCGCCGTGGGGTTGTCCGGCCTGCTGATTGCGCTCTATTCCGGCATCAGCTGGATGGGGAATTTACGCGAAGCGATCCGCGCGCAATCGCGTGACGTGTGGGAGCGCAATCCGCAGGATCAGGAGAAAATCTACAAACGTTATGCCCGCGATTTTATCTCGCTGACCGGTCTGGTACTGGCGCTGATCATTTCGCTCTCCCTGACGTCAATTGCCGGTTCGGCGCAAAAAAGCATTGTCGATGCGCTGGGTCTGGGCGGTATCGAATGGCTACGCCCGGTACTGACCTCAGTGGCGCTGGCGATCTCTATCGCCGCCAACTATCTGTTATTTTTGTGGATTTTCTGGATGCTGCCGCGCCACAAGCCGCGTAAAAAAGCGCTGCTGCGCGGTACGCTGCTGGCGGCCATTGGTTTCGAGGTGATCAAGTTTGTGATGACGATGACCCTGCCACGGCTGGCCAGTTCGCCATCGGGTGCAGCGTTCGGTTCAGTTATCGGTCTGATGGCGTTCTTCTACTTCTTCGCCCGCCTGACGCTGTTTGTGGCCGCATGGATAGCCACCGCACAGTACAAGGACGATCCGCCCATGCCGGACCGTAAACCGAAAGCCGCCCACAAAGAGAAGGCCGCAACGGGAAACGACAGCGAATTCACGCAGGACAACGCTATCGTGCCAGATGAAATTCATATCGCAGCCGTTAATGCTGATATGAAACCCAAAAATCAGTGATAAACACCAACGCACAACCCGCCGTTCGTTGAAACCAGAATAACTGACTGATGACTGCACTTTTCTTTTGCGGTTTTCCAGTCAGTTACTCTGCCTTTGACCCATTCGCCAAATTTATGGTTGGCGAAATCTTATCAGCAGAAAACAATCCCCCGATCCCGCGCCAGATGCCCTCTCCCCGCTTTTCCGTCGCGTTGAAATGCCGCTGCGCTCTGCATAAGATGTTTTTACGCTATACATTTATTTACATTCGTTTGTTCCTTCCCACTCACTACAATAAGAAACACTTATGCAAGCCTCCATCACACCAGAATTAGAAGCTGACGCGAATTTAGTGAGTCAGAACTCTCGCGGCAAAGTCATCGTGGCGTCGCTTATCGGCACGGCCATTGAATTCTTCGACTTTTACATTTACGCCACGGCGGCGGTGATTGTTTTCCCACATATTTTCTTCCCGCAGGGCGATCCGACGGCAGCCACGCTGCAATCGCTGGCGACTTTCGCCATCGCCTTTATCGCCCGCCCGATTGGCTCGGCGCTGTTCGGTCACTTCGGTGATCGCGTAGGGCGCAAAGTCACGCTGGTCGCTTCGCTGCTGACGATGGGTATCTCCACCGTGGTGATTGGCTTTCTGCCGACCTACGCCACCATCGGCGTGTTCGCACCGCTGCTGCTGGCGCTGGCGCGTTTTGGTCAGGGTCTGGGCTTAGGCGGCGAATGGGGCGGTGCGGCGTTACTCGCAACCGAAAATGCGCCACCGAAAAAACGTGCACTGTACGGTTCCTTCCCGCAGCTGGGCGCGCCGATAGGCTTCTTCTTTGCCAACGGCATGTTCCTGTTGCTCTCGTGGCTGCTGACCGACGAACAGTTCATCGCGTGGGGCTGGCGCGTGCCATTTATTCTTTCGGCGGTGCTGGTTCTCGTCGGCCTGTATGTGCGCGTGTCGCTGCATGAAACGCCGGTGTTCGCCAAAATTGCCAAAGCCGGGAAACAGGTGCGCGTGCCGATTGGCACGTTGTTCAGCAAACATCTGAAAGCCACCGTGCTCGGCACCTTTATTATGGTCGCCACTTACACGCTGTTTTACATCATGACCGTCTATTCGCTCGGGTATGGCACCATGCCAAAACCGCTGGGCCTCGGTATTACCCGTAACGATTTCCTGCTAATGCTGATGATTGGCGTGGTTGGATTTGGTGTGATGGTACCGATTGCCGGTCAGCTTGCCGATGCTTTTGGCCGCCGTAAAACCATGATCTGCATTACGCTGCTGATGATCGTCTTCGCCCTGCTGTTCCCGGCCCTGCTGGGTTCCGGCTCACAGGCGCTGGTGATGGTGTTCCTGCTGTGCGGTTTCTTGGTGATGGGGCTGACCTTTGGCCCGATGGGTGCGCTGTTGCCGGAGCTGTTCCCGACAGAAGTTCGCTACACCGGTGCTTCCTTCTCCTATAATGTGGCATCGATACTCGGTGCATCCGTTGCGCCCTATATCGCGACCTGGCTGGCCACCCGTTACGGGTTGTTTTATGTGGGTATCTATCTGGCTTCGATGGCAATGCTCACGCTGATCGCGCTGCTGTTGTCCAAAGAGACCCGCGACCAGTCACTCTAGCCGCCGTTATTTTATCCATTGTGCTGACGCCGCCGACGCGGCGTCAGTCTTTGCCAAGGACTCCTCATGCGTTTCTCACGCCGACTGCTTATCCCCCTGGTGTTGCTTCTGGTGGTGATCGCCGCCGCCCTGTGGTTTCTTCTGCCGCATAAATCCAATCCGAATGCGCTATGGAACATCATCAGCCAGAAATGCGTGCCGAATCAGCGCGCCAGCGGGCAACCCGCGCCTTGCGCGCAGGTGGATGAGAAACAGGGATTTGTGGTCATGAAAGACTTAAATGGCCCGTTGCAATATCTGCTGATGCCCACGGCCAAAATTACCGGTATGGAAAGCCCGGCGCTGCTCGAAGGGAGTACGCCAAACTACTTCAGTCAGGCGTGGGATGCCCGCCACTACATGTCGGATAAATACGGCAAAGCCATCGACGACAGTAATGTCTCACTGGCGATTAACTCACAATATGGCCGTTCACAAAATCAGCTGCATATTCATATTTCCTGCCTCTTACCGGCAGTAAAAAGCACGCTGGCGAAAGATGCCGGGCAGGTCGGTTATCGCTGGCAGGAATTACCGGATCAGCTGGTTGGTCACACCTATCTGGCGCGAAAAGTGGATCCGGCAGAGTTGAATCAGAAAGGGGCTTTCCGCCTGCTGGCCGAAGGCATTCCGCAGGCACAGGAGAAGATGGGCCATTTCGGAATGGCGATGGTCAGTTTACCGGGCGGCCATTTCCTGCTGCTGGCCAGCGAACGTAATCTGCTGAAGCTGAACAACGCGTCTACCGAAGAGATCCAGGACCACGATTGTGCGGTACTGGATCCGCTGCCGAAGTAACAGACTCAATAGCAACAGACTCAATTTTTCCTCCCCCGCGAAGGGGAGGAAGCTAAATCTACTTCTGCTTCATCTTCTGCAAAATCGGGCCGCATTGGTTCTGTTCGTTATCGCTTGGAGAGATCAGCGCCAGCAGCGCAGCGGCAGGGGCGACGACGGCACCCAGCGCCACGGCAGCGGCACCACGTGCAATAAGCGGCCCCGGTTTCACCCCGGCATCCGGATTTTTATACGTGCCGCGCACGTAGAGCGGTGAACGCAGCGTCAGAATACGCACGCCTTTACTCTCCGGATCAATCGTCAAATCCAGGCGTTCAGTCGCCATATTGGTCGTGCCGCTGATGTTGATGACAGCGTTCTCGGTGTCGAATACAAACAGCCTTGGGGAAACCAGACCGTTTTTGATATTCACATCCGCTGCCGCGCAGTTGATCGCCACCTCGTCATCACCAAACAGTTTGCCTACCACATAGTTACCGACGTTAAGACCGACGATTTCCATCAGGCCGCGGCTGATAACCCCGTCATTAATCAGCAGTTTCATGTCACCGCTGCTGGTACCAAGCAATTCTGCCACCGAGTTTCCGGTACCGGTGAGCGTGGCGTCACCGTTAAGATCCCCCAGACTGCGCTCCATCGACTGCACGCTCGGCAACAGCTGTTTCAGCTTCAGCCCGCGCGCGTGCATATCAACGCGGCCCTGCATCGGGGATTTATCCCCCTCCAGCCGCACGGTCGAATTAAGGTTGCCGCCTGCCACGCCAAAGCGCAGCGGGTCCATCAGGATCACGCCGTTAGTCAGTTTCAGGTGCGTACTCAAATCGCTAATCGGCAGGGATTTTCCGTGCTCAATACGTTTGGCACTGAATTTCACGTCAGCATCCATCACGGCCCAGCTTTTGGTATCAAACTTCTCAACCGGCAGGACTTTATCGGATGGCTGGCGGGTTTTCTCGCCGCGTTTGGCTTTGTCTTTGTTGGAATCTGCACCGATAAGCGGTGCAAGATCGGCGAACCGCAGCTGTTTGGACTCGACGCTGCCGGCCAGACTTGGCCGTGGCTTACTGGCGCGGTAGGTCAGCGAGCCATGAATATCGCTGTCGCCGATTTTGCCGTTAAAGTTCTGATAGCGGTATACCGCACCGTCTTTATCATGCAGCGTGGCGCTCAGATGGCCGTCGGTAGAGTACGGCGGGGTTTGTGGTAGCAGCACGCCGGTCAATCCGTAGAGATCAGACAGCGTCTGTCCGGAGAATTTGAGGCGTAAATCCAATGCTCCCAGGTTCATCGGATCCGTCAGCGTACCGGCTACCGCCACCCGTGTATCGCCCGAACGCACATCAGCCTGTAACGGGAAGCGGGAATCGGGATCTTTCAGGGCCAGCATGCCGCCAATTTTACCGCTGCCGGAGAGCGGTTCGCCGTTGTACTTGCCATCCACTTTCCAGCCGAAGACGTAATCTGGCGTTTTACCTTTATCCTCTGCAGACTTATCACCTTTCGCCCCTACCACTTCGGTGAACGGCAGCGGTTTGCCGAGCGGGTCAATAACGGCGCGGAAATCGGCCTTCAGCGGCGCATCTTTATAATCAATCTGCCCGCGGTCAAACACGATATCGTTGAGGGTAAATGACCACGGCGAAGCAGGCTGGGCCTCATCTTTGGTGTCGCTGTTAGCCAGATTGAAGGTCCAGTTGTTTTTACCATTCGCCAGACGGATCAGCGATGCATTGGGCTGCTTCAGCCAGATGCGCGGGATCAACACCTCTTTATGTAATAATGCCAGCGGCGCGATGCTTGCATCCACGCGGGCCAGCGTCACCATCTGGTCATCTTTTTTCCCGCCCGGCACATCTTGCGGATTGCCTAATACAATGTCTTCGGCATGAATGTGCGGCCACGGCACCCAGGCGCGCCAGCCGGCTTCATCTTTCTGGCGTGACCAGTCAACACCCAGATTTCCCCGGATGGCAAAGGTGCGGTTGAGCTCGGTTGAGACTTTCTGATTAATCGTGGGTTTCAGGCGGTTCCAGTCGAACATCGCGATGAAAATAATGATGGCAATCAACAAAATAACGATGATACCGGCCACCCAACTAACCACTTTACCTGTGCGCGTCATTAGCCTATTCCTATCAGACAATTAACTGATTAATAGTGCTAACCATAGTTGAGTTTGCGGGAGCTTGCATCATTGGCAAGGGAAGGAATGACGTGACACAAAGTGATTAATCTTTGAAATGTATCGGCAACTGGTCGAGGAAATCGAAGGTTTTAGGACGGGATAAATAGTAACCCTGAGCCGCCAGCGCGTCGGAATTTCGCACCATAGCCCACTCCTGTTCCGTCTCGACACCTTCAATGATCACGCCTTTACTGTAGCGGTTCATCAGTGTGACCAGCGTGAAGAACAGGCGGGCTCCCTCCTCACTTTGGCACAATAAAATAAACAGATCGCGGGCGATTTTGATGTACTCATAATGCCAGGTCGTGAACGACGAGAAGTTGGCGATACCCTGACCGAAGTCGTCGAGCCACAGCCGGTCAGCCTGTTCAATTTGCGACAGCGGAATACTGAGGGCGTTTTCGGCGCTTTCGACCAGTTCAAAACGCACATAGGGCATATTATTAATCTGGCGCTTCAGCGCGCCGTCGGTCTGTAGCGCTTCAAGTACCTGACCGTCCACGTTAATGGAAGCCAGCAGGTTGTGGTCGATAAATAACGTTTGCCACTGCTGTAACAGGTCTAGCTGTTCCTGAACAATCTGTACACGCTTGCCTATCGCGATGGCGACAAAGTAGTGTTCCGGCGACACAAATTTCTGCGGCTGTGACGGATGAAAAATCCCGGTCAGCAGCTCAATACCCAGTAACTTCCCGGTGGTGCGATAAATAGGCTGAAAGCGGTACACCCGCTGGCATTGCCGCCAGTAGGACTGTGCCCGAACGCGTTCAATTACAGCAAATGAAGGCATCATCAGACCTAACATCATCTTTGTTATCATATTTTTATGCCGCCATGCTTTCTGCCGTCAACTTCTCTGCCACCTGAACCCGAGTCAGTTCATCCGTTTACGTGCGGCAGATGTTTGCGTGACTACACGGGTAGTCCGGCCCCCTGCAATTCTTTCGTAGTGATATCTATCGGCGTAGCGAGAGGAAACTTTAATCACCTGTGACAGGAGGGGGAACCAGACCGCACAAAATGCCAGCCGGTCGCACTGGAAGTTCGCCGGAGCAAGCTCTAGAGTAAAAGACCGAATATACCCAAAAGTATTCGAGTTGCATCAAGGCGGCAACTGAAGGAACCCCGATGAGCTTACTCCGGTAAGTGATTCGGGTGACTGAAGGCAGCCAACGCAGAGACAGCTTGAAGAATGAAGGGTATAAATCTGTGATAAATCCGGAGAATACTATGCCTTTCGTCAATATCAGAATTACCCGTGATGGCGCGACCGCTGAACAGAAAAAAGCGCTGATCGAAGGGGTAACCCAACTGCTGGTTGATACCCTGAATAAAAACCCGGCCACCACCACGGTGATCATCGATGAAGTGGACACCGACAACTGGGGTCTGGGCGGACGCACCGTCACCGAACTGCGCAGCGAAGCAAAGTAATACGGGCTGACGGCCGTTAAGAGTACGGCGAGAGCGTAAAGGCTTTCGCTTTTTTTATGACTTTTTTCTGCTTCTTCGAGACGCCTCGAAAAAAAGTAAAACCGCGTTTTAATAGTATTGACTGCCCTGCTGCTTGCGAAGAGACTAAGCGCATCGTTTTGCTTATTCCGTTTTCATTTCTCAAGACACAGGCCCGTTTCAATGACCAGCAAAAATATTGCCGTTATCGGCGAGTGCATGATTGAATTGTCGCAAAAAGGCTCTTCCCTGAACCGCGGATTTGGCGGTGACACCCTGAATACCTCCGTCTATATCGCCCGTCAGGTCCCCGCCGATGCGCTCAACGTGCATTATGTTACTGCCCTGGGAACCGACAGCTTCAGCAACGAAATGCTGGCCGCGTGGCAGCAGGAAGGGGTGAAAACGGACCTGATACAGCGTCTCGATGACAAACTTCCCGGTCTGTACGTGATTGAAACGGATGACACCGGCGAACGCACTTTCTACTACTGGCGCAATGACGCCGCTGCACGTTACTGGCTCGACAGCCCGCATTCGGCAGAGATTTGCCAGAAACTGGCGGGATTTGATTATCTGTATCTGAGCGGCATCAGTCTGGCGATCCTCAACGACGACAGCCGCGAACGCCTGATGACCCTGCTACAGGCCTGCCGCTCACACGGTGGCAAGGTGATTTTCGACAATAATTACCGCCCGCGTCTGTGGACCAGCAAAGAGAAAACCCAGGCGGCGTACAACGCGATGCTGGCCTGTACCGACATCGCCTTCCTGACGCTGGATGATGAAGATATGTTGTGGGGCGCAAAACCCTACGATGAAGTGATTGCCCGAACGCACGCGTTGGGTGTCAGCGAAGTGGTGATCAAGCGCGGAGCTGACAGCTGCATTGTCTCCGCCGCTGACGGCAAACAGTATGACGTTCCGGCAGTGAAGCTGCCGAAAGATAAAGTCATTGATACCACCGCCGCCGGAGACTCCTTCAGTGCCGGTTACCTCGCCGTACGCCTGACCGGCGGCAGCGCCGAAGCGGCAGCTGTGCGCGGGCACCAGACAGCCAGCACAGTGATTCAATACCGTGGGGCGATCATTCCCAGGGAAGCGATGACTTTTTAAAAAAGCTAAGGCAAAACCTTGGGCTGCCGCCCAAACCGGCCCAAGAGGAGGCGTAAACGCGCCTCCTCTTGGAACTCCTG
>Ga0105856_1000877_pt1 | contig 14153 bp, 13 predicted proteins | sample OrgsoiDNA_201060_FD_89681 | JGI IMG/M metagenome (GOLD analysis project Ga0105856, IMG submission 89681) | Permafrost soil microbial communities from the Arctic, to analyse light accelerated degradation of dissolved organic matter (DOM) -... | ecosystem: Environmental > Terrestrial > Soil >...
ATAATGCTGCAACAGCTTATAGCAAGCCCGCATCTGTTCTGGCTGTCGCTCGGCGGCCTGCTGCTGGCAGCAGAACTGCTCGGTGCGAGCGGTTATTTGCTGTGGAGTGGCATTGCGGCGGCGTTGGTCGGTTTACTGACCTGGCTGCTGCCGCTGTCTTGGGAATGGCAAGGCGTGAGCTTTGCGGTCCTGACGATGGTCGCCGCATGGCTATGGTGGAAATGGCTGACCAGCCGCCAGAAAACCGACCTGAAAAACGGCTCGTTGAATCAGCGCGGCCAGCAGTTAGTCGGCATGCACGCCACCGTTCTCGAACCGATGAGCAACAGCTACAGCCGTGTACGGATCGGCGACAGCACCTGGCGTATTACCAGCACCGCACCACTCAGCGTGGGTGACGACGTGATCATTACCCACGTCGAAGGCATTACTTTGCGGGTTGAGCCGAGCAACAACCACTGAGATTATTCATGATCGGGCACTCAGCCCCTTCATCTCCCGGACACAACTCGGCCATCGCCAGTAAACGCTGGTGCATTGCCTGCAGTTCCTCGATGTGCCGCGCAATATCGGCGGCCTTCTCAAGCGTACGCGCTTTCACGTCGGCGCTGTGCCGTTCGGGATTGTGAAACAACGCCAGCAGTTCCTGACACTCCTCCAGATTGAACCCAACCTGTCTCGCCTGACGCAACAAGGTCAGTTCTTCGATATGTTTTGGCGCATAGCTCCGGTAGCCGTTGTCGCTGCGCATCGGCGCGGTGACCAGCCCTTTCTCTTCGTAAAAACGGATCGCTTTGCTGGTGAGTCCGGTTTTTTTGGCTACATCGCTAATATTCATTTTGCCCCTTGACCTTCCCCTTGCTGGAAGGTTTATCCTACCTCTGAATCGCAAAAAGGCCAACCGGCCATCCTGATAATCATGAGGACATGACTATGACCACCACCGTTTTGAACCTTGAAGGTTTATCTTGTGGGCACTGCGTGGCGTCAACTCGCAAAGCGCTCGAAGCTGTTTCCGGTACCACCAATGTCGATGTCGAGATTAATCAGGCCGTGGTGGAAAGTTCTGCCTCAAGCCAGCAGTTGATCGACGCGGTTGAGAATGCGGGTTATCACGCCACGCTAGCAGAGTCCGCTCACCCAAAATCTGAGCCGCTGACCGATAAGGCGAACAACAAGCCGGAACCCCTGTCAGCGGCCGTGTTACCCGTTCCGGCTAAAACACCCTCCGCTGAAGACAGCGTTCAGTTGCTGCTCAGCGGGATGAGCTGCGCCAGTTGCGTTGGTAAAGTGCAAAAAGCGCTGGAAGGCGTGGAGGGCGTGGCACAAGCGCGGGTCAATCTGGCGGAGCGCAGCGCGTTGGTCAGCGGCGACGTAGATCAACAGGCGCTGATCGCCGCCGTTGAACGCGCAGGCTACGGCGCGGAAATCATTATTGATGAAGCTAAGCGCCGCGAACGCCAGCAACAGACTGCCCGCAGTAGCATGATCCGTTTTAGCTGGCAGGCCGCATTAGGTCTGGCAGCCGGTATTCCGATGATGTTGTGGGGACTGCTCGGCGGCGAGATGATGGTCACCGACAGCAGTCAAACCGGCTGGACGATTGTCGGCGTGTTAACGCTGGCGATCATGGTGATCGCCGGGGGACATTTCTACCGCAGCGCATGGAAAAGCCTAATGCACGGCAGCGCCAATATGGACACGCTGGTGTCACTCGGCACTGGCGCGGCGTGGATATTCTCCTTCGCCGTCACCCTGTGGCCTGACGTTTTCCCGATGCAAGCCCGCCACTTATATTACGAAGCCAGCGTGATGATCATCGGCCTGATTAACCTGGGCCACGCGCTGGAACAACGCGGTCGTCAGCGCTCGTCAAAAGCGCTGGAACGTCTGCTGGATTTAACCCCACCAACCGCACGCGTCGTCACCGACCAGGGTGAGCAAAATCTGCCGTTGGCCGAGGTGCAGCAAGGCATGATCCTACGTCTGACCACCGGGGATCGCGTACCGGTTGACGGTGAGATCCAAAGCGGTGAAGCCTGGATGGATGAAGCCATGCTCACCGGCGAACCGGTGCCGCAACAGAAATCTCAGGGTGAAAAAGTTCACGCCGGTACGCTGGTCAAAGACGGCAGCGTGCTGTTCCGCGCTGATGCGATTGGCAGCCAGACCACGCTGTCGCGCATTATTAATCTGGTGCGGCAGGCACAAAGCAGTAAGCCGGAAATCGGCAAATTGGCCGATAAAATCTCCGCGATTTTCGTGCCGGTGGTGGTGCTGTTCGCCCTGTTCAGCGGTGCGTTATGGTACTTCTTCGGCCCGCAGCCGCAGGTCGTCTATACGCTGATCATTGTCACCACGGTACTCATCATCGCCTGCCCATGTGCTTTAGGGCTGGCGACGCCGATGTCGATCACCGCCGGTGTCGGACGCGCGGCTGAGTTTGGTGTGTTGGTCCGTGACGCCGATGCGCTGCAAAAAGCCAGTTCGGTCACCACGCTGGTATTCAATAAAACCGGTACGTTAACCGAGGGCCAGCCGAGTCTGACCGATATTTTTAGTTTTCATCAGCATGAAGAATCCCAAGTGCTTGGCTGGGCGGCAGCGCTGGAGCAAGGTTCGCGGCATCCTCTGGCGCAAGCCATTGTCGATAAAGCTCAGGGGATGGCGTTGCCGGAAGTGCAGAACTTCCGCACGTTGGGCGGTTTAGGGCTGAGCGGCGAAGCCGGGGGTGTGACCCTGCTTCTCGGTAATAAAGCCCTGCTTGAGCAGCACAATGTGGATATCAGCGAGGTCAGCGACGTAGTGGATCAACAAGCAGCGCTCGGCGCAACGCCGGTATTACTGGCAGCCAATGGCAAAGTGGCGGCGCTGTTTGCGTTGAAGGATCCGCTGCGTGAAGACAGCGTTGGCGCGCTACAGCGTCTGCATGGATTGGGCTATAAGCTGGTGATGCTCACTGGCGATAATCCGCACACCGCGCAGGCCATTGCGAAGGTCGCGGGTATTGATCACGTCATCGCCGGTGTTCGCCCTGAGGGCAAAGCTGAAGCCATCAAACAGCTTCAGGCGCAGGGGCAGCAGGTGGCGATGATTGGTGATGGCATCAATGACGCACCGGCGCTGGCGCAGGCTGAAGTGGGTATCGCAATGGGGGGCGGCAGCGATGTGGCGATTGAAACTGCCGCGATAACCTTGATGCGTCCAAGCCTGCACGGTGTGGCGGATGCGATGGCGATGTCCAAGGCCACGCTGCGCAACATGAAACAAAACTTGATGGGCGCGTTTATTTATAACGTGATTGGTATCCCGATCGCGGCAGGCGTGCTTTATCCGCTGACGGGAACCTTACTCAGTCCGGTGGTTGCGGGGGCAGCGATGGCCCTGTCGTCAATCACCGTGGTCGCCAATGCGAACCGTTTATTGCGCTTCACGCCGAAAAATCAAGACTTTCCCCCTGTTCGCTGAGGCGGTGACGCGCTAGCATGGCCCTTCACTTTTTGAAGGAGACAAGGCCACATGGGACATATTTTTAATCACATTGCCCGCTGGCTGGGTCTGCTTTCGCCCGCTGAATATCACTATCCCGCAATGGATATTCAGCTTTCAGGCGGTCGGCATTTACATCTGGTGGGCAGCATTCATATGGGCACGGTCGATATGCAACCCTTGCCCGATATCCTGCTCAAACGCCTGTCGCAAGCTGACGCGTTGATTGTCGAAGCGGATATCAGCGGTGCGGAATCACCGTTTGGTCAAGGCGAGGAGCCGTCCCCGCTGAGCGAACGCCTGACCGAGCCGCAATATTTGCAAATCGAAACGTTGTGTGAAGAGTTAGGCACCTCGATCTCTACCCTGAACCGCCTACCCTACTGGCAAGTAGCATTGATGCTACAGGCCGGTCAGGCGCAGCGGCTGGGGCTTCGCGGCGAATACGGTATCGACTATCAGTTACTAAACGCCGCCCAGCAGCACCAGAAGAAAATCATCGAACTGGAAGGTCCGCAGGAACAACTCACTCTGCTGCAACAACTGCCAGAAGATGGCCGCGCCTTGCTCGACGATACCCTCACGCACTGGCACACCAATGCCCGGCTGCTGCAGACGATGATCAGCTGGTGGCTGGAATCACAGCCTAGCAAAGCTATCGAGCCGTTGCCCAACACCTTCAGCAATGAGTTGTACGACGTGTTGATGAATCAACGCAATCAGCGCTGGAAACAACAACTCAACGCTCTGCCCGCAGGAAAATACGTGGTCGCCGTCGGCGCGCTGCATCTTTATGGTGAAGGGAATTTGCCGGATATGCTGGTCGCAGGGAAACGCTGAAGACAGCCAACGCAGAGGCGGCGTGAAGGATGACGGGGATGAAAAAAGTGGCCAATATTTCTATTGGCCAGTCAAAGAGGAATTTCATTTTTTTGTTATAGCTTCAGTGCTTATCTCTTGCGGGATAGAGCACCGGCGCCAATAGGTTAACAATCTGTATCGGGTCTTGGCAACACCCATTCACTCGACTAAGATTTGCCCTTCGCTCAAGAAACTGGCTTTATGCTTTACAATCATAAGATTGAGCAACGTTATTATTATTTTGCTCATTAAGTCATCAGGTCATCATTAACGCCAATAGGCCATAGCGCGTTAACTGACCCGATGGCTTTTTTAATGCGCAATGTCTAAGGGGTATGTCATGACACCAGCGGTAAAGTTGTTGGAAAAAAATAAGGTCGCTTTTACGCTCCACCCTTATGAACACAGCAGCGATGAAACGAACTTCGGCGACGAAGTGGTGCAAAAACTTGGGTTGGATGCGCATCAGGTCTACAAAACCTTGCTGGTTTCGCTTAACGGAGATGCCAAAAATCTGGCGGTAGCGGTTACACCGGTCGCCACCCTGCTCGACTTAAAGAAAGTGGCGAAAGCGCTGGGCGCGAAGAAAGCCGATATGGCAGACCCGCAACTGGCGCAACGAGTGACCGGATATTTGGTCGGCGGGATCAGCCCATTGGGGCAGAAAAAACTGCTGCCGACGGTGATTGACAGCCCGGCGCAGAACTTTGCCACCATTTTTGTTTCTGGCGGTAAACGTGGGCTTGATATTGAACTGGCAGCAGAGGATCTTTGTTCCCTGCTGCGCGGAAAATTTGCCGACATCGCGAAGATTGACTGACATTCCGCTAACGATAACAAGAATGAATAAAGGCTAGAAAGAGATGACCGACCGTACCGATATCCCCGCTCCGCCCCCAGTGAGTGCGGCAAAACGCACCGCGTTCTCGATTCTGGGGGCCATCAGCGTTTCCCACCTGCTTAATGACATGCTCCAGTCGCTGATTTTGGCGATTTATCCGCTACTGCAAAACGAATTCGCCCTCAGTTTTACCCAGATAGGGATGATCACCCTGACCTATCAAATTACCGCCTCATTGCTACAACCACTGATCGGCTATTACACCGACAAACACCCGCAGCCCTATTCGCTGCCGATCGGCATGGGCTTTACGCTAGCGGGCCTGCTGTTGCTGGCCGTGGCGACTACCTTCCCGCTGGTACTGGTGGCGGCGGCGCTGGTCGGGACTGGCTCGTCAGTGTTTCATCCTGAATCATCCCGCGTGGCGCGCATGGCGTCCGGTGGCCGTCATGGTTTGGCGCAATCGGTGTTTCAGGTTGGCGGTAACTTAGGCAGCTCAATTGGGCCGTTACTGGCCGCGATCGTCATCGCGCCTTATGGCAAAGGCAACGTGGCGTGGTTCTCACTGGCGGCGCTGCTGGCGATTGTGGTGCTGTTGCAAATCAGCAAATGGTATCGCCAGCAACAGCAGATCATTAAAAAACGCGGACCTGCGCCGGGCAACATTACCGTTCTGCCCCGCAAAACCGTGGCGATGTCGATGGGCATTCTGCTGGTGCTGGTGTTCTCGAAATACTTCTATCTAACCAGCCTGAGCAGTTACTACACCTTCTATTTGATTCACAAATTTGGGGTGTCGATTCAAAACGCCCAGCTCCACCTGTTTGTGTTCCTGTTCGCCGTCGCGGCGGGCACCATTATTGGCGGCCCCATCGGCGATAAAATCGGCCGTAAATATGTTATTTGGGTTTCGATTCTGGGCGTCGCGCCGTTCACTTTACTTCTGCCACACGCCAACCTGATGTGGACCAGTATTCTGAGTGTGATCATCGGTGTCATTCTGGCCTCGGCCTTCTCGGCGATTCTGGTGTTCGCGCAAGAGCTGATCCCCGGCAAAGTGGGCATGGTCTCCGGCCTGTTCTTTGGTCTGGCCTTCGGCATGGGAGGACTTGGCGCGGCGGTGCTCGGCTATGTGGCTGACCGCACCAGCATTGAATTGGTGTATCAGATCTGCGCCTTCTTGCCACTATTGGGGATTCTTACGGCTTTCCTGCCGAATCTCGAACAAAAACAGTCCTAAACCTTCGCCTTTATGCTGCCGATACTCCGTTATCGGCAGCATAGTCACCCTGCCTGATAAAACATCCCTGTTCAAAACCCTGTTAAATGCCACGTTGGTCGTTATTTACATCAGGATCGCTATTTTTTGACATTCAGGGCACTTTTTCCTGCACATCGATCGCCGATATACCATAAAATCATTAACACTCTCTTACACTTTGCACTGATGCATGACCAGAAGGAGTATGGATGCACAACTCTACGCCCTTGATAACGACCATCGTTGGCGGTTTGGTACTGGCTTTCCTGTTCGGAATGCTCGCCAATCGCCTTAAAATTTCCCCTCTTGTTGGCTATTTAGCCGCTGGCGTGCTTGCTGGCCCGTTTACTCCGGGTTTTGTCGCCGATACTTCTCTTGCTCCTGAGCTGGCGGAAATTGGCGTCATCCTTCTGATGTTCGGCGTAGGTTTGCACTTCTCCCTGAAAGATTTACTGGCGGTGAAATCCATCGCTATTCCCGGCGCGGTATTGCAAATCGCCGTCGCCACCCTGCTTGGGATCGGTCTTTCGCAACTGCTCGACTGGGATATCTCCTCCGGCTTAGTGTTTGGTTTGTGTCTGTCCACCGCCAGTACCGTGGTGCTGCTGCGGGCACTGGAAGAGCGACAACTGATTGACAGCCAGCGAGGGCAAATCGCCATCGGCTGGTTGATTGTTGAAGATTTAGTGATGGTGTTGACGCTGGTGTTGCTGCCGGCGTTTAGCAGCATGATGGAGAGTGAGCATTCGAGCTTTGGCGCACTGGGCTGGGAGCTTGCGATCACCATCGGTAAAGTGATCGCCTTTATGGTGCTGATGATGGTGGTGGGACGCCGTCTGGTGCCGTGGATCCTCGCCCGCACCGCCAGTACCGGTTCACGCGAACTGTTCACGCTGGCGGTCTTGGCGCTGGCGCTGGGCATTGCCTACGGCGCGGTCGAGTTGTTTGACGTCTCCTTCGCGCTCGGTGCGTTCTTCGCCGGGATGGTGCTTAACGAATCGGAACTCAGCCAGCGTGCCGCCCATGACACCCTGCCGCTGCGCGACGCCTTCGCGGTGCTGTTCTTTGTCTCCGTCGGCATGCTGTTCGACCCGATGATTATCCTGCGCGAACCGCTGGCGGTGTTAGCAACGCTGGGCATTATCGTGTTCTGTAAATCTATCGCCGCGTTCCTGCTGGTGAAAACCTTCGGCCACTCGCGGCGCACCGCACTGACCATTTCCGTCAGTCTGGCGCAAATCGGTGAATTTGCCTTTATCCTCGCCGGTTTGGGTATCACGCTCGGTATGCTGTCAGAACATGGGCGCAATCTGGTGTTGGCGGGGGCGATTTTGTCCATCATGCTTAACCCGCTGCTGTTTACCCTGCTGGAGAAGTATCTGGCGAAGACCGAAACCATCGACGATCAAAGCGTGGAGGAAGCGGTCGAAGACGAGAAACAGATCCCGTTCGATTTGTGCAATCACGCGCTGCTGGTCGGTTATGGCCGCGTCGGCAGCCTGCTGGGTGAGAAGCTGCAAGCCGCAGGTATTCCGCTGGTGGTGATTGAAAATTCACGCCCACGCGTAGAAGCGCTGCGGGCACAGGGGATCAGTACGGTACTCGGGAATGCGGCCAATCAGGAAGTGATGGATCTGGCGCGCCTTGATTGCGCCCGCTGGCTGCTGGTGACCATTCCCAACGGTTACGAAGCCGGTGAAATTGTCGCGTCGGCCCGCACCAAACGCCCGAATATTGAAATCATTGCGCGGGCGCATTATGACGACGAAGTGCGTTACATCATGGAACGTGGCGCCAACGAAGTGGTGATGGGCGAGCGTGAAATCGCCAACAGCATGTTAAATATGCTGCACGTGGATGTGATGACGGAAGAAGATAAACGGCCCTACTGCCCGATTTAATTCTGCTCTCTGAAAACCCTCTTCCCCTTTAAAAAGGGGAAGATTTTTACCCACGCCCCGCTATTCCCCGCAGCCTGTTACTGATAAACCACCAGCGTAAATTCTTCGGCTTCGGTCGGCGGCACAAAGTAGCTGCTGATCAACTCAAACTGCGCATCGGTCGCCGCAAAATCATGCTCGCCAGACTGGTTACGTGCATGCAACCGCGCTTTACACACCTCGTCAGGCACATCGAGATAGTGCAGACGGTTATCAGCACCCGACGCATCCACAATCCCTTTCATCCATTGACGATTCGCCAGCGTATTGGCCGGAAAGTCGAGCACCACCGACATGCCCGCCCGTAGCAACGCCACCAGATGTGGGGCCATCGCATCGCGCAGTTTCGCCGAGCAGCGCACATAATCGGCCACGCTGTGCATCTCCCCCGCAAACAGCCGGGCCAGCCATTGATCTTCACTTATGATCACCGTCAACGGATGTGCCGCAAGCTGTGCCGAAAGGGTTGATTTGCCCGAGGCTATTTTTCCGCAGAGCAGGTGAAGGGTGGGTTTTTCCGTGGCGGGCTGTGTCATGATTTTCCTCACTAAAACGTCCGATGGGTGAAGGAAAAGAGTAGCACGTGAAGGGCTTTATTACGTTCAAAAAAAGACCGACGTTTGCGTTAAAGCTACGTCGGTCTTATACCGTGAATCAATGGCTTAAATCTGCGAGAAACCGCCATCGACCACCACTTCGGCACCCAGCATGTAGCGAGACTCATCGCTGGCGAGGAACAACACGGCTTGTGCGATATCCTCTGCGTTGCCCAATTGCCCGACGGGAATACGTGACGCGATACGCGCTTTTGCCGCGTTAACATCCTCTACACTGCCGCCATTGCGTGAATGTATTGGCGTGTTCATCGCGCCAGGGCTGACAGCGTTAACGCGGATTTTCCGCCCGAGCAGTTCAGCAGACCAGGTTCTAGCCAGTGAGCGAACCGCCGCTTTTGAAGCGGAAAGCAGCGAAAGTCCCGGCGTACCCACCTGATTTAGCCACGAAGTATTTAACACCACCGACGCGCCCTGCCGTAATAACGGAGAGATCGCCTGCATGGAAAAGAACACGCCTTTGAGGTTGATATCCATCAACTCGTCATAACGGGCCTCGGTTGTGCCCTCCAGCGGCGTACCAAACGCCACGCCCGCATTGGCAAAAAACACGTCCAACTCACCGAAATGTTCTGCAACTTGATCATGGACTTTACGCAGATCAGCCGCCGATAAAACATCAGCCTGAATCACCAAGACATCGCCTTTTAGCTGACTTTTTACTTTAGACAGTTTATCTGCTTCACGGCCCGTGATCGCCACCCGCGCGCCTTCGCGTAGCATCAGCTCAGCAGTCGCCAGACCAATACCGCTGGTGCCGCCGGTGATCAGTACCGTTTTATTTTTCAGTCTCATTTTGGCTCCTGTTTTTCATTTATTTCACTGCGGGCAAAAGCGATGGATTGCCGTGCTATAAACGCCAATATCCCCTGTTCGGCAGCCTCTACCGCACCCGCCACATAACCTGGAAAAGTCGGCGACCATTCTGCGGCAATCCCCTGTAAATACCCCTGCCACATCCCTTCAGAAACGACGGCAGCCGGTACCACATGCCCCACATTGGCGGAAAGATCCGCAGGCGTTGCCGTTAAATCATCACTGGCCCAGTCTTTGAAAAATTCGGCAATCGGATTTGCGGCTTGCGCGCCGAACAGCCGTACAAGCTGGGCGCGGCACATCGCTTTCAGATTACTTTCGGTCGTCGTCCAGCGTGTTTGAGCCGGAATACCCATAAAACCAAATAAAGCGGAAACACCTTCAGGCACCGATGCATCATGAATTTCCGCCATCGGCCCGGCGGCACTCCGCGCCTCGCCGGAGAGATTCTGCTCACGCCAGAAAGATTGGGCGTAAATCGCGACGTATTTTGCATGCGCCGCCATCCACGTGGACGAATGCAACCACTCACGAGATAACGCCGCGGGCAAAGCAGGAGTAAACGCCAGCCCCGCCGCCAGAGCGGGAGGAAGCGCGAGAAAAATATGCTGTGCGGTTAACGAGAAGCTTTCGTTGTTTTTCGCCGTGCCGCGCAGAGTTATCGCGTCATCTAGCGCATCAAGGTGTGTCACGCGGTGATCAAACCACAAACTCGCTGGGTTGAGCCTTTGTTGAAGTTTTTCGACCAAGACTCGCATGCCGCCCACGATGCGCATGGACGGTGGCGCGGAGACATAACCCGGATGACGGGAGACCGGCAAATGCGCCGCGCGTTCAAGCAACATGTCGCCCTGTTCCGCTTGCGGAATTATCGCAATATTGAGTTCGCACAACAGCGCGGCCAGCGCCGTCTGAAACTCGGGCCAGACCCACGTCGCCCCAAGATCAACGCGCTGTTTTACGTCATCAGCATTGAACGTCAGGTGAGCGTCCCCATGCACGGGATGCAGAGATTGGATCCGGCCTCCGGCCTGAGTTCGCCCTTCGAGCAGCACATAGTCAACGCCTATGTTTTCCAACAACGAGGCGGCGTATAACCCGCTGACTCCGCCGCCAATAATGGCGACTTGCACTTGTTTCATATTGCCACCGCCTGTTGCGAATGCAGGCCAAGATGACCTGTTTTAAGGTACAGCAGGGTGCCCGACTCGCCGGAAATCAGTTCAGGGAATGAGGTGGCAGGAACGCGTAGCCAGCTCCCTTTGGAATATAATTGGTCGCCTTCCCTTAGCTCACCGCCCAGTACCAGTAATTCCGCACCGCCGACAAGAGGTTGGTCAAACAGCGGCTCAGTGGGGGACAAGCATTCAAGACGGACGCGTTCGTTTGCACTTTGATACAACGGGCAAATATCGCGCCCATTGTGCTGCCACCATTGGGTGGGATCCTGCGTATTAATGCGCACCGCTTGGGTATCGCAGGCCGACATCTGACGCAGTTTGACGAAAATTGTCGCGCCAGTTCTGCTGGAAGGTTGGTGTGATGAATCCGGCGGATTACGCAGATACCACCCTGCCGGATAGTGGTTTTCACCTTCAGAAAACACCCCTTCCAGCACCAGAATTTCTTCGCCGTCAGGATGAGAATGCACCGGAAAATCCGACGCACTGGCGTAGCGCACCAGACTGGTGGCTCGCGCCTGCTCGGCCCCCACTCGGTCGAGCATGACCCGCTCAACACCGGGCTGTGGCGAACGAACCCAGCGATAATCAGCTACAGTGACCAGCGCACGCAGGGAAAGGTCATGATTGACTAACATGGTGAATTTTTCCGTGAAAATCAGACCGGCGCGGGGAATACGCCGGTGAAAGGTTATGCCTTCGGCAATGAGTCGAAAGCATCCAGTACGTGAGCGGTGTAAGTCAGCGCCGCACCGGTATTGAGCGAAATCGCCACGGCGAGCGCTTCAGCAATTTCTTCACGCGTCGCGCCATGTTGCGCCGCCGCTTTGACATGTACGGAAATACAACCGTCGCAGCGGGTGGTGACTGCCACCGCAAGAGCGATCAGCTCGTGAATTTTTGGCTCAAGATGTCCAGTGGCAGACGCACCTGCGTCCATTTTCACCAAGCCGCGCATAAATTCCGGTGTCAGTTTGGCGAATTCGTTCACTTTGCCCAGCAACTCACCACGATGTTCATTCCAGTTCAGCAACATAGAAAATCTCTTCTTTAATTAAGGAGTACGTGACCCATCACGTCCCTTTCGTCGCTGGTATTATTGAAATGTTAAGGAGGTTAAACAAATGAGATAAACTTGCTTTACGAGATAGAAAAACTTTCTAAGCGTGGTGTTCCAGCATCCAGTCGTGGAAGATTTTGACTTCAGGACGGTTGAGCGCATGTTCGGATCGCACCATATAGTACGACCACGTCAGCGGCCATTTGAATGACGAGTACAACTGAATAAGTTGCCCGTTATCAATAGATTGTTGCACCAGCGCACGGCGAACAATCGATACACCTCTACCGCTTAACGCCGCCAAGATCACCGTGGATGTGGAGTTGATATGCAGGCTATTTTGGCTGACATGACCATAGCCGATGGTATCAAGCACCCGTTCCCACGTTGGCATATTGGCCCCAGGATGTGGCGTATCGTCATAAATCAGTTTCTGTTTATTTAGCCAATCGCAATCCGCTTCTTCCCCTGCCTTCAAGATGAGTGGGCTGCACACCACCACCGCTTCTTCATCCATGACCCACGTGGAATGCAACCCCGGCCAATTTCCCGGCCCGCAGCGAATACCGATATCCGCTTCACCATGCGCCAGATCGATATGCTTATCGGACACATCGAGGCGTAAATCGATGTCCTCGTAATGCTCGGCAAAACGGTTGAGGCGCGACATCAGCCAGTTCATCACCAATACTTGTGAGGCAGTAACCACAATCACCGAGCGCGCACGACGCCCGCGTAATTTTTTCAAGCCACTTTCGAGTTTGTCCAACCCGTCAGTGATTTCCTGCAACGCATCCTGCGCCTCGTTTACTACCACCAGCCGCTTCTTGCCGGAACGCGTGCGGGTTAATAACGGATGCCCGACCCACTCTTCCAGCGAGCGAACCAGTTGTCCGACGGCGGCGGGCGTGACGCCCAGTTCTTCAGCCGCGCCGGTAAAGCTCCCGTGGCGGGCGGCGGCTTCAAAAGCGTGCAGCCATTTAAGTCGGTTTAGTGAGCGCATCAGCGGGTGACTCCTTCGGTATCGATAAACTCATCCTAGCCCATCGTTTTTAATCGACATAGATTTTCTTCGTCGCCAGGCAATTTCTTCTGATTCGTCAGCCCCTCATCTGCGTGGCAATCTTAGCTCATCGCAGGGCGTGAACGCTGATTCAGCGGCTTAATTCGCCTTCTTAATAACACAAAAGCACGAGGTCACTATGTCAGCGTTATTTGCAGGTAAGAAACTTTTAGTTGTTGGCGGCACCAGCGGTATGGGTCTGGAAACGGCACGCGTCGTACTGGAAAACGGCGGCAGCGTAGTACTGGTCGGTAACCGTCAGGCGAAAGCAGAAGAAGCGCGTCAGGCGTTGTCCTTACTGGGTAACGTGTCCATTATCGTTGCGGACCTGATGAAAGAAGACGGCATGAAGCAGGTAATGGCGGAAATTAACCGCGACCACCGTGACATCAGCCTGTTAGTGAATGCGGCCGGTGTGTTCTTCCCGAAAGCCTTCATCGAGAATGAAGAAGCCGACTACGACATGTACATGAACATCAACCGCGCGACGTTCTTCATCACTCGCGATGTCGCCAGAAATATGATTGCGGCTGGGATCCCAGGATCTATCGTCAATATCGGTTCAATGTGGGCACAGCAAGCGATTGGTGCAACACCGTCTTCAGCTTACTCAATGGCAAAAGCGGGCTTGCATGCACTAACCAAAAATCTGGCGCTGGAACTCGGCCAGAACGGCATCCGTGTTAACGCGGTATCCCCGGCCGTGGTGCATACGCCAATCTATGAAGGATTTATTCCGAAAGAAGACGTGAGCGGCGTGATGAACAGCTTCGACAGCTTCCATCCGATGGGTCGCGTCGGCACCCCGCGTGATATCGCTGACACCGTCGCTTTCCTGCTGTCAGACAAAACCACGTGGGTAACCGGTGCAATCTGGGATATCGATGGCGGCGTGATGGCTGGTCGTAACGCATAATTTCTCAGACAGATGAACCATTCAGGGCGCGGCATTGGCTGCGCCCTTTTGTTTTATGGATATAGAACAAATACGCCGCAAACTGAATGTATGTGTACTTGCAGATTAACC
>Ga0105856_1000880_pt1 | contig 14138 bp, 14 predicted proteins | sample OrgsoiDNA_201060_FD_89681 | JGI IMG/M metagenome (GOLD analysis project Ga0105856, IMG submission 89681) | Permafrost soil microbial communities from the Arctic, to analyse light accelerated degradation of dissolved organic matter (DOM) -... | ecosystem: Environmental > Terrestrial > Soil >...
ATGCTGTTACACCGGGCTTTCGACCGCTTGAGGTGACGGCGATCGAGCAGGAATCGGCGGATGTCCTCTCGCTGACATTCAAAAGCACAGACGGACAACCGCTGCAGAGCGCTCTACCCGGCCAGTACGTGGTGTTGCGCCTCGAACCGGTTGTTGTAGGGCCATCGCTTTTCCGCAGCTACTCGCTTTCGGGTTCACTTTCGACGCAAAGCTATCGCATCAGCGTGAAGATCGAGCCGCATGGTGCGGCGGGAACCTACCTGCGGCAGCATGTCCAGGCGGGCGACGTGCTCGATGTCAGCGCTCCACGCGGGAGTTTCGTTCTCAAGCCGGGAGACGGGCCGGTGGTGCTCCTTAGCGCGGGAATTGGCGCGACGCCCGTTCTGGCAATGCTGCACTCGTTGTCCGCGGCCCGGTCGACAAGAGAGGTCTTGTGGATGCATACGGCGCGCGACGGGAAACATCATCCGTTCGCTGCCGAAGCCCGCCGTCTCATGCTCGCGCTGAGCCATGGCCGCCGCTATATCTGCTATAGCGCGCCAGACTCGCGCGACCAGCTGGATGAGAGTTTCGACGCGACCGGTCATCCGTCGCAAGCGATGCTCGATGAGGCGGGTGTCTCCCGAGAGGCGGACATCTATCTCTGCGGACCACCACGCTTCATGGCGGACATGAAAGAGGCGCTTGCGAACCTGGGTGTGGCGCCGCAACAGGTTCACGCCGAAATCTTCAATGGGGGCGAGGCCTTGAATCCTGGCATCGTCAGCAGCTCGACACGCGCTCCGCATCCGCCCAAAGACGAGACGAACCAGGGTCCGCTGGTATCTTTTTCGCGCAGTGGCATCGCCGCACGCTGGAATGCGTCGGCATACGGGAGCATTCTGGAGTTGGCCGAGGCCTGTGACGTTCGGGTCCGCTGGGCCTGCCGCGCCGGTGTATGTCACAAATGCGAGAGCGGACTGATCTCCGGGCCCATCGCGTACCAGCCTGATCCACTCGACCCGCCTCTTGAGGGAAACGTCTTGATCTGCTGCGCCTCGCCGCGGGGTGACGTGGTAATCGACATCTGAGCGGCGTCGCGAGTACGGGGAGGGCAGGCGCTGGTGCTTTGTCGCAAGAAGGGACCGGCTATGCTGAAGTCCCGAGAACGAATGATCTGGTCGATGAAGCAGAATCTGAATCCGGCCGTGACGAAGGTGCTCAAGCGTCTGCATTCGCCGACAGTGAAACCTGACATTCGCGGCTATTGCTATGCGAATGTCAGGAAAGTGACCTGTAGCCACGTCTCCGACGTCGTCACCTCAATGTCGGCAATGGCCGACGACCTGCCGATCTGAGACGCAAAGTGGCGGGGTGTTGATCGGCCGCAGCTGCCATTGGGACGGACAGGGTTCTACGTCAGCAATATGCCGGATTGCTGACGGTGGTGGCATCGAGCAGCCGGACGGCAGCTTCACTGCATCAGCGAACTCACACTCTCGACTTGATGCTGCGGTGGCGCTGTCTGTCGTTATTTCCTATCCGGCAGATTGACCTCGCCAGTGTATTTGGGAAGATGAAGTTCCACGTCGGGGTTTTTCTGCAGCCCGAGTTCCATCAGTTTCGTGATAGTGCGCTGAGCCGCCGGACGCTGAACCGAAGTAATGAACGAGCCCCATTCTGCGGCGACTTCCGCGTTGGAAGGCAAGGTGGATGCATTAACCATTTGCTTTATATCGGCAAGGGACTCTTTGTCGAAGCTCGCAATCCGGCGCGCCAACGTGTCCACAAACTCGTCCAGTTCGGCATCCGGAAGGGCGCGGTTGACATAGCCGTAGCGCTCTGCAATGTCGCCCGGGTAGTCATTGCCACTCAGCATAATTTCTAGCGCACGTCCCCGGCCGATCAAGCGCGGGAGGCGTACCATCGGGCCGCCGCCCGGTGTAAAGCCCCCGCCGATTTCGAACTGCGACAGTACCGCTTTTTCGCGGCTGGCAAAGCGCATGTCACAAGCGAGGGCAAGTTCACTGCCAACGCCACTGGCTCGCCCACGGATCTCGGCAATCGTCACCACGGAAGAACGGGTAAGGCGGACAAAAATATCTGGCAGGGGCGGCAGGCCAGTGGAGCCGGGCGGCATGCCGGTGGTGGTCTCGAGGGGCGGAATGAAGTCGAAATGAGTTAGAAAAAATCCTGGCGTTGTACTGTCGAATACGACGACCTTTACCTTTGCGTCGCTCTCTATTTCGGTGACGACACTATTGAGCATCGGAATCGACTGCGGGCCGAAGATGTTGAACGGCGGGTGGTCAATTGTGACGCGCCAGTAATCCGGGGTGACGCGTGTAATTTTGAATTCTTGATTCTCGTTCGACGTCATCATGCGTCTCCGAATGAACAAAAAAACTGTGATGAACTACACCTTGGTAATCTCTACCTGAACGAAAGAAATTTGCCGTCGAAGTTTTTCCTCGACCGGGCTAACGGCTTCCTCAGAAGGGAAATCTAGGATTATTGTCGCTCCGAGCCAACCCCCAATCATGGATAAACAGTCTTGCCCGCGCAGAAAAGATCGGGGCGCGGTTCGATGATTCATGGGCTAACGTCGCTTGAGAAACGAAATGTCCGACTTCCGTGTTTGGGTTGAACGCTGCGCGTTGGCTACTGGTCCGCTAATGGGCGATGAGCCAAATCCAGGAGCCACCGCCCCGATCTGCAAAGACGCCACCATTGAATTGATTGATTTGCTGCGTGAACAATTAATGTATGGGCATGGAGGACATTGAAGGCCAATGAACCCATCCGCACTTGGCTCACCTCACTTGCCGAACAAAGCAGCTATACCGCGGCGGCTTCGCGCATGGATGTCAGCAAGGCAACGATGAGCTGGCGTATTTCAGACTGGAACGCGCCACACCGGCGTAACGACCCAGATCACAACGCGCGTCACTTCATGCCTGCTTCGCTCGGGCAGTAGCATCCGCGCCGGTCGCGCATGATTCTTTCCTCTGATTCATAACTGTTTGTCCGCACCGGTTATTCGAATTCGACGCCAAAACGCCTAGATTCAAATGATGTCCCAGATTGGCCGCGGACCCCTCCCAACTGATCGGAGGTTTCATATGGGTGATTTACCAGCGGAAGGCTTGTCAACTCCGGCAGCAGCCGACGACGACTATGCTTCGCTCGCAAACCAGATCGTTGACATCTTCTATAAGATCTACGGAACCCATCCGGGCTTCCGCGTCAACCACGCCAAAGGCGTGGTCGCGAAAGGGAGCTTTGTCGCCACGCCTGCCGCGTCGGCATTGAGCCGCGCGGCGCTCTTCGACGGCAGCAGCATTCCCTTCACCGTGCGCTTTTCGAACGACGGTGGCTTTCCGGCCATCCCGGACGGCGCCCCTGGCAACATCAAAGGCATGGCCGTCAAGTTCCATATGCCTGGCGGGGCCGAAGTCGACATCGTGATGCTGGCGATAAAGACCTTCCCGATGGCAACTGGAGAGGAGTTTCGCGATCTGCTGATGGCCATTAGCGAGAGTCCCGACGGTACTCCCAAGCCGACCAGGTTCGATGAATTCGCCGCCAGCCACCCGACGGTTCCCGCGGCCTTCGGCACTGCGGGCACTCCGGACAGTTTTGCACATGAGGAGTACTGCGGCCTCAACGCCTTTATCTTCATCGACAAGGCCGGGCGCAGGCAGGCGGTGCGGTACATCATGACCCCGGATGAACTCGTGTATCTGACGGCTGATGAGGCTGCCAGACAACCTCCCGATTTCCTCATCGACGACCTGCCGCAGCGCATCGCGAAGAAGCCGGTCGTATTCCACCTCACGGCCCAGCTTGCCGAAGCCGGCGACCAGACGAAGGATCCAAGCCAGCCTTGGCCCAACGATCGTCAGGTGTTGGACCTGGGCGTACTGACACTCCACAAGGCCCTTGCCGACAGCCGGGAGGTGCAGAAAGATTTGCTGTTCCTCCCGACCAACCTCCCCGATGGAATTGAGCTCTCTGACGACAGGATGCCCGTCATCAGGTCTGCGGTTTACGGGGTAGCGTTCGCGCGACGCAGCCGTTAACCACACGCCGGGACCGATGTGCTGCAACGGACCGGCGTCTCAGGAAAAGCAACGCATGCCTGACGCCGCGTTCATCACCGGCCACATCGCCCCCAGCCTGGCGCGCTCAGTACGCTCAGTACGCTCACTAAAGACCGGTCATTGAGGGCCCGCAGTCCAGGCGCAAGACCCATTGCGATTCGTCCTCGAATCAAAGTGAGGCGCGCTCCATCTCGACTTCCGCTCGCAAACTATCGATATCGCGATAGATCGAAGCTACCGCAACCACACGTCCGTCTCGCTTGTAGCGCAGCACACAGTCGCGCCCTTCAATACTGTCTTCAACCGAAATTGCATCCCAACTCTCTGCAAGCCCGACATAGTTGATCGGAACATCGTAGTGCTGGCCCCGACCACGACAACGCGCCGCGCACTCGCTTCGGCGTTTTCCCCTATTAGTCCCCGCTTGCATTCGTTTGAAATTAACTTATCATCAATAACAAATATACAACATAACTAAATTCCAAACTGAAAGGAGACGTCTTCATGAGCATTGCCCCGCAACACGACACAGCTTACGAGCGCAAGACACTTGTCCTGCTTGGCCTTGGGTTCGGTCTCGTTGGTCTTGATCGATGGATTGTCGCCCCGCTGTTTCCGCACATGATGCATGACCTAGGGCTCAATTTTCAGCAACTCGGCAGTCTGATCGGCATTCTGAGCGTGACATGGGGAGTGTGGGCTATCGCAATGGGGGCGGTATCTGACCGTATCGGCCGGAAGAAAATTCTCGTGGTCACGATGATCGCTTTCTCCCTGTTATCGAGCCTGTCCGGGCTGGCCACGAGCTTCGCCAGTCTGATGCTGATCCGCGCGGTGATGGGGATTGCCGAAGGGGCGTTCACGCCGGCTAGCGTCGCCGCCACCGGCGAGGCTTCATTACCGTCGAGGCGCGGCTTCAACCAAGGTTTGCAACTCAGCATGTTCTCGTTGCTTGGTCTTGGTTTCGCTCCCATTCTTGCCACGCAATTGCTGCGGGTCGTGCCGTCGTGGCACTGGGTATTCATGATTTCGGCGGTGCCAGGGCTCATCGTGGCGGCGTTGATCGCACGGACGCTGCGCGATCAACCGCGCAGCGTTGGCGTGAGTGTTCGGACCACTGCTACGTCCAGCGCGGCGCGTCCGCGCTGGACTGCGCTCTTCGCCAGCCGCAACGTATGGCTGGCAATGGCTGCGATCCTGTGTGCGATGGCCGGTATTTTCGTCGTTAGCGCGATGGTGCCCACGTACCTCGTCGAAGTCCTGCATCTGGATACGCAGAGCATGGGTTTCGTCGTGTCGGCCATCGGTTTTGGCGGCTTCATCGGTTCGTTCGGCGTGGCCGGTGTGTCTGACTACATTGGGCGCCGTAACGCGGCAGTCATCGCGTTCGTTGCCGCGGCCGCATTACTGTATGTGTTCTCGTGCACCGGCCCGAATCCGCAACTGCTGTTCGCGCTGTTGTTCGGCATCTCCGTGTTCGCACTCGGCCTGCTCGGACTTCTGAGCGGACCGATCGCCACCGAGGCCGCACCGCTTGGTCTGATTGCATCGTCGGTTGGCTTCGTCTCCGGTACCGGGGAGATATTTGGCGGCGGTCTCGCGCCTGTGATTGCGGGCTTCATTGCGCAGCACTTCGGTCTGGCGTTCACGCTTGATTTCGCGCTTGGCGGCCTGATCGCCGGCGCCGCGGTGTCGCTGTTCCTGGTCGAGACGGCGCCCCGCAAACTGGCAGAACGGGCCGCCGTTCCCGGCGCTTCGGGCGATCAGCCAGTATGAAACGCTAACCCGGCCGTTTCGAGACGCGCCGCGTTACTCGCTGACGCATCCGTACAGATCAACCCTTTGGATTCAGAGCGGCCTGAAGGCTGTGGCTTGCCACGCCTGTATCCGCTGCATCGAATCCGGGGGGCGTATCGCAAGAGCAATAGAAATAGCAATACCAAACCAAGTGACGACGAAAAGTCGCAATTTTTATATCCGGTCAGGAGACAGTCAATGAAGATGAAAGCGGTATGTACGGCAGCCGGCATGCTGTTCGCGTGCCACGCGTTCGCCCAAAGCAGTGTGACACTCAGCGGTTTGATCGACGGCGGCGTATCTTACGTCAGCAACGAAGGCGGCGGCCGCACACTGAAGTTCGATGATGGGATCGCGGTGCCCAACCTCCTGATATTTACCGGCAAGGAGGATCTTGGCGGTGGCACGCGGGCGATTTTTGAATTGACAAATCAGTATGAACTTGGCACCGGCTCCTTTATGCCCGGACAGAGTCTGTTCAGCCGCACGGCCTATGTGGGTCTCGCTGACGATCGACTCGGGCGTCTCACGCTCGGCAATCAATATGACTTCATGGTCGACTCGCTGTTCTTCGGCTTCGACGACGCAGCCCTCGCCGCGGCGGGTGTTTACGACTTCCGCAACGGGCCGTTCGCCAAGCTTGCGTTGCCCGACAATCCGACTGGCGCGTTCGATTGGGACCGGATGGCCGGCGAACGGATCACCAATTCAGTGAAATATCAAAGCGCCACTTTTAATGGTTTTTCAGCCGGCGCGATGTACGGCTTTGGTGGCGTGGCTGGATCGATTGGCGCGAGCAATGCATCGAGCTTCGGGCTCAATTATGCGAACGGCGGGTTCGGTGCGAATGCCGCCTATACACTCGTTAAAACGGCGACGACTGGCGGTCAGGACAGCGTGCGCAACTGGGGCGTCGGTAGCCACTATCACGTGGGCGACGTCACGCTGACGGGGCTGTTCACAACAGTGCGCAACAACCTGAACGGCGCTGGCATATGGCAGGTCGAGGCCGGCAGCGCGTGGCAGATCACCCCCTTCCTGCTTTTGAGCGGCGCGTATTCGTATATGAAAGGCAACGCGGTGGTCGACGACAATCACGCGCACCAGTTGACGGCGATGGTGCAATACTTCTTGTCAAAACGCACCACCATTTATGTCGCGACCATTTATCAGCGTGCGAATGAAGGCGCCAATGCGCAGATCAACGACGTGATGGTGGCGTCGAGTTCAGCGTCGCAGTTCATCGGCCGGATTGGTGTGCTGACACACTTCTAAGCGGTGCTCTGCATGGTCGCCCGCTTCGAGTCATTCGTGCTGGGCCCAGGCGTTGCCGCGATGCGGCGGCTGCGCCTGCGGGCCAAGCTGACGGCGAGTTGGTCGATCGCGACGACCGGTCTGGCGCCTGCACAGACCGGCCAGAGCGGGTGCCGGTTCAGTCGGCAAAGATCTTTCGCAACAGCGCTTTCAACTGCTCGCGTTCGGCTGCGGAAAGCCTGTCTACCGCAGCGTTGTCTGCGTCCGCCGCCGCTTTCAGGGCGCGGCCATAGAGCCGCGCGCCTTGAGTCGTCAATTCGACGAGCTGCGCGCGCTTGTCTTCGGGGTTGCGCTGGCGGGTGAGCAGGCTGCGCGCTTCGAGCCGGTCAAGCAGCGTCGCGAGATTGGGCGGCGCCACCACGAGCGCTTCGGCCAGCGCCTTCTGATTGATTCCGGGATTGTCTTTTACGATCGACAGCACGCTGAATTCCGCTTGCCGCAGGTCGTGTTTTTCCATTCGTTCGTCGAATAGCGACTGTATGACGAGATACGCCCGGCGCAGGTTGTAACCCACGAGGCCGAGCAGTTCGGTCTGGTCGGCCTGATCGTCGGAAGCAACTGGAGCGGGTCTTGAGGCCATGGAGGTAGACGCTTTCGCGCAAAAGAGGGCGCGCCGATCATAACACGCTGGTTCATCGAAAAAAGCTTGCAGACACCCGATGAACGCGTCCCCGCTTGTCATCTTAATAGTTATGTTGTATAACTAAATTCATGTTTTAACACCGACGCTTAACGACCATGAATATGACGCAACCTGAGTATGAGTATCTGAGCGTCCAGCTCGAAGAATCGATCGCGCTGGTCTGTCTTAATCGCCCCGCCAAGCGTAACGCGATCAGCGATGCGCTAGTGGCGGAATTGCGCCATGCGTTCGAAACGATGCCGGAGACCGTGAGGGCGATCATCCTGCATGCCGAGGGTGAACATTTTTGCGCAGGACTCGATCTGGCCGAGATGCGCGAGCGCCCCACGGTGGAGGCGATGCATCATTCGCGCATGTGGCACGCCGCTTTTGAGCAGATCCAGTTCGGGCGAGCGCCGGTTATCGCCGTGTTGAAGGGAGCGACGATTGGCGGCGGTCTCGAACTCGCCTCCGCGTGCCACGTCAGGGTCGCGGAAGAGTCGGCGTTTTACGCGTTGCCCGAAGGTAGCCGCGGCCTTTTCGTGGGCGGTGGCGCGTCGGTGCGGGTGTCGCGTTTGATCGGTGTCGCACGGATGGGGGACATGATGCTGACCGGCCGGGTTTATAACGCACAAGAAGGGTACGACACCGGGATTGCCCAGTATCTGGTCAAGAGCGGCGAAGGGCTTGAGAAGGCGCGTGAACTCGCCGCGCGGATCGCGCAGAACTCGCCGACCACCAACTACGCCGTGACCCAGGTGCTGCCGCGAATCGCCGATCAATCGATTCAGGATGGCTTGCTGACTGAATCGCTGATGGCGGCGATCGCGCTGAGTGATCCGCAGACGCAGGAGCGTCTGGCGGCGTTCCTCGAACATAAGGTCGGCCGCGTGGTTCCAAAATAAATCCGCGCTCGCTCGTCACGCAACAAGATGGCCGCAAACGGCCGCTGCAAACAGGATGATGGACGGAGACAATTGATGCCAGCACATACCTATCGACGCGTAAGTTTCGGCGTCGGTCCGCTTGAAGTGAGCAATGACCGCAACGGCTCGTTGCGCGTTCGCTCGACAACACCGCTTGGTCCCTATCCGGATCGCGTGATCGATCGGCTGTTCGAGCATGCCGCCACGGCGCCGGAGCGCACCCTGGTTGCACGCCGCGGCCCCGACAGACAATGGCAGCACATAAGCTACACACAGGCCGCCGCTGCGGCACGCAGCATTGGCGAGGCACTGCTTGCGCGCGGCTTGTCGGCTGAGCGTCCAGTCGCCATTCTTTCTGGCAACTCGCTGCAACATGCGCTGGTTGCGCTCGGCTGCATGTGTGCCGGCGTTCCGTATGTGCCGGTGTCTCCCGCGTATTCGCTGCTGGACAAGAGCTATGGGAAGCTGCGCCATATTCTTTCGATGCTCACGCCGGGACTTGTCTTCGCCGACGACGGCGCACGCTTTGCCGCAGCGTTGCGTGAAGCGGTGCCGGCTGACGTCGAGGTCGTCGTCGGAGAGACGCCGCCAGCCGGACGCACGAGTATTTCGTTAAACGAACTGATCGCCACGATGCCGACCGACGTTGTGGAGCGCGCGCGGGCGGCGACTGGCCCCGGCACCATCGTCAAGTTCCTGTGCACGTCGGGCTCGACGAAGATGCCGAAGGCGGTGATCAACACGAACCGGATGTGGTCCAGCAACCTCGTGATGGAAACCGCGGCATGGCCGTTTCTTGCTGAAGAGCCGCCGGTTTTTATCGACTGGCTGCCATGGCATCACACGTTTGGCGGCAACCAGAACTTCGGATTGACGCTGTTTCATGGCGGCTCGCTTTACATCGACGACGGCAAGCCGACAACGGATGGCATGGCGACAACGCTCGCCAACCTGCGTGAGATTTCGCCAACGGTCTATTTCAACGTGCCCAAAGGTTGGGAAGAAATTGCGCGTGCACTGGAGCAGGATGCCGAGTTGCGCGCGACTTTCTATCATCGGCTGCGCATGCAGTTCTATGCCGGCGCCGCACTCGAACAACCGGTATGGGACAGGCTTCATGCCAGCGCCGTCGCGCATTGCGGTGAACGGATCGTGATGAACACCGGCCTTGGCATGACGGAGACCGCGCCGTCCGCGTTGATGATCGTCGAGACGGAAGTGATGGCGGGCCAGATCGGCGTGCCGCTGCCGGGAATGGAACTCAAACTCGTGCCGGTGGGTGACGGACAGAGCCGCAAGCTCGAGGTGCGCTATCGCGGTCCGAACGTGACGCCGGGCTACTGGCGCGCGCAGGAGCAGAGCGCCGAGGCGTTTGACGAAGAGGGCTTCTTCTGTTCCGGCGATGCAGTGCGCTGGCTCGATCCGGAAGACCCCGACCGCGGCTTTGTTTTCGACGGCCGGGTTGCCGAGGACTTCAAGCTGAATACCGGCACCTGGGTAAGTGTGGGCCCGCTGCGGCAACGCGTGATTGCGGCGGGCAGTCCGTATGTGGGCGACGTGGTTGTTACCGGGCACGATCGCCACGAGATCGGCGTGCTGATCGTGCCGAATCTTGCCGCCTGCCGCCAGCTTGCCGGCGCATCGGACGATACGCCGGTCACTCAGGTCTACGCGCATCCCGATGTTGCCGCAATGTTCGGCGCCCTGGTCGAGCGCCTGTACGCCGACGGCACGGGCAGCGCGAGCCGCGTTGCCCGTGCCGCGCTGCTCGATCCGCCGCCGTCCCTCGCGACCGGCGAAGTCACGGATAAAGGCTCGATCAACCAGCGCATCGTGCTCGCACAGCGTGCCGCAACTGTCGAAGCGCTATACCGCGGCGACACCACGCTCACCGTCTGGGTGCCACGTTCCATCGTGGCAGCATAAAGGGTAAAGGAGTCACTAATATGGATATCGATAACCTGATCGCAATTGACACTCACGTTCATGCCGAAGTGTCGTGCTGCCAGCCGCCGGACCTGTTCGGCAAGGAATTCGACGACGCGGCGGACAAGTACTTTGGCACTGTGTTGCGCCAGGGTCGCCGCCCGACGATTCCCGAAACGATCGAGTACTACCGCGAACGCAAGATCGGTTTCGTCATGTTCACTGTCGATGCCGAAAGTCAGATGGGCCGCCGCCGGATTCCAAATGAAGAGATCGCCGAGTTTGCGGCCAATAACCGGGACATCATGATCGCTTTTGCGAGCATCGATCCGCACAAGGGCAAGATGGGCGCGCGCGAGGCGCGGCGGCTGATCGAGGAGTGCGGCGTACGCGGCTTCAAGTTTCATCCGACCGTGCAAGGCTTCTACGCCAACGACCGCATGGCTTATCCGTTATACGAAGTAATTGCCGAATACGGACTGCCGGCGATATTCCACAGCGGTCATTCCGGCATCGGCAGCGGCATGCCCGGCGGCGGCGGACTGCGGCTCAAGTACTCGGAACCGATTCACCTTGACGACGTCGCGGCTGACTTCCCCGACATGAAGGTCGTCATCGCGCATCCGTCGTGGCCATGGCAGGACGAGGCGCTATCAATCTGCCTGCACAAGCCGAACGTGTACATCGATCTATCCGGTTGGTCGCCGAAGTATTTCCCGCCACAACTGGTGCAGTACGCGAACTCTCTGCTGAAGGAGCGCATGTTGTTCGCCTCCGACTTCCCGCTGATTCACCCAGACCGCTGGCTCGACGATTTCCAGAAGGCCGGCTTCAAACCGGAAGTGCATCAGTTGCTGCTCAAGGACAACGCGGTGCGTCTGCTCGGACTGGGCGCGAAGCCTGAACCAGAACAGGCTGGCTAATTTTTAAAGGGACTGAAAACATGCAAGCAGAAGGACAAGCCGCGCTCGTCACCGGCGCTGCATCGGGGCTTGGCGCGCAAACAGCGCGTGCACTGGTTGCAGCCGGCGCACGGGTCACATTGCTGGACGTGAACGAAGCGGCGGCGCATGCGTTGGCTGAAGAGCTCGGCCGTGCGAATGCGTTCGCGAAGTGTTGCGACATCACGGACGCGGCTTCGGTCGAAGCGGCCATCGATGCCGGCGAGCGCGTGCACGGCGTAGCGAGGATTCTGGTCAACTGCGCAGGGATCGGCGGCGCGAAGCGGCTCGTTGGGCGTGATGGTGCGCCAATGCCGCAAGAGGAGTTCGCGCGGGTCATCAATGTGAATCTGCTCGGCACGTTCAACGTGGTCCGCATTGCAGCGGCACGCATGACGGGTGCAGAGCCGCTGGCGGACGGCGAGCGTGGTGTCATTGTTTGCACGGCTTCGGTCGCCGCGTACGACGGACAAGTGGGGCAGGCCGCGTACGCGGCGTCCAAGGGCGGCCTCGTTTCGCTTACCTTGCCGCTCGCGCGCGATCTTGCTCAATACGGCGTACGCGTGATGACGATTGCACCGGGGCTCTTCCTCACGCCGTTGCTTTATGCGCTGCCCGACGAGGTGCAACAGTCGCTCGCCGCTTCGATTCCGTTTCCGAAGCGGCTCGGCAAGCCTGAGGAGTACGCTGACCTGGCGCTGCATATCGTGCGTAATGTCGCGCTGAACGGCGAAGTGATCCGGCTCGATGGCGCGTTGCGGATGGCGCCGCGATAAGGATGGCGTCGCGATAATTCAGTTCCAGTACTCACACGCTCAGCTGTCGGGGACAACTCATGCTGGATAAACAGCTCGAAGCCATCGTTGCACAGGCGCACGCGGCCGGTGTGCCTGACCTTGGCGACCTGCCGCCCGCCGCTGCCCGCGGTTTGTACCGGCAAATCCTCGCGGCCGCCGACGTGGCGCCTGTGGACGTAGACGTGCGCGACCGCACTCTCGATGGCGCAGGCGGACCGCTTTACGGAGACCGCCTGCTTGCGGCCGGCAATGCCGCGACGACGATCGAATATCACGGGCTCGCGCACGGCTTCATCAGCATGGGCGGTGGCGTTTCGGCGGCCCGTCTTGCACAACAGCAACTCGCACAGGCGTTGCGCGGCGCATTGCGTTAAGCACACGGGTGGCGGTGGGCAGGCTTCACCTACGCTGTCGCTTTCGCGCTCACGTAACAGATCCAGCAAGACTTCTCATGCGAGCGCCGGTTTGATGACCGGCGCTCGCACTCCTTTGCTGCGTGGACCTACATGCGAACGATCGGCTTGATCGTGCGTCCTTCGAGTGAATCGGCAATGGCCGTATTGATCTCGCCGAGCGAATAGAACTTCACCATCCGGTCGAACGGAAAGCGCCCCTGGCGGTGCAGTTCGATCAGCATCGGGATGAAGGTATCCGGATTCGACTCACCTTCGACGATCCCCATCAACCGGCGGCCGCCGCTCATGAAATGCACCTCATCGAGCACGATCTCGGCGCCGAGCGCCGACGCACCGAGCACGCCGCAGGTGCCCCGCGGGGCCAGACTATCGGCGGCCTGGCGGATCACTTTTGCGACGCCGGTTGTGTCGAGCACATAGTCGATTCCGTAGCCTGTCAACGCAATGAGCGACGCGACCACGTCGTCGCGCGACGGGTTTAGCGTATGCGTCGCACCCACGTTGCGCGCGAAGTCGAGCCGCTCCTCATGCAGGTCGATTGCCACGATCGTCGTTGCTCCGGCGACGCGCGCGGCCATCACCGCTGAAAGCCCGACGGAGCCGGCGCCGAACACCGCGAATGAAGCGCCGGCCGGTACGCGCAGTGCGTTCAAGACGGCGCCGGCGCCGGTCTGCACGCCGCACGCGAGCGGGCCGAGCAGTTCGAGCGGCGCGTCGCCGGGCACTTTCACGACGTTGCGTTCGTGACATAGCGCGTGCGTTGCAAACGACGACTGACCGAAGAAATTGCCGTGAATCCGCTCGCCTTCCTTCGACAGCGCGCTACTCCCATCCGCACGAGTGCCGAAGAAGTTGCGGGGGAAAAAGGCGTGGCAATAGCTCTGCGCATGCGCCGCGCAGGACGGACATTGTCCGCACGAGTCGTAGGTCATGACGACGGCGTCGCCTGGCGCAACCTTGGTCACGTTGCGTCCCACCCGCTCGACGACGCCCGCGCCCTCGTGGCCGAGCACCACTGGATGCGGCGTCGGCAACAGGCCGTCGCGCACCACGACGTCGGTGTGGCAGACGCCGGTTGCCACGACGCGCACGAGAATTTCGTCGTCGCGCGGGTCTTCGAGCTCGAGTGTTTCCAGCGTGAGCGGTCCACCTTTGTCTCGCACCACGGCAGCCTGGATTTTCATCGTTCGTCTCCTTGTTGTTGTTTATCGTCTGTCGTTAGAAAGGCGTTGAGCGGGCGGCTTCTTTCACCGTGACCCATTGCCATTGCGTGTACTCGTCCAGGTCGGATGGGCCGCCCACGTTGCCGCCGTTGCC
>Ga0105856_1000881_pt1 | contig 14134 bp, 12 predicted proteins | sample OrgsoiDNA_201060_FD_89681 | JGI IMG/M metagenome (GOLD analysis project Ga0105856, IMG submission 89681) | Permafrost soil microbial communities from the Arctic, to analyse light accelerated degradation of dissolved organic matter (DOM) -... | ecosystem: Environmental > Terrestrial > Soil >...
GCACTGGTCGGTGAGTCCGGCTCGGGAAAGAGTGTCACCGCGCTGTCAGTGTTACGCCTGCTGCCCAACGTGATCTACCCGCAGGGGGATATTCTGTTTGCCGGCCAGTCTCTGCTTCACGCCAGTGACAAAACGCTACGCCAGATCCGCGGCAACCAGATTTCAATGATTTTTCAGGAGCCGATGGTTTCGCTGAATCCGCTGCATAATATCGAAAAGCAACTGACCGAAGTCTTGTCGCTGCACCGGGGAATGCGCCGCGAAGCCGCACGCGGTGAGATCATCAGCTGTCTGGATCGCGTGGGCATTCGTCAGGCCAAATCACGTTTGGGCGATTTTCCCCATCAGCTTTCCGGCGGTGAACGCCAGCGCGTGATGATTGCCATGGCGGTGCTCACCCAGCCGAAACTGCTGATTGCCGATGAGCCGACCACCGCTCTGGATGTCTCGGTGCAGGCGCAAATTCTCACCTTATTGAATGAACTCAAGCACGAGCTGGGAATGGCGATGCTGTTCATCACCCATAATCTCAAAATAGTGCGTCAGCTCGCCGATAGCGTCGCGGTGATGCAGCAGGGGCGCGTGGTAGAAAAGCAGCCGCGAGCCGCGCTGTTTAACCAACCGCAGCACGCCTATACGCAACAACTGTTGCAGGCTGAACCACAAGGCCGCCCGCAACCGCTGGACGCCGAGCAGCCAGTCCTGCTTGACGTGAAGAACCTCAGCGTCAGCTTTGCCCGCCAGCGCGGATTATTACGCCGCACGGTCAGCACCAAACACGCGGTAAATCAGCTCAGTTTTCGTCTGCGTCGTGGTGAAAGTCTCGGCGTGGTCGGTGAATCCGGTTCGGGGAAAAGCACCACGGGTCTGGCGCTGCTGCGTCTGATTTCATCAGAAGGTGAGATCCTGTTCGACGGCCAACCGTTGCATCAATTCAATCGCCGACAAATGCTGCCTTTCCGTAGCCGGATCCAAGTGGTGTTTCAGGACCCCTTCTCAGCGCTCAATCCGCGCTTTAACGTCGCGCAAATCATTGCCGAAGGACTGCTGGTGCACTCCTCGCTGAGTACTGAGGAGCGGGAACAAAAAGTGATCAACGTGATGCAGGAAGTCGGGTTAGATCCAGAAACTCGGCATCGCTATCCGGGAGAATTCTCCGGCGGTCAGCGACAACGCATCGCCATTGCCCGTGCACTGGTGCTGCAACCCGAAATGCTGATCCTCGATGAGCCGACGTCATCACTGGATAAATCGGTGCAGGCGCAAATTTTGGCAATCCTCAGCGCGCTGCAACAGCGTCACGGACTGTCTTATCTGTTTATCAGCCATGATTTGCAAGTGGTGCGCACGCTGTGCCATCAATTGATTGTGTTACAGGACGGGGAAGTGGTGGAGCAAGGGGAGTGTGAAACCATTTTTAACGCGCCAGCCCATCCCTACACGCAGGAGTTACTGTCACTTTCCGCGTTAACCTAATGCGTCGTTAGACAGGGTAAAGCTTAGAAGGGATAGACGGCGGAAACGGTCTCAGCAATCGCCGCGCCGGTATTTTTCAGGCGACAAAGCGTGGCGCTTTCATCATCACGTTTAACAAACAGGCACGGCTGACCGTCGCATTCCACCACAGAGCTTTCTACCTGGATCTCCTGCAAGCATTCGTTCAGGTGATGCATAACCTGCCAGGCAATGTCCCCCTCGTGGCTCAATAGTTTGAGACCAATCAGGTTATTGCCTTCTTCGTTACCCGGCAGCGGAATCGGTTCAACTTTTATGCCGTCAAAACCCGACAACCAGCGGTAACTTTGCGGCAAACGATGCACTACCGAAAGTTGGATATTATTCACTCGGATCCCCAGATGATGATTTCTTCAACAAATCATTCACACAAAAACTACATATATACCAAGTTATAGCCGATGAACACAGAATGTGCTCGCGAAACGACCAAAACAATTAACATAATTGTAACGTTGTTGGCCGAAACGGCGGTTGTACTTGCTGATATTATGTCCAACTCATCATAGTACTGAGAGGCGGATCTCATTTTGGCTTCTTTGTAACCTTTTTCACCCCACATCTCAACCAATTTAATTCATTGGCGTTACTTTAAAACCCCTATTTATTCACAAATAAAAAACAATTTTTGTTAAAAAATTTCGCACGTTTTGTTTGCACGCATTTTACGTTTGGGCTTATTATCCCCACCGTTTTTACTGATTTTTCCTTTCCCCGGGCCGGCTTGGCTCACACTTCAATACCAGCGAGAGTTGAAATGGATAATAATCCTTCAATTATTGATAAAAGGTCGACTGAAAATGGTACCGGTTTCAGTCGTCGCGATCTGATTAAAGGTCTGACTTCTGCGATGGTCGCCAGCACCTTGCTCGGCTTCCCTATGTTGTCACAAGCAGAAAAAGAGACGGCTACGACCTCTCCGGTGATTTTCGGCCAGTTCTATCTGGTGTCCCAAGCGGTGACCGAACATAACGATCTCAGCGAAGGCGCTTCCGCCCAAATCTTCAACGCCTTCTTCCGCAGCCAGCCGGATTTCCCATTACAGGTCAGCAAATTACACGCGCTGGTTGACCCTAATCATTCGGCAAAACAGTTGCAGGAACTGGCGAAACAGCAAGGTCTGGGGGATGTGCTGACAAGTATTGTGACCGCCTGGTATACCGGCACGGTCGGACATGGTACCGATTCCATTTTAATATCTTATAAAGATGCGCTCATGTACCGCCCCGTGAGCGATGGGCTGATTGTGCCGACCTACTGTGGCAATGGGCCGCTATGGTTCACTGCCGCACCACCCGCTGCCGCCATGCCTGACAGCATGAATGCTGACCGTTTTGGCCCTGAAGCCTCTTCTACCCCAGTGAGCAAAGCCTGATGAAAAAACCAGAATTTATGGCGAACGGTGATGCGTCCGCTGATGTGATTGTAGTCGGTTCCGGCGTTGTCGGCGGAATGATTGCCGACCAGTTGGTCAGTCAGGGGTATTCCGTACTGGTGCTGGAAGCCGGTTTGCGTATCGAACGCGCGCAGGCGGTAGAAAACTGGCGCAATATGCCGTTTGAAAATCGCGCCGGTTCTGACTATCAGGGCCTGTACCCGCAGTCAGAAAACGCCCCTGCCCCGCTCTATTTCCCAGAAAATAACTACGTGCATTTAACCGGACCGAGTGCCAGCAGCTTTAAACAAGGCTATCTGCGCACCGTCGGCGGTACCACCTGGCACTGGGCAGCCTCTTGCTGGCGTCATACGCCCAACGATTTCAAAATGAAAACGCTGTACGGCGTTGGCCGCGACTGGCCGATTTCTTATGACGAATTAGAACCCTATTACTGCCGGGCAGAAGAAGAGATTGGCGTCGCGGGGCCGAACGACCCCGCGTTGCAGTCACCGTCAGAGCGCAGCAAGCCTTATCCAATGGAGCAAGTACCCTACGGTTATGGCGACACGCGTTTCGCTGAAGTGGTCAATCCGCACGGTTATCGCTCTGTCCCTATTCCACAGGGTCGCAGCACGCGCCCGTGGAATGGTCGCCCGACCTGCTGCGGCAATAATAACTGCCAGCCAATTTGCCCGATTGGTGCGATGTATAACGGCATCGCCCACGTCGAACGCGCCGAAAATAAAGGTGCCGTGGTACTGGCCGAAGCGGTGGTGTACAAAATCGATACCGACGAAAATAACAACGTCACCGCCGTTCACTGGCTCGATAACCAAAAACAGTCACACAAAGCCACCGGTAAAGTGTTTGCACTGGCCTGTAACGGCATCGAAACGCCACGCCTGCTGTTGATGGCGGCCAATGAGAAAAACCCGAACGGTATTGCCAATTCGTCAGATCATGTCGGCCGTAACATGATGGACCACTCCGGCTTCCACTGTACGTTCATCGCCCAGGAACCGCTGTGGATTGGTCGTGGCCCGGCGCAAAGTAGCTGTCTGGTGGGCCCGCGTGATGGTGATTTCCGCAAAGATTACTCCGCCAACAAGATGATCCTCAACAACATCAACCGCGTGATCCCCGCGACCTCCCAAGCGCTGCAAATGGGCTTAGTCGGTAAAGAGCTGGACGAAGAGATCCGTCGCCGGTCGATTTATGGCGTGGATCTCTCCATCAGCCTTGAGCCACTTCCAGACCCGGATAACCGCCTGACGCTCAGCGCCACCCGTAAAGATCCGCACGGCCTGCCGTGCCCGGACATTCATTACGATGTCGGTGACTACGTGCGTAAGGGTGCGGAAGCCGCGCACAAACAGTTAGAGCACATCGGCCAATTGTTTATGGCCGATGAGTTCAACATCACCACCAGTCTGAACGCCAACAACCACATTATGGGCGGCACCATTATGGGCAGCGACCCGAAAGATTCGGTGGTCAATGGCGAGTGCCGTGCTCACGACCATGCCAATCTGTGGTTGCCGGGCGGCGGTGCGATCCCCTCGTCCAGCGTGGTGAACAGCACCCTGACCATGGCCGCGTTGGGCCTGAAAGCCGCTGACGATATGGCGAAAAAACTGGCAGGTGCCGCATGAAGATGATGACCTTAAAAGGCATGGGTTTGGCCCTGTTCGGCGTGATGCTGCACACGGCCGCCCACGCGGATGACACTCAGGCAGAACTAGCGCGTCAGGGTAAATTAGTCGCCACCGACGCCGACTGTCAGGCCTGTCATACCAACCCAGAAGGCGGCAAACCTTTTGCCGGCGGCTATGCCATTCACTCGCCGATGGGCACGATTTTCACTACTAACATCACGCCGTCGAAGCCATTTGGTATCGGTAATTACACCGAAGAGCAGTTTGCCCGCGCGGTACGCGAAGGCGTGCGTCCCGATGGAAAAAACCTCTATCCGGCGATGCCTTATACCTCTTACAGCCACATGAGTGACGCAGATATCAAAGCGATGTACGTCTACTTCCAGCAGGATGTGAAACCGGTTGAAAGCCCGACCGAAGAAACTGCCCTGCCGTTCCCGTTCAATATGCGTATTGCGATGGCGGGCTGGAACATGATGTATCTCGACAGCACGCCGTTTAAACCTGACGCCAGTAAAAGCGCCGAGTGGAACCGTGGCGCGTATCTGGTCAACGGGGCCGGTCACTGCGACACCTGCCATACCCCACGCAACCTGATGATGGGATCGGTCACCGACAAACCGTTGGCCGGTGGTATGGTCGGCCCATGGTATGCGCCGAATATCAGCTCGGATCCGGTGAGTGGCATCGGTAACTGGTCACAGGCTCAACTGGTGGAGTACCTGAAAACGGGCCGTACGGCGGGGAAAAATCAGGCCGCAGGCGCTATGGCAGAAGCGGTACAAAACAGCCTGCAATACATGCCGGATGAAGACCTAAACGCCATCGCGTTCTACCTGAAAAACAGTACGCCAGTGCGTGACCCGGCAGACAAGCAGTCAGCCGATACCTTTGGTAAGCCCTTGAATGTGGAAGAAGGATTGCGCGGTGCGCATCCGGCCAATGCCAACAACACGCTCAATAGCGGCGCGGCGTTGTTCAGCGGCTATTGCGCCAGTTGCCACCAGCCGGACGGCTCAGGCAGTAAAAATCAGGCTTATCCGTCGCTGTACCACAATACCGCGACCGGTTTAGGCAATGCCTCAAACCTGATTTCGGCGATTTTGTATGGCGTAGACCGCAAGGTGGGCGACACCCACGCCTTCATGCCGAAATTTGGCGAAGGGTCGTATGTCGGTCAGCTTAATGACCAGCAAATCGCTGATATCTCGAATTATGTGCTAACCCATTACGGCAACGCGGCGATTCAGGTCAATGCCCATGACGTCGCAGTATTACGCGCCGGAGGGCCAGTGACCTTATTAGCTAAATTGCAGCCTTATATGGCACCGGCCATGGTGGCAGGTGTGGTGATTCTTCTGCTGCTGATTTTCTGGTTAGGAAGAAAACGCCAACGCGCTAAATCATAATCCCCCTATTTCTGTTGCTAAAACACCCGACCTAAAATCGGGTGTTTTTTTATTTGTCACTCCCACGCCAGATCGAACAAAAAACAACCAATCCTGACTATATTAAATAATAATAGTGACCCATGGTTATTAGTTCACCATGACTCATTACAGGCGCAGTAGAAAAATACGTTGATGATGGGCGGATAATCTCATGCTAAATAAATTGTCGGCTGAGTTCTTAGGAACGTTTGTTCTCGTGTTTGGCGGCTGTGGTAGTGCTGTTTTAGCAGCAGCATTCCCCCAACTGGGTATTGGTTTTGCAGGGGTAGCACTGGCGTTTGGTTTAACGGTGGTGACAATGGCTTATGCCGTGGGCCATATTTCAGGTGGCCATTTTAATCCCGCCATTACGGTAGGATTACTGGCGGGCGGAAGATTCCCTGCCAAAGAGGTGGTCCCTTATATTGTCGCGCAAGTGTTAGGCGGTATTGCGGCGGCGGCGGTGTTATATCTGATTGCCAGCGGGAAAGCCGGGTTTGATGCCACCGCCAGTGGATTTGCGTCCAATGGTTATGGCGCTCATTCACCAGGCGGTTATTCATTAACGTCGGCGATAGTGATTGAGTTTGTATTATCAGCCATATTCTTGATTGTCATCCACGGCGTGACCGATAAGTTTGCAGCGGCAGGTTTTGCTCCTCTGGCCATTGGTTTGGCACTGACCTTAATTCACTTAATCAGTATTCCGGTGACCAATACCTCGGTAAACCCAGCCCGCAGTACCGCGGTGGCATTATTCCAGGGAACATGGGCCATTCAACAATTATGGGTTTTCTGGCTGGTACCGCTTCTCGGTGGCATTGCGGGCGGGCTTATTTATCGCTACTTATTGGAAAAGAAAAGTTAGAAAATAAAGATTAAAAGAAAAGCCCCGCGACGCACGGGGCTTTTCTCTTTTCCTACCGGACTAACCGCGCCCCACCAAAGGCATGGCGCTCGCCATAATTGTCATGGTTAATACATTGGTATCCAGCTGCAAACCCGCCATATAGGCCACGGCTTCACCGATACGCTCCACCGGGATCACCGGCTCCTCGGCAATGTCGCCATTGGCCTGCATTCTCCCCGCCAACGCCAGATTGCCCATATCGGTCGAGGCATTGCCAATATCAATTTGCCCACAGGCAATATTAAACGCCCGACCATCAAGCGCCGTCGACTTGGTCAGACCGGTGACCGCATGTTTGCTGGCGGTGTAAGGGGCAGAATTGGGACGCGGAGACTGCGCCGAAATCGAGCCATTGTTGATGATCCGCCCACCCATCGGCGTTTGCTGTTTCATCAGCCCCACCGCCGCACGGGTGCACAGGTACACGCCGGTCAGATTGGTGTTGATCACCGCCAGCCACTCTTCCACCGGCAGTTGATCAATCGGCAGGTCTTTGGCGTTGGTTCCGGCATTATTAAACAGCACATCCAGACGCCCGAAGGTGGCCTGAATATCAGCAAACAGCGCATCCACCGACGCAGGGCTGGTGACATCCAGTTGACGAGCCACCGCCCGCCCGACGGGAAATTCCGCCAATGCCTGCTCCAGCTTCGCGAGGTGGCGTCCGGTGATGATCACTGTGAAACCGCGCTCGGCCAGCGCTTTCGCCGCATTCAGCCCAATACCGCTACCGCCGCCCGTGACTAACGCTATCTTGCTCATGTTTACACCGCCGCTAACATGCCGCCATCGATAAATAACAGATGACCATTAACGAAATCCGACGCTTTGGAAGAGAGATAAACCGCACCGCCAATCAACTCTTCAGGATTGCCCCAACGCGCAGCCGGCGTACGTTTGCACAACCAGTCGGAGAACTCTTTGTTGTCCACCAGCGCCTGAGTCATGTCGGTTTTGAAGTAGCCCGGCGCAATGCCGTTGACCTGAATATTGTAGCGCGCCAGCTCAACACACATGCCGCGCGTCAGCATTTTCACCGCGCCTTTGGAAGCGGCATACGGCGTGATGGTGTCGCGCCCCAGTTCGCTTTGCATCGAACCGATATTGATAATTTTGCCGCGCTCGCGTTTCACCATGTAACGTGCCACCGCTTGTGACACCAGGAATACCGATTTCTGGTTAACGGCCACGATGTCATCCCAGTCTTTCTCTGGAAATTCGGTGAATTTGTGGCGGCGCTGAATACCGGCGTTATTCACCAGCACGTCGATGGCACCAATCTGGCTTTCAATATGGTCAATCGCCGCGTTCACCGCCTGACTGTCAGTCACGTCAAACGACACCGGATGGACGATAAACCCTTCAGCACGCAGCGCGTCTGCGGCTTTCGCGGTGGTGTCTGCCGAGGTGCCGTTGACGATGATTTCGGCACCGTGCTGCGCCAGACCTTTTGCCAGCAGGAAGCCCAGACCACGGGTCGAGCCGGTCACCAGTATTTTTTTGTTATCCAAAGAGAAGAGGTTTGTCATAATCATTGTCCGCAGAAAAGTTACGTCACACTTAAACGGTTTATCGGCGGGCAAACTGTGACGCAGATCACTCTGCGTCGTGTTAACAAACTCTGTTACCACAAGCGTGATCGCTATCATTTTGCTAACATGTTTCCTGCATAATCATGCTTCTTTTTTCACATAGGACTCGCACGGATGAGAAATCAACGCGTCACCTTGCAAGATATCGCGTTACTCGCCGATGTGACCAAAATGACCGTCAGCCGTTTTCTACGCACCCCGGAAAAAGTCTCGCCGGAAACCCGTGAACGCATCGCCAAAGTGATGGAAGAAGTGGGCTATCCGCTAGAAGATGTGGAACGTCCGCACAAAACGCCGCGCATCGGCATTTTGGTGCCGTCATTCAACAACCAGATTTTCTCCGATTTGCTGGCGGGTATTGAGTCGGTGACCTCGCAACAGGGCATCCAGACGCTGGTGGTCAATTACGAATACAGCAAAGAGCGCGAAGAAGAGCACATCATCAACCTGCTGACGTATCAGTTAGCAGGGCTGATTTTGACCGATTCCGTGCATACGCTAAAAGCCGACAAATACTTGAACGCCGCCGCCATTCCTATCGCCCAGGTGATGGATTTGGATGACACCCACGGGCGTATCGCCGTCGGCTTTGATAATTTTAAAGCCGGTTATGATATGGCGAATACCCTGCTGTCCAGCGGCAAACAGCACGTGGTCTATTTCGGTTCGATGTCGGACGCTCGCGACAAAAAACGCTATCAGGGTTATAGCCTCGCCATGCAGGAACGTCAGTTAGCACCGATGCACATCACGCCAAACCGCGTGTCGTCAGTATCGATTGGTGCCGGTATGTTAGCGCTGGCGCAACAGCTTTATCCGCAGGTTAACGCCGTATTGTGCACCAACGATGATATTGCGGTCGGCGTGTTACAAGAGTGTCTGAAACAAGGCATTAACGTACCAGAACACATGGCGATTTCCGGCTTCCACGGTCTGGATATTGGGCTGGCGACCACCCCGCTGCTCGCCAGTGTTATCACCCCGCGCTTTGAGATGGGTAAGGTGGCCGCGGAGATATTACTCAAAAAAATCAAAAACCTGCCCACCATCGAACGGGTTGATCTGCATTACCGCATCTCTCTGGGCGGCACGATTTAAGTCTGAGCTTGCGCGTTTGGCCTCATCACGCGGTGTGGAGAGGCACCCAGATCACGTAACAAGTAACATCCTTTTTTAACATGATCCAACGTGACTTGAGTCACGAAATAGTTTCCTGAAAATGCTTTTATTAAGACATCGACGGCGAAGTGCATTGTCACTTTAACGATTGTCCGAATAAAAACAGGTAACGATCATGACTTCACTGAATAAACCTCGCGTATTAATTTTTGCTCCGGTTATGGACAGCCTGACCGAAAAATTGGAACAGCAGTTCTCCATCGAGAAATATTTTGAACATGACGATCCGCAGGCTTTTTTGGCGAAAAACGGCCAGGGGATCGTGGGCGTCGTCACGCGTGGTGATGTCGGCGTCAATAATGGCGTACTGGAACATCTGACAGATTTGAAAGTTATTTCTGTATTTGGCGTGGGTACCGATTCTATTGATTTAAAATATGCTGCCGATAAAAAAATCCAGGTCGAAATTACCGAAGGGGTATTAACCGACGACGTCGCTGACATGGCGCTGGCGTTATTATTAGCCACGGCGAGAAATATTTGTCAGGCTGATAAATTCGTCCGTGACGGTCAATGGCTCAACGGCGGTTTTCCGCTGTCGACCAAAATCAGCGGCAAGCGGTTAGGGATATTCGGTATGGGTCAAATCGGTCAGGCTATTGCCCGCCGAGCCTCCGGCTTTGACATGTCTATTGCTTACGCCAGCAACCACGAAAAACCTGAACTGCCTTATCAATTCGTCGCCGATATTAAACAACTGGCGAAGCAGGTAGATGTCTTAGTGATCGCCGTATCCGGCGGCGCTCAGTCGGCTGGCATTATTGATCAATCAATATTTTCCGCCCTGCCGGATAGCGCAATAGTGATTAATATTTCCCGCGGCAGCGTGATTAATCAGAATGACTTAATTCATGCGTTGCAAAATAAACAGATCGCCGGTGCCGGGCTGGACGTATTTGCCGAAGAACCTCAGGTTCCGCACGAACTTATCGCCATGCCCAATGTGGTATTACAGCCGCACGTCGGCAGTGCGACGCATGAAACACGTCAGGCCATGAGTGAAAAAGTATTAGCCAATTTGCATAAACATCTGGATTAAAAAACCCTAAAGCCTGCACACCTATAACACACTTATTTTAATAAAAGACCAGATAAACGCTTTGCCAGCCCCCTACTTGGCTGGCAAAGGTTCCCTGTATCATTGAGGTGTTAACGATGGATAATAAAATCCCTAAAGCCCGCTGGTTGCGTGTTATTACACCGATATTAATCGCCTGTATTATCTCGTTTATGGACCGGGTTAATATCAGCTTCGCAATGCCCGGCGGGATGGACGCCGAATTAGGTATTACGTCGTCAATGGTCGGTTTGGCGGCAGGTATTTTCTTCATCGGTTATCTGTTTTTACAGGTGCCCGGCGGCAGTCTGGCGGTACATGGCAGCGGCCGCAAATTTATCGCCTGGTCTTTGGTCGCGTGGGCGGTCATTTCAGTCTTGACCGGTCTGGTCACCAACCAATATCAATTACTGTTCCTGCGTTTCGCCCTCGGCGTGTCTGAAGGCGGGATGTTGCCGGTAGTGCTGACCATGGTCAGCAACTGGTTCCCGGACAAAGAGCGCGGACGCGCCAATGCTTATGTGCTGATGTTCGCCCCGCTCGGCGGCATGATCACCGCCCCGCTGTCCGGCGTGATTATCGACGTACTCGACTGGCGCTGGTTGTTCATCATTGAAGGGATGCTGTCCGTGGTGGTGATGGTGTTCTGGTGGTTCACCATCAGCGACCGCCCGGAAGAAGCCAAATGGCTGTCAGCGCGCGAACGCGATTATCTGGTGACCGAACTGAACCGCGAACGTGAAGCGCTGAAGGCGCTGGCTCCGGTGCAAAGAGCGCCGCTGAAAGAGGTGTTCCTCAACGGGTCGATTCGTAAACTGATCATCATCAACTTCTTCTACCAGACCGGTATTTACGGTTACACCTTGTGGCTGCCGACTATCCTGAAAAACCTCACCGGTGGCGACATGAGTTCGGTAGGCATGCTGGCGATCATTCCTTATATCGGCACTATGCTGGGGATTTTAGCCATGTCGGTGCTGTCTGACCGCACCGGTAAACGCCGCATGTTTATCGTATTGCCACTGTGCGGATTCGCAGCCTGTCTGGCGGCCTCTGTCACGGTAAGTCACAATATATGGGCATCTTACGGTTTTCTGGTGGGCGCCGGTTTCTTCTTACAGGCGGCAACCAGCGCCTTCTGGACTATTCCGGGCAAAGTGACCACGCCAGAAGTGGCAGGTAGCGCGCGCGGTGTGATCAACGGGCTGGGCAATTTGGGCGGCTTCTGTGGGCCTTATTTAGTCGGCGTGTTGGTGAGTTTCTACGGCCAGAATACGGCGATTTACGCGTTAGTGGCCTCGCTGTTGATTGCCGCGCTGGTCACCACGTTATTGCCGAAAGAATGTGATATGGCATTGATCCCGGGTGCAAAAGCCAAAGCCATGGCCGATGAATATGCGCGTCTGCGTGCCATGCATAAGGCGGAAAGGATTAACGTACAGATCGCCAGATAATAATAAATGAGAGGGGTAAATAAAGAGTAGAACGACCGGGAAGATATTTTTTATCGATATCTTCCCGGTCGTTCTCTGCTTAAAAAACAACCAGAGGGAGCTTTCTGGACTACGCTCTAAGGGTGAGAAACACAATATACCGTTACATGCACCCTTAACGAAAATACTCTGGAGTCCACCATGACTTTATCCATTACATCATCTCTGCCTACGCTAAATAGTAAGTTAAAAGAAATAGATAAAGACAATATCACCACCCCAGCAGAGTTTATTACCATTCGAAAATCTGCCGATGCAGAGTTAGAAGCGCTAACAAACCCCCCGATTTTGGACGCCGTAAAAACTTTCCAAAAGGAAATCGATAAGGCCGCAGAATCACTGCAAAAATTAGCGCTGGCAGCCCGAAAAAACAAACTGTCATCCAAAGACAGGGCAGCTTTAGTTTCCGCCGTTGAAGCTCAGGTGGCTTATCTGGTTCTGGGATATAAATCATCCGTAGAACGGCTCAATGATTTTAACCATCAATAAATCCCTGAGTCGCTAGTCGCTGCTCATCCTTTCTGTATGAGCAGTTTACGCCTGACTGATATTAAGACGACTCAGTTTCCCGTACTTTCGTGACCACTGGCCTGCTGGCGTATAGATACAGCAACATCGCCGCCGCCACGCAAATCACCATGCTAATCACCATCGGCCATGCACTGTGTGCCGGAACCAGCGCCAGCAACGCGGTGATCAGCGCCCCGGTGCCGAAACGTAAGGTGCCAGCCAATGACGCCGCCGTTCCTGCCATGTGCGGGAAGTCATCCATGATCACCGCCATCGCATTGGATGTGACCATCGCAATCACGCCGACATAGCCCGCAATACCAATGACCAGCAGCCAGAAAGGCAATCCGAACAGACAAACCACCAGCAGTAACCCGCCCATAATGAACTGGATAATCAGGCCAAAACGGAACATCCGTTCGGCACCAACACGGCGAACATTGCGGCTGTTAATCAGCGTCAGGATCACCAATGCCACAACGTTAAGCGCAAAGTAAAAACCAAAATTCTGCGGGGAAACGCCGTTAAGCTCAATGTAAACAAAAGGTCCGGCGCTTAAGAAAGAGAACATACCCGCGAAGGAGAAACCGCTGGCCAGCATATAGCTCAGCACCCGCTTGTGGCGAAACAGCGTAGCAAAGTTGCCCAGACTGGTACGCAGACGGAATTTCTGTCGCCGTTCAACCGGCAGCGTTTCCTTGATGTACACACCGACCAGCGTCGCGGCGATAAGGGCGGCGATAGACATCGCCCAGAAGATCGCATGCCAGCTAAACACCACCATCAGCAATCCGCCCAGCATCGGGGCCAGCAATGGCGCAACGGTCATTACCAGCACCACGAACGACATCATTCGCGAGAATTCGTCTTTGGTGAACATATCGCGCATCAGCGCGTTAATCACCACGCTGGCCGCCGCGGCGGAAAGGCCGTGCAGGAAACGCATATGCACCAGTTGCTCAATGTTCTGCGCCATCGCACAGGCACCGGCCGCAAGCGCAAACACCAGCACACCCCAGAAGATAACGGGTTTACGCCCCAGGCTGTCGGCCATTGGCCCGTAAAACAGCTGCCCTACCGCAAAGCCCAGCGTGTAAGCGCTCAAGGTCATTTGCACACTGCCGGCTGGCACACCAAACTCTTTGGCGATCACCGGCATACTCGGCAGATACATGTCGATAGCCAGCGGCATCAACATCGACAGCAATCCCAGAATGAAAATCAGTCCTATATGGGAAACCCGTTTCTCTTCCACGCCTCACTGCTCCTTTTGTCACACAAAAAAACACAACCCAAAACTATTCACGTTGCATAAAAGCAGCAGCCAACGCAGCCACAGCGCGAAGGATGACGGGTTTAGCGGCCGGGTACGTCGACGCTGGCGATCTCTTCATCGGTCAGAAGACGGTATTCGC
>Ga0105856_1000884_pt1 | contig 14112 bp, 19 predicted proteins | sample OrgsoiDNA_201060_FD_89681 | JGI IMG/M metagenome (GOLD analysis project Ga0105856, IMG submission 89681) | Permafrost soil microbial communities from the Arctic, to analyse light accelerated degradation of dissolved organic matter (DOM) -... | ecosystem: Environmental > Terrestrial > Soil >...
CTGAGTGCCATGCTCGACAAGTACGCAGATCATGGAACCGAACAGTTTTCCATACCTGAGATTCTGGAAGTGCCGCCAATATCGACTTACGGCAATGTTTCCGAGATCGTCAACTACTTTGGCGGCGTGCAGGAATTACGCAGCGCCGTGAATGAAATGCAGCGGCTACTATATGCAGCTTAGAGGGTGCCATGCCACAACCTGAGCAACCAACCTTTCCTCTAGTCAGGCTTACGTTTCACGGAGCGGAAGGAGAACTTCACTCAATGCTGGAATTTTCCAGATTCTTGTATGAATTCAATTTGCTCTACGAAACCTGTCGGCTTGTAACCGATCCACAATACCGGGAGTTTGATTTCCCCAAGCACACTTTTCGCCGTCAGGTCAGCCCTCTGAAACCGAACGACAGATTGACGATGGATATGATTCGGCAGGAGTCGCCTTGGCAATTGGCGACTTCGGTTCTAGCAAACCCTCACACGATTGATGCTGTCGCTGGAATGTTTATGTGGCTCGGAAAGGCCATCTTCGTGGGAAAGGCGTATAGCTGGCTTCTGGACCAACAGAAGAAACAAGTGGAGATTAAGAAGGGCAAGCAGGGGATCGAAAAGGGCGCACTTGAGATCGAAAAGCTGCGAGAAGAGGTCGATTCTTTGCGGCTCGATAATCAAGAGAAGCGTAAGCGAACGAGTGCGGAACTTGCACCGCCCAAAACCAATCTCATAGAAGTCCCAACATTGGGTTCCGCTATGGACATCATCGCATCTCGGATGGATGTTCGGGCGCTCCAGCGAAGGCTAACGAGTCGGGGCGCAATTCAATTCACTGAACGTTCGGCCCACATTCTAAAGGAGCTTCATTTCCGCAGCGATGAGGTAGAAGCTGATTTTGTCATTCGCAGAACAGACCATGAAAACGGCTAAGAGAGTTCCCCTCACCACGACCCAACAGCTTGGAAGCCTTATCAAATCCGCTCGTGACATCATGCGGAAGGACAAGGGGCTGAACGGCGACATAGACCGTCTCCCAATGCTGACGTGGGTGATGTTTCTCAAATTTCTTGATGACCTTGAGAACATCCACGAGCAAAAGGCCGCAATCGCCAGGAAGCCCTACAAACCGATCATTCAGGCTCCGTACCGCTGGCGGGATTGGGCGGCGAAAGAAGACGGCACGACCGGGGATGACCTTAAGCACTTCATCAACGACCAGGAAGCAGTCAGACCGAACGGCACGAAGGGTAAGGGACTATTCGAGTACTTACGACAACTCCGGGGAACGAACGGCGGCAAGGATCAGCGGGACGTGATTGCGAACATCTTTCATGGCGTTGTCAACCGCATGGACAGCGGCTTCCTTCTTCGGGAGATCGTTAACAAGGTGAACGGCATCCATTTCAGTTCCACCGAAGAAATGCACACCCTGTCTCATCTCTACGAGTCGATGCTGAAAGAGATGCGGGACGCTGCTGGCGATTCCGGCGAATTCTACACGCCCCGGCCTTTAGTGCGGTTCATGGTTGAAGTGACGAATCCCCGCCTTGGCGAAATCGTGTTGGACCCGGCCTGTGGCACCGGAGGGTTTCTGGTGGAAGCCTTCAGCCATCTCAGTAAACAGGCGAAGACCGTTCAGCATCGGCGGGTGTTGCTGGAGGAGAGCATATTCGGCGGCGAAGCGAAGCCGCTACCATTCCTCCTGGCGCAAATGAACCTGTTGCTGCACGGTGTTGAGTCGCCGCAGATTGACCCCCGGAACAGTCTCATCACGCCGCTACGGGATATTGGCGATAAGGACCGTGCGGATGTCATTCTAACGAATCCTCCGTTCGGCGGCGAAGAAGAAAAGGGTATTCAAGGCAACTTCCCCGAAGACAAGCAAACATCCGAAACGGCACTTCTCTTCCTGATGCTCATCATGCGGAAGTTGCGACGGCACCCAAAGCCGGGACGTGCTGGGGTGGTGGTGCCAAACGGAACCCTCTTTGGTGACGGCGTATGCGCCCGGATCAAAGAGGAGTTGTTGAAGGACTTCAATCTCCACACGATTGTGCGCCTGCCGAATGGAGTGTTTTCGCCATATACGGGCATCCAAACCAACCTTCTATTTTTTGAACGCACTGGCCCTACTGAAGAAATCTGGTACTACGAGCAGCCGCTACCGGAAGGCCGGAAGAATTACACGAAAACACAGCCGCTCCAGTACGAAGAGTTCGCTGACTGCATCGCATGGTGGCGCAATCGAACGGAAGGTGATCGGGCGTGGAAAGTGCCTGTCGATCAGGTGCTCAAGTACGATAGCGAAGGGCGACTAGCTTCGGTCAATCTTGATGTGAAGAATCCGAACGGCAAGGCCGATTTCGAGCACCTTCCGCCAGCGCAGCTTGTGGACGACATCATTGCGAAGGAACGGAAGATTCTGGAAATTCTTGCCGAAATCAAAGCCGATCTCGGGGTGGCGGTATGACGGCCTGGCCGCTGGTTCCGTTGGGGAAACTCCTTAAACGGCGAAAGGACGAAATCGACGTTCAGGAACATTTGGAGTACGCACGGCTGACAATCCGAATGAACGGCAAGGGAATAGACCTCCGTGACCGTGCATTGGGTAGTGAAATAGGCACCAAGCGACAGTTCATTGCGAAGGCGGGTCAGTTAGTGCTCTCGAAGATAGACGCCCGAAACGGAGCCTTTGGCATACTGCCGAATCAGTGCGATCAAGCTATCATCACCGGGAATTTCTGGGCGTTTGAGATTGACGATTCACGCCTAGACCCCAAGTTCTTCGAGTATTTCACGAAGACCACAGACTTTCTTGAGTTCTGCATCCGTGCCAGTGAAGGCACGACCAACCGTCGCTATTTACAGGAGGCACAGTTCCTGGGCTTCTATATGCCGCTGCCGCCGAGTGAGGAACAGCGAGGGCTTGTGGAACAGTTATTGGCCTTTTCTGATCGGTACTCGAATGTACTCCGACTAAGACAAGAATCTGAAGTGCAACTTGAAGCATTGTGCCGCTCAATCCTCTTCTCCGACACAAACAGCCAAGGCAACCGGATGTCAGACCTTGTTTCGATCCGCCAACCCGACACCAAGGTGGAGCGTCACAATTCCTATCAATTCGCCGGGGTGTATTGCTTCGGAAGGGGCGTGTTCAAGGGTCAAACGAAGAATGGCACCGAATTTGCCTATGATCGGTTGACCAAGATTCGAGCGGGTGAATTCACCTATCCGAAACTCATGGCATGGGAAGGCGCATTGGGCGTCGTGCCGGATGAATGCGACGGCCTCTTTGTCTCACCGGAGTATCCAGTCTTTACGATTGACACGGAACGAGTGTTGCCCGAAGTGCTCGACGTGTACTACCGGACGCCATCGGTTTGGCCGATTATCGGGGGTGCCAGCACGGGAACGAATGTGCGACGGCGGCGACTCCATCCGTTAGCATTCCTAAATCTGCGTATGCCAGTTCCGCCGATGGCGACTCAGGTAAAGATTCGCAAGGTTCGACAAGCGTTTGAATCTGTCGCAGCAATCCGGCGTGATTCAGCGGCCGAAGTGAAGGCGTTGCTAGGTGCTGTCCTGAACCGAGCATTCAATAGCCCGAATCCTGTAACGGCGGTGGAACGTGGCGTCGTTCCTATTGGCGACGTTTGAAACGACGAAACGATCTTGAAAACGAATAAATGCCAATCCCCGACTATCAATCCCTCATGCTCCCGGTCCTGCGGTTTGCAGGGGATCGGAAAGAGCACTCGGTCGCAGATTTCCGGCAGCGTATTGCCAGTGAAATGAAGCTGTCGGAAGAGGAGTTGGCGGAACGCCTCGCCAGCGATTCGCAAACGGTGTTTGCCAACCGCATCGGATGGGCCGTCCAATACCTGAAAGCGGCAGTGCTTCTCAAATCGGTAAAACGTGGCGTCTACCAGATCACGGACCGGGGTTTGACGCTTCTGAAAGAGAAGCCCCCAGAGATCACGGTGAAAACGCTTCGACAGTTTTCCGAGTTCCTGGAGTTCCACGCAAGAGGAACTGCTTCAGACACGGCGGTGGCTGTCACGGCTCCTTCCCCGGAGGTCAAGGCTACACCGGAGGAATCGTTAGAGCAAAGCTATCAAACGCTCCGAGAGGCGCTGGCAAATGAATTGTTGGACACCATCAAGAACGGCACTCCCGCCGCCTTCGAGAAGATCGTAGTTGATTTGCTGGTGGCGATGGGTTATGGCGGCTCCGTCGAGGACGCCGGGAAGGTCGTCGGCAAATCCGGCGATGGCGGAATCGACGGGATCATCAAGCAGGACAAGTTGGGTCTGGATTTCTTGTACGTCCAGGCGAAGCGCTGGAAGGACGTGATTGGTAGCCCGGAGATCATGAAGTTCTCTGGGAGCCTCACGAAGAAGCACGCCAACCGGGGCGTGTTCATCACGACTTCGTGGTTTTCCAAGGACGCCCTGGAATACATCGAGGAGATGCCACAGCGGATAATTCTCATCGACGGCAAACAGCTTGCTTCATTGATGATCGAACACAACGTCGGCGTGGCCCCGGCGAAGACGTATACATTGAAGCGGTTGGATCTGGATTATTTTGAGAATTTGTAGCCAACGGCTGTTGACCCACAGTATATGGTCACATATAGGTTGTAGAAAACGGACTTGCAATGAACTTCACGCCATTGACCAAGAAGCCAGGGATCAGGGCGGCATACGCTCAGTTGGTCAAGGAAAACGAACTGTGGCGTGGCGCTCAGTGTTCTCGTGATACCTGTGTGTTACGCTCATAAGGACGCCTCCGTTGGCGCAACGATGCTCGGAAGAACTCAACATTAATGGCCGAGGATCTGAACAGTTTACGCCCCTGCGAAAGATGCCGCTCTCGCAAGTTCTGGCTTGACGGCGACGAGTGGCTGTGTTTTGTCTGCGTGCCGCCGCCCATCCAGAACATCATCACGGTCGAGATTAACGAGGCACAAAGCCAAGGCGAGACCGATTCTGCTCCCAATCATCAGCCACGAGGACCAAGAAAGCTTCACTAGCACCAGCCGGTTACTGCGAGGCCCGAGCTTTTCTTTTCCTGAATTCCCACGGTGGCATCGGGTCCTTATCCGCCCACAACCCACGCTTGGCGGTTTTCGCTTCAGCTTCGAGCCGCTCAAGCTCAGTGTCGTGACGTGCGTACTGACGATACCAAGCAAATCCGGCCCGGACGATCTCGTGATTCAGATTCCGGCCATCCGGCAAAATGATCTCGGCAACCTGCCTCCCGTAGCGGTCAACATCGTGAACACGGAGCGTGACCGTCTTTCCAAATGCCAGATCGCCAGTGAATTGCTTCGCCCTGGTGCCGAAGGCTTGTTTCATCTCGGGACAATCTATGCCCCACAACCGGATTCGTTTTGAAACGCCGTCCTGAAGAACCTTGATCGTGTCGCCGTCCGAAATGCCGATGACGGGGGCGTTAACCTCTTCGTTTGTGCGAGAAGGGCAGAGCAAACAATTACACCGGCCAGGGCAAGGCACGAACTGGGCGGCTGGTGTTGTTACGGAACATTTGGTGTGATAGGGGCACGCTGAATGCCACCGCAGGGTGATTGTAACAGCCGGTGTCGGGCCGACTTCGGAACCACGGCTGGTCTCCGATCTCTGAGTTGTCGTGAAGGTGCGGGGGTTCAAAGAGCGGTAAACTGGTTTCTCGCAGCAAACGAGCGGGGGGACTTGAGGTTGGTGAATCCGGTGGCGGGACGTTCAGCATGAGCATAGCGACACTCATAAGCCTTGTTAGTCTTGCTCTTGGGGCCATTGGCCTGTTGCTATCGAGAGTTGTCACGAGGCGAGTTCGGGTCAGAGTGCATAGAGCGAGGTTTGTTGGCGGCTCGGGTTATGGCCCGGAATGCTACTTCGTCAACATCACGAATATTTCTTTGAACCGGGAGGTCGAAGTAACGCACGTCTGGGTTGAGTGTCCAGGGGCGGTTCATATCGTTCGCAACGAGCGCCCTTTACCGAAGCGACTGAGGGCGGACGAGACGTGGGAGACGTGGATCGGAGTCGATCAAATACCTGCGGCTTTGAGCGACTTTGAGGTGTTCAAGTTGGCTCGGGTGCGGATTTCAACAGGAAAGGTATTCAGATCAAGGCGGAACAAGCGGGTGCCGAGCCTTGGTTATGTTCCGGGCAGCGATCTTCCTGGCGCTCCGAGTGGAAAACTAAAGGCTCGAAGCGAAATAACGAAAGCAGAGCCGCATGACCAGGACCGTCATGGCAAGTCCTTTATTGATGCTAAACGAGCGGTCGATCTTCTGCGAAACGAGTTGGCCGAAAATGTCGAAGGTCTTCGGTTCGATGATCCAGCGGTGTACGAGTGGTGGAGCATTACTCAGCGAATTCTCGAAGAGGCCTTCGGCGAACACTCCCGTCAGGTAAACCACTTCGTCTGTGGGGTCGGTTATTCGGACGAGACAGAGGAGGATAAACAGGAACGACACGTTCAGACTATCGGTGAGAAGAAGGGAATGTTGAGGGCGTTCATCAAGGAACTTGATCTTTTCGCTCCCGAAAGAGCCGAATGCAAGGTTCCGCAGGATCATCACTTTACAGCCTCCACAGCGTATCGCCCCTCGAAGGTAACAGCGCCGTCGCTGAGTCCGACTGCGTTTGTCAGCCACGGCACACTGGATCACCCGTTCGTTGAGACATTCGCAGCCGATTTAAGGGCGAACGGCGTCGATGCGTGGTTCTCAAAATGGGAGATCAAACCGGGCGATTCGATCCGGGCGAAGATCGAAGAAGGGCTGGAGGGTTGTGAATACTTCATCATCGTTCTTTCCAAGAACAGCATCAATCGACCTTGGGTTCAGACTGAGCTTGACGCAGCCACGATCCGAAAGCTCAGTGGGAAGGTCCTGAAAATCATCCCGGTAAAGATCGAGGATTGCGGCGACCTCCCACCCACACTTGGCGCTTTGCTCTGGGAAGACTTCTCGAATCAACCATATGAAGCGGCGTTAAAGCGAGTACTGGACAGCATCTTCGGAGTAGATGTGCGACCGCCGTTGTGGACGCCCCGAAGCGGCAACAAGCTGGTTGCACCTATACCGGACCAGACATTTCCGCAGACCGGATCTCAAGAGCACGGCCCGGTTCTGGAGTTGAGACGGGGAGACCCAACAGTACAGATCAATGATGGTCGCTACTTTTACTCATTGACGCTGGCTAACACGCAAGAAGATTTCGAGGCTCCTGCACTGGACGTGAAGGCTGAACTTTCCTTTCGACACAAAACAGAAGCGCCGATAGTCATTCCCTCTGCACCGCTGATGGACAGGCATACGCTAGATCGGCAGGATGTGATTACATGCGTGTTTCCTGTCCTGAGAAATAGCAAGACGGTTGAGATTGTACTTGTCGGACAGTCCAAAGACTACATGCGGTTCCACACAATGCGGTGCCCACTCGCTGAATCAACTGACGAAGAGATTACCTTTGCCCTCGGTATTTGGACCTGCGATGTTCGTGTCACGGCAGACTTCGACTACGATGGCGTGCGTAAGAGACTGGCCCTGGACAGCGCATGGACTGTCCAAATCGCTCTTGGTTACCCGGCAGACATCAAGTTGCTTCCTGCAAATAACGCCAGAGTTGGGAATGACTCACTCTTCATGAGAAAATTCTTATGGAATGAGCAGGCCTTCTATAGATGTTCGGTCTGCGAGTTTGACAATCAAGATCGCACAACGTTAGAAGAGCACACGAGACAGAATCACGGCTTCGCAATTGGAGAGGAGGAGGCTTCCGTTGGCCTTAACCTGCTCATTGCGAACGCATCAGGTGCGCCCTTGAGCAACTGTAGGTTGACGCTCGTTGACTTCAGGAAGTGGGACAAGGGGCTAAGGCAATTTCACCCGGTTTACGAGATGCGTGATTTCCAGCCTATCGGACTGCGTGGCAATTACTCCCCGATCTATGTGGGTAAGCCTGCGGTCTTTCAACTTGTTGATGCTGTAGATCCAACAGCGCCGATTATCCGTGCTGTTCCGGTTTTGACGAATGCCGTGAATTGGATAGTCCCGAGTCCCGGCATTTGGAGAGGGGAGTTCGAGGTGCAATTCAGCGGGAAGAATCCAACACGTTTCTACAAGTGTGTGGACTGGGACGGAACAAAAACTCCGAAGTTCGTCCTTTGTCCGTGACAGCACTAAGGCTGTGAGTCGAAATGTCCGACGCCCTGACCACAATCACCAACCTCATCAACTCCCCGCCAGGGCAACTGGCGGCTGGCGGTGTGCTCGGGAGCATCGTGTGGAAGTTCTTCGAGCGGGTTGAGGCGGTTCTGAAGGACGGCACGAAGTTGGAGATTGCGGTTTGGCTGTTGGGTGTGAAGGTCGGACAGAAGGTGGAGCCGTGGCCCGATACATTCGCCAAGGTCTTTGACCGGGTATTTGGGGAAAAGCATCTTTCGTGGAAATGCCTCTGGCGATCAACGCTCTTTGCTTATGCTGGCCTTATTATGGTTGGCGTCTTTGTCGATTGGTCGTATCGCTGGCAGTTGGTTACTTTGGACTATTGGTGGGACACGCTTCAGTTTGGGTTCATCGGCAATGTGTTACCGGACTTTGTATCATTACTCGAAACACGTTACGTGCTTGGGATCATGCAACGCACGACATCGGCAGTACTGCATTTCGGTTGGGTTGTAGTAGATCTCGCCTTGACTTCAGCGATCTCTCTATTGACCGCCCACCTGATTCTCTCAGTGTGGTGGCCCGACTCGCCTTTAAGCTGGAGATGGTCGTTCAGCGCTATTTTAGGACATCCCAAGGACTTCCATCAGAATCATTCATGGCTTTCGTTTGTCATTCCCCCTTTCCTCACATCCATCTGGCTCTGGCTTTACGCCGGTTCCGGTTTCATCCTCAAAGCAGCCCGACGTTTCGACATCGGCTTCGAGTGGTTCAATCGGAAGTTCGATATCGAGAAGAAGCCATTGCAGAGCATCGGTCTGGTTGCGGGTGCGCTGGTGGCGCTGGTGTATTGGGCGGCGGTGATTGTGAGCCGCCTATTAAGATAGGAGAGAAGTGGAACAGTTGATGAACATATTTGTCAGCCATTCCAGTAAGGACCGAATCTTCGTCAACACTTTGGCGTTGGATCTCCGAAGCCGGGGCTTTGACGTGTGGTACGACCAATGGGAACTTGGGGTGGGCGATTCGATTTCAACGGTCATTCAAAAAGGGATTATGGAGTCATCTTGGCTTTTGGTGGTCCTGTCACCTGATTCCGTTTCTTCAAGGTGGGTCAGAGAAGAACTCAACGCTGCCTTCGCTCGTCAATTGGCTGAAGACAGAGTTTACATTCTTCCCGTTCTTCATCGGGATTGCATTATGCCAGTCTTCCTGGCCGACAAGGTGTATGCTGATTTCCGAGCCGACTATTGGGAAGGATTGAACAAACTGGTGTTCGCATTGAGCAGAGAATATGCAAGGCATGGTCCGAGCACGAAGCCAGGCTACGGCGCAGTGTTTGGTCCTGTTGCGGAATTATCCGCTTTGACAACAGCAGTGGCCCGTATCAATCATACTTCTATCTGTGGGATGTGGCGGGGCACTACAGGGCGGCTTCGGATCGAAGAATCTCACGCCAGTGGCTTAGTGGGGCGCTACGATTGGCGAGGCCATGAGTATTCGGGCCATCTCACCCTTCAAGTAGACCGTGAAGTGCTTTTGTTCGATTGGACTTGGAGCGTGTCAGGAGAGAAGGGTAAGGGCTTGTTTTACCGTCGAACAAACCGCACCCTTATCGGCGGGTGGTGGTTTGCATACGAGGAGATCGACTGGGGAGCGTTGGCGAGGCAAAAGGGCGCTGCCACCGAACCAATGGGGATTCGTTAAATCCGATGACAGCGAGGATCGGGAACTATTTTTGTATCGAGAAGGTTGAGGCGGCTGGTGCGCTTCGTGCCGAGGGCTGGCGGCGGTCGGTTGTAAGATGATCCTAACGCCATTCAAGGCTCATGGTGACTCCACGTCCCGACTGGTCGTTAAGGCTATTCTCCACCTTCTGCAAGGAACAGTGAGCACGTCATGTCGCTGAAGGATTTTGAAAAGGAAGGGCGGAACGGAGCGAACTCTTTGAACGCCTTGAATGGCTTGAATTCCTTGAACGCCTTGAATGGCTCGAAGTCGGTCGATTTCAGTCGGTCCTTGACGGCACACGCTGCGTCTCCGTCGTGGTCTCTAACGACGCCCTGCATGAACCAACCGAGATGCTTGCCGTTGAAGCCGTAGATGTGAAAGCCGCCGCCGCCCTTATCAGGCTCCAAGTAAGCCACAGGTTTCCCGCCCCAGAGGTAGATCGTCATTCCGTCGTCAACGGCAATATAGGCGGCGGCTCTACCCTTGCCGTTAAACAATGCGACTTCCTCGCCACTCGCCTTCACTATCGTGGCCAACAGGATTATTGCAAGTACGGTTCTGAAGAGCACGGACCTAATTCTCCACGTTGATTATAGGGCTGTCTTGCTGGCGGCCTTTGCACATTTTAGCATCCTACACTGTTGAGTGACGGCGCTGAGAGTACCAGTGCAGTACCAAAACAACTTGGTTGTATGGCGGCAGTGCTTGGACTTCATGCGCAGGGAAGTTTGCAACCAAACTCCTCCCTCCAGAAATCGTGCCAGCCTTCATCACCGTGACGGGCATCGGCGGCACCAGCGCCATTCTTACAGTCTCCGACCTCTCCAAGGTGCCGCAGCAGACCGTGAAGGCCACGGATCACGGAACCCCGGCCACGTTTGAGGGCGTCTTGCTGAAGGACGTGCTTGCGAAGGTTGATCTGCCGTTGGGCGAGAAGTTCCGCAGTATCGGGGCGTCGTATTATCTGACCGTGGAAGCCAAGGACGGCTACAAGGCCGTATTCGCCTGGGCGGAACTGGATTCGACCTTCACGGACAAATCGGTGTACGTGGTGACGAGTCGGGATGGCAAGCCGCTCTCCGACAAGGACGGTCCATTTCAGTTGGTGGTGCCCGGTGAAAAGAGGGCCGCAAGGTGGGTTCGGCAGGTAACGGCGATCAGGATCAAGCAGGCGAACTGATCTGCCTCACGTTTATTTTTGGATCATGACTTCGGTGGATTTGATGACCACCGTAACGTCGTCGCCGGTTTTGAGGTTCAACTCTTCGACGCTGCGACGGGTGATGACGCTTTCGATTTCGTTGTCACCAACCTGAACAACGATGTGCGCCATCACGTTGCCGAGTTTGACATCTTTGACCTGACCACGAAGTTGATTGCGTGCGGATAGAGCCATGAACATCAGGATAACACTCCCGCCCGTTTTGATTCAATACACCGTCATTGCCCGAATAGGCCGCACCCTTCGACCTTCTGTCCCGTTCTGCTGATCTACTTGTCCGCTCGATCCAAGAAAGCGTCCATTCTGAGCCGTCGATGAACTCAACCACCACTACGCTGAAAGATGCGACGGACCACGGATCGGAGGCCGTGGCGTGGTTGCAATCATGCGTCAACTACGCCTCGACTTTGACGGCGAAGCCCTCCTTCGGCTCCACGATGCTCAGTGGCACCCCGTAGTCGTCGCAACACGCCTTCCCACGAAGTCCGTCAATGCCCTCTTTGGCGATGATCGGAACCATCACCAGCCCGGCAATTGGATCGGCCCACCACCAGCCCAACAACCCATTCAGGAGCAAGCCGCCCAACAAAATTGTGGACAGGTATGTGCAGAAATCCGTTTGCCTGGAATCCGCTTTCATGGCTGCGATTCCGATCCCGGTCGCAACCCGGCGTTTCGCTCTCGCCAGCAACGGCAATCACCACAACTGAGGCGGCAGCAACGATGATGCCGGGGATGCTCCTCTCTGCGGCTTCGTGCCGGATCAGCGTGAAGCCGGACTCGTACAAATGGACGGGGCCAGCGCAACGAAACACCAGGCCACGAATTTCAAAGAGGTATGCTCCACCTGTTCACGCCGGGATGGATTCAAATCGTGGTGGAGCCGCCAGAGCAGCGCAGCCCGGTGCCTGACGAGACCGGATTCGTGGACGATCCCGTTGCGCCCTATTGAGGAATCCATACGAACGGCGTCCACACGTCAGGTTTGGAATACGTACACTTTCTGCAATCGAACTTGGAACCATTTGGGGGAACGAATCCCCGTCCCTCAATTCGATTCGGTGTCACGCTTGTGAACTCGATCTTGCGCTCGAACTTGCAGCGGTTGTATTGTGCGTACTGCTGCCCAACTGTAAGGATGGGTAGGTAAGAACAAGTGCCGCCAGAGCGAATAACTCCTTTGTAGCCCTGTCCATCCTTCTTGAGTTCGTAGGTATCGAACTGCACTTGCTTTTGCTCTTCGGAGAGAACGGTTTCACCGTAGATAAAGTCTCCTTCAAATCGCAAGTTGCGTATTTTACTAGCCGAAAGAGATTTCCAAAGAGCGGGATAATTGAACGACGTGAAGACATCGATCTTCACGGAAGCTAGACTCAGCCGCAATTCATCTAAGCTCAAGGGCTGGTGAAGATCCGCTAACATACCTCGTAAGTAATTGATCGGCACCGCAAAATTCAAGCCCTCCGATCCTCGCAACTTCCAAGTGACAACTCCGATAGCTTGCCCACGGTCATTGAGCAATGGACCGCCGCTGTTACCAGGATTGATGGAAGCATCTGTCTGAATCAGCTTGAAGCCCGCCCCTGCCGGATCATCCCGTACCGCACTCACTACGCCAGTTGTCACCGTGCCCTGAAGTCCACGGGGACTACCGATAACTACAACCCGCTCTCCGCTCCTAACATCGTTCGAGTTGCCAAGTTCAACGGTCGGAAGATCAAAACCAGCAATTTTGATGATGGCAAGATCCTTCCTGTCATCAAACGCCAACACTGAGACCGCCTCGAAGATCTCACCGCTCGCAAGCTGGACACCAGCGGTCTTCAAATCGCGGATGACGTGAAGGTTGGTTGCGATCTTTCCGTCATGACTCACGATCAGACCGCTGCCGAGAATGGTTCCAGTGCTCGTTTCCCCTTTGATGAGCACGACGGCGGGAGAAACGTTCGCTACTATCGAGGGGCTGTCCAGCGATTGGGGGTTCGCTACAACGACGGCTGCGAATACTGCCAGGACGGTTCTCATGACAAAGGTACCTTTTCGTATGAATTATAACATAATTGGATTTTGAGTTGAAAAAATCACGGCGAAGAGGTTGGCGGTAGCACACTTTGGCCACCGCTTGAGGAGTTTAATCTGTGGCCGGTCCAGGCGCCGGTGCCCGCCGCCCGTTTTTGGCGGCGGAAGGCGCTGTGGGTCATAGTTCCCGACGCTTGAGGATGGTGACAATATCACGACTGCCCCGAGCAATCGTTACGATTTCCACCGGGTCTGTGGCGGCTCGATAGACAATAAGGTAATCTCTCGTCGGCCAGAAGCGAAGGGGTCGGTTTTCGGCAAGGTCTTCTCGCCTATGACCGATGCCGGGAGTCTTCGCGACGGCGCGGAAGGCATCGACAAATTCAACGAGCATTTGTCGTGCAATTTGATAACCACCTTCCTTGAGGTAATAATCTCGAATCGCGACCAGGTCCTCTTGGGCGGACGGGGCGAGAATGTAGCCACTCATCCGGTCTTGCGTTTGGCTTCTTGCGAGTCAAGCTTATCGAGCATCTCTCGCATGAACTTCTCGCCGTCAACTCCTTCGCCGCGGTCAAGAGAAGCCAAGCCCTCGTCCATACGGGAGCGAAGCTCCTTGAGGTGAATGGCTCGAAGACTGTCGTGCTGTTCAAGCAAGCGCAGAGCTTCTCGAACCACTTCGCTTGCGGAATTGTAACGGCCACTCTGAACTTTCGCCTGGACCAGTTTTTCCAACTCGGGAGTCAAAGAGACGTTCATGGACTGCTCCTCGCCTTCAATCCTGACAATAGCGCCCATGGCGAAGAATGTCAATCTATGTTATCAGAGTGTTAGCGCGCCCGGCGGCTCGGGCCGCCACCAGCCGCCGCCGGTTTGGCGTCACTGGTTACGACATACTCGGACTGCTCCCGGGCCCCGCCCGACTTAGCCAGTTTCACCGTCCGCAGCGCATCGTTGCCCGCCAGAAC
>Ga0105856_1000886_pt1 | contig 14104 bp, 15 predicted proteins | sample OrgsoiDNA_201060_FD_89681 | JGI IMG/M metagenome (GOLD analysis project Ga0105856, IMG submission 89681) | Permafrost soil microbial communities from the Arctic, to analyse light accelerated degradation of dissolved organic matter (DOM) -... | ecosystem: Environmental > Terrestrial > Soil >...
ATCCCCGCTCTTTTTACTGCGCGCTATCGCTCGTTGGAACGGACCTGTTTCAGGTGCTTGCGTTATCGCCGCAAAATGTCGCCGCTTAGGCGGTGCTTTCGCTGCGGGCTCGAGCCTTAGGTCTCGAACCTCTTGCTCAGCGCCATTTTTGCATGCGGCCTTGGATTTTTAAATCCTGGATTTGAGTCGTTTTTACATGCGCTCTACTGATATTTAAAGCGGATGCTTAGCGATATTTGTAGATGCGGCTCTGTGTTTTTAAAAACAAAATTTCCTAAGCAATTCCTGTACTAAGCATAGCAATTCAAATCGTTTGTGGTTTGGCCGTGACTATTTATTCTCTGGTGGATTAATCCGTTATTTATAGTCAGTGGTTTATTATGAGTGGGAAGTCATCAGTCTATTTAAATGAGCAACAACGGGAATTTGTCCATGGGTTGCAGCGATCCTGGTTGTGGCGCACGGAGCTGCCGACATGGCTGCTGATCATCACTATTTATAGCGGTTGGTTTGCGACCGTGGCGTGGTGGAAAACCATTGGCTTGTTTCCGGCTACCTTGCTGCTGATCTGGTTCAGTACCTGGTATATGTCGCTGCAACACGAACTGTTGCATGGGCATCCGACCCGCTTTCCTCGCGTGAATCAGCTGTTTGGGCTGCTGCCTTTTTCTATCTGGTATCCGTACGGCACCTATCGCGATTTACATCTCAAACACCATTACGATGAAGACTTAACGGTGCCGGAAACGGATCCCGAAAGTTATTATTTCACCCGTCGCCGTTGGCAGCACTTTTCCGGTCTGCAACGCCTGCTGGTGCGGTTACGTAACACTTTCCCCGGCCGCCTGTTGTTAACACCCCTGCTCACCATGCGCTGGACGGTGCTCAATATTTGGCAATCCTTCCGCTATCGCCGCGTGAAGTCGATGGTCATGTGGACAGTGCATCTGCTGCTGCTTATTCCGATTCTTGGCTGGCTGGTACATCATGACTTTTCGGTGATCTATTATCTGTTCGCCGTGACCTGGCCGATGCTGGCAATGACCAAAGTGCGATCCTTCTTCGAGCATCGCGCCGCAGAGGACCCCGAAGCGCGTACCGTGATTAACGAAGCCGGTCTGTTTTGGCGTCTGTTGTTCCTCAATCTTAATTATCATTCGGTACATCATGACCTGCCGCGCGTTCCATGGTACGGACTGCCGACGGTGTATCGCGCCAATAAACAGCAATATCTCGAGCGTAATCAGGGCTTTTATGTCAAAGGCTATGGCGAGTTAATCCGCGCGCATCTGGTCAAACCGATTCTGGTGGAGATTAATCCCTTTTTCCCTGATGGCCGGGAGAAGCTCCAGGAAGGCCAACAGACCGGTCAGGAAAGCCAATAGTTAGCCATTAAAAAAGGCCCCGCGGGGCCTTTCGTTTATCCATTTTTGGGTCAGCTTTGGGTAACGAACTGATTCGCCACTGGCGGTAACCCCAGCTTCTCGCGCAATGTTCCCTTGCTGTAAGCCTGCTTCATCACTCCGCGCGCTTTCAGCAATGGGGCGACCTGCTCGATAAAGTTGTCGAGATCCACCGGCAGGAACGGGAACATCAGGTTGTAACCGTCCACCGCCCCGGCGTGGAACGCCTCGCTAAGTTTATCAGCCACCTCTTCGGCGGTGCCCATCACCAGCCAGCTATCCGAACTCTGCAACAGCAGACGCCCCAATTCCAATACCGTAAGCTTCGGGTCATAACCACGAATAATCTGTAACGCGGTGCGCAGACCGTCGAAGCCCTCTTCGCTCGGCAGCGGTGGCAGCGGTGCATGGCGGTCATAATCGTTCATATCCATCCGCAGATAGGTGCTCAGCAGATCGAGCGCCATCTGATCGTTCATCAGTTCATTGATCAGTTCCTGCCGCTGCTGTTTTTCTTCCGGGCTATTCACCACCACCGGCAATACGCCGCCCAGAATTTTGAAATGAGCCGGATCGCGCCCCACTTCCTGCAGACGACGGTCCATATCCGCGCGGTAAATCAGCCCCTTTTCGATATCACTCATAAACACGAAGTGGATATCCGCCTGCGCCGCAGCCAGTTGTTTACCCGACTCTGAAGAGCCTGCCTGCACCACAATCGGATGCCCCTGCGGCGGACGCGGCACGTTGAGCGGGCCACGCACCTTGAAGAATTTTCCTTCATGATTGAGCTGATGCACCTTATCGGGCGCGGTAAAATAGCCGCTTTGCTTGTCGATAAGTACCGCATCGTCCTGCCACGAATCCCACAGCTTGCGTACCACCTCGATAAACTCGGCGGCGCGCTGATAGCGGTAACCATGCTCTGGCAGTTGTTCCAGCCCATAGTTGGCGGCCTCTTCTGGTAGCCATGAGGTCACCACGTTCCAACTGGCGCGCCCTTCGCTCAGGAAATCCAACGACGCAAAATAGCGTGCCAGATTGTAAGGCTCGTTATAGGACGTGGACGCGGTCGCCATCAGGCCGATGTTGTCGGTCACCGCAGACAGCGCGGCCAACAGGGTTATCGGCTCCAGACGCGGGTTAGCATAATGAGCCAGGCCGCTCGGCACGGTATCCCAAATCGCCACGTGATCGGCAATAAAAATATTGTCGAGCGTGGCGGCCTCGGCTTTGCGTGCTAAATCAGCGAAATATTTGAGGGTAAAAATCTCTTTGCCCGGTGCATCAGGGTGGCGCCATGAGAAGCGGTAATCTCCCTGCGGATTAAAGAAGAATAGATTAAAGATGGCAGTAGGTGGAGACAAAGTAGTTTGAGACATAGTGAAGTGCTCGCTGTGGGGATGAGGGCCCTCCCTGGCCCGAGAGCTGAATTAGTTAGCAGCCAGTTTTTCTTTTACCCACTGCTCAGCAACTTTGGCCGGATCTTTATGATCGACGTCGACTTGCTTGTTCAGTTGGATAACATCTTGCGTGGTCAGATGCGCCGACACGTTGTTGAGGATCTGCTCAACCTTCGGCGACACTTTGCCTTTGTGGATCAACGGCACCAAGTTTTGGGCAGGCTGTTCATGCTTATCATCAATCAGCACCACCCAGCTCTCTTTCGCCAAGTCACCCTGAGTTGAAATGATGGTCGCCACGTCGATTTTGCGCGAGTTCAGCGCCAGACGGCTCAGCGGCCCGGCGATATCCAGCGATTTAAAGGATTTGAATTTGATGCCATACACGCGTTCCAGACCCGGCAGGCCCAGGGCACGGGTCGCCACTTCTGGCGGTCCACCGACCACCAGCTCAGGCGCCACTTTTGCCAAATCAGACAACGTCTTCAGGTTGTATTTCTTCGCGGTCTCTTCACGTACCGCCCAGGCGGTGATCGAGCTGGCCGGGGACGCATTGAGTAACGCCAGATCGGCAGGCAGCGTCTGCTTCAGCTCGTCCGTCACTTCCTGTTGCGTCGCGGATTTACTGCCGCCGTGATAATAGTTCAGCAGCGCGCCCAAATACTCTGGCACCACATCCAGTTCGCCCGATTTCAGGGCAGGAATAATGATCTCGCGATTACCCAGATTCAGACGCGTTTTAACGTCGATCCCCTGCTGTTTCAGCGCGCTGGCATAAATATTCGCCAACACGGTCTGCTCAGAATAGTTAGCGCCACCAATGGTGACGGTTTCTGCATGAGCAGCAAAACCGACACTTGCCAGGCCGGCGGCCAACAGTGTCAGCCTAAATCCCTTACCCAGTGCGGAAAACCCTGTTTTTATCATCATGGTCATACTCTCTTATAGGTTGTGTGTTGTGTTTTAGGTTGTGTGATGTTGTTGTTTTTATTGCAGAGTTTTAATCTGCGATAGGGACTGAAAAATGCAGCCAGCGTTTAGCCACTAAGGCCATCAGCAACTCACAGCCAATGGCTAGCAGCGAAATAATGAGCGAACCGGCCACCACTTGCGGAAAATCGCGTTGGCCCAATCCATCAATAAGAAAACGTCCCAGACCGTCCAGACCGGCATAGGCCGCCACCACCGCCGTGGCGATAAGCTGCAACAGCGAGGTGCGGATACCGGCGAAAATCAGTGGCATCGCCAGCGGGATGCGTACTTTCAACAGGCTTTGCAACGGCGTCATGCCCATCGCTTTGACCGCGTCGCACAGCGTTTGATCCGCATGGCTGATACCGACATAGGTGTTGGTCAACATCGGCGGGATAGCCAGCGCCACCAGTGCAATAAACACCGGCAGATCGTTAAAACCGAACAGCATGATGCACAGCAAAATAATGCCCAGCGACGGGAAGGCCTGCCCAATGTTAAACAGGTTGATCACCAGAAAACCGCCGCGTTGCATGTAACCAAACAGAATGCCCAACGGCTGGGCGATCAGCACTGCAATCGCCAGACTCACCAGCACGTAATAGAGATGCTGGAGCAAACGCTGCCAAATCCCTAAGTCACCGGACCAGTGGTCAGCCTGGAGGAACCACAGCCAGGTTTCGTGAAAAATAGTCATCAGCGCGTCCACCCTGTGAGTCGATACCCTACGCGAGTGATCACCAAATCAAGCAGCAGCGACAGCACCAGGCTCAGTGCCAGACTGATCAAAATCGGCGTCAGGAAGTTTTGGTTAAAGCCCACGATCATCAACTGTCCTAAACCGCCCTGACCAATCAACGCCGTCACAATCACCAGCCCGACCAGCGTCACCGAGGCAATGCGCAATCCGGCGAACAGCGCAGGCAGGATCAGGAAAAATTCGATATCGATAAAGCGACCAAAGCGCGTATAGCCCAACGCCCGGGCTGACTCCAGCACCTCGGCCGGTAGCTTTTGCATTCCCGCCAGCACGTTACGCAGCAAGATCAGTAACGAGTAGAGCGTCAATCCGATCACCGACGTGGTCATCGACAACCCGGTCCACGGCAGCAGCAGAATAAAAAGCGCCAGCGACGGAATGGTAAACAGCACGCCGCTGAGTGACATCAGCGGGCCAGCCAGCGACGGCCAGACGATAGACAGCAGCAGCATCAGTGCGGTGATCACCGTGCCGAGCACCAGCGACAGCAACACCATCTGTACATGCTGTAGCGTCAGCTCGCCGATCATTCCCAGGTTATCGGTCACCCATTGCCAATCAATCATCGCGATGCAACTCCTGATGGCGGTTCAGCGCATGACTTAACAAGCTACTATCAATGGCACCGGCATAGGTTCCCGCGGGTGTAACGCGCAGCAAAACGCCTTGCGGCACATTCAGCAGCTCGCTGTAGACATGGCGCAGTGAGTGATGTTCATCGGCGAGACGTACCGGCGTCCGCTGGTCGTTCTCTTGCCAATACAGCGGTCGGTTATCGGCATCCAGCACCAGCACGCGCGGCTGGACGAGCAGCGGATGGCCGCCCGCCAGTGGTTGTCCGTCATGGGTTAACAACGGCACGTCGTGGCGCGGCAAATCGCCCACTCGCATCATGCCCAAACGTTTTAGGTTTGGCTCAGGGCCGATGAAATCGCGCACAAAGTCGCTGGCGGGATGAGAGAGAATATTATCGGGGGTATCAAACTGAGCCAGATGGCCGCCCTCCTGAAAAATGGCGATACGGTCGCCCAGGCGAATGGCCTCGTTGATATCGTGCGTCACCAAAATAATGGTTTTGTGCAGCCGGGCCTGGAGCTGTAACAGCTCGCTTTGCAGCTTCTCACGCACGACCGGATCGATAGCGGCAAAAGGTTCATCCATCAGCAATACCGGCGGGTCTGCCGCCAGCGCGCGGGCAATCGACACCCGGCTTTGTTGGCCGCCGGACAACTGATGTGGATAGCGTTTGAGCACCAAAGGATTGAGCGACATCAGCGCCACCAGCTCGTCGATGCGTCGGGCGATCGTCCGCTTATCCCAGCCTAACAGACGCGGCACGGTAGCGATGTTTTCCGCCACCGTACGATGTGGAAACAGCGCCGGGCTTTGCATCACGAAACCTATCTTGCGACGGATTTGAATAATGTCGGCACTGGACAGCGGCTGGTCCTGAATATAGACCTCTCCGCTGTCGGGAATATCCAGCCGGTTAATCATGCGCAGCGTGGTGGTTTTGCCGCAGCCGCTCGGGCCAACAAAGGTGCAAAACTCGCCATCATTGATGGTGATACTCAGTGAGTTAATCGCATGCTGCGCATTGCCAGGGTAGGTCTTATTAATATTTTCTAATCGAATCATAATGCGTTTAAATATCCTCTTACTGCCCCATCGATGCTCGTAAACCCAAGGATATTTACCTTATGTTTCAGCGCTCTATTTGAGGCAGTATTGCAGAGTGATCCGCATCCACAAATTCAAGATGGTTCTAATCAATGCCGGAAAATGGCTATATAAAATTTTATATATCCCTTTAAAAACACAGGATAAATCTTCATTTTTTGAGGGTAGTAATAAAGAGGGGAATAACAGGGACTGGGCGATGCTGACGGCATAGCAAAAGAGGTTTGCTATGCCGCTGGAATAACGTCACTTTTTAATTAGTGAGTTAAAAACTTCTCAAGAAATTGCTGGGTGCGCGGGTGTTGCGGGTTAGAGAACAGCTCTTTTGCCGGACCCTGCTCCACGATTTTTCCCTGATCCATAAAAATCGCCCGGTCGGCGACATCGCGCGCGAAGCTCATTTCATGGGTGACGATCACCATGGTGCGGTGCTCCTGCGCCAGCGCGCGGATGGTGTTGAGCACTTCGCCCACCAGCTCCGGGTCTAACGCCGACGTCGGTTCGTCAAACAAAATCACTTCCGGGTTCATCGCCAAGGCGCGAGCAATCGCCACACGCTGCTGCTGGCCGCCAGACAAACGGCGCGGATAGGCGTCCTCTTTGCCGCTTAAACCGACTTTTTCCAGCAACTGACGGGCATAAGCTACCGCTTTGTCACGCGGTTCACCTTTAACGATCACCGGCCCTTCGATGATGTTCTCCAGCACCGAACGGTGCGGGAACAGGTTAAAATTCTGGAACACGAAGCCAACCTGCTGACGCAGTTTGCGCACGTTCTCTTTCTGCTTGCTGATAGGCCGACTGCCGTCGATGTGAATATTACCGACGGTGATGGTGCCGGAGTTCGGCTCTTCCAGCAGGTTAATGCTGCGCAGTAAGGTGGTTTTACCCGAGCCGCTTGGCCCGATAATTGCCACCACTTCGCCAGAATTGACCTGTAAATCGATACCGTGCAGTACCGTCTGACCGTTAAATTTTTTGGTCAGTTGTTTCACGTCAATGGTACTCATGAGTGCTCCTGATCTTGACGGTTAACGCGGTCTTCCAGACGATTTTGCAGGAAGGATAAAATCGTCGCCAATACCCAGTAAATCAGGGAGGCGGCTAAGTACATGGTGAAGACTTCCAAGGTGCGCGAGGTGACCAATTGCGCCTGACGGAATAATTCTGGCACCTGAATGGTGGCGGCAAGCGAGGTGTCTTTCACCAGACCAATAAAACTGTTACCCAGCGGCGGCAGCGCGGTGCGTGCGGCCTGCGGGAGGATCACCCGGCGCATGGTCTGCCACGGGTTCATGCCAATACTGGCGGCGGCTTCCCATTGGCCCTTCTCGATCGACGAAATCGCCGCGCGCAGGGTTTCCGAGGTATAAGCGGCAGTATTCAACGACAAACCAATCATCGCTGACGGAATAGGATCCAGCTCAATGCCGAACTGCGGCAGGCCGTAGTAAATCATAAACAATTGGGCAATCAGCGGCGTACCGCGAAAAACTGACACGTAAAAACGTGACAGCCAAGACAGCGGCCAGAATTTTGACAGACGCATCAGCGCCAGAATGAAACCCAGCAACAGGCCGAATACCATCCCGCCCAAACTGAGCTGGAGGGTAAACAGCGTACCTTTCAATAAAAATGGTGCTGAATCCAGCACCAGTTGAATACTTTCTTGCATCCGATTAAGACCTTTTGGATGTTTTATGTCTGAACGTTAAAACTGCCCCAGACACCGTGGATGCTGGGGCAAAAACATTATTTTGTTACGTCAGCGCCAAACCACTTATCTGAAATCTTGGCTAAAGAACCGTCTTTTTGCATATCGGCAATGGCTTTATCGATAGCGGCCAGCAGCTCTGGGTTGTTCTTACGCAGCGCAACGCCAGATTCCTGCTTCGCGAACGGTTTACCCGCCACGGCTAAGGTGTCGTTGGTTTTCTTCACCAGATCCAGCGCCGCTAAACGGTCAACCAGAATGGCATCGATACGACCTACGCGCAGATCCTGATATTTGGTTGGGTCATCATCATAGGTACGGATGTCAACGCCCGGCTCGTTAGCACGCAGCCATTGCTCATAGTTACTGCCCAAGCCTACGCCAACTTTCTTGCCTTTCAGCGCATCTGGCGTCGCGAAGTTAGCTTCGTTGCCTTTCTTGGTCAGAACCTGAATACCCGACACGGTGTATGGCGTCGAGAAGTCATATTTTTTCTGACGTTCAGGGGAGATAGTGACCTGATTGATCACCACGTCGATACGCTTGGACTCTAAAGAAGCCAGCATGCCGTCCCATTTGGTCGGTTGCAGCTTGGCTTTAACGCCCATGTGCTGGGCCAGAGACTCAGCAAATTCCACTTCAAAGCCGGTCAGTTTGCCGTCTTCACCCTGGAAACTGAACGGAGGATAGGTCCCTTCGAGACCGACGATCAGTGAGCCGCGCTCTTTGACTTTCGCCAGTAAGCCTTCATCGGCAGCAAAGCTGGTGGTGACCATGCCGCTGGTCAATGTGACGGCAACCGCACCCAGAAGTAAACGACGACGCAATGTTGAGAAACCCATATTCACCTCATTAACTTAATTATTGTTTAGAGCCGCACGTTAGCATCGGGCGAAAGAATTATCAGGAACATAATCCTCTAATCTTAGTGCATAAAAGAATAAGACAGTACACAGGGGCATAAGCGCGGGGTTAGGCATAAAGTAGGCGTAGCCTATCAATGCGATTACCCCGCCCATTCGGTTAAATTCTCACCAGCTTGGCGCTGATTTACACCTGTGGGTGATAGGCAAATAACGCCGGTGCGCCGCCGGTGTGAATAAACAAGATGGGGCCATTGCCGGGGAAAAGACCGCGCTCAAGGCCGTCGAGCAATCCGGCCATCGCTTTGCCGGTATACACCGGATCCAGCAACATGGCTTCTTTTTCGGCCAGCAGTTTAATCGCGGCTAACCCCTCGTCACTCGGCTCGCCGTAGCGCGGACCAAAATAGCTGTCCCACAGATGAATTTCTGGCAAGGCTTCGTCAAATTGCAATCTTTTCGCCACGTCGCGGGCAATGGATTCCACTTTAGGGCGCTGTGCGTCCGCTGAACGTGACACCGTCACGCCAATTAACTGCGTTTCTGGCATCAGATGGCTTAATGCGACCGCCAGCCCAGCGTGAGTTCCGGCACTGCCCGAGGCCACGACGATGGCGCTGAAATCTACAAAACTCGAGGCGCTTTGCTCGGCAATTTCTAACGCGCACTGCACGTAACCCAACGCTCCTAGCGCATTGGACCCACCGACCGGCACGATATACGGGCGGAAGCCTTGCGCTTCAAGCCGCTCGGCCTCTTCGGTCAGTTGGGTCATCGGGTCGTATAAGGCGTCACACATGACTACGTCGGCATTGAACAATTCCAGCAATAGACGGTTGCCATTGGTCAGGTAGTTGGTCTGGGTGGTGCCAATCGGATTTTCCAATAATGCGACACATCTCAGGCCCAGTTTCGCCGCCACGGCCGCCGTCTGGCGTACATGGTTGGACTGGATAGCGCCGGCGGTGATCAGCGTATCGGCCCCCTCTTCCAGCGCGGCCGCTGCCAAAAACTCGAGCTTTCTCAGTTTATTACCGCCCATCGCCAGCGGCGTGACGTCGTCACGTTTAATGTAAATCGGGCGGCCCACATGGTCGGAAAGACGGTTAAGTCTCTCCAATGGCGTGACGCTGCCCAGCAAGTCGATGCGCGAAAATGCTTCCAGCCGAGATTTAACCAATGAAATTTGAGCAGGCACAGTGTTCCCTTAAGCGCTTAATGAATGCGCTATCGTTATGATGTGGATTCGGTTCGTTAGATAAGATGTAAGGAGTGTTATCAGCAAATTATAGAAAGAATTTATACAATCTTGCGCCGGATGCAACACAAAAAAAACAGGCCCCTCAAGGAGCCTGTTTGTTCTACAACGCCTGCTAATCTTTCGATCAGGCGGATTTCTGCCACGCCAGATACTGGTCATACTTACGCAGCGCAATGCGATAATTATCATGTGCCGCTACCGGCAAGTCATTGATAATACGCTGATGAATGCTCTCGCCCTGGGTGCGTTCACGCGGATAGTTCTGGGCGACCAGAATTTCATCCAAACGACGCAGGCGGACAACGTATTCACGCACCGTGCTGTGGTTCATCTCAGTTTGTTCGAACAGATACTGTTTGAACGCCATGATATCGAAGTAAGACCAATGGCTGTTGCAGCTAATTTCGCTGCAAAAGCGGCACAGTGCGGTCAATTCCTGCGACAGGTTGTGCCACACGTCATCATCAATAGGCTGGTCCATCTTAGCGATGGCCTCTTTATTGATGATCTGACCGCGAAACACTAACGCCATGCGATCAAGTTCTTTACTGCACTGTGAGCACTGGGTCTGGCTATGTTTAAAATCTTTTAAATAACGGCTGAGTGGCCGTGTTTTGAGTCCCGCTGGCATAAATTTATTCCTGGTGAGGAGGATAAAACATATACCCAGAACATGTCGCAACGCAGGGAGGAGGCCAAAGGAAAGTTACCCGTATTCATAGGCTTAACTATGATTCGGGCGAACAAAATCAGCGAACCTGGCTACAATACGAAATATGCCGGGTATTTAACCGGCCAGGAAAAAGCGGATCAATGGTCGTTCGCCAGACGGGCGCGTAAACGCTTTATCGCCTGACTGTGTAACTGGCTAACGCGGGATTCCCCGACGTCCAGTACTGCCCCGATCTCTTTTAAATTCAACTCTTCCTGGTAGTAAAGTGTCAGAACCATTTTCTCGCGTTCTGGCAATGCGTCAATGGCATCCATCACCCGCTGGCGTAAATTACCCTCCAGCAAATGGTGTAATGGGTTGGCCTCTTCGTGCCCTTCCATTAACGCTTCGGCTGTATCGCCGTGTTCTTCGCGCCATTCGTCATAAGAGAACAATTGGCTGCTGTTAGTATCCATCAAAATCTGGCGATATTCCTCTATCGGAATATCTAATGCCTGCGCCACTTCGCCTTCACTCGGTGGACGCCCTAAGCGTTGTTCAGCATGGTGCATGGCCTGAGACACTTCGCGCGCATTACGTCGCACGCTGCGCGGCACCCAGTCGCGACTGCGCAGCTCGTCGAGCATCGCACCACGAATACGTTGTACCGCATAGGTGGTAAACGCCGTCCCCTGCATGGCATCAAACCGTTCAACTGCATTCAATAAGCCAATCCCCCCCGCTTGCAGGAGGTCGTCCAGCTCCACGCTCGCGGGAAGCCGTACCTGCAGACGCAGGGCCTCATGGCGCACAAGCGGAACATAGCGCTGCCACAAGGAATTTTTGTCTATCACGCCGCTGGCGGTATACAGATCGCTCACTGTCGTAACCTGGCAAATTGAGGGTCTGTACTATTATGCGTTCGCCGATTTTTTCCAATCGCCAGAATAGGACCTGAAAAACGCGGCTATTTGGATTATGTCGGTAGGATGAACAAATAACGAACAGTGACTATATCAGTCATTTTGTCGAGGGGCGTCACAGAAAAAAGTAAGAAAAAGTTACTCAAGTGTGAGGAAAGAGTAAAGAAAAAACCCTGCAGAAACAGGGTCTATACCAGAAGTTGTAGCACCGACAGGTCATCGTTGCGTTTAATGCTGTCGATACCGGCAGTGAATTGAGCCGTGGCGACCTCGCTATGCTGACGGAAAGAATGGTAGCTGTACATCACATCGGTGATTGCCCGTTCACTCAATTCCCCTTTCTGCATAATATCCGCTGAGAGCAAGGATTTAATGTAAAAATAATCGACCACCAGCAGGTAAAGTTGCTTGAGTAAAGGTACAGATTTGTCGATGCCAAAACGGTCGTGGTAAAGGCGATATTGGAAGTAATTACGCAAAATATACGGGCGTTCGTTGAGCCATGGTAACGCCGTGTTATCCCATCCCTGCTTCAGATTACTGAGGTTGTCACTACGCTGTGATTCGGTCAGATCGCCGATGAAGTGCTGATTTAACCTTTCCATATACTGAGAAAGCGTCGTACTTCCACGCGCATTCCGATGAGACTCAAACGCACCACGAATACCATAAATGATAGCCAGTTCCAGCAACGGTTCCGCATGAATGTTGGCCATTGCCTGCGACGTTTCATTGCGTTGCATCTGTTGAACTAATGCTGAATAGACGTTTTCCATATCCGCAAACTTACTGTCTAACGTACCCGTTAGCTTTTGTGCATAGAGCAAAAAACAGGCGATAGAATAAAGGTTGTGCTCTACCCGGTGTTGATCGGCCATCAACAAATTGGCACAGAACAGGTTCACAATTTTGCCTTCAACATTCAAATCAGCACGATCGTTAAACGTCGCCTGAGTGAGTGTTTTGGTATCAATATTCATTGCCGTATCGCTAAATAACACATGGCGGGCCGCTTGCGGGCAAGAAATACTTAGGCTTTCAATCGACTCTTTTTTATATAAAACGTTATATCGAGGGTAGCTTGCACAAATATTCCCTAATGCTTCTGCCCCCATAGTGCGATGAATTTTGCATAAATTGTTAGATTCAAGGTAAGAACAATTACCCTGCTCGTTAAACTTCATCATCGCCCAGTTGCCAAAACTTTTTTTGGTCACCGCAATATTTTCAACGGCAATATTTCTGACATCTGGAATTTCACTTTTTAGATATTTTTTATAGGTGTTCTTATCCAGTGTGATATCCCATTGCTTGCAACAGTGGTCCTCACAGGCAGAGCCAATACAGCGAAAGTTCTGCACATACTCAGGTTGACTGATCAGGATCTCTTTCATTAATTAGGCCTCCAATAACCCATGCTCAGTATGTCGTAAAAGTGTTGAGGTCAATCAATGAAAAAGGCGGCCAAAAGGCCGCCTTAATAAGCGTTAGAATGTAGACGCTATTAGCCCTGCAGCAAGGACAATACTGACTGAGGAACCTGGTTAGCTTTAGACAATACTGAAGTACCCGCCTGTTGCAGGATCTGCGCACGGCTCATGTTAGATACTTCGGTAGAGTAGTCAGCATCCTGAATACGGCTACGTGCGTCGGTCAGGTTGTTAACAGTACTTGCCAGGTTAGTGATGGTAGACTCAAAACGGTTCTGAGAAGCACCTAACAGGCTACGTTGGGTATCAACGGCTTTCAACGCAGCATCGATATCAGCCAGTGGGGTAGAGGTTGCAGATACCGCGCCTGCAGTGTCAACTTTACCTTTCAGAACGTCAAAACCGATTGATTTAACAGTACGTGCATTACCGTTAACCAGATCTGCGGTGTTATCATGGGTGTTCAGTGCTGTACCCGCGGCGTTTGAAGCACCCGCGGTGCCCGCTGCTGCCAGGTTCCAGCCTGAGCTTGCACCGATATCGATACCGATTTGCTCGCCGTCTTTAGAACCAACCTGGAAGTTATAGGTGGTTGCAGCAGCAGTGATGTTGTTCAGTACTTTGATACCGTTGAAGTCAGTTTGCTTAGTGACGCGGTCAACTTCTTGCATACGTTGGTTAACTTCAGACTGGATGGAGTCGATGTCTGAGGCTGAGTTAGAGCTGTTCTGTGCCTGAACGGTCAGGTCACGGATACGTTGCAAGTTGTTGTTAACTTCGCTCAGTGCGCCTTCAGCGGTCTGCGACAGAGAGATACCGTCGTTAGCGTTACGGGAAGCAACGGTCAGGCCATTGATGTTAGACGTGAAGCGGTTGGCAATGGCCTGACCCGCTGCATCGTCTTTTGCGCTATTGATACGCAGACCTGAAGACAGACGCTCAATGGCGGTGCCCAGGGATGCTTGAGATTTGTTCAGGTTGTTCTGAGTCATCAGGGACAAGCTGTTAGTGTTGATTACCGCCATAGTATGATTTCCTTAAAT
>Ga0105856_1000887_pt1 | contig 14100 bp, 15 predicted proteins | sample OrgsoiDNA_201060_FD_89681 | JGI IMG/M metagenome (GOLD analysis project Ga0105856, IMG submission 89681) | Permafrost soil microbial communities from the Arctic, to analyse light accelerated degradation of dissolved organic matter (DOM) -... | ecosystem: Environmental > Terrestrial > Soil >...
AAACAGCTACAGCGAATTCAAAGCCGAAGAACACCACACCGTCTACGCCGACCGCAAAGTCGAAACCCGTGCCAACGACCACCTTACCGTGGGCGTTAACCAACACATCAAGGTGGGTACCGGGCAGTTCATTGAAGCGGGTCAGGAAATTCACCTTAGCAGCGGCCTGAAAGTGGTACTGGAAGCCGGTAGTGAACTGACCCTCAAGGGCGGCGGCAGCTTTATCAAGATCGATGCCGGGGGCGTGACCTTGAGCGGGCCGGTGATCAATATGAACTCCGGGGGTAGTCCGGGGAATGGCACAGGCGCAGCACCTTTGTTGCCGGGGCCGTTGAAGCAGGCGGATACGGATAAGGCTGGGCAGTTGTTGGTACCGGCGCAGCGGCAGGCGTTGATGCGCGGAACGCCACGCTGTGAAATCTGTGAGCGCGCGGCCAAGGAGCTAGCCGCTAAGGAAAACGCCAAGTGAGCAATGTTTCCCAAGCCAATTTCTTGTTGATTGACGGTGTATTGCGACCTGATGCAATTGCCCATCTGTACCAGCGTGGTGAACCGCTGGAAATTGAGCCGCTGTACATTGGGACGCGGTGGAAAGAGTTGCATGATTTGGGGCCGATATTGGTCAAGCTACCAAGCTCCTCCCCCCTAGTCAGCGAGTGGCAGCAAAACCAACTGGTCCAATCCGACTCCTGTCCCTTGTTCAGTCGCGCCTCACTCAGCACCGTGGCTGATCACCTGCGCCACTTCATCTGTCCGCCCGACCTTAATGGCAACGCAGGCCTACTAAGGTTTGCAGATCCGCTGGTCACGCATTACTGGTTAACGAGTTACGGGCCAGAGCAGCTTTGCCAGGTCCTGGCCCCCATAGAAACTCTTTGGGTCAAGACACCAATACACACTTGGCAGTCCACCGGCGACGCACCGATTACTCAGTTTTCACGCCCTCACTCAACAGACGTTCGCGACAAGAATTTCGCCTTGCTCGGCGAAAATCAAATCAGCGTCCTTGAACTTGCTTACCGATGGCAGTTCAAAGAGCGACTGTACGCTTGGCTGAACACCCGCGACCCGCAAACCTTTTCACTGCTCAACAGCGATCAAACCGAGCGCTGGTTGGAGCACGTCCTGGACAGCGGCAGCGCCTGGGGACTGGTCAGCGAGAGAGGACTGGTAACATGGGCGGAAACATGTGTTGATTGGGGTCGAGACTTCGCCACACGCCCCGACAGCCCTTATCAGGACTGGCTGAGCCAGGCCCCTGAAAATGGAAGCCTGGCCCCCGAATTACGCATCGAAGCATTGGATGATTACCGCCAGCTAGCGCTGGAAGCAAAGGACACTGCAAATGGCTGACAAGAGCGGAACCCCCCAACAACAGCGCAACGCCTGCTTCCCGACGACCCCAGCCAATGCCACCGGCGGATGCCCCCTCAACGGCCCAGATGTCGCAATCATCCCGATGCGCTACGCACTGGATCGCTCTCGCTACGATGAAAATCCGAAAAAACTCAAACCGCTGCTGAAAACTGGCAAGTGGACGGCGTTGCCTGCGTTGAAAACGCGGAGTTATACGTTGCGTCAGCTTCGCAGTGGCTATGTGTACGTGTTCGATGAAACGGAAAAAACCCTTCACGAATATGAATACAACGTCGACACGGCGATGCTGACCCGTATCAAATGGGACGGCGCTCTAACAGGCAAGGACGTGCGCGCTGGCTCGGGCCCAGCCAAGACACATCTGCTTTACCCTCGGAAAAATACAATCCGCATTGCTTATTCAACCTTGCAATGGACATGGCGCATTTGTGAGTACATGCGATCCAACGGCGGAAACCGCAAGGCGTGGATGCAGACGCTTGACCTCAAAGAATACTGCTTGACGATGAAAAGCCCAAACGTGCTGCCGCTTGCACAACTGGCTGAAGCTGTCGCAGATATCGACAAGGGTGCTGTAACAAAAGATAAGCGCTTTGCGGATTCAGCACATCCGCCAGAGAGTAAGTTTTGCAGCAAGGACGACATCACGCCATTGGCTGCTGATGTTGTATGGTCTGGAGGTGTGCCTGATCCAACCAGTGCATTACTCATCGCACTTGATGACTCTTTGGCAATGCTGCAAGAACTCAATCTACAACTGATGGCTGATCAAGCTGCCTATATTGAATGGCAGGATGAACATCTACATAAGATTAGCATTGCAGAAATCGTGGAAAGCCTCTGCGGAACGGGTAACGATAAAAATTTACTTCCGGCGTCCGTGGCAAACAATGAGTCGAAAACAAGGCAATATGCGAGTGAGGTCGAGGCCTATTTTGAGCAACTGAAAGTCGAAGAGCAGGTAGCCAATGGTACTGACAGTATTATCATGGCACCAAACTTACCGTCAGAAAAAATGGCAGCGGAACTCAAAAACAAATACGGCGGCACTCCCTCATCAGCTCTTAGAGATGCGTGGGAATCCCGAGCAAAATGGCGTAGACAAGTTGATCTTGAAGGCGCACGAGGTTACGTTTCAACTAATAAAAGCAAGGGTGAGATTTTACTAAAAAATGTAAAAGAAACCCAAAAAGACCTCACTGATCTAGCGCAGCATATTGGCGCCGAGCCTCTTCGCTTGTTTATCGATACTACAAATCCCACCTCTTTACTTTATCTCCAGGCCATCACCGCAGAAATTCTAAAATCACTTGGACAAGACCACCTTACGTCCAAGTGGCTGACCGAGCAGGATCTTAAAGCAAGCACACTACTTGGACTTAGTCGATTCGGATTTTCACTAGAAATTCAGTTCATTCTCACAAAAAAAGCCAATGATCTAATCCAAAATACCAGCGATACAACAGCGCTCGTTAGTCGGCTCGGCGAACTTAACGGTTTTATTACTCACGACGCCATTGCAGATAAACCTTGGGTAAAAGCTTTGACCGAACCGGCCCGACTCACATTAGAGGCTATGAAAGGTCTAGCAAAAAGTGCAGGAAAAGCTGTTTTCGAACAAACCCTCTTGGCACTTTTACCTATTGACAGCAGACTTGCTCGAAGCAAACAACAGAACTTGCCTGCACTCCTTAGAAATGTATGGGTCGGACATCTTCTAACAGACCATAAGGGTCGACTGGAGTTTGACAAATCTGGAAATCAACAATTTATAGAATGGAAGCGTCGTTATCTTCTCGCGAAAACAAACCTAGAACGAAATCTCAAGGCTTGGTACCTCCCACAAGCTGGCTATGACCGACGCTCGATAGGCCGTACGATACTAAAACTTCAAAATGATGTTCAGCTTGTTATTCAAGAACTGCCGAGTTCGCTGGATTATCAAGCCAACAAGTATGCACAAATCCTTAGGGACGAAATAACCAACTCCCTAAAAAAAGGTGGTCTCGCAGCAAGCCAATGGCAGCAGCGCGCCAAAGCCTGGAGTGAAAAATATGGTATTGACGCAGCCGCCATTACTTGGGGCGTGGCAATTATCAATTTATTTAATACAGCGGTAACTTATAACAACATAACCAAAGATGGCGATTTTAATAGAAAAGACCAAGCAAAAGTCATTTCTAGTGCTGGGTATACTGTTAACGCTATAATGGCGGTAGTCATTGAGGCTAAATGGGCTTCAATGAAAGGGTTGAAAATCATCATTGATAGTAAGACGATAAAAATAACAGATAATGCCGCTTCTTACTGGGAAAGCGTAGATTCGCCAAGAAAAAGCTGGGGGAAAATAATCAAAGGGTTTAGTGGGCGCCTTATTGGTTTGGGTGCATTTTCATTGTTAGCGACAGGTTTTGAATACTGGGACATTCAAGACGATCTGAAAGGGACGACAAATAGTGATGAACGAGGGGCTCTTGTAGTAAAGCAGGTAGCAGTTGCATCTATGGCAATTATCGGATTATTTCAATTAGTAGCAGGTATTTCCGGTTTAGTGGGAAGCGCCGAATTGATAGCGCTGGCTATGAACCCGTGGTTTTCCGCAGCTGCGTTAATAGCAGGGGTTGTATACCTACTGGCATCTATTACATTAAATTACTTCAAGCGAGATGCCATTGGAAACTGGCTACATAAATCCACGTGGGGTAGAATACCCAGCGAAAAAATAAACAATCAAATCGAAGAAAATAGATCTCTACTGGAAATACAAATGAGCCCATCTCTATTTGTAAAACCGACATTCACTAAAATATATCGATACAGCCCACGCCTTGGACGAATTGAAGACAATATCCAAGATGGCGCATGGATCCAGATACACTTCCCAGCAGAGTTAAGAGGTTCAACAACCAGAACCAATCTAGTTGCGAGCCACAGACCATTTTACATGCTACCAATAGCAAAATTAGATGATCAACTTCAGCCACCTTTCTTGAATAACGGAGAGGTCGTCAAAGCTGGATTATTTGGAAAAACACTGGACACACACCCAACACCTAACATACGCCTTAGCTCGATTCCTTCTTTACCTACCGAAGGCGAATCACTTGTATGGCAAACTTGGGTTCCTCTCACCAAAGATGCTCAAAATATCGAACTGCAAATCTGGTATCCTACTGAAATTCTCGCCAGCGGTGAGGGAGACAGAGGTTATCGTTATCAACTAGAACTTTCGGCAGAAGGTACACAAGATCAAAAAGATACGCGCATTAGCGCGTTGGACAGCAGTACCTTAGTCGTACAGCAACTTGGAGGCCGTGAAAATGCAGCCGTGCTTCCTATCCATGAATGACGGATACCAAATATACGATGAACACCGACAGCCATCTTACCGCCCATAAAATATCAAAAGAAGCAACAAATACGATAAATCAAAGAAAACTTATGGAATGGACAATAAAGGCGTTACCTAAAAACACCTTCCATATGGATATCGGCATGGCAATAATGACACTGCTAGGCCTAATAGCAGTCGCCAATGGCCTCTATGAAAACTACATCCTAAATTTACAAGAAGCAGATCAGTCTGTATTCCTCAGCCTTCGCTTCGGCACCGCCATGACATTAATGTCTATCTATTTATGGGCACTGGTAGTCCGCCAGAAGAAAATTTATCACTATACGATTACGGAATCATTTGGCACACAAGAGTCAAAACTCCACTTTCCAAAAATCGCCGGCACAACATTCAAAACTATCTCTGTAGCATTTTTAATCTTTATAGTTGGACTAGCGATATTTGAAAAATCTTTAATCTTGATGATTGCTGGGCCCGCCGGCATGGCGGTAGTAGCGGCAAAATTCTTTCTAAGCTGGGATAACACCCCGCAGATCGAAACAACTTCCAACTGGAAAAAATACAAATTTGTAACAGTCGATAGAAAAAGAAAAATTATCGTAGCGCACCAAACCAGTAAAATGGTTGGTTTCGAGGCACGACTGCCTAAAGAAATATTTGATCAGTACCTAAGTACACTTCACAACTTACTTCCACAGGATGCAATATTTACAGAAGCCGAATGGAAGTGGTGAATACAACGATTTCATCCAAACCTATTGATAATACGGGGCACACCCTCAACACACTATCATCTAACCGACAGCCCCTACTAATTAAAAGCAAACTAAGCCGAACTAACTTTTAAAAGGCCCAACATCAAATAGAAGCGCCTAATGCTAAAAACCAAATACGCACGATTGCCGCTTGCTGGAGACTACGAAAAAGACCCTGACATTGAGGTAGTTTACTTACCCCCCAAACCAGTACCTACAAGCTATCTGCCCCTTTTGGCTATATCAGCTAAAGCTCGACAAAAAGGCAAAACCAAAACTGACGGTTTGAGTACCTCTCAACTAGTAGTGAAGAAAACCAACCGCAATGATGCGTTAACTCTTGCGATTGCGGAGTTAGGAAAATTTTATGCTTCGAAGAAACAATGACGAACAGTCACTCAACCTTGGGAAATCCGAACATTTAGTCGCTACTGATGCAACCGGATACCGCCCCATCCTGTTGTAAATCGCCCCCCCTGAGCTCTTAGTATGACCACAAAAATGGATACTCCTTACGCTGTCGGTGCCTACCGCAGCAACAGTCATGAGCCCTTGCCTCCTCCAAAGTGGCCGGAAGATTCGAATCGCTCAGGGGCATTTGATACCCACCTTGCTTTTGGTAATTATGCCAACTTGGAACCGGCGATGGAGGTCACCACCCAGGTTCAAGGTGAAGAGCAGACGATTTACCAGCGACAGCAGGAGCAAGGACAAAGGGAAGAGGTATATTGCGATGCTAGGCGTTGGTGCTTTCAAAACTCAAGTAAGATCCCACATCTACTATTCGTACTTAAGGTAGTGTGTATTTCGTTTATATGGGTACCGTGGACCGTTTGGATCTTCGGATCAATCAAGCCGGAGCTTGGCCATGGAGCACCTGAAAGTGGCCTCGCACTTCTAATTGCGCTTCTCGCTGTTGCTTTAATGCTAACTTCTCTAACGCTATATATGACAGGAAAAAAAATAGTCCACTACCTACAGGTTAGTGGATTTATTGCCAGTGCCACCATTGTGCTTTGGCTTAAGGGGTCTCTCTTGGGCAACAGCCGTTTGCAGATTGCGTTATGGGCCGGTGCTTTCCTGTACTTCATCGCGACCATCGGATCAGGTGCTCTGCTCTGGCTCCACAGCAAAATCAGCATCTATGACGGCAGCGAGTTCAACCGCATAGACGGCATGCTTCGCTTCAAGCGGCGTTTCCGTCGACTCTTCGTTGCACCTTTTGAAGAGTTTGACCCGGTACTGCAACTGCTGCCCAGCGGTTATGGCTCCCATGACTATGCCCTGTGGCTTCATCACCGCTACACCGACAATAAGATTTGTCTGGCCACCAAAGTCCACGCCCTGGGCCTCGACCAGCCGAATGCGCTGGCCTTCTGGGATTGCCTGCAACGCTACATGGACGTCACACAACCGCTGCCGGACCTACCAGTGCTTGAGCAAAGTCGTCACCTCGACCCGGTAACCGCCGCCTTCGACGCCAAAACGGGCCGTAACCCACGACGCTGGCGCGACCAGTCGGAAAAGGGCTGGCTGACAACAGGTCTCAAGCAACTGACCCAACAGTTGCAGCAATACCCTTGGCAAAAACAACCCTGCATCATCAAGGCTCGCATTGATCCGTCTCTGAGCATCGAAGCTTACTACTACGCTCAAGAAGCTAAAGGCATCCAGGCGACACCGAAGGCCGATGACTTTGATGAAGTTCATCGCGATTGAGCGTATAGCAGACAAATTTATTTTCTTTAGACTGACTGCCCAAGGCCTCCCTCTTTGCCTCAGAACACACAAAGCACGAATCGGAAGATTTTTTACAAGGAGCAGGACGCATGTTGAAACCCATTATTCCCTTGGTCATGGCAGCGGCCGCCTTTAGCGCACACGCAGATATCCTGGCCCATGTATCCCCAGTACCCGAACAACTAAAAAACCTGAAGCCTGTCGCCATCGCGGAAAGTGGCGTGGAGGAACAGCAGCGGCTCGATCGAATTGACTCGATAATCCGGCGCTTCAATCTGAAAGTTGACGAGAAGTTCATCTACGCGGGCAAAGAAATACCCTTTCCATCCCTGGGAGTTTTGGATGTTGTCTATAAGGTCTATCCAGAAGAAGCCCAGTTGCAGGTGGTTAAACTCGACATAAAAAAAGGGTATGCGCGTGTCTATCCCGTCAGCCTCCAGGATATCCAACCTTATTCGAATCTCGCCGCGAGCCCCCTCGATGCCAGGGTTGCCAGCAATATTCTGAATCCCGGTGCGTCGGCGGCCCGATCCAAAGCCTATTTCAAGGACTGGTACGACACCTACCAGTCCTCTCGGGTCAAACTCGCGCGAAAAGTAGTGGCAAGCGATGCCTGTGAGACCGTCACGAGTGTCGAGCTCTACAGTTTCAACGGGGATGTGTTCACTGCGTTCTGTGGCAATGGCATGGCGTTCAATCAAACTCCGGCGGAGGTTGAAGCGGACAAGCCTATTGATCCCGCGATAAAAAAATGGGTGATCAAGCGGCCCCTGTGAGTGCGGGGCTCGTCGCCCTGAGAGTTGGGTTCATTTAGATTGCGAGGCGCCTTCGCGCCGAGCTGCGCGTTTTTACATGTCTGTGGGGTCCGCCCTTTGGACATGTGCCAGAGAGACAACAATGAAGAATTCGATACAACGCCAACACTGCGCCTTCTTTGCCGCGATCCTGCTGTTGACCTGTACCGCCGCCTCGGCGGTGCAGGCGGATCAGGCAAAAGCTCGGCCACTCAGTGCTACGCAGTTGATGCACGAGGCACAACGCCTGAGCAGCGAGAAATCATCATTGGCAGAGGCCACGGTCGCAGCCCGGGCGGCCATGGAGGCGGGCCGCAAGGGCGGCGCCATGGATTTCACGGATCTCGAGGCGGGCGTCTTGCTCGTCAACCTACTGCATCAGCAAGGGAGATACGACGAGGCCCGGAAAGCCGCGGAAGAGCAGATTGCTTACTGGGAGCAACAGGCAGCTTCTGCTGGGTCGACGAGCAGGCGCGATCCCCGCATCACGAACATGCTGGGCCTAGCCATCGAGGCAAGCATGATGGCGGAGGAACGAGCAGAGGTCGCACGCCTGCAGGAAAAACTCTTCACGATCACCAGCCCCGAGCCCGGTCTTTGGAGTTTATCGCCGGACGAGCCGCGCTTGCGTTACGAACTGGCTGACTTCTCGATGCCACTCCTGTTGGGGAAGTGGAAACTGACAAAGTTTGAGCCCGCAAAAAAACGCGATTCCAGCACCCGCCTCCTCTATACGCAGGATTTGGCGGGCAGCCGCCTGAGCGCCGAGATTTCGCTGTCTTATGACGAAACGCAACGCAAGTACACGGTATCGCAACGCCAGGAATGGCTCAAACCCTATCAGGAGCAGCGTGAAGCAACGGCGTTTGCATCGGCCATGCCCGATCTGCCCTTCGACGGGCTGGCAGCCGTAAAACTGGGCAGGCAAGAAGAATGTGACGGCGAACAATGCACCAATATTCGTTGGACGGCGCTACGCGGCGACTGGCGTATGGACATTGATGTGATGTTCAAATCGCGAGACGAGGCCCAAGCCGTTGAGCAGATGCACAAGTTGTTCGCGGCACTGAAATGGCAAAGCGCACCACCGCTGTTCCGCCAACGCACTATGGCCGAGCAGACCCAAGACATGGATTCAACCTGGGAGCTTCCGGGCGGCTGGTCGAAGGCCGCTGAGCTGGCGGAAAAGGCGCTGCCTGACGCCTTTTTCCCGGAGGAAGTTGCACGTGTGCAGACACTTATCGGCGTGTCGCAGTACCGACACGGCGACCTGGATGCCGCCCGGCGATCACTGGGTTTAGCTGTGCCTGTCTGGGAGAGTGGCTTTACCTATCAACTTCTCTATAGCACTGCACTGGATTATGCCGCGGATATCGCCTACCGCCAGAGCAGAACTCAAGAGGCCGTCGCCCTGAACCGCACGCTCATCGAATGGCAGAAAGGCGATGCTACGCTCGGCTGGGTAGTACCGAAGGATGAAAATGCGTTGGTGAACAGTTGGAAAGGCATTCATCTGCCCTTACGCGTGGGCGACTACCGCCTGAGAACGGACACGGAATATCGTTTCTACTACGAAAATTTGCAAACAGGGGCGCAACTTGGTCTCACGGTAAGTTCGGCTCAGACATCAGACGAAAATCTTGAGTCATTACTGCGCTCCTTCATGGCGGAAAAGCTGGGGCTACAAGCCGCAGATATGCACAGGACGAAGTTTTCGCCCAAGTCGGCCGAACCAGGAAAGTCGCAAGCAACCGGCCAAAAATGGGAGTTCGACGTGACGAAGCTGCCTGGCGACAAAGGTGCCGTATCCGACGACTTCGTTGCTGGCGTCCAGCGGAAAACACCCATAAAGATGGCGTTCTGGATTGTCGATCGCGAGGGGGAACGATCGTTGCTGCGGGCACCGATTACGGACGGTGAGCAAACTAGGAAAGAGGCGAATCAGATTGCGCAAGCGTTGTCCTGGTAGGGTTGGACGACGCGCCGGTAGCAGTGGAGATTGGGGATCTGAGGGCAGACGACCCTATCCCGCCATCAATGAACAAAGACTCTTATCCTGAGGCCTTCTCCAAGTGAGCAGCAACCAAATCACCCCGAAAGACTTTGTCATTGGACTTAAAACGACTGTCGTGGACGAGAATATTGGTATTTACAAACAGCTTTTCTCCAACACGACCATTAAAGATGCAGCCGATGAATCCTGGAAGCGAGCTTTAACCCTGTTCAACTCGCTACCTACCGAACAGCGAGAAGTTTTCTTTGAAGTCATAAGACAGACAATGGTCGACACCACATCTAACATTCTGGGAATCATGGATGGAGTTAGCACAATCAATGGCGTAAACGCTGAGTTTCTTCTTACTTACGGCATAGACAACGAAGCACTGACGGGTGACTTGCAGAGTCTATTTTTGGCAGAAGAACACAGCACATCGTAGTGCACAAAAAGCGACGAGATGGGTAGATCGCCGACCAGCGTTCCGCTTGCCAGCCTGCCCCATAGCAGACTGGCAAGCCCAAATATCAAGGCGCCGCTGGCGCTGCGACCGGGGCTCCCTTGGGGTCAAGATTCACCATCAGGGATTTGGTCGCACTTCTGATCATCGGCCCCAACACCAGGTTACTGCCGATCAGCACCACCACGGCGACCAGCACCAGGCCATCGGACTTCAGGAGACCGAGAAAGGTACCGCCGAATACACACACCGATAGCAAGCCGCTGATCATCATGGCCAGCATCATGGGTTTGGCCGGGTTGTCGAAACCCAGGAAGCGCTGTTTTTCTACGGCCGATATCACCAGTTCGGCCTTGCAGCCTTTGCACGCGATGGGCTGGTCTTCACGCAACAGCGCCTGCTGTTTCTTGCCGATGGGGAATTCCTTTTCACAGGCGTTGCAGTGGACTTTCATGCCGATGATGTTTGCAGGGGAAGAGCTCATCTTGATCCTTAAGAATGGGGAATCCATTGCCGCCGATACCCACACGGGTGCGCAGCGGCGGATGGTTACATGGTTGAGCTAAGACAACGGGGCAATCTGTGGTCTGCGTCTGGGCGCCTAGCCCGGTTGATCACCTATGCAGTCCGGCAGATTGGGGCCGATATCGATCATGGCCGCGGACACCCTGGGGAGGGAGCGGAAACCCCAGTCCAGGGGTCCACCCGCGTTGACCAGGTCGTAGATCTCGCTTTCGCCGATCAACTGGCCATTACGATGATCGTACAGGCGAAAAAAGGCCGGGATTTCCCACCGGGGGAACCAATAGACTCCGGCCTCCGGGTCCGGGAAAACCATCGGGTGCAAGAATGCGGGCAGCACCCAGAAGGGTTGGAACTCCTGGACCCGGTAGCAACCGTTGGGGCTTATGTCAGGGGCGCCGACGGGTTTCGCCAGGTCCTTCTCCCACCACTGCGACGCGGCCCACAGCCCGCCGCAAAGTAGAGGCAAACCGAGCCAAAAACGTTGGCGGCGGGTCAGTTTTTTCATCTTCAGATATCCGTATCAATCTGCCGAGCCGTGTCTTTTCAACGTGGCTCGTCACTGGCAAAAAACTAGGTGCTGCATGGCAGGCTGTGCAGTTTACCCGCAGGCGCCAGTCCATAGAGGGGAACAGATTTATTTTTGATGTTTCACACTCGAAAACAAATCTGCCACCCTTCGGCATCAGGTTTTACGGCAGTCCCCCTGCCCTGCGTGACGACAATATTGAAACCTCTCGACAGCCGTCAGACTCGAACGTCGTCCGGAAGAAACTCGCTCAGAAGAAGGAAAACGAAAATGGACAATCATTCGGTCAACGCCTACGTGACCCAGGCAGATGGCGATTACGTCCGCATAAAAGTACTTGATGCCTGCGTCGAAACCGCTTTGATCAACCTCGGTTTTTCCTCCACTACTCAGACCGATGAGTACGAAATGTCATGTTCGGACAACACCACCAAAGCAAATATCTTCGCTCAACTTCGACAGCTGGACGTCTGCTTTTCCGCCGGTCGAGAGTGGTGTCCTGCTGAAGTTTTCCTGTACCTGAGAGACATCGGACTACTGAGTGGAGGATTCAAACGGATTGCCTGGGCTCGCCCGGCTCATTACCGGGTGACTGACGAACAATAAGCTTCTATCCGGTCGGCGTTTTTACCGTCGATGACGCGCGAATGCACTCCCCCCTTTGCATTGAAGACAGCCATGAATATTGACTGGAGCTCTTGAAAAAATGAAATTCAACCACAAGCAAGTCAATGCAGCCGAACGTTTCACCCTTGGCATCGAAGAGATCTCGGGCAGGCATTACGTTTCAATCTCCGTGAGCAATCTAATGGTGGATTACGAGGAGTACTATCAGATAGATAAAGCTTCCTATGATCTTTACCTGACCGACTCAACCGCCGCGTTGGAATTTTTTGAACGCGGCAAAAGGCGCGAGTCGGATGAGTTACTAATTTTCAAACCAGGGTCAGATCGTGGTACAGCCACATAAAACATCTAAAAACGATGATCTACACTGGGTATCCTTGCCTATTCGACGATCAGGATTCCATGTGAACAAACACACGACCACCCTGCCAAACGGCTGGATCGCCGAATTCGAAAACAAGGGCGAATTCCGAATGTCGGCCGAAGGCTGGGATCTTGTTTTGCGAGGTCCGGGCCAAAAAAGCATTGAATATTTTAAAGACAAAATTATCGTCGTGAATGACGACGACGGTGCTCAGTCTCAATCGTGTATCCGTTTATCCAGCGACGGCGTTTACGGCTACCTGACCACGGGTACGGGTAATGGCTGGGTGCTGGATTTCGCAAGAGCCATGATTGCTCCACACCGGGTAGACATTTATCACAGCCACGACCGTTACGATGAAAGCATCTCGATCTACGAACAACCTGCCTTCAAACGGGCTCGCCAGTATATAAGCGTGACGGGGAAGTACATTTATCTGACCTTCCCATTCACTAAAGATGAGGATTTCCCCAAGGTGTGGGACGAATACCTGCTGATTCGGAGGCGGCAACTGGATGAGCTGTACTTCAGGAACTGAACGGGCGATTTCAAGATCGACGTTCTTTATATTTCGACCGGCATTTCAACTAACGCCTCATTCACCACATACTTGACCACCACCCGATTCCGATAAAGCCGTTCACTCCTAACTACCTGACTGTCCTGCCCTTTCGTGCGTACATCCCACCAAATCTCATACTCCCGAAACACTCGCCCACCCTCCCGTACAAACCGATGCCCACATTGATAAACGTGATACCGAAACGCCCTCGCCTGTTCACACAACAACTCCCCTTCCAGTTGTTGCTTGCCCACATTCAGCTTCAACTGAAAATGAAGATCCGTCGGGTTGTGCAGCACCAAATCCACATAGTTATAAAAAGTCGCCGCCCCGGAGCCGAATGGCAGTACTCGCCCCTCATCAGGAAACGGATCAAAGCTGTGGTTTGACCGCTCAACCAGCACCAACGGCTAGTGAATCGCCATCCAGTGAATCAAATTGCTCAGCTGGCAGATCCCGCCGCCAACATCCGTACGCTCTTCACCGAAGGACAATTCCATGCCTTCAACATACCCACGCTTTCGAGTCGGCCGCCCCACCAACCAGCAAAAGGAAAAATATTCACTTGGCACGATGACGAAGCCATCGATAGCAGCCACGGCCAATTTCAGGTTAATGACTTTGTTATGTTGCAGCGCAATATCGGAGTCGCCAAGTTTACGAATCAGCTTGGAAGTGTGTTTGAGGTAGCGAAGTGGTAACCGAGAAGCGGCATTCAGCGAGACGGCGTATTGCTTGCGAGAGAACCGCCAGGCCAATTGGCGAAACAGTCGTTTTTGCCACACGCGCAGCCAGTAGAGCGCAGGGTGGTAGAGGGAGAGTGGTTTCATCCGTGTCAGAACGGAGGCGGCGGTTTTCATGTTTGAGTTGAAAATGCCGCGCATCTTAACGTCTTGCACTTAAAGAAGGTGTTCGCCCAGTGTAATGGCCTGGCAATCCATGCACCGGTAAAGAGCCCTGACACTGGGCGAACGGGAAGCATTTTAATTGAAGTCGATGAATATGTCCGTATACATAAA
>Ga0105856_1000888_pt1 | contig 14081 bp, 10 predicted proteins | sample OrgsoiDNA_201060_FD_89681 | JGI IMG/M metagenome (GOLD analysis project Ga0105856, IMG submission 89681) | Permafrost soil microbial communities from the Arctic, to analyse light accelerated degradation of dissolved organic matter (DOM) -... | ecosystem: Environmental > Terrestrial > Soil >...
AGTCCTGATCTCCGATGAAGAGAACCCGGACATGAAACTGCGTGTTTACATTACCGGCGGCGGTTGCAGTGGCTTCCAGTATGGTTTCACCTTCGATGACAAGATCAACGACGGCGACATGACCATTGAAAAATCCGGCGTTGCCCTCGTGGTTGACCCGATGAGCCTGCAATATCTGGTAGGCGGTTCGGTGGATTACACCGAAGGTCTGGAAGGTTCGCGCTTTATTGTCACTAACCCGAATGCAAAAACTACCTGTGGTTGTGGATCCTCGTTCAGCATTTAGTGGTCGTCTGACACAAGCACACAAAAAAAGCCCGTCTGCCTTTCAATGGCACACGGGCTTTTTCTTTTTGGCGTTTACCACTCAACCGTAACTAATTTGCTTCCCACTGAAACGCCCGGAACGTCTGCCAGCTGGCTTTCGCTGATATGAGGCTGGCTGAAGCTTTGCTGTGCACAACTGACTGAAGGTTGGCTGCCTGTCACGCTGACTGCGCAGGTCGGCATAATGGTCAGACTGATGTCGATTTCTCCGCTGCTCGTTCCTGCAAAAGCAGTGAGCGGACTCAGGGCAATAAGCGCACTGAGCAAAAGGTGTTTCATAAATTGTTTCCTGGTGTCGTCAGGTAATGCAAAAAAAGCTAAGAATTAAAAACAGTTATCGGATCCTCACCACGGCTTCTTTAATAAATTTCCATAAATGCAAACTTCCGGCCTGTAGTGGGTTCATTCTGTTCAGAGGCTCAGAAAGGCTTCTTTTTTCAGCGTACTCTTTGAATTACCAGAAAATAATCACATCAAGAAAATAGGTTATCTGATGTAATTTCAGGACGGGATAATAACAGAAGTCAGGGGGGCTGAACTTGATTTTGTGCAATAAATCATCAAATCAGAAAAGGCCTACAAGAATTCAGCAGAAAGGGCAGGACGCCGGTAGTGCAGGAATTAGCGCGTGGGCAAGGCGTGCAGCTGCGTGCAGAGCTGTGAGGCGGCCAGCATAATGCGCGGTCCGGCGCGGCTAAACCAGTCGGCGTCGACGGTCACGACCGGGACATTCAGGGCCGGTTGCCAGAAAGCCATTACGGTCTCTTTTTGTTGTTTTCCCCCACTGATGACAATAGCCTGTGGCTGACGGGATAAAACCTGCTCCCGGCTGACCTGAGGCCAGGGCGCACGGCTGTCGGCGAAGATATTTTCAGCACCGCACAGCGATACAATTTCACTTTGCAACGTTTTTGAAGCGGCGGTGAACAGCGGTTGGGTGCCGAACTGAATAAAGACTGGCAGCGGATTCGCACGGGCATATTGCTTCTTCAGGCTGTTGCGCTCCTGAAGGATCTGCAATGCTGCCTGTTTCGCGGCTTGCGGATCAGGACTGTAAGCCGCCAGCTGCTCCAGTGCACCGGCCACCTGTTCGATAGTTTCAGGATCAAGATACAACACCGGGATCCCGAGCGACGCTATCTGATCCAGCGGACGCTGCGGGTTGCCGCCCCGCCACGCCAGCACGAGATCCGGTTTCAATGCCAGCACGCGCTCGACATTCACCCCTTGCCAGCTGGCAACCTGCTCGAGTTTCTTCGCCTGCGGCGGGAAATCAGAATAGGCGCTGACGCCTACCAGCTGCTTACCCAGCCCGGCGGCGTAAGCCAGTTCAGTCAGATTCGGAGCCAAACTCACAACGCGTTGTGCCGGTTGCGCTATGGCTGCCAGCGGCAGCCATAAACAGAACAACCAGCCTGAAACACGAGGGATCATGCGTTGTCGCCGTTCGCCAGCGACTGCAACATGGCGTCAATCATCAGCGTTGACTGCTCGGCGGCCACCACCAGGAACTCTTCGAAGCTCAGGTGAGACTCGCTGTCAGCCACGTCAGAAATAGCGCGCACAACCACGAATGGCGTACCAAACAGATGGCACACATGGCCGATGGCCGCCGCTTCCATTTCCACTGCCGCAACGGTCGGGAAGGTTGCACGGATACGCGCCAGCGGAGCTGCACCGTTGATAAAGGCATCACCGCTGCACACCAGGCCGCGTACGGCATTCAGATCCAGCTGGCGAATACAGGTTTCAGCCAGTTCGATCAGCGTAGGATCCGCAGTGAAAGCCGCAGGGCAACCCGCCATCTGGCCGGGTTCATAACCGAACGCGGTGACGTCAGCATCGTGATAACGCACTTCTTCGGACACCACGATATCGCCCACTTTCAGGGTTTTCGCCAGACCGCCCGCCGAACCGGTGTTGATCACCACGTCCGGTTTGCATAATTCCAGCAGCAAAGTCGTGCCCATCGCCGCAGAGACTTTACCGATGCCTGATTTCAGCAGCGCCACGTCAATGCCATGCAGCTGGCCGGTATAGATTTCGCATCCTGCGCGTTCGATGGTTTTACGGTTGATGATTTTGTCGCGCAGCAGGGTAACTTCCTGTTCCATTGCGCCAATGATGCCAACTTTCATAGTTTTACTCGCAGATTGAGGAGGGAATTGACTGTTTTATAACAAGTCGGATACGCGATAGTCTATCATGGCTATTAACAAGTGATCATGCGTTGGGTTGCTGGCGGGAAGCCAGAAGAGTGCCTCGGTGGCTGAAAAGGGTAGGGAACATGTCCGGGATCGATTTTAAGAACAAATTCAATTTCCAGCGTCCTTTCAGTCCTGCGATTGAGGCGCGTGATGAATATGACGTGATACGCCAGTTTGAAAGCGACCGTGGGCGCATTATCAACTCGGCGGCGATCCGCCGGCTGCAACAGAAAACCCAGGTTTTCCCGCTGGAGAAAAATGCCGCGGTGCGCAGCCGCCTGACCCATTCTCTGGAAGTTCAGCAGGTCGGGCGTCATATTGCCAAAGAAATTTTACACCGCCTGCGCAAGCAGGGAAAACTCGATGTGCTCGGTTTAACCGATTTCACGGATCCCTTCGAAAGCGTGGTCGAAATGGCCTGCCTGATGCACGACATCGGCAATCCGCCGTTCGGTCATTTTGGCGAGTCGGCGATCAACAACTGGTTCGCCAGACGTATGGATATCTCCAGCTGCGGGCCGGTGCCGCAAAGTACCGACAGCTGCACGTTCAATTTCCTGCGCCTGCTGGAAGGAGAGGATCAGCTCAACCTGATGCGCAGTAAAATCCGTCATGATTTATGTCATTTTGACGGCAATGCGCAGGCCATTCGGCTGGTCTTTACCTTACTGAAACTTAACCTGACGTTCTCGCAAACCGCCTGCATTCTGAAATATACCCGTCCGGCCTACTGGGCCGCACCGCTGCCGGAAAATCATGCTTATCTGATGAAGAAACCGGGCTTTTATCTGGCGGAAGAGCCGTTCATCGAACGCTTGCGCGAAGAGCTGGATATGGGCGAGTTCAGCCGTTTCCCGCTGACTTACATTATGGAAGCCGCGGATGACATCTCTTACTGCATTGCCGATCTGGAGGATGCCGTAGAAAAGAATATTTTCAGCGTGGAGCAGCTGTTTGAGCACCTGGAGCGCGAGTGGGGCGAAGGGATAAAAGGCGACTGGTTCGAAAAAGTGGTGCGCACGGCCTATCAGAAAATGAATAAGGCTAAAACGTTTCGCAATCCGGTGGATTATTTCTTCATGGAACTGCGGGTTCAAACTGTTAAACATCTGGTTCCGCACGCCGCCATTCGTTTCATTGATAATCTGCCGGCCATATTTGAGGGTAGCTTTAATGAGGCGCTACTTGAGGATGTGAGTCAGGCTAATAGATTGTTAAAAATATATAAAAGCGTGGCGTTTAAGCATGTGTTTAATCATCACGAAGTTGAAGAGCTGGAATTACAAGGCTACCGGGTCATTAGCGGACTTCTGGATATTTATAGCCCGATTCTTGATATGCCATTACAGGAATTCCGCCAACTGGTCAGCGACGATACGCACCGCCAGTATCCGATTGAAACCCGTCTCTTTCACAAGTTATCCGCCAAGCACCGTCTGGCCTATAACGAAGCTGTCGCAAGACTTAGTCAGCAACCTGAAAATCAGCAGAAAATTGGTGAGTTTTATTACCGTGCCCGCATGATTCAGGATTATATCAGTGGCATGACAGATCTTTACGCTTACGATGAATACCGTCGCCTGATGGCGGCCGAATAATATATCCGCCACCATTTTCGGGCGGTTTTTTGCCAGCATTACCCGCCTGTCTTGGGCCGCCGCGCGGCAACGCGAATTATTTTTGGGCGTGCACTTGAATAGCCATCAACAAGACAGATATTTAATCCATGACGTCATTTGGTTAAAAAGTAGGCTTTTGTAAATAACCACAATAATTTTTTACCATTGTGATTTCGACCAAAATGAACTTCGCGTTTTTAATAATATCTCAGTACCACGACTACCAAGCAAGGTAACCGGCTACGGTTGCCACGTATAATTTTAAGAACTCATTAAAGAGATTACGACTGATGAAAAAATCTACTCTATTCCTAAGCGCATTAGCGTTAAGTATTGGACTGGCTGTGGCCCCGGTTTCATCGGCGTTTGCCGCAGAAACGGCCTCTTCAAGCACAACTCAAGTTCCAAGTCTGGCGCCTATGCTGGAAAAAGTGATGCCTTCTGTGGTCAGTGTGAACGTTGAAGGCAGCGCAGAAGTGAAAACGCCACGCATGGGCCAGCAGTTCCAGCAGTTCTTCGGCCAGAATTCGCCGCTGTGTCAGGACGGTTCGCCGTTCCAGGGTTCACCGGTCTGTCAAGGTCAGGGACAAGAAGGCTCACCGCAGGCACCTCAGCAGCAGAAAGAAGATTTCCGTGCGCTGGGTTCCGGTGTGATCATCGATGCCGATAAAGGCTATGTGGTGACCAACAACCACGTGGTGGATAACGCCACTAAAATCACCGTACAGCTTAACGACGGCCGCAAATTTGAAGCGAAAGTGATCGGTAAAGATCCGCGCTCAGATATCGCGGTTATCCAGCTGATTGACGCGAAAAACCTGACGGCGATTAAAATCGCGGACTCCGAGCAGCTGCGCGTCGGTGACTACACGGTGGCTATCGGTAACCCATATGGTCTGGGCGAAACCGCAACGTCCGGTATCGTTTCTGCACTGGGACGTAGTGGCCTGAACATTGAAAACTACGAAAACTTTATCCAGACTGACGCCGCCATTAACCGTGGTAACTCCGGTGGTGCGCTGGTGAACCTTAACGGTGAGCTGATCGGTCTGAACACCGCGATCCTCGCGCCGGACGGCGGTAACATCGGTATCGGCTTTGCGATCCCAAGTAACATGGTGAAAAACCTGTCCAAGCAGATGATCGAATTCGGTCAGGTGAAACGCGGTGAACTGGGCATTTTGGGTACTGAGCTGAACTCTGAACTGGCGAAAGCCATGAAGGTTGACGCACAACGCGGTGCCTTTATCAGTCAGGTGATGCCGAAGTCTGCGGCGGAAAAAGCCGGTATTAAAGCGGGTGATGTGATCCTGAGCATGAACGGTAAACCGATCAGCAGCTTCGCGTCCTTCCGTGCCGATATTGGTACGCTGCCAATTGGGACCAAAGTGACTCTGGGCCTGCTGCGCGATGGCAAACCGGTGAACGTTGATGTCACCATTGAGCAGAGCACGCAGACCGCGAAAGTCGATTCCGGCAATATTTATACCGGTATCGAAGGCGCGGAACTGAGCAACGGCCAGGCTGGCGATCAGAAAGGCGTGAAAGTGGATTCAGTGAAACCGGGCAGTGCTGCGGCACGCGTTGGCTTGAAAAAAGATGACGTGATCCTCGGTGTGAACCAGCAGAAGGTCACGAATCTGGGCGAACTGCGCAAAATCCTCGACAGCAAACCTTCCGTGCTGGCGCTGGATGTGCAACGCGGTGACACGTCGATCTACCTGTTAGCCCAGTAATGTTGGCGGCTTCGCCGCGATTCACTAAGGCACGCTTCGGCGTGCCTTTTTTATGCAAAAATATCGCTTCCGCCGCACACAGAAACCAGCAGCAGACTGACTGCTTTTGTGATGCAGACTATGATTAAGAATAGGTACTGTCGATGACAATGCTGAACTTGTTGAAACAGGAGCTATATGAAAATAGTGATCGCACCGGACTCATACAAAGAAAGTTTGTCTGCTTTGGACGTGGCAAAAGCCATTGAAAGTGGGTTTCGCGAAATATTCCCAGACGCCGAGTACGTAAAACTGCCGGTTGCCGATGGCGGAGAAGGCACGGTTGAAGCGATGGTAGCGGCGACCGGCGGCCGCGTGGTGAAGGTTAACGTCACCGGCCCGCTCGGGGATCCTCTGGAGGCATTTTTCGGCTTGTCCGGGGATGAGACCGTGGCCTTTATCGAAATGGCGGCTGCCAGCGGGCTGGAAAGTGTACCCGGCGGCAAACGTAATCCTCTCAAAACCACCTCTTTCGGCACCGGTGAACTGATCCTTGCCGCGCTGGACTGCGGTGTGAAGCACTGCATTATTGGTATCGGCGGGAGTGCGACAAACGACGGCGGAGCCGGCATGGTGCAGGCGCTCGGCGCAACACTGCTGACCAAAGAAGGTGAACAGATTGGCTATGGCGGCGGTGAGCTGGCGAAACTCGACAGCATTGATATCAGCGGGCTGGATCCGCGCATTAAAAACTGCCGCTTTGAGGTAGCCTGCGATGTGACCAATCCGCTGACCGGCAAGCACGGGGCTTCGGCAGTGTTTGGCCCGCAAAAAGGGGCGACGCCGGAGATGGTCGGGCAGCTCGACGGTTATCTCCGCCACTATGCAGACGTGATCCGCCGTGACCTGAATATTGATGTCGATAATATTCCGGGCGGCGGCGCGGCGGGGGGCATGGGCGCGGCGCTGCATGCTTTTTGCAAGGCAGACCTGCGCCAGGGGATTGAAATCGTCACCGAAGCGCTCGGTCTGGATGCGCTGGTCAAAGACGCGACGCTGGTGATCACCGGCGAAGGGCGCATCGACAGCCAGAGCATTAACGGCAAGGTACCCATTGGCGTGGCGCGGGTCGCCAAGCGTTATAACAAACCGGTGATTGGTATCGGCGGCAGCCTGACGAAAGATGTCGAGGTGGTGTTTGATCACGGTCTGGACGCGGTGTTCAGCGTGCTATACAGCATCTGCACGCTGGAGGAGGCGCTGGAGAACGCGACCGACAATTTGCGCAAGACGGCACGGAATATCGCGGCCACCATCAGGCTGGCGCAAAATTTGTAGTCAGTGCTTTGGCGCGGCAGAATCGGCACCGGAGTAAATCTGTGCCGGTTTTTTATTTGCTATCTGCACCTTTACCCCGGCTTGTCTGCTGCGTTAGGTTTGGGTATTGAATATGTGACGACGCTGATAATGGAAACCTTTTATGTCCAAGCCTGATTTCTCCGAGCCTTATGATTTTTCTGAACTCTATGATTTATCCTCGCTGTATGACTTTTCCACTCAGCCCGTGAATACGCAGACCAAAGGTCTGGGCGTTCTGCCGGAGGAGCCCTGCATGGCGGATATCGGCGAACAGGGCTGGAATATTCTGCGTGAAGAGGTCAGCCTGCCGGTGGCGGTGTTGCTGGAAGAGCGCATCGAACATAATCTGTCGTGGATGCGTGAATTCATCAGCCGCTATAAGCTGAAGCTGGCGCCGCACGGAAAAACCACCATGAGCCCGGAGCTGTATCAGTTACAGCTGGACTACGGTGCCTGGGGGATCACGCTGGCGACCGCGCCGCAGGTCAATGCCGCGTTCCAGCATGGCGTGCGGCGGGTGATCATGGCAAACCAGCTGACCGGCAAAGCCAATATGGCGATTATCGCCGGGCTGCTGGCCCGCGACAGTGAGTTTGATTTCACCTGTATTGTGGACTCTGCCGCTAACGTGGATGCGCTGGGCGACTATTTCGCCGCGTGTGGCAAAACGCTGCGCGTGCTGCTGGAATATGGCGTGATGGGAGGGCGCACCGGCGTGCGCAATGCAGAACAGGAACAACAGGTGTTGGAGTCTATCCGGCGCTGGCCGACGTCTATCCAACTGGTGGGAGTGGAAATTTACGAAGGGGTCATTGACGAAGAAGCGCCGATCCGCGCTTTCCTACAACACGTCATGAACCGTACAGAGGCACTGGCACAGGCTGGTCAGTTTGCTGAGCCGACGGTGATCCTCACCGGTGCAGGCTCGGCGTGGTATGACGTGGTGGCCGAAGAGTTCAGCCGAAGCGACAGATATTTGGATGAGGCACAACGTTTCACTCTCGAGGTTATCCTGCGTTCCGGTTGCTACCTGACGCACGACGCCGGGATATATGAGAAAGCGAATCAGCGCATTCAGGTGCAAAATCCGGTGGCCCGCGAAATGAACAGCAGCCTGCAGCCGGCGTTGCAGGTGTGGGCCTATGTACAATCTTTGCCGGAGCCGGGCAGGGCAATTATCGGGCTTGGAAAGCGGGATGCCGGAGGCGACGCAGGTTTCCCGGTAGCCGCCGGACATTTCCGTCCTGCTACTGCACATTCGGCGGGATATACCACGGTGGTTCCAGCTGATAAGCGCTGGGAAATAACCAAGATGATGGATCAACACGCTTTTGTGTCACTGCCGCAGGATGCTGATATTCAGGTGGGTGATATGCTGTTATTTGATATTTCACACCCCTGCCTGACCTTCGATAAATGGCGTCAGTTGTTGCGGGTGAACGAACAGTGGGACGTGACCGGTGCGGTGACCACCTGGTTCTGAACCGTTCAATAATGTCTGTAAAAAAGCCCGGCCCTTTATACGCAATGAAGGGCCGGGCTTTTTACTGGGCATTTTTTACATCATGTCGCGTTAACGAGTGGTCAGTTGCCCGGCCGTCAGCGCTTTTTCAGCTTCCAGCTGAGCCGCCTGATGCTCTTCTTTATATTTCAGGCGGTCCCAGGCGCGGAAGAATGGATAGTAAATCACCAGCGAAATCGCCAGATTCACCACCTGTATCACCGTGCCGGAGATATGTCCGCCGGTCGCCAGATAGCCACTGATAAATATAGGTGTGGTAAACGGCAGCGCGATGCCAACCGGCGGCGTCACCAGCCCGGTTGCCATCGCGGTATAGGTGACAATAACCAGCACCACCGGCGTCAGGATAAACGGAATAGCGAAATAAGGGTTCATCACCAGCGGAATACCAAATACCATCGGTTCGCTGATGTTAAACAGGCAGCCCGGAGCGGCGATTTTACCCAACTGTTTCATCTGTGCGCTGCGGGCGCGGATCAGCATGAAGATCACCAGCCCGAGCAGTGCACCGGTGCCGCCGGGGGCAATCCATAAATCATAGAACTGTTGGGTAATAATGTGTGGAACCGGCTGACCGGCCTGAAACGCGGTCAGGTTTTCTGACATGTTTGACAGCCACACCGGCTGGATAAACACCAGCACGATGGCGTCGCCGTGCAGCCCCACCATCCACAGTAAACCTATCAGGATCACCGAGAAGATCATGCCCGGTAACGTGCCGCCGATGTGGTGCATCGGAATGCCGATAATGGTAGCGATCATATTATTGATGTTGCCAAACGGCGTGGCTTCCACGCCCAGACGCAGCGCCAGCACCACGGCCATCACCGCAAACCCCGGGATCAGCGCCAGGAAGGATTTCGCCACCGCCGGCGGTACGCCTGCGGGCATATTAATGACGAAATTGCGGTCATGGACAAACCGGTAGATTTCAGTCGACAGAATGGCAATCACAATCGCCACAAACAGTCCCTGACTGCCGATAAAGTTCATCGGCAACACGCCTTTGATGATCTGTTCAGTAGCCCCGTTCAGCGGCTGGAACAGCGTGTTTTGAGGAATGGTCATGATGAAGGCCACCAGCGAAACGGCACCGGTAGTCAGCGGATCGAGCGTTTTATATTTCTCGGCCAGACGGTAGGCAATACCAAAGCTGGAGATGATCGCCATGATGTCGTAGGTGGCTTTGACCGGATAGAGCAGTTTTTCGCGCCACGCGGCCCCAAATACTTCGCCCATCATGTTGGCGTAGCTCGGAATGGGCAGGTAGGCGAAAATCAGAAAAAAGGAGCCAATCAGCATAAAGGGCATATTAAGGATGATGCCGTCGCGTACCGACAGGACGTGTTTTTGCGAGGCAATCTTTAAAGCAAAAGGCAAAACATAGCGTTCGAGCAGGACATTCGGTTTAGACACTACACACCCCCTGAGCGGATGATTTCCGCACTGTTTTTATTAACGGCTATTTTTGTTTATGGCTGGTTACGTGAATCAACAAACTGAACTAAAAAGTCGGGCGTAAAGGTAAAGCAGTCATGCAGCCGCGACGGGTTATGCAGCGGCGGAGGGCAGACGGCGATAAAGCTCAATCATGTCGATGGCTAAATCCTGAATAACCATCGCATTCATCAGGTGGTCCTGCGCATGGACCGTGATCAGATTGACCGGAATTTTACCGCAGCCTTCATCCATCCCAATCAGTTCGGTCTGCATGCCGTGGGCATGTGAAACGGCCTGACGTGATTCGACCATCGCCTGCTCGGCCGCTGCAAAATCGCCGCGCCGGGCCTGCTGCAATGCCATCATGGCGTGGCTGCGTGCGCTTCCTGCATGTACCAGCAATTCCATAATCGTATTTTCCAGATCCATGCGTTGCCTCTCTTTCTCAAATCGATGACGGTTGGCTGGCGCTCCCTTTTTACTGACCTGTCGGGTGCCAGTATCGGGAAGATAGCGACTATTTCACACCAGAAAAATAAAAAGAGAGCGCTCTCATTTTTGAATTTAAAAAAATCAGCTGACGCGAAAAAAAGTTTCCTGCACAAAAAGGGATGGCGGAAAACTGCGCAACTGATGGGATAGAGTTAAACCAAAGTGATCGGGGGTTGTAAATACCTCCCGATCATAGGATTTTTATATGAGGATAAAATAATGCTTAAATTCAATCAGTTAATGTTATCGCAATGCAAAACTATTTTCCGTAAGTGAGATCTCAAGCAAACCTGCAGCGCAGGGAACTCAGCTTCTCAGGTGCAATTGCGCCGCACGGGTAACATTTTCTATTTCATCCAGTAACTCAAGCCACTCTGGCTCCAGCTCATTTGCCGGTACGTTTTTACGCAGCTGCTGCTCAATGTAAAAACAGAGCTGTTTCAGGCGGGGCACGCCGCTATAGCTGCAACTGCCGTGCAATTTGTGGATCAGGGAAAGAATGTCCGGATCGGATTCGCCCTGCGCGACCGCATTCACGCGTTCACTGACCTGCGGCAGGAAATCTACCAGCATTTGCAGCAGGTCACGGGCCAGCGACTCTTTATTGGCCGACTGACGAAGGGCCAGCTGCCAGTCCAGCGTGCTGGCGGGCTGATAGTCAGCCACCTGATTAAGCGGCGACTCCTGCGGAGTGTGGTGCGAATAATGGCGTGCCAGCACGCGTTTAAGCATACTTTCGTCAATCGGCTTTGCCAGATAATCATCCATGCCTACTTTCAGCAATTGCTCACGTTCGCCGCTCAGCGAGTGGGCGGTGACGGCGACAATCGGCGTTTGGGCGTGGCGCGGCATCTGGTGGATAATTTCACTGGCACGGATACCGTCGATATCCGGCATCTGAATATCCATCAGAATGATATCCAGATCGTTGTTACGTGCCATGTCGATGGCTTCTTCGCCGCTGTGGCAGAGCAGAGTGGTCTCCACCAGCTCCTCCAGCAGCGTACCAATCAGCTTCAGATTTGCCGGGTTATCATCCACCGCCATGGCCGTCAGCGGCAAGCGTGAGGTTCTCGGATCCGTTGCTAATACCACCGTGGCCGGGCGTTCATCCAGTAGCATCGGCAAAAGCCGCAGGCTGGAAACAGGCTTGATCAGGCAGGCCTGAACGCCGCGCGTTTTCAGCGTTTCTGCATCGACCTGAAACTCACTCGGCAGCGCCAGCAGCAGGCGGTCAGTCATGCTCAGCACTTTTTGCAGTCGTACGTCGTAATCCGATAAGCGGTGATCCAGTTTGACCGGAATACTGCACAGCATCAGGTCGTAATGCGCATCGGGCAGCGCCTGAATGGTGGTGCGGTGGACGACATCCAGTGGCGTGGATTGCAGAATTTCCAGCGTGGCCTTAGCCGCCGCCGGGTTGGATTCCACATACGCCATGCGCTTGCCTTCGAGGCAGGACATGGACACCGGAGTAATGTGGCGGTTGTCGTTTAGCTCCAGCGTGATGTGGAACCAGAACGTCGAGCCACGGTTGATCTGGCTGTAGAAGCTGATATCGCCGCCCATCTCCTTGACCAGTCGTTGAGTGATCACCAGCCCGAGCCCGGTTCCGCCGTGACGGCGCGAAATACTGGCATCAGCCTGACGGAAAGCCTGAAACAGTTGCGACTGCTGGCGCTCAGAAATACCGATCCCGGTGTCATGGATTTGTACTTCCAGCTCGACCTGCAAATTGTTTTGCGAGCGCACTTCCACATTGATATCAATGTTACCATTTTCGGTGAATTTAATGGCATTTCCCAGTAAATTGGTCACCACTTGCTGCAGGCGCATCGGGTCGCCGAGCACGCTTTCCGGCACGTTATTATGTACGTTAAGGGTCAGTTCCAGCCCTTTGTCATGGGCGGTGTGCGCCAGCAAAATCACCACTTCGTCGAGCATTTCACGCAGTGAGAACGGAATGTGTTCGAGCACGAGCTTACCGGCTTCCAGTTTCGAGAAGTCGAGCACGTCATTGATGATGGTCAGCAAGTTATTTGCAGAACGTTCAATGGTTTGCAGATAGTCTGCCTGAGTCGGCGACAACGGTGTTTTCAGCGTCTGGCGGGTAAAACCAATCACGCCGTTGAGGGGGGTACGCAGTTCGTGGGACATATTGGCGAGGAATTCAGATTTAATACGTGCGGCTTCCTGTGCACGTTTTTTGGCTAAATCCAGCTCGACGTTCTGGATCTCCATCTGCTCGAGGGTTTCGCGCAGATCTGAGGTGGCTTGATCGATATTCTGCTGCACCTCTTCATGGTAAGCCGTCAGCGACATTGCCATCGAGTTGATGCCGTTTTTCAGCATACTGAGCTCGCCAAGCATATTGCCTTCGACGCGGCTGTCGAGCTGACCGCGGCGGATACGGTCAACGGTATTGACCATATTGCGAATAGGACCGGTCACGTCACGCATTAGCCGATAGGCAAACAGGGTGGCAATCCCGAGGCAAAGCAGCAGCAACATCGTTGAGACAAAGGCTTCCTGATATTGCTGTAAACGCACTGAACTCAGATCAAGTTCGATGGCGATGTACCCCAGATTACGCGCTGACGGATCGTTGGAGGCGTCGTCATCGGGCGTATTGTGGTTCTCTGCCAGAATTGGAGTACGCAAAATCAGCGAGTCACCGACGCGGTTTTGGGTCAGTTCACGCGGGATTTTACTCAGCGATGGTACCTGTAATATGCCGCCTTCGCGCAGCGAATTGGAGGTGACGAACAGTTTATTGTCCGCATCGAAGACACTGATGGCCCGCACAATTTCAGAGTGATTACGGTGCAGACGGCTGATCAGCTTTGTCACCGGGTCGCGCTCCCGGAAGGTCATCCCGTACTCACTGGCCACCGCGAGTGGCTCGATAATACTGGAACCGGCATCGATCAACTGTTTTTGCAGCTCGTTATAACGATGCACCACAAAGAAGGTGCTGAGCAGCAAACCAATCATCAAAGTGGGTGCCAAAATTAAGATCATCATCCGTGCGCGGAGGCTATATTTGGTCATGAGGTTCCAATGTGGGAGAATCAGTGGCTGACGTAAGCTTAATGAACCAGCGTGCAATCGACAAATAATAGCCAGATTCTACTCCCAGAACGGTTGTGTGACGACCCGGAAAACAGCGGGGAATCAGAAGGTGTTGCCACGCTGGGGGCGAATGGGCAAGATAATGCCCTTCGCATATCGAAGACTTTTTTATCAACCCGTCTGCCGCCCGACTGGCAGCAGAATTGTAGGGAGAGGGTATGGTTGCGGTAAGAAGTGCACATTTGAACACGGCAGGCGAGTTTGCGCTCGACGACTGGATCACCAGTTTAGGCCTCTCCAGCACGCAATCATGTGAGCGTTTAGCCGA
>Ga0105856_1000889_pt1 | contig 14053 bp, 12 predicted proteins | sample OrgsoiDNA_201060_FD_89681 | JGI IMG/M metagenome (GOLD analysis project Ga0105856, IMG submission 89681) | Permafrost soil microbial communities from the Arctic, to analyse light accelerated degradation of dissolved organic matter (DOM) -... | ecosystem: Environmental > Terrestrial > Soil >...
GTGAATGGCTCGGGCAGCCAGACTGCCAACAGCGTCCTCATGCGCTCCCTTTTTCAAATGGGCATCCCCGTTTCCGGGAAAAACATGTTCCCATCCAACATAGCCGGGCTGCCTACATGGTTTACCATCCGGGCCAGCAAACACGGGTACATCGGCCGCCGCAAGGAAATCGACTTCCTGGTGGCTATGAACCCGGAAACGGCGCGCGAAGATGTGATGAACCTGGAAAGCGGCGCTGCCGTGGTTTATGACGAGCCGTTGAAGCTCGACGCCTTTCGCAGCGATCTGAACTTTTATCCGGTCCCCTTCGATAAGCTGGTGGCGGCGGTTTGCCCGGAAGCCAAGCTGCGCAAGTTGGTGCGCAACATGATCTACGACGGCGTTGTGGCGCAGTTGCTCTCCATCGAGATGCCCGAGGTCCACAAGGCGCTGTCCAAACAGTTCGGCAAGAAGAAGGCCAAAGCCGTGGAGTTGAACTGGGGCGCGTGCCAGGCCGGTTTTGAGTATGCCGCCAGGACGTTCACCAAGACCGACCCGTTCCGCGTGGAACGCATGAACGCGACCGCCGGCAAGATCATCATCGACGGCAACGCCGCCTGCGCGCTGGGCTGCATGTTCGCCGGCGTAACCGTGGTCACCTGGTATCCCATTACGCCGTCGTCATCGCTGGTGGAAACCCTGATGGGCTACATGCGGCGGTTCCGCCACGATCCGGAAACCGGCAAAGCCACCTATGCCATTGTGCAGGCCGAAGACGAACTGGCCTCCATCGGCATGGCCCTCGGCGCCGGATGGGCGGGCGCCCGCTCCATGACGTCCACGGCCGGACCGGGCATCTCCCTGATGTCGGAATTCATCGGCCTGGGCTACTACGCCGACATCCCCACGGTGGTTTTCGATGTGGAACGCGTGGGCCCCTCCACCGGCCTGCCGACGCGCACGCAGCAGGGCGACCTGATGAGCGCCGCGTTCCTGTCGCACGGCGATACCAAGCATCCGATGATGTTCCCCTCCTCGCCCGAAGAGTGCTTCTCCATGTCCGTCGAAGCCTTCAATTTCGCGGAGCGCTTCCAGACCCCGGTCTTCGTCATGACCGATCTGGATCTGGGCATGAACAACTGGATGTCCGACGCCTTCGAATACCCTGAAGCTCCGATCGACCGCGGCAAGGTGCTGACCGCCGAGGATCTCGAAAAGCTGGGCGGCTTCGCCCGCTACAAAGATTTGGATGGCGATGGCGTGGGCTACCGCACGCTGCCCGGCACCAACCACCCCAAGGCCTCTTACTTCACGCGCGGCAGCGGCCACAACGAAAAAGCCCAGTACACCGAGCGCGAAGACGACTACATCAACAACATGGATCGGCTGGCGCACAAGTTTGAAGCCATGCGCAAGCATGTTCCCGAGTCCGTGGTGCGCATCGCCGAAAAGGCCAAAATCGGTTTCGTGGCGATTGGCACGTCCGATTACGCGGTGCGCGAAAGCTGCGACCAGTTGAAGAGCGAGTACGATATCGACGCCAGCTACCTGCGTCTCAGAGCCTACCCCTTCACCGAACAATTGCTGGACTTCATAGGGCGCCACGAGCGTGTGTACGTGGTGGATCAGAACCGCGACGCGCAGTTGCTGGGCCTGATGCGCCTGGAATTGGATGTGTCCCTGATCGCGAAACTGCGCAGCTTGCGTTACTACGGCGGCCTGCCGCTGGACGCGCGCACGGTAACCGACGAAATCGTCAAACAGGAGGGCAAATGAGCACACTAACCACGACGACCCCTGGCGCTCCTCCGCCCAAGAAGGTCAACCGCATCGGGCTGGAGGTTCTGAATTATAAGGGAAGCAAGACCACGTTGTGCGCCGGGTGCGGACACAACTCAATTTCCGAGCGAATCGTGGAGTGCTTCTATGAGCTGGGAGTGGAACCCTGGACCGTGGCCAAGTTTTCCGGAATCGGCTGCTCGTCCAAGTCGCCGGCCTACTTCCTGGGCATGTCGCACGGCTTCAACGCGGTCCACGGGCGTATGCCGGCCATTGCTACCGGCGCACTGCTGGCCAACAGGAATCTTCTGGGTTTGGGTGTCAGCGGCGATGGCGATACCGCGTCGATAGGCATCGGCCAATTCATGCATATGGTGCGCCGCAACATGCCGATGATCTACGTCATCGAAGACAACGGCGTATATGGCTTGACCAAGGGCCAGTTCTCAGCCACGGCAGACCTCGGCTCCACGCTGAAAACCGGGACTGTCAACGATCTGCCGCCTTTCGACTGCTGCGCTCTGGCTCTCAGGTGGGGCGCCACGTTCGTGGCCCGTTCCTTCAGCGGCGACAAGAGGCAAATGCAGGCGATTTTCAAGACGGCCATCGCCCACAAAGGCCTTTCCGTCATCGACATCATTTCCCCGTGCGTGACCTTTAACGACCATCAGGGCTCCACCAAGAGCTATAGCTACATGAAGGACCACGAAACCATGCTTCAAGACCTGGATTTCGTGCCGTTTTTCGACGAGATTTCCGTGGAAATTCCAGAGGGCGAAGTGACCGATGTCGAGTTGCACGATGGCTCGCACCTGCGCATCCGCAAACTGCACCGCGATTTCGACCCTACCAACCGGCTGGCCTCTCTGGAACTCCTGGAAGAGGCGGAAGGCAAGGGCGAAGTGCTGACAGGCGTTCTATATCTGAACACTTCCAAGCCCACTTTCCTGGAGCACTTAAACCTGACCGACGAGCCCGTTGCTACGCTGCCGGAGTCCCGAATCAGGCCTCCCAAGGCGGCCTTGGAACAGGTGATGGAAGAACTCCGGTAAATACTTGAATTTTTTGGGGATTCGTGATTGATTTCACGATTGGTAGATGTTAAGCTTTTCTCGGTCTGTCATCCTCCGAGACAGATTGCAGTAGAACCTTATGGCCCTGCGCCTCACTGGTGCGGGGCTTTTTTAGGCTCAACGCAAACGCCCGAAAGCGGGCGAGGCAGGCGGTCGGGTCTTAACGACGCCTGCCCCACCTGCCACCACTGACGTCGTCAAATAGCCGTCTTGGCCTTCTCCGACATCTTAGCCATCGCGACCTGCATGCGTTTCTTCATCTCTTCCGGCGCAACGTCCTCTTTGTGGGTCGCCAGCGACCAGGAATGGCCGAAGGGATCGCTCAGCTTTCCGTAGCGGTCGCCCCAAAATTGGTCGGCTAAGGCCATTTCGACCTTGGCGCCGGCGGACACGGCCTTATTGAAGGCCGAGTCCACATCTTTAACGTACAAGAAGATGCCGCCGGTGGCGCCCCCAACCGATTTTGGCGAGCGGGCCCCGCCCCCCATCTCGTCGGCGAGCATGATCTTCGAGTCGCCGATCTGCAGTTCAGCATGCCCGATTTTTCCGGGCGGCCCCTCCATCCTGAACAGCTCCGTGGCATCGAAAGCCCGTTTATAGAAATCAATCGCCTTAGCCGCGTCGTGCACTACAAGATACGGCGTCGCCGTGTGATACCCGTCTGGAATTGCCTTTACTGGACCTGCCATTGTGGCCTCCTGCAAATGGATTTGAACCAAACCAGCTTACACTCGAAGTCCGTTTTCGATCTGTGACGCATCGCACGGCGGCGAAGATTGCCGGATCTTCCATCATAGTTCGGCCGGCTGTGCCAATCCGAACCAGCCAGGCTGGAGCCGGCGGAGGGGTGAAGCGGCCGCCGTCGGCGAATCCCTCTTGACATGCTTTGACGATTTCCTCAATAATGTAGAGTATGAATTCTACAAAGTTGAAGAAACCTGGGTTGCCGAAACGGGATTTCCTAGGCGAGTTTGAGCAGATCGTCCTGCTCGCAACCCTTCGCTTGCGCGATGATGCGTATGGCATGACGATTCGGCAGGAAATTCAGCGCTGCACGGGCCGCGACACCTCGGTCGGTGCGGTTTACATCACCCTGGACCGCCTGCTGGCTAAGGGATATGTCTCAACCGTCCAGGGCGAACCGACAGAGGAGCGGGGCGGCAGGGCCAAGCGGTTTTACCGAGTCGAGGGTCACGGACTCAAAGCGCTCCGACATTCTCAAGAGGCCATGCACAACATGCTTGACGGCCTGAGCCTGACTCCGGAGACAGTATGAATCCGAAGCTTTTGGTGTGCTGGCTCTTTGTGTTCCTGCTCAGGCGTCAAGTGTCCGCTCTACAACGCCGAGCTATTACCCTTGAACGGCGATTTTCCACTTTGCCTGCGTCTGCTGCGCGCATCCTTGCGGACCTCAAACAACTGCCGGCAACTCAAGCCGAGTTGCGGGCGCAACTGAATGCACTCAGCTCGGACATAGCTGCCACAGGAGGTGTCGCGCTGCCCCAATACCGAGAAGTGCTCTGCTGCCGCGCAGCCACGCTTCAGACCGCGGTTGCCGCCGCTACTAAACACCGAGCCGACGTTCTAGCGGACGCTGCCATATTCCAGGTATGCGAACTCAAACCGTGCGCTGAGCAAGCGGATTGGCTCATGGAATACGTCGCCGCCATCAAACAACGCTCGCAGTACTTGAGGCTGTGGGCGCACGGGGAAACCACAGCACCTGTCTTGGAAGTGCTGCTTTACTTTTTCGTTCCGATCTCGCATCTGGAACCGCTTGCTGGTGACCTGGAGGAGGAATACCGAACGATTCAGATCCCGCGTCTTGGTCCACGGGCAGCACAGTGGTGGTATACGAGGCACGTGCTAAAGACGATCGCTCGCTACGGGGCCTGGGCCTGCAAGCGCGCATCGGTCGTAGTCACAGCGGTGGGCCTGCTGCGGCGGATAGCCCACTGGCTCCGTCTCTAGTCATCGGCGTTGTTCGCGTAAACGTTTCCGTCGTTCCAGGGCCGCATCTCTCCATGAGCCGCGAACCCCGCAACCAAGGAAGCGCGAACGATCCCTTCCGAACTATCCAAAGAGCAGCGAGCGATTGAGTTTGGTGAAGAAGGCCGTGTTGGTGGTCGCTGGCAGTCGCTCATCAATGACGGTAGAAGACGGATTCGCGTTTTACAGGAAGGACCCCCAAATATTCGGCTTTGGTACCGGCTAGAGCGCGGCACGAACATGACCAGGCTGGAGCCGGCGGAGGGATTTGAACCCCCGACCCTCTGATTACAAATCGTTGCTTCACGTGGAATCATGAAGTTGCAGCGTTGCTCATCACTGCTCATAAGTGTGCAGTTTCAATCGTTTGGACTGAGTGCTGCGTAACCCTGATTAACGCTGCTATGCAGGGAGTGGGCATACTTTTGGGCATACCTGGAGCGCGGCTCGTTACCGGGATCGTTCGCGCGGCCAAACGTATCTCGTGGCCGCCGGCGGAATTGCTCGAAGACTTCGCGTTTCGATGCGTGCGCCTGATGTCGTTTTCCTTCGGCGCGGTGTTAGCGTGCGCCGGGTATGTCCTGGTCGGGCCAGTCTTGTTGCGGATTTCATGGGACTACTTTTGGGAGATCGTCTCAGGAGGTTAAGATCTGAGACCACGAGGAATGCCTCACGCGCGAGCGCCGCTCCACAAGGCCGTCGTGATCGCGGGAGAGTCCAAGACCGAGGCAGGGGAAGGCAGAACGATTCCCCTCAACGCCGACGTCCTGGCCGCGCTCGTAGCGCATTCCAAGTGGTATCTGAACAAGTTCGGGGAGACGCGGCCGGAGTGGTACGTGCTTCCCTTCGGGAAGCCGCAGCCGACCGACCCGGCGCGACCGGGGACCAGCTTCAAAACGGTTTGGGCTGCGATTAAGAAGGAAGCGGGAGTGACCGGCCGGTGGCACGACAACCGCCACACGTTCATTACCGATCTCGCCGAGAGCGGCGAGGCCTCGGACGAGACGATCCGGGACATGGCCGTCCACGTCTCGAAACAAATGCTCAAGCACTACTCACATCCGGATGGACATGGCGACCACCTGAGCCGTTTTGCTCCCCTCGCGGGGCCCCGATTCCGCCTTTGCCGGTTTCGCGGCCTTTTTGGCTTTGGACGCTTTCTTGGCGGGGGTGGCCTTCTTGGTCGCCCTGGCCTTGGCGGGCGCACCCTTGGCCGCCTGTGCGCCACGCTTGGCCTTGGGTTCCGCCTTCGGCTTCGGGGTTTCGCCCAGGCTCTGGATGCGCTCCCAGATCCGGCCCGCACCGGCCTTCGCATTCTTGAATCCCTTCACGGGCTTTACGCCCGTCAGGCTGTTCCAGATTGCGACCAGCCTCTCCGGGGGCCAGGCGGCGGCCAGTTCGGCCAGTTCCTTCTGGCTGGCGAAGGAATCGAACGGGGTCGTAGTCGTAGCGGCGGCCTCCTCTTGGGTGGCGAACGCGTTGATGTTGTTGTCGGTATCGATGGTGAATGTTTTCATGTAAGTCTCTCTTTCCACGGTTTACCGTGACGATCACATTCATCACTCCGGTTGCGAACACAAGCAAGCGAATTGTGCTGGAAATCGACGAGGGCGAAAGGCTGGCGATGAGGGCGGCCGGCAGATTGCGCCAGGATGCGTCAGATGAGCGGTCACGGGACAAATCTGGGTGCGAACAAGAGGAAGCAATCACCGCGTTGCTTGCGCAGCGCCAACATCGAGGAGGCTAGCCTAATAGCTACCGATATTGCTTGATATCGCTTCCAAGCGGCGGGCCCTGAGTCTGGATTCGGTCATTCAGGATTCCCCGTAGCGGATGCCAAAAAGTAATGCCCGTGCTAACCTTTTGAGTATGAAGGCCGCTCAGGCTTGCACTGCGCTTTTTCTTTTACAGGTCTTATGCCCGGTGCGCGCTCAGTCGCAAGTTGCCGATCAGAGAAAGGCCCAGACGGCATTGCACTTTCAAGTCAGTCAGATCGGTAAAGACTGTCCCGATCCGAAAACGACAGTGGAGGAAAACGGCTGTGTAGGCAAGGTTGAGCAGAAGACGAAAGACGACCTCGCAAGTTTTCTTGCCGGCCTTCGCAGTTTGCTGCAGGGGGACGCTGGCGCCGTCGACCGACTCGATGCTTCCCAGGAGCAATGGCAGCACTACATGCAAAAGGCGTGCGAAGCCATCGACTACTTCTTTCGCGATGGAACCATTCGCTCATCAGCGGTGACCCGTTGCAGGATTCAACTGACGCGAAGTCGCATGCAGGATCTCGACGTTTTATACAATTCCACCTTGCATCTCTGAATTGACCGCAGAATTAGGGCGAGCGTTCATGGCAGAAGCTGCCAGATGTATAGACTTGCTCTTCACGGTAGGTGTGCCGAATGACACTTCGGCCAATGTGAGGATGAGACAAATGTTCGATAGGATGGCCAAGCAACTCGATATCGACTTTGTGGCGATTGGCGAACAGGTGCTCGAACTCGCGCTGAGGGTGGGTTAACCCCAGAATGGCCACGCGCGACGGGTTTGTGTCGGTCCGCGGCGCGCGCCAGCACAATCTGAAGAACATTGATGTCGAGATCCCGCGTAACGCGCTGGTGGTCTTCACCGGGGTTTCGGGTTCCGGCAAATCCTCGCTTGCGTTCGGGACTCTGTACGCGGAGGCGCAGCGGCGCTATCTGGAATCGGTGGCGCCGTACGCCAGGCGTTTATTCGACCAGATGGGCGTCCCGGACGTGGACTCCATCGACGGCCTGCCCCCGGCGGTCGCCTTGCAGCAACAGCGCGGGTCGCCGACCACCCGTTCCTCGGTGGGCAGCGTCACCACGCTAAGCAATCTCCTGCGCATGCTGTATTCCCGCGCCGGAACCTATCCGCCAGGGCAGCCGGAGTTGCATGGCGAAGCCTTTTCCACCAACAGTCCCGAGGGCGCCTGCCCGGAATGTCACGGCCTCGGGCGCATGTACGATGCCACCGAACGTTCCATGGTGCCCGACGATTCGCTCACTATTCGCGAGCGCGCCATCGCGGCGTGGCCGCCAGCTTGGGGCGGGCAAAATCAGCGCGACATCCTGGTGACCCTGGGGTACGACATCGACCGGCCGTGGCGCGACCTGCCGAAGAAGGATCGCGATTGGATCCTGTTCACCGATGAGACGCCGACCGTGCCGGTGTATGCGGGCTTCACGCCGGGCGAAACCCGACAGGCTTTGAAGCGCCGCGAGCCGCCCAGCTATCAGGGGACATTCACGGGGGTGAAACGCTACCTGCTGCACACGTTCGCCAGCACGCAGAGCCCGCTGACCCGGCGTCGCGTCGCGAATTTCCTCATCAGCACTGCATGCCCGTTGTGCAAGGGGAAGCGATTGCGGCGTGAATCGTTGGCGGTGAAGTTTGCGGGCCTGGACATTGCCGAGTTTTCCGCGCTGCCCCTGGAGCGGGTACAGGATTTGCTCCGCCACGCCATGGAAGCGCCCGCCGGCAAGCGCGACGCGGAGCATCCCGAGCGGAGGGTGGTGGCGCAGAGAATCGCAGGCGATCTGCTGGGACGGATAGCGGTGGTGCTGGACCTAGGCCTGGGCTACCTTTCCATGGAGCGGAGTACGCCGACGCTCTCGCCGGGGGAACTCCAGCGGCTCCGATTGGCGACGCAGGTTCGCTCGAATCTCTTCGGAGTGGTGTATGTGCTGGACGAACCCTCGTCGGGCCTGCACCCTTCGGATACGGAGGCGCTCTTGCGCGCCCTGGACGGCCTGAAAGCGGCAGGCAATTCGCTCTTCGTGGTGGAACACGAGATCGAGGTGATCCGCCGCGCCGATTGGATCGTGGACGTCGGTCCGGCCGCCGGCGAGGAGGGCGGCGAGGTGCTGTATAGCGGTCCGCCTGCCGGATTGAAGACGGTGACGAAATCAGAGACGCGGCGGCATCTGTTCGCGGTGGCGGGTCCTTCGGCGCGCCGGCTGAGGGCTCCGAAGGGCTGGCTGCGGCTGGAGGAGGTGGCGCGCAATAATCTGTACGGCCTCACCGTGGAATTCCCGCTCAGCGTGATGACCGTGGTCACCGGCGTCTCGGGTTCCGGCAAATCGAGCCTGGTGAGCCAGGCGCTGGTGGAACTCGTGGGCGAATATCTCGGCCACAATGTCACTGATGCCGAGGACGAGGACTCGCTGGAGGCGGCGGCTTCCGGCGCGACCGATGGTCGGATCGCGTCGGGCATGGACTCGATCCGGCGGCTGGTGCGGGTGGATCAGAAGCCGATCGGGCGTACGCCGCGTTCCAATCTGGCGACCTACACCGGCCTGTTCGATTTCGTGCGCAAACTCTTCGCGTCCACCAAAGCGGCGCGCGCGCGCCATTACACCGCGGGGCGCTTTTCGTTCAACGTGGCCCAGGGGCAGTGCGAGACGTGCGAAGGCGAAGGCTTCGTGTGCGTGGAGTTGCTGTTCCTACCCAGCGTGTATGCTCCATGTCCGGCATGCCACGGATCGCGCTACAACCCAAAGACGCTGGAGATCTGTTACCGCGATAAGAATATCGCCGAAGTGCTCGGCCTGACGGTGAACGCGGCGCGCGAGTTCTTCCAGGAAGAGGCCACCATCGCCCGGTCGCTGAGCGTGCTGCGGGAAGTCGGGTTAGGGTATTTGCGGCTTGGTCAGCCGGCCACCGAACTCTCCGGCGGCGAGGCGCAGCGCATCAAACTGGCCACGGAGTTACAGCGCGTGCAGCACGGCAACACGCTCTACGTGCTGGATGAACCCACCACGGGGCTGCATCCTTCCGATGTAGAGCGGCTGATCGCGCAACTCGACGGCTTGGTGGAGAGCGGCAATACGGTGATCGTGGTGGAGCACGACATGCGCGTGGCGGCCTCGAGCGATTGGATCATCGATATGGGTCCGGGCGCCGGTGACAAGGGCGGCCAGGTGGTAGCGCAGGGAACGCCCAAGGAGGTCGCGGGGGCGGAGGCAAGCTGCACCGCGGACTATTTGAAGGAATACGTATAAGCCCAGCCGGTTGAACATCGCCCATTCGTTCGGCTCGTTGAGGATCACGGTGGGCCGCTCCGGTCGCTCACTGATGCCGAGATCCTGCGGCTCCGCTTCGGCCAATGTGCCTAGCGATAATACGAATGGCGGCCTGGCGGACCAAATCGCGTTGGGGGGCCGGCTTGAGGTTAGGGCAAGCGCGCATGGCAGACTCACGACGATTGCCGAGGTGTCGCGAAGTCGGCGCGCCCTGCTCTGGACCGAGGCCCACTCGCGGGATCTGCGCGCGCTGTTGGAGCGTCGGGCGGACGGCGTGGCTGCGGAATAGCTACCGATATTGCCGGATATCGTGGTGCTGCCATGGCTCCACCGGACGCCTCCGACTTCGGCACGGAGGCGTCCGCTCGCTGTCACTCTGCCCCAGCGCCGCGCTCGACCAGGTAACTGCGTGCTTCCAAGACGAAATGCGCTGTGTCGCCCAGAGCCTCCTTATTCTCGTCTCGGTCGGCTAATGCAGCACCCGTATTCAGCACTTCTTTCAGTGCATCCGTCAGGAGATCAGGCTTAAGAAACGCGGCTCCAGTCAGGCCGAATACCTTTACGACGCCCTGAAAGAATCGCCGCCATTTCTTCTTCATCATTTCTTCCGCCTTTTGACCAGCTTCCCGAACGATCGGTTCTACCCGCGTCGTTATCAATGCCTCCGCTTCGTATGCAATCGCTGCATCGCACTCGTGATCCTTTGTAGCGGCGCGGAGATCGTCCGTAAGCCGAAACAATTCTGCACGCATCGGATTCAGCAAGTACTCAAGCCGATTTTTCATTTCAGCGATTGCGTCCAGAGGTAAGAGACCGACTTCAGGCAGGTAGATTCTTGATAACGCGTCCCTAAGAGCACCCGCTGCCAGACGAGGATTCCATTCAGCGTTCTGCGCGACGTGCGGCTCGCCGGCGTGAACACGCACGTCCGGGCGACCGAAAACGCCGATTGCTTCTTTCATATCCTTCAGATGCCGCTCGCCGTCCCAGCCGTCGAAAATCCATTTCGGGTCAACACCAACCGTCAGAATTCCGCGGAGGCCAGCAGCTTCCACGCCGCGAAGAAATCCGAGCTGAGAGCGACCGAGTTCGGCCGGTGCAGAAAGCCTTTCAGGTATTGAGGCCCACAGCACGTCGAGTTTGGTACCACTGGAAGCCATACTCTGTAAGACCCGCAGTTGAACTCCGACACTTGCCGCGATTACGCCGCGAACCGTTTCAAACGGTAGACATAGCACGTTGATCGAAGAAGAGTAACGAATTTCTAAGGGCACAGAAAGGCTCCGCATTGTAATCGGCAAAGGCCAAACACTCCGATTTGCCATCAAAGCGCTCGACCTGTTGTGTTATTCCGAGGCCCGACTTTACAATGGCCTTCCAGGGCGGGACGATCTCCATGCGTGCAGCTTATCGCATCGCGTGGAGAGACGATAGGCCACCATACGCCCTGGAGCGTAGCTAACCTAAGGACCGGGCAACCGTCCGAATCGGCGGGGGGCGGGCAGAATCGCAAAGGGCTGAAAGAGGCGGGACAGACGAAGTTCGTGATGCTGAGGACTCCCGGCGAGAGTCTAGGAGGCGCGGTTGGCGCCCGCGCGGGCAGCTTCCGGCGGCCAGGCAGATAGCTACCGATAATGCTACATAACGCCCCCGGCACGGCGACGGCGTGTTTCGCGCGAACGCTCGGCCGAGAGATGACAATACGAACGCCGCGCGTGCGCTGAAGCTCCGGCAGCAAAGGCCGCCAAGAAGGCATCGCCCGTTTGAGAAGCGCTGGCAACAACGGCCCGTGAGGTGATGTGAAGAAACGTCGCGGTGGTGGCGGCCGTCCAGGCGCAGGCGGACGTGGTCGCGATGGCGACTGTTCCAGTGGCGGAGGAGGATGAGTAAGCGCCGATGCCGGAGAGTTGGTAGGTGCAGTTGGACGGCACGACGGATCGTCGAATCGGTCGCATTGGCTGGGGCCGAGCCCCCTCCGCTCACGCCGACCGCATTTAGCAACGGCGTCGTCGCGGTGAGAGACACATTGACGGTGACCGTGATTGTGGGATAGCTTGCGCCCGCCGCGAGCGCGTCGCTGCGCGTGCAGGCGTTACTGGGGCACGCCCAGCCGGTGCCCGCCATGGAGACCAGGGTCATGCCGGCCGGCACGGTTTCGGTCACCGTCACCGTGCCGGTGGTGGGGCCTGCTCCAACGGCGTTCGACACCGTGACCGCATAAGTGGCACCAGTCTGTCCCTGGCTGAAGTTGCTGGGCAATGGCCTGAGGGTTGTGTCAAAAGGCACCATTGCGCGGGCAAAGTGAGTGCAACGCCAAGCCACTCTCATGGGCGGCAGAAGCTGCATGGGTGACAGCAGTGATCACCCTCTCGGCTGATCGTGTTTGGCCAGTATCAACTTGCGCGCCGTGCGCGGAAGAAGCTACCAGCCAAGGCGGCAATCGCAAGGGCTGCGGCGAAAAGAGAGAGCGCCTCGAGGCTAGAACGGCCTTCGCGCTCCCAATAGACATCGCGCAGATTGAGCCAGAGTGCAAATTCATCGAGGGTGAGGGCCGCGCCAACGCCATACGCCATAGACATGACGCGGCCAACCCACGTTCGAGATCCCGTGTCGCCGGTGCCGGCCTGCAGTAGCCACCCGTACCCAGTGACCAGGAGCAGGAGAATGCCCCATACCAGGTGGTGAATGTGGCGCCCACGCATCTCGATGTCGTGAAATGGGCCGATTTCATTGTGTATGAGGAATGTTAGGGTACGGACCACGGCTACAGCCACGAAAAACCCCAGCGCGGCCCAAAAGAGGCGTTCTCGTGGCGTCTCAGGAAACTTCTCGCGGTAAACGGCTTGTAGAGCCCGTCGGATGCCCAAGCTGACAGCGAAAAGGATCAGCGCGATCAGCAACGGGCCTAGCCAGTAGCTGTAATAGAACTGAGGCACAGTTGTACTTTCGATTGTCGCAGGAGTGGAGGGATCGCGCACTCTCATGCAGGCTCACGAGGTTGTCGGCGTTGTACAACGAACAAATTCAACAGCCCGACGCCGCCCAGATGTGTGCACCTCCCGCTCGGTGGCATGACCGACGAGGAGACCGAGAATTCGTCCAGAGGTCTCCGGTAGAAAGGGTTTAGCGGGCTGCCGTAGCCGAGTCGCGGGCTTCTGGGTAGCCAGATAGCTACCGATAATAGTAGATATCGCGCCTGCTGCCCGGCGGCAGACGAGACGGTGGTCGAACGCTCTACTCCTCCAGGGTCTCGCGCACCTGCTCCGAGCATATCGTTCCGGCCAGCTAACGACGGCGCTCAAGCATCGGCGAGTGCTTTGTACGGATCGCCGACGATCTTGCCGAAGCGCCGGAACGTAAACACTTCGGCGTCAGGGAGGAGCTATCCGGTGGCTGGCAAAATGTCTGCAACGTGCGGCCATCATTCATTGCTACTGACGAGAGAGAATATCGCACCCTGAGGGTCCTGCCCCTGGATAATCCAGCTACCCCCGGGTACCTGCATCGGACCATTGATGATCTTTCCGCCGCCGGCATTGATGCGTTCGATGGCTGCGTTAATGGACTCGACGTTGAAGTAAAAGTTCCAACACGACACCGGAACCTGGGGAGCCTTGGTCATCATGCCGCCGTCACCCATTTGTTTGTGGTCGCCCTCGTCGAAGATGCGATAAATGCCCATTGGCCCCATGTCCATATCGCTGACCTTAGTCCAACCAAAGAGCTTATTGTAGAAATCAAACCCGCCTTCCAGGTCCGTTGTGTAGAGTTCGTGCCAACCGATGGTGCCGGGGGTGGGTGGTGCGGGGCGTTCCGGCGAAGGCATCGCCGGGTGCGGAGTGAAGACCACAATGGCAGCGCCCTGAGGGTCGGACAGGACGGCGAAGCGAAGCATGCCAGGAACGTCGGTTGCTGGCTTCCATAGCTTGCCGCCGGCTTCGACGATCTTTTCGATGTGAGCATCGACGTCGTCGACGGCGATATAGCCTATCCAGGCGGTGTGACCGGGGATATGTAACATGCCAGCCATGCCTGCGTCGGCAAGATTAAACGTAGTATATGAGGGACCCTCACCACCCGGCATCTCCCTGGTAGTCCAGCCTACAACATCAGAGTAGAACTTGCCGGCGGCTTTCGGGTCGCTCGTCATCAATTCGTACCAGCCGAATTTTCCTTTTGGCGTAAACATCGCGA
>Ga0105856_1000890_pt1 | contig 14045 bp, 10 predicted proteins | sample OrgsoiDNA_201060_FD_89681 | JGI IMG/M metagenome (GOLD analysis project Ga0105856, IMG submission 89681) | Permafrost soil microbial communities from the Arctic, to analyse light accelerated degradation of dissolved organic matter (DOM) -... | ecosystem: Environmental > Terrestrial > Soil >...
ATTTACACTTCAAAATCTGATCGCACTGTTACCGCTGATGATCGTCGGATTGACAGTGGTGGTGGTGATGCTGTCCATTGCGTGGCGACGCGACCATTTTCTTAATGCCACACTGACCGTTATTGGTCTGAACGTTGCCCTGCTTTCCCTGTATTACGTGGGGCAGGCTGGGCCACAGGACGTCACTCCGCTATTACGTATCGACGGTTACTCAATGTTCTACATTGGGTTGGTGCTGCTGGCGAGCCTCGCTACCAGCACGTTCGCCTATCCGTGGCTGGCCGGTTATCCGGACAACCGTGAAGAGTTCTACCTGCTGGTGCTGATTGCGGCCATGGGTGGGATTCTGCTGGCGTGCTCTAACCATCTGGCCTCAATGTTCCTCGGGATCGAATTGATTTCGTTGCCACTGTTTGGTCTGATTGGTTATGCCTACCGTCAGAAGCGTTCGCTGGAAGCCAGCATCAAGTACATGTTGCTGTCCGCCGCTGCATCATCCTTCTTGCTGTTTGGTATGGCGCTGCTGTACGCGCAGTCTGGTGACCTGAGCTTCGTCGCATTAGGCCGTAATCTGGCCGACGGCGTGATGTTGCATCAGCCGCTGTTGCTGATGGGGCTGGGCATGATGATTGTCGGTCTGGGCTTCAAGCTGTCGCTGGTGCCTTTCCACTTGTGGACACCGGACGTTTACCAGGGGGCCCCTGCACCGGTATCAACCTTCCTGGCTACCGCCAGCAAGATTGCTATCTTCGCCGTGGTGATGCGTCTGTTCCTGTATGCACCGGTGGCGGACAGCGAAGCGATTCGCATCGTGCTGGGCATTATAGCCTTCTGCTCGATTCTGGTCGGTAACCTGATGGCTATCAGCCAGAGCAACATCAAGCGTCTGCTCGGTTACTCGTCTATCGCGCATTTGGGGTACCTGCTGGTCGCCCTGATCGCGGTGCAAACCCATCAGCTGTCGATGGAAACCGTCGGGGTTTATCTGGCCGGTTACCTGTTCAGCAGCCTTGGCGCGTTCGGTGTGGTCAGCCTGATGTCGAGCCCGTACAAAGGCCCGGATGCAGAATCTCTGTTCTCCTACCGTGGTCTGTTCTGGCATAAGCCAATTCTGTCTGCGGTAATGACCGTGATGATGCTGTCACTGGCGGGTATTCCAATGACGCTTGGCTTTATCGGTAAGTTCTACGTGATTGCGACGGGTGTTACCGCACATCTGTGGTGGCTGACCGGTGCCGTGGTTATCGGTTCTGCGATTGGTCTTTACTACTACCTGCGCGTAACGGTGAGCCTGTTCCTCAGTGCACCGGAAACTTTGGTGCGTGACACCCCGAATAACTGGGCGCTAACCGCCGGGGGGGTGGTGGTGCTGATCTCCGCCATACTGGTACTGGCGCTGGGTATTTACCCGCAACCGCTTATTACCTTGGTTCAGATGGCGCAACCGCTGTTGTAATAGCGGGCCGCTGAATATTCCAAAGCCGCTCCTGTGAGCGGCTTTTTTATGTCCGAATTTTGTACGGAAAATCGACAAATTGTGATTTCTGTCACATTTATATGTACGTTCATAAGTAAATTACATCGATATTGTGATCTACCCCATTTCATTCTTCCTGCCAATGCGTACACTGCGCGCTTGTCCAAATTCGTATAGGTTCACACATCATGAATGTACTGGTGATGATCGCCATTACTACCGGTATTTTGTCCGGCATCTGGGGCTGGGTCGCCATCAGCCTTGGCCTGATAAGCTGGGCGGGTTTTCTTGGCTGCACGGCTTATTTCGCCTGCCCAAAAGGCGGACTGCGCGGGCTGGTCATCAGTACACTGACCTGCCTGAGCGGTGTTTTCTGGGCCGAAGTGATCATTGCGGGCAGCAGTCTGCGCCCCGAATGGACTATCGTGGGCTATATGCTGACCGGCGTAGTGGCATTTTTGATGTGTTTGCAGGCATGGCAGCAGTGGCTGGCCTTTGTTCCTGGTACCTTCATTGGTGCCTGCGCGACTTTCGCCGCGCAGGGCGACTGGCGTCAGGTGGTGTTATCCCTGTTAGTCGGCCTGCTGTTTGGTTATGCCATGAAAAACAGCGGCCTGTGGCTGGCCGAGAGGCGTGAGAAACAACGTCGCGCCGCGCAGCAAAAACTGCACGATGACGCGTCATTCCCGCCAGTACCGCGGTCGGAAGGTTCTTAAAAGCGTAATGGTTACGCTTCTCCCCGTTTTTGGCACTGCACGCAGGACGAATCTGCGCTAGGGTTAATGGGTATTGTGATAACCACAAAAAAGGAGATAGCCATGTCTAACCAATTTGAACCTCGCCAGAACGGGCCACAGCAAACTTCCCTGGATGACGATTTAAGAATGCTTTCTGAAACTCTGGAAGAGGTGCTGAAATCTTCCGGTGACAAAGCAGACCAAAAATACATTGAGATTAAAAGCCGTGCAGAGCAGGCGCTGGAAGAGGTGAAATCACGCCTCAGTGGTACGGCGAACACCTATTGCGCCAAAGCCCGTCAGGTCGCTGAGCAGACCGATACTTACGTACGTGACAACCCTTGGCATGGTGTCGGTGCTGGTGCTGCTGTAGGCTTAGTTATAGGTCTTCTGTTGCGCCGCTAAGTGTTTAAGACAGAGACAGCCAAGGCTGTCTCTGTTTGGTTATTCCTCCTGTCATACCTGCAAATCCCGTTCTACCCCTTCATATCCCTGCGCCTCTCGCTGCGGTTTGATCTGCCGCATATTATCAATCTGCGTAACGCCGCATAATTCTCCCGTATTTGATTTAACCCATTTTTTGATCCAGAAGGGCATTCCTGCCCGACATCAAATCCATCGGATACGACCTGAGGTTACGGTGAAACAGATTTCTGCAACTCTTGACCAGTTGGACACGGCCCTTTCAGGGGATTTTCCCGACGAAGCAGGACTGCGGCAGTTTAGTTATGCGCTGGCTGACCAACCGGAAAATGGCATGCTGGAATGGCTGAACATGCAAGCCTGTTATCCCCAATTCTACTGGCAGCAGCGCGACGAAAACGAAGAGGCGGCCCTGTGTGGTGATGCCTGCACTTTTGGCCACCTCGCCGCTGCTCAGGCGTTCCTGCAACAATATCCACAATGGCCTGAGTTACGCATCTGGGGGCTGAATGCCTTTGACGGGGCAGATGACGCGGCAACGGATGCAAACGCACTGTTTCTGCCACGTATTGAGATCCGCCGTCAGGGCGGGATATGTACGCTAGTTTGTAACCTTTGCAGCGCGAACTCCTTACGTGATGAAGCGAAACGGATGCGGACCTTTCTGCGTTCGCTGGTCAACAGCCGCCCTCTGCCTGCGCTGACCTCCCAGGTTTTACAGCATCAGCACCTGCCCGCAGAGCAACAGTGGAAACAGATGATCCACAGGGCGCTGACCTGCATTGAACAAGGCAATTTCGATAAAGTCGTACTGGCGCGTAAAACCACGCTGACCCTCAGCCAGCCGCTGAATGCTGCCGCCTTTTTAGCCGCCAGCCGCGCGGTGAATCATCACTGTTATCACTTTATGTTGGCTTTCACGCCGCAGCAGGCGTTTCTGGGGTCCAGCCCCGAGCGGCTTTTCATGCGTGAAAAGCAGGAACTTTATACTGAAGCGCTGGCCGGGACGGTCGCGGGTGCCGTAGAAAACCGTCGGGCTCATGAACTGGGGCAGTGGCTGCTCAAAGATGCCAAGAACCAGCGTGAAAATATGCTGGTGGTCGATGATATCTGCCAGCGTTTGCAGGGGAGTGCGCATTCGCTGGATGTGATGCCGGCTGAAATTTTACGCCTGCGCAAAGTCCAGCATCTGCGGCGCAGTATTCACGCGCTCCTGACCCATGCCGATGACGCCAGCTGCCTGCAACGGTTGCAGCCGACTGCCGCCGTGGCGGGGCTGCCACGCCAGGCCGCGCGCGAGTTTATTACAGAACAGGAACCTTTTGATCGTCAGTGGTATGCCGGTTCAGCCGGGTTCATCAGTCTGGCCCGTAGTGAATTTGCCGTAGCACTGCGTTCGGCTGCGGTGAAGGGGCATGAGTTAACGCTGTTTGCCGGAGCCGGTATTGTGGCAGGTTCCGATGCGTCACAGGAGTGGCAGGAGATTGAGAATAAAGCGGCCGGGCTGCGCACCCTGCTGGAAGAGAACATTGCGTTAGCCGACAACGTTCTGCCACAAGAAAATTTCGCGCCCGCCGTCCGGGCCGGTTAAGCCCGTTTTGCCGGAGTCACTCATGTCATCGACGCTTTCTACCGCTATCTTCAACCGCCGTTGGGCAACGCTGATCCTTGAGGCGCTGACCCGTCATCAGGTGCAGCACGTCTGTATCGCGCCCGGTTCCCGCTCGACGGCTTTGACACTGGCGGCCGCCGCGAATCCGAGCCTGATTTGCCACACGCATTTTGACGAACGGGGTCTCGGTCATCTGGCTCTCGGGTTGGCAAAAGCCAGCGGTCAGCCGGTAGCCGTGATTGTCACGTCGGGAACGGCGGTGGCGAATCTGTATCCCGCCATTATTGAAGCCGGGCTGACCGGTGAACGTCTGATCATGCTGACTGCCGACCGTCCGCCAGAGTTGATTGACTGCGGTGCCAACCAGGCTATCCGCCAGCAGGAGATATTCAGCAGCCATGCTCAGCAAACTCTCAACCTGCCGCGCCCGACGCCGGCCATCAGTGCCAGTTGGTTGGTTTCCGCCATCGACAACGGCCTGTCGGCGCTGAATCACGGTGCGTTACACATTAACTGTCCCTTCGCCGAACCGCTGTATGGCGAAGAGGGCGATGATTTTCTTGAGTGGTCAGAGGCACTGGGAGAGTGGTGGCAGGGTGATCAGCCCTGGTTACGTCACGGTGCGCCTCATGCGCACGCGCCTCAGCCCGACTGGTCACAGTGGCAGCAAAAACGCGGTGTGATTATCGCCGGACGCATGAGTGCGCATGAGGGAGAGCTGCTTGCACACTGGGCGAAAACCCTTGGCTGGCCGCTGATCAGCGATGTGCAGGCGCAAACCGGTAATCCGCTGCCCTGCGCGGATTTATGGCTGGCAAGTCCGCAGGCTAAAATTGTGCTGGCACAGGCCGAACTGGTGGTTCAGTTCGGTTCCGGCCTGACCGGAAAACGTCTGCTGCAATGGCAGGCCAGCTGCCAGCCACCGGAATACTGGCTGATTGACCCGCTGCCGGGACGTCTTGACCCGGCGCAGCACCGGGGGCGCCGTTTACAGGTGCCGGTCAGTGAATGGCTGGCTTTGCATCCGGCCCAACCGCAGGCTCCGTGGGCCACGGCGCTGGAATCGCTGTCACAACAGATCTGCTTAACAGTGCAGAATCGTCTGGAGACGCATTTCGGCGAAGCTACGCTGGCGCAGCGTTTACCGGTGTTGCTGCCGGACAACGGCCAGCTGTTTCTCGGCAATAGTCTGGTGGTGCGCCTGGTGGACTCGCTGGCGCAACTGCCTGCCGGGTATCCGGTCTTTGCCAACCGGGGTGCCAGCGGCATCGACGGATTGATTTCCACAGCGGCCGGCGTACAGCGTGCAACGACAAAACCGACGCTGGTGCTGATTGGCGATCTCTCCGCGCTTTACGACCTAAACGCACTGGCGCTGATGCGCCAGTGTTCTGCCCCGATGGCGATCATCGTCGTGAATAATAACGGCGGCCAAATTTTCTCTTTGCTGCCGACACCGCAGGCCCAGCGCGAGCGTTTTTACTGTATGCCGCAAAATGTCGATTTCAGCCACGCGGCAGCCATGTTCGGGCTTAACTATGCCAGCCCGGACAATTTCGCCGGACTGGCCGATGCGGTCAATAGGTGCTGGCAACTGGGCGGAGTGACGCTGATTGAACTGAAAGTCAGCCCGACTGACGGCGCTGAAATATTGCGTGATTTGGTTACGCAGGCGGGGAATCTATGACCCTTTCCTGCCAGCGGGTTAACGGGCATATCACCGGTAAACCCTGGCTGATTTTACTGCATGGTTTGCTCGGTAGTGGTAATGACTGGCAGACGCTGATGCCGTGGTTTTCCGGCTGGCCCTGCCTGCTGGTTGACTTACCGGGCCATGGCGCTTCGGCTGACATCACCGCCGCGGGTTTTGCCGACGTCAGCCAGCAGCTCAGTGCAACGCTGCAACAACAAGGTATTCGTGATCACTGGCTGATCGGTTATTCCCTCGGCGGGCGCCTCAGTTTGTATCACGCCACCCACGGCGATATTCGCGGTTTATGCGGCGTGATAGTCGAAGGGGCACATCCCGGTCTGAAAAGCCTGCGTGACCGCCAGCAGCGCCGCCACCATGACCAGTTATGGGCTACGCGTTTTCGCTTTCAACCCATGGCTCAAGTTTTGCAACACTGGTATCGCCAGCCGGTATTTAGCGACCTCAGCGATGAACAGCGCCAACTTCTGGTCGCTCTGCGGCTCAGCAATAATCCTTCTACGCTGGCAGCCATGTTCACTGCCACATCGTTGGCGTTACAGCCTGACCTACGTGATCGCCTGTCCCGTCTGGCGCTGCCAGTCGTATGGCTATGCGGCAGCCATGATTCGAAATTTATCACCCTCGCGCAGCAGGCGAATTTTCCGCTGCGACTCATCGCCAATGCCGGGCATAACGCCCATCGCGCCAATCCTGCGGATTTTGCCCGTCAGACGCTGGCACTGATTTCTTCACCTGTCTTAAAGGAAATAGAACATGATTTATCCTGATGAAAAACAACTCTATGCGCCGGTTGAATGGCTGGATTTTACGGGCGAATTTGAAGATATCCGTTATCACAAATCCGCGGATGGTATCGCGAAGATCACCATTAACCGTCCGCAGGTACGTAATGCATTTCGTCCGCTGACCGTGAAAGAGATGATCCGCGCGATGGACGATGCACGCCATGATGACAATATCGGTGTGATTGTGCTGACCGGTGAAGGCGACAAAGCCTTCTGTGCGGGCGGTGACCAGAAAGTACGCGGCGACTACGGCGGCTATCAGGACGCCAGCGGGGTGCATCATCTCAACGTGCTCGACTTCCAGCGTCAAATCCGTACCTGCCCGAAACCTGTGGTGGCGATGGTGGCCGGTTATTCCATCGGTGGCGGCCACGTGTTGCATATGATGTGTGACCTGACCATTGCCGCTGATAATGCCGTTTTCGGCCAGACAGGCCCGAAAGTTGGGTCGTTTGATGGCGGGTGGGGTGCCTCTTACATGGCCCGCATCGTCGGTCAGAAAAAAGCGCGTGAAATCTGGTTCCTGTGCCGCCAGTACGATGCTGCTGCCGCGCTGGATATGGGGCTGGTTAACACCGTCGTGCCGCTGGCTGATCTGGAAAAAGAAACCGTGCGCTGGTGCCGCGAAATGCTTGAAAATAGCCCGATGGCACTGCGCTGCCTGAAAGCTGCGCTGAATGCCGATTGCGACGGCCAGGCCGGTTTGCAGGAGCTGGCGGGTAACGCCACCATGTTGTTCTATATGACCGAAGAAGGTCAGGAAGGCCGCAACGCGTTTAACGAAAAACGCCAACCGGACTTCAGCAAATTCAAGCGTAACCCTTAATGCGCCGCGCCACGGTGTACCGGTACAGCCTGCCAATGGAGGCGGGCGTGGTGTTGCGAAATCAGCGGCTGAAATTCCGCGACGGGCTGCTGGTGCAGCTGTGGCAGGATGATAAAACCGGCTGGGGTGAAATTGCGCCGCTGCCGGGATTCAGCCAGGAAAGTCTGGAGCAGGCGCAGCAGGCCACGCAGCACGCGCTGGCACAATGGCTGCAAGGTGCCTCGCTCAGCGCGCTGGCCTCAGCGTTTGGCGCGCTGCCGTCGGTGGCTTTTGGTTTAAGCATGGCCGATGCTGAACTGAGGGAGCTGTTACCGGAAGCTGCCAGTACCCGCAGCGCGCCCTTGTGTCACGGCGACCCGGATGAACTGTATGGGCGTCTTGGCGCACTGCCCGCAGACGTTGAGGGTAAAAAAATCGCGAAGGTTAAAGTAGGGCTGTATGAAGCCGTGGGTGATGGTTTGAACGTCACTATGCTGCTGGAAGCCTTACCCGATCTCCACTTGCGTCTGGATGCTAACCGCAGCTGGACACCCACCAAAGCTGCTGCTTTCGCCCGCTATGTGGCGCCGCAATTGCGTTCACGACTCGCTTTTATTGAAGAGCCCTGCAATACCCGTGAGCAGTCGCGTGAATTTTCCCGCGACACAGGAATTGCCATTGCCTGGGATGAGAGCGTGCGTGAAAGCGGCTTCGAGGTACATGCTGAACCCGGACTGGCCGCCATTATTATCAAACCGACTCTCACCGGCAGTCTGACCCGTTGCCGGGAACTGATCGCTCAGGCGCATCGCGCCGGATTACAGGCGGTGGTCAGCTCCAGTATTGAATCCAGCCTTGGGCTGAACCAGCTGGCGCGCATGTCGGCGTGGCTGACTCCTGATACCCTTCCGGGGCTGGATACGCTGGATCTCATGCAGGCACAGCTGATACGCCGCTGGCCTGAATCGCCATTGCCGTTAATGAATGAAGACCAACTGGAGCCATTATGGCAGGGATGAATAACTGGCCCTGGCGCGAACGGGCTGAGCGGACGCCGTTTGCCATTGCGCTCAAAACACGTGAGCTGGCGTGGTGCTGGCTCGATTTACAGCAGCGCATAGATTCGCTGGCCGCAGGTTTTATTCAGCAGGGTGTCAGTGAAGGCACCGGCGTAGTGCTGCGCAGTAAAAACAGTCCTGATGCGGTGCTCTGTTATCTGGCGCTGCTACAGGCCGGTGCGCGCCTGCTGCCGCTGAATCCGCAACTGCCGCAAACGCTATGTGAAGAACTGCTTCCGCAACTGAACAGTGATTTTATTCTTGATCTCACTGGTTCACCGTTATCTTTCACTATCCCTGCATTATCACTTCATTATGCTTTTTCAGAAAAAGTGTATGACTGGCAGCCAGAGCGCATTGCCACGCTGACACTGACCTCCGGATCCAGTGGCTTGCCAAAAGCCGCTGCGCACAGCGTGGCTGCGCATCTTTCCAGTGCAGAGGGTGTGCTCGGGCTGATCCCGTTCACGCAGGATGACAGCTGGCTGCTTTCGCTGCCGTTGTTCCATGTTTCGGGGCAGGGGATTATCTGGCGCTGGCTTTCTGCCGGTGCCACGATGGTCGTCGCAGAAGGGAACATGTTCGATGCGGTTCTGGATGAGTGCAGCCATGCGTCGCTGGTACCTACTCAGCTCTGGCGCTTGCTTCAAAAACCTGTATTGCCGGCAAAATTAAAAGATGTTCTGCTGGGGGGAGCGCATATTCCTCAGGATCTGACTGAACGGGCAGAACGTGCTGGTATCCGCTGCTGGTGTGGTTATGGCATGACTGAAGCCGCCTCGACGGTGACCGCCAAGCGTGCCGATAGTACCTCCGGCGTTGGCAAGGCGCTGGCGGGCAAAGAAGTACGGCTGATGGAGAATGAAGTGCAGATTCGTTCGCGAAGTCTTGCTGACGGATACTGGAAATCCGGCGAACTCACACCGTTATCCGGCGCTGATGGCTGGTTCTCAACCCGCGACTGTGGTCACTGGCGGGGCGAGGAATTGCACATTGGCGGGCGTCTGGATAACGTCTTTTTCTGCGGCGGTGAGAATATTCAGCCCGAAGCCATTGAGCGTGTCCTGTTGCAACATCCTGAAATCCATCAGGCATTCATCATTCCCATGAATGATATCGAGTTCGGACAGCGTCCGGTTGCCGTCATAGAGGTTGCTGTAACGTTGGATTTTGACAGCCTGAATGGTTGGGTTAAGGGAAAACTTGCGCGTTTTCAAGAGCCTGTAAAGTATTTCAGGCTGCCTGATGAGCTCTCAAATGGCGGGATTAAAGTGTCGAGAAAGGACATTACCCGTTGGATTCATGGTATCTGGGTCCCCTTTTGAACAAGGGGCGAGACTGCTTAGTAATCTGTCCAAAATGGATATCTGGCATAAAAAATTACTGCATCATGATTGAATTTACAGTCTATTTCAGTGGTGTTAGTTATTCTAATTTAGTCATTTATTTTTCCTGTATTTACTAAATTTCCTCATCGCCATACAATTCATTCGAATTTTATATGTTTTAGAGCTTTCGTAAATATATAAATCTGGATTAATTAACTTGGTTAAGGAATTAGGAATATATGAAAAGTAAATTTTTAGCACTCTCTGTTTTAGCAGCGCTCCCGCTGTGTGCATTTGCATCGGATGGTGATATTACCTTTAATGGTAAAGTTGTTGCTGCAGCCTGTACTTTAAAAGGTATTGACGGCGGAACACAGACCACCGGTGCGATTGTTGCCCTGCCGGATGTTACGCCAAGTTCATTCTCTAGCGCTGGCGGTTATGCAGGCATGACAGATTTTATTATTGGTCTTAAAAATTGTGATAATAGCGTCGTTAAGAATGCTCGCGTATCTTTCAGCGGTACACCAGATCCAGATGATATCACAATCCTGCAAAATACTGCGTCAGCACCGGCAACAGGTGTTGGTGTCGCCATACTTGAGAACGATGGTACTACGTTGGCAGGTATTAATGGGCAAGATCCCGCTCAGAAGCAGGCTTTAAGTGTAGGTGATACTGACCTCAAATTTAAAGTAGCGTATAAAACAGATACCACGACCCCCGCAGTGACTGCCGGTAATGTTTCCGCTAAAAGCTATATTGATATTTCTTACGAGTAATTTAGCATTATGTAATTAATGATTGCTGAGCCGATTTTAATCCCTCAATAAAAAGCAGGTCGTTGTGTGTTATTTTAAATTTTCATTATTCATGAGGATTTTTATCATTGCGTCTGCTTTTTTCTCTTTGCCTGTATTATCTGCAGAGAGAACGCTCTCAGCAGATAATAATGATTCTGCTTTCGATGCGGATTTTCTCCGCAAAGAGTCGCAGGAAATCCCGCAGCAATTTTATCACCCTGACCAAGTGTCAGCGGGTGTAAAAACGGCGGATATTGTTTTAAATGGCCGCACGCTATTTAAAACTAAAATAGATTTTATTACTGTCAAAAACGTTCAGGGGGCGGCGCCCTGTCTGACGCAGGCGTTATTGCATCAAATGGGCCTGGATCACCATCTGAAGGAATTGGGTAAAAGTGGCAACGAAATTTGCTACGACCTGCTGGATAAGTGGCCTGATGCCAGCATTAAGTACGAAGAGTCGATGCAGCAGCTGATAGTGAGTGCTCCGCAGGCTGCCACCAACATTAGCTCGCAGAGTGAAATGATCGACCCGTCACTTTGGGACAGCGGCGTCAATGCACTGCGCCTGAGTTATAGCGGCTACGTGTATCACACCGAAAATCACGACAGCAGTACCGGTGCTGACTCGACCGACACGGCGTATATGAGCCTCAACTCGGGCGTAAATCTCGGTAACTGGCGTTTCTACAGTTTCGATACGTTCAATAAATCACAGATGGGGTGGGAGACAAACCACGACCGTGCGTACGCTGAGCGCGATATCGCTTCACTGGTCTCGCGTTTCACGGTCGGCGATGTGTATGCCAGTACTTCAAGTGACGTGCTGGGCATTTTGCCGGTGCGTGGTATGACGCTGGAAACCAACGGCCAGATGTTGCCGGCAGATACATTCAGCTATTCGCCAGTCATCCGTGGCGTGGCGCGTACCAATGCGCGGGTGGTTATCCGCCAGCGCGGCAATATTATTTACAGCACTACCGTCGCGCCAGGCAGTTTTGCCATCACCGATCTGACCAACGGACAAATCGGGGCGGATCTCGAGGTCACCGTCGAAGAGAGTGATGGCAGCCAGCAACAGTTTATCGTGCCCTATACCGCGCTGCCCAACATGTTGCGTCCGGGCACCTGGCGCTACAGCGTCAGCGGCGGGCGGTATCGTGATGATTCACTTTCTTATCAGCCGTTAGTCGGGCAGGGCAGTCTGCAATATGGCTTCGATAAACTGACGCTGAGCGACTTAGTGGTTGCCGGTGAAGGCTATCAGTCGATGGCGCTAAGCAGCGCGTTTAATCTCGGGTCGCTGGGCAGCATTTCGCTGGACTGGGCACTGGAACGCCATCAGAAGGCTTCTGCCGATGATCTTAACGCTCAGCGTGACGACAACGAGAAAGCTGACGAAAAAGGCGATGCCGGGCGCGCATTCCGATTGTTATACGCTCGCCGTTTTGACAGCAGCGATACGTCACTTCAGGTGATGGGATATCGCTATCAGACGCGTGATTTTATGGATTTCCCTGAGTACGCGGGCTGGCGGTGGGGCAGTGATGACACGCGTAATCACCGTAAAAACCAGTTTCAGGCCACGGTAAATCAGGGGCTGGGAGACTTTGGTAACGGCTATCTGACGCTTGAGCGTGATAACTACTATGACTCCGATGCCACAGACACATCGTTGACGATGGGCTATACCTTTACTGTTCACTCTGTGAACGTAGGCATCAGCTACAGTTATCAGGCCGGTACCGGCTCAGATTCTGATCATGCGCCAGACCGGCAGCTGTCGCTCAACTTCTCTGTGCCGCTGAATCTGGGTGAAAAACGCAGTGGTAACGTCTCGCTGACGACGAACAGCAGTAACCGGTCTGGTGACTCACAAATGGCGACGGTTTCTGGCACGGCAATGGAAAGTGCCTTGAATTATTCACTGTCAGCACAGCATGACAGTCAGGGGTATTCGCCATCGACGTCATTGGCGTATCGCAACAGCATGGCGAATATGAATGCCAGCGCCAGCGCCGGACAAAACAGCCGTCAGTATTCGGCAGGTATTTCCGGAGGCGTAGTGGCTTACCGTCACGGAGTGGTGCTTTCACAGCAGTTGGGTGACACCATCGCGATTATTGAAACGCCGGGTGCCAAAGGTATTAGCGTCGAAGGCCAGCCGGGTGTTTCAACCAACCGCTGGGGGCGCGCCGTGGTGCCGTCCATTTCACCGTACCGCGATAATGTGTTGTCGTTAGATACGCGACATGCCAGTGATAACGTCGAGCTGGTCGATAGCGGAAATAATGTGATTCCGACACACGGGGCCGTTGTAGTGCGTCGTTTCCAGACCAAAGTAGGGCGGCGGGCAATCGTGATGTTATCACTGTCCGACGGTAAGCCCGCACCTTTTGGTGCAGTTGTTACGCAGGGACAGGAGCAGGTCGGCATGGTGGCTGATAATGGTTTGTTGTATCTCAACGGCGTACTGACCGAAGGGGATACCACATTGAATGTGACGCTGGAAAATAACGCCACGTGCCAGTTTATTTTACCGGTTCCCAGGGATCAGTCTGAGCCCTGGTACCAACAAATTAATGCGGTTTGTCGCTGAGTAGAGAGAAATGAAATTCAACAAATTTGCCGTACCTGTTTTGATGAGTGTGTTGCTGCTAACCAACGTCCTGACCACTGTGGCCCAGGCCGCGGTCCGACCGGCTTTGACGCGCGTGATTGCGCTGGAAAGTGATAAAGAAACGTCGATAAAATTACTCAATGACGATAAGAATCACGATTATCTGGTGCAGTCGTGGATTGAAGATCAGAACGGCAACGATAAAAACCTGCCGCTTATCCTGACGCCGCCGTTGTTTAAAATCGGTGCCGGACGCGAAGGGAAATTACGCATGGTGATCCTGCCTGGAAAAATGCCGCAGGATCGTGAATCGGTATATTGGTTATGGATCCAGGAAATTCCGCCGGTCAGTAAAGTCCAGGGTAATCAGTTGCAACTTGCCGTGCGTACCCGTCTGAAAGTCTTTATCCGTCCGTCCACGCTGAAAGAAAATTCTGCGGACACAGTGGTAAAACTCACCTGGCAGGTGAATCATGACGGTGGAAAAAGCTGGCTTGTTGCAAAAAAACCGACGCCGTATTACGCCAGTTTCTCTGAATTATCCGTAACGGTGGGAGGTAAAGCGTTTCCTCTGGATGGAAAGAGGGTAATGGTTCCTGCTAAAGGTGAAACGCGCTATGCGCTGCCGTCCGTTGTTTCTGGTAAGTCTGGTGCACTGAATTACTCGGTCATTAATGATTTTG
>Ga0105856_1000894_pt1 | contig 13997 bp, 7 predicted proteins | sample OrgsoiDNA_201060_FD_89681 | JGI IMG/M metagenome (GOLD analysis project Ga0105856, IMG submission 89681) | Permafrost soil microbial communities from the Arctic, to analyse light accelerated degradation of dissolved organic matter (DOM) -... | ecosystem: Environmental > Terrestrial > Soil >...
GACCGTCGCATTGCCACGGACATGAACGCCTATCGCGCCATTTCCGGTGAGGTTTATCGGTCCGTTCACACTGGCGGTGGCGGTGCCGGTTCCTTGCCCTTCCACCCAAACGCCGAAGTTACGCGTGCCGCTGGCTGGGTCAGCGCCGCCCGCGACGTTAATGGTGCCGGTTGAATTGGCCGACGCCGTATTACCCGCGGTCGCGATGACTTTGATGCCCGTAGCATTGACGCCGTTCAGGTTGATGGTACCGGCATTATTGATATTGCCGCCGCTGCCCGCGTTAACCACGGACATGCCGATGTTCTCACGCGGCACGGTGGTCGCCCGCCCGTTAACGTCGATCTCACCGTTGTTAATCAACGTCGTGCTATTGCCGCCATTGGCGAACATACCCGCGCCGTTCTGCACTTTGGAACCGATCACGATCTGGCCATGGTTAATGCCACTGCCGCCGCTGTTCACCTGAATGCCCGCTGTCAATCCGCTCTGATTGAGTGCGACATCCGCTGGCGTGTCTGATTTACTGTTTTGCGGCCCGCGCCCAAGATAAATGATCCCGCTGGGATCATTGATGAAGCTCGAGGTGGCGTCGCCCACCAACGCTCCCGCCGTGGTGCCGGTTGCACTAGAACCGTTAACGCCCACGTTGATATTGCCACCGTTATGGGCCGATGACCCGGAGGCAAGGCTAATGGCTGAGCTATTGCCGCCGGTGGTCGCTAAGTTGACGATGCCCTGATTATTGAACGTACTGTTGTTCTGCAACTGAACCGCAGTGGAGCCCAGGCTCGGCGAGGACACGCCGGTCCCATTATTGTTATTCACAAAACCGCCGTTGATCACCCCGGTCGCGCTGTTAACCCCCGCACTGCCGGTGGTGAGATTCACGGCGTTACCGCCGCTGTTACTGACTTTGCCGTTCACCGTCACCACTGCGCCATTCGAGCCATTGATGGCCCCGCCATTGGCCCCGACCACTTCCAGCGTTTTTCCTGCGGCGACATTAACCTTGGCGTTAGGGCCATTGGCGTTGATCACCACACGATTCCCTATCGGTTTGGCGACATCGTCGTTAGGGTCGTTGGCAGAAATGGTGTAACCAATCGAGGTGTTAGTCAGCGAAAAGGCTTTATTGAAATCGGCGACATACACACTTTTGTCCAGATTGCCGGACTGAAGTTGGCTAATCAGCCAGTCGTTGTAACTCTTCAGGCTAGACGCCGACGTGACATTAAAACTGGTCGTATTGCCATCCAGCGTTTGCACGCTGAAGGCGCCTTTGTAAGTGATGACGTTATTGACGGTGAACTGGCGCGGAATGTTAGGGTCCGCCGCGGTACCGGTGAAGGTGATGCGGTTATTGGAATTCCAGTTCAGCGTGGTATCCGTCCCCGTTGTGCCCTGTACGTCGAATAAGGTGCTCTGTTTGGCCGCCATACTCCAGCCGTTGTTCGCCCCAGTAGATAGCGCATTAGGCTGGCCGATATTGACATTCAAGGTGCCGCCATTGCTGACGTCGGCAATGCGGGTGTTGATGTATTGATTATCCCCCACGTTCACCACATCGGGCACCACCGTATTGGCATCAATCTTCGAGAGCGCCGTCAGACTGCTCGGGTTATACACCTGAAAGGTGGTGTTACCGCCGGTGGTCGGGTCGGGAATGGTGATACCAAAGTTCTGCGGCCCGATATCCAGTCGGTCTGCGCCCACAACGTTGATGCCGCTGGTGACCAGATTTCGCCCTATCAGCGCACCCAGCGTCGTATTTTGCGAGCCATCCAGACCCGGCTGAAAACGCTGATTCCCGGTGAGATCGACCGTGGTGCCATTGACCGGCAAACTGCCAAACTGTTGGTCATTATCGACAGGATTAAAGGCTGCCAGCACATCCGCCGTTGCGGGCAGAGGAAGTAACAGCATGGAAGGAAAAGAGATCACGGAGAGAACGGCAACAGCAATCTTGGATAACGGTAATTTACAGCTCATACAAACTCCCAGAGAAGTTGCGCAATGTTTTATGAGCTCCTCCGTGAGGTAGTGTAAAAAACCAGAAACAGCCTCTTTTACAGAGACTTCCCGACATAAAAAACCGCCTTAAATTAATTTGGCGGCCAAGTCATCGAAAAATTCAGGTTAAGTAAATGTATAGATTAGGTAACTAGATTTTGCAAAAAAGTGAGAGTAATGAATTGAGAAAGTGAGAGACGTGCAGTAGGAAAGGGATTTTTAGCAGGGAATAGTACTTTAACGTGATAAATCGACAGGTAATCATTCGCTATTTTGATTGCTTTTACTTACCATTCCTTACAAACACAGGTCCCCCCTGCCAGCCCGCAATCTTCAGGTTTTTTTAGCGTTTTCATCTGTCGCGGCGCGCAGTGATTCCGATCCTTAGCTACTGGATAAAAGGTTAAAATAATGGATTTATTACGGTTTTTACTCCGGCTTCCCTTCACCTTAATCAAAGGGGTGTGTTGGGCAGTGGGCAAAATCTTCTGGCTGCTGGGGCGGATATTGCGCCCGGTAGTTGGCAACGTTCAGTGGCGTGCACCCGATTGGGCGAGCAAAAGCGCGCGGGGGATCACACGCGGCTTTAGCCGATTGGAAACAGGGGTTAACCGTCATCCAACATCAGTGGCGGCGGCGGTGGTGCTGGTCGCTCTGCTAGCGGTCGGCGGTTTTTACGGTTACCACGCGTGGCTTAACCGCCCTCAGCCTATCGAACCTGCACCCTTGGTTTATCAGGAAACCACCGCACGGGTTTCCGGCCCGCAGTTGATTAACTACGCGGCGCAAAATCGCCCGCCGCAGGAGATCATTCTGTATTTCAACCACGCCGCCGCGCCGATCACGCTGGTGGGTAAAACGGTGGAAAAAGGGGTCACTCTTTCTCCGGCAGTGGAAGGCCAATGGACATGGCGCAATGCCGCGACTCTGGTGTTCACCGCCAAGTCAGCGCTGCCGCTCGGCGCGTCGTATAAAATCAAACTCGATCCGGCGGCGTTACTGGCTCCGCAAATCAAAATCAGCCAGACGGAATACAGCGCCAACGTGCCGGCGTTTGACTATCAATTAGGTCAGGCCGAGTACTATCAAGATCCGCAAAATGCGCAAAAGCGCAGCGCCATTTTCCGCGTGCAATTTAATGCGCCGGTTGACGTCGCCAGCTTCGAAAAACGCATCTCGCTTGGCCTGACCGAAGGCAAACAAACGGCAGAGGAAAAACTCAATTTCTCCTTGGTGTATGACGAGAAAAAACTCAATGCGTGGGTGCATTCCGAAGCGCTGCAAGCCTTAGCCCAAGGCGGTTCGGTGCATCTGGCTATCGATGACGGGGTGAAGTCTAGCGTCGCGTCGCAGCCGATCAGCGCCAAGAAAAACAACTGGGTAGCGGTGCCAACGCTCTACAGTCTGCAACTGCAAGACGTGGCGGCGACGGTGGTGAATTCCGACGATAATCAGGGCCAGCGCGCGCTGATCGTTGGCCTCAGTGACGCGGTCAAAGACAAAGAGGTCGGCGGCGCGGTAAAAGCCTGGTTGCTGCCAGAATACAATCCGAAATACAGCCACGACGAAAACGACGATCTGTATCAATGGTCACTGTCTGACGTCGATACCGGCATCATCGGCCAGTCTGCGCCGGTCAAACTGACGCTGAACGATGCCGAACAAGAATACCAGCCCCAGTTCAGCTTTACCTTTGATGCCCCGGCCTATCGCTATTTGCTGATTGAAGTGAATAACTCACTGACCTCTTTCGGCGGCTACAAAATGCCGGAGAAACAGTATCGAGTGGTCGCGGTGCCAGACTACCCGTCCTCGCTGAGCTTTATGTCGCAAGGTTCGTTACTGTCGATGAGCGGCGAGAAGCAGATTAGCGTGGCGGCGCGTAACGTGCCGGGCATGAAACTGGACATCAAACGGGTGATCCCAAGCCAGCTTCAGCACATCGTGTCGTTTAAAAGCAGCCAGTACTCTTCCGCCCAGTTCAACCGTTTGGGCGACGAATACTTCACCGAGCATTTCGAATATACCCACGCGGTCGATAACGACAAACCGGGCGACGTCAGCTATCAGGGCATCGACCTGTCGCGCTATTTATCTGACAACCCGAACGCGCGCCGTGGCGTGTTCTTGCTAACCCTGACCCCGTGGGATCCGGCCAAAAAAGAGGTCAACGCGCAAGACAGCGAACAGGAAGAGCAGTACAGCGAAGATGACCAAAGCAGTGACGAACAGGTGGGCGATTCCCGCTTCGTGGTGGTCACCGATTTAGGCATCATCAGCAAACGCTCGCAGGACAAAACCCGCGATGTGTTCGTGCAATCTATCCAGTCAGGCCTGCCGGTCAGTGACGCCAAAGTGTCGGTTATCGGCAAAAATGGCGTAACGCTGCTGACGCAAATGACCGATGCCAACGGCCATGCGCGCTTCCCGGCGCTGGACGTGTACAAAAACGAACGCCAGCCAGTGATGTTCCTGGTAGAAAAACAGGGCGATGTCTCCTTCCTGCCGACCGGCGATTACAACGATCGCGGTCTGGATCTGTCGCGCTTTGACATCAGCGGCGAACAAACGCCGTCGGATCCGCGCACGCTGAGCAGCTATCTGTTCTCCGACCGAGGCATTTACCGTCCGGGCGACACCTTTAATATTGGACTGATCACCCGTACTGCGCAGTGGGGCAACAGCCTGGCGGGCGTGCCGGTGCGCGCTGAAATCCGTGACCCGCGCGACACCCTGATGAGCACCCAACCGCTGACGCTGACCGCCAGCGGCTTTAACGAGCTGAGCTATACCACCAGCGAAAGTTCGCCGACCGGTGAATGGAACGTCTATCTGTACCTGATTGGCAAAGACAAAGACGCCCCTACCCTGCTCGGCCACACGGCGGTGAACGTCAAAGAGTTCGAGCCGGATCAGTTGAAGGTTAAACTGCAACTGACGCCAGACCGCAAACAGGGCTGGGTGAAACCGTCAGAACTGCAAGCCAATATCGATGTGCAAAACCTGTTCGGCACACCGGCGCAGGACCGTCGCGTAACGTCAAAACTGACGCTGCGCCCGATGTACCCGAGCTTTGAGCAATACCCTGATTATCTGTTCTATGAGAACCGCAGCAACAGCGACGGTTTTGACACCGAACTGCAGGAGAGAACCACCGATCTGGACGGCAAAGCTAACATTCCGCTGGATCTCAACGCCTACGGCGACGCGACTTATCAACTGCAATTGCTGTCGGAAGCCTTCACCGCCGGCAGCGGCCGTTCAGTCGCCGCCACCGCCCGCGTGTTGGTATCGCCGTATGATTATTTGGTCGGCGTGAAGTCCGACGGTGATTTGGGGTATATCAATAAAGACGCCGAGCGCCATCTCAACCTGATCGCCGTCGATCCGTCGTTGAGCAAAATCGCCCTGCCGGATTTAAACCTGTCGCTGATCGAACAGAAAACCGTGTCGGTGCTGACCAAGCAAGATTCCGGCGTGTATAAATACCAGTCCAAAATGCGCGAAGTGCCGGTGTCTGACACGTCATTGTCGATTGCCGCCGGGGGCAGCGATGTCCGCTTAGCCACCCAGCAACCGGGCGATTACGTGCTGGTGGTGAAAACTGCACAGGGTCAGGTGCTGAACCGCGTGTCGTACAGCGTGGCCGGTAACGCCAACCTCAGCCGTTCACTCGATCGCAATGCCGAGCTGAAATTGAAGCTTAATCAGGGGCAATATCAGCTGGGCGAAGAGATCGAAATCGCCATTAACGCGCCGTACACCGGTAGCGGCTTGATCACCATCGAGAAAGATAAAGTTTATAGCTGGCAGTGGTTTAAAACTTCGACCACCAGTTCGGTACAGAAGATCCGCGTGCCCGCCGAAATGGAAGGCAACGGCTATATCAACGTGCAGTTCGTGCGAGACGTCAACTCGGACGAAATCTTCATGAGCCCGCTGAGCTATGGCGTGATGCCGTTCAAAATCAGCACCAGCGCGCGCAAAGCCGGGCTGCAATTAAGCACGCCGGACGTGATTAAACCGGGGCAAAATCTGCCGATCACCGTCAACACCGACTCGCCGCAAAACGTGGTGGTGTTCGCCGTCGATGAGGGCATTTTGCAGGTGGCGCGCTATAAGCTGAAAGATCCGCTGGAATATTTCTTCCGTAAGCGCGAACTGAGTGTGGAAAGCGCGCAGATCCTCGACCTGATTTTGCCGGAATTCAGCAAGCTGATGTCGCTGACCTCGGCACCGGGCGGTGACGCCGGTGAGGGGCTGGACTTGCATCTCAATCCGTTTAAACGCAAACGCGACAAGCCGGTCGCCTTCTGGTCTGGCATTGTGCCGGTCAACGGTCAGGCGCAGTTTGATTATCCGGTGCCGGATTACTTCAACGGCAAAATCCGCGTGATGGCGATCTCCGTCACGCCGGACAAAATCGGTACCGCGCAAACCAGCGCCACGGTGCGTGATAACTTCATCATGACGCCGAACGTGCCGTCGATGGTGGCTCCGGGCGATGAGTTTGATGTCAGCGTGGGCGTCAGTAATAACCTTGAAGGAATGGGCGACCAGCCGGTGGCAATCAACGTCAACCTGACCCCGCCGCCGCAGTTGGAAGTGGTCGGTCATGCCAAGCAGTCGCTGTCACTGGCGGCGAAACGCGAGGGCAATCTGGTATTCCGCCTGCGCGCCAAAGCCGAACTGGGTGATGCACCCTTGGTGTTCGACGCCACTTATGCCGATAAGGCCAGCCGCCGTACTATCAGCACCTCGGTTCGCCCCGCCATGCCGTTCCGCACCCAGTCGGTGATGGGCCGCATGAGCGGTAAAACGCAAAATATTGATAACCTGCGCACGATGTTCGATGCCTACGCGACGCGCGACGCCAAAGTCTCCAACTCGCCGTTGGTACTGACCAGCGGGCTGGCGCAGTATCTGGCGGATTATCCGTATTACTGTTCAGAGCAGATTGTCAGCCGTTCGATTCCGCTGATACTGCAAAGTAAGTATCCGCAACTGCAGGACAAACTGAGCCAGTCTGAGGTGAATACCCAGATAAGCAATATGCTGCGCACCCTGCGTTCGCGGCAAAATGACAGCGGCGCGATTGGCCTGTGGCAGGCGTCGCCGGTGGCGGATCCGTTCGTTACGCCGTACACCGTGCAATACCTGTTGTTGGCTAAATCCGCCGGTTATGCACTGCCTGCCGGTATGCTGGAGGAAGCCAACGGTGCCCTGCGCGAGCTGGCCGCCAGCCCGTACGACGATTTGTATCGTCTGCGTCTGCGCGCTTTTGCGGTGTATCTGCTGACCCTGCAAGGTGAAGTGACCACCAACTCGCTGGCCGCAGTACAAGACAGTTTGCAGCGCCAGTACCCCACGGCGTGGCAGACCGATCTCAGCGCGCTCTATCTGGCGTCGTCCTATCGCTTGCTGAAAATGGACGATGAAGCCAATAAGCTGTTGCAGCCGAGTTGGAATGAGTTAGGCAAAGCCTACAACAGCGCCTGGTGGTCGCAGAACTACTTCGACCCGCTGGTGCAGGACGCGACACGTCTGTATTTGATCACCCGTCATTTCCCTGAGAAGGCGTCGTCTATCCCACCGCAGGTGCTGGAAAACATGGTGCGTTCGCTGAAAGAAGAGCGTTACACCACCTACTCGTCGGCGATGAGTATTCTGGCGCTGGACAGTTATTCCAGCCAGATTGCCCAGCAGTCGAGTGCTGACGGTCTAAGCATCAGCGCCATCGGTAAAGACAAAAAAGCGCAGCCTACGCTGATTTCCACCCTGCAAGGCCTGTTGGCGGAAGGGCATTTCACCGCCGACGCGCAAGCCATCAGCTTCACCAATACCAACAACGCGCCGGCCTGGTATGTGGTAACGCAGTCGGGTTATGACCTGCAAGCGCCGCAGAAAGCCCTCTCGCGCGGGCTGGAAATCACCCGTGATTACACCGACGAACAGGGCAAGCCGGTGACGCAGGTGACGCTCGGAGAGAAGATCAACGTGCATCTGAAAATCCGCGCTAACTCGCAAGAGGGACAGAGCAATCTGGCGATTGTCGATTTACTGCCGGGCGGTTTCGAAGTGGTGCAGCAAGCCGCGCCGGAGCCCGAAAATGAAGATGAGAATGCCGACAGCGCGGCGCAGGCGGATAACGTCTGGCGTTCGCCTATCGCCGCAGACGGATCGACGTGGCAGCCGGATTACAGCGATGTGCGTGAGGATCGGGTGATCATTTACGGCAGCGCCAGTACTGAGGTGCAGGAGTTCGTATACCAAATTAAATCCACCAATACCGGCAGTTTCGTCATCCCGCCAGCTTTCGGCGAAGCGATGTACGATCGCGAAGTGCAGGCGCTGTCAGTCGGTACGGGGAATATTGTGGTGGTACCGGCTGATGCTAAAAAATAACTGATGCCAAGCGCCTTTACCTTTAAGCGTCTCTTACAAAACGGCCTGATGGCCGTTTTTTTGCTGATGCTCATCGTCGTCGGTTTTCGCCTGTGGCCGCATCCTAGGCTGTCGCAGGGGTTGCCCTTTTCCACCACTTATTATGACCGCAACGGCGTGCTGCTGCGCATCACCCTCGCCAATGACGAGCGCTACCGCACCTGGACCCCGCTGGAGCAGATTTCGCCGCGGGTGATTCAGGGCATTCAACTGCATGAAGATCGCTGGTTTTATTTTCATCCGGGCTTTAACCCTGCCAGTCTGGTACGCGGCTTTTGGCGCAGCTATATTCGTGGCGGCAAGCAGCAAGGCGGTTCAACGCTCACCATGCAACTGGCGCGTATGCGCTGGCATCTCAACACCCGCACGCCGTCCGGCAAGTTGTGGCAGATTATCCGCGCCGTGCAGCTCGAACTGAGTTATTCCAAACACGATATTCTCGAGGCCTATCTCAATTACACGCCCTATGGCCGCAATATTGAAAGTATCGGTGCCGCCAGTTTGATCTACTTCGGCAAAGCGCCGGATGCGTTGACGTTGCCGGAAGCGCTGACGCTTTCAGTACTGCCGCAGTCACCGAGCTACCGCATTGATACCAAAACCGGCGTGCTCGGCACAGCGCTCAATCAGGCCCGTAACCGGCTTTTTGCCCGCTGGCAGCAGCACTATAAAACCGACAGCAGTCAGGTAGCGCTGTTTCGGCTGCCCCTCAGCCTGCGCCAGCCGGAACAGATGCCCTACATCGCTCCGCACTTTATCGAGCAGATCCGTCAGGAACATCCGCCGTTGCAACGCATCGATAATCGGGTGGATACCGAGCTGGATGCAGGTCTGCAAAAGCTGGTCGAGAAGCAGGTCGATGCCTTCATCACCCGCAACACCAGCCGTGGCATTCACAATGCGTCGGTGTTGTTGGTCGATACCCGCGATATGGGCGTACGGGCGCTGGTCGGTTCCGCCGACTACTACAACCGTGAGATCCAAGGGCAGGTGAACGGTACGCGGGCCAAACGCTCGCCCGGTTCGACCCTCAAGCCCTTTATTTATGCGTTGGGTCTGGAGCAAGGCGTATTACACCCAATGACCATTCTCAAAGACGTGCCATCGACCTTTGGTGCCTACGCGCCGGAGAACTTTGACCGCCGATTCCTCGGCCCCGTCACCGCCACCGACGCGCTGAACTTCAGCCGCAATATTCCCGCCGTATACGTCGCGTCACGGCTGCGAAATCCGACGCTGTATCAGTTTTTACGCCTGTCTGGCGTGGCGAATATGGCGAGTGAAAATCACTATGGATTATCGTTGGTATTGGGCGGCGGCGAAGTCACGGTGCAAGAGCTGGCGCGGCTTTACGCGTTACTGGCAAACCGTGGCGAGCTTAAACCGCTGCGCCTGCAAAAGCAGGATCCCTCGCCAACGCCGGTGCGGCTGTTAAGCGCTGAAGCCAGTTTCATTACGCTGGACATGCTGCGTCAGCATCGCCGACCGGGCGATACCGTGGCGCAAAAGCAGACATCATTGCCGGTGTATTGGAAAACCGGCACCTCGTGGGGATTTCGTGATGCCTGGACCGCCGGCATTTTCGGGCCTTACGTGTTGGTGGTCTGGGAGGGGAATTTCGACAGCAAGGGCAACGGCGCGTTTATCGGCGCTGATGCCGCCGCACCGTTATTTTTCAATATCATCGACAGCATTCAGGCTAACTATCCGACCCTGCGTGAACCCAAACATCCGTGGCCTAAACAGCTAAAACGGGTGGATATTTGTCTGGCCAGCGGTGACCTGCCAACGCCGTGGTGCCAGCAACAGGGCAAAACCTGGTTTATTCCGGGCAAGTCGCCGATCAAAGTCGATACCATTTACCGGCCAGTGGTACTGGATATTCACACGGGCGAAGTCGCTTGCCCACCGTACGAAGCGGGCGAAACGCGTACCGAAGTGTTCGAGTTCTGGCCGTCAGACCTGGCCAACGTCTTCGCCCAGGCCGGACTGCCTAAGCGGTTACCGCCGAACAATGACCGGTGTAAAACCGACACCGGCGGCGTCAGTGGCACTGCGCCACGGATCACTTCACCGCTGCGCAACACCACCTACACCCTGCGCCAGTCACAGCAAGGCCGCGATGCCATCGTGTTCAACGCCACAACCGATGCTGACAGTAAAACGGTGTACTGGTTTGTCGATGATATTTATCTCGGCAGCAGCGCCAGCAAAACGGCCATTCAGTGGCGACCGGAGAATAATGGGCAATATCGGATCCGTGCAGTCGATGACCATGGGAGGGGGGATTCGCGGGTGATTAAGATTGAAATTGTTAACTAACGTTGGGTGCCGCCTTAAGGCCCCTGAAATCAGGGGCCTTTAAAAAACTAGAAACGATAACCTATACCTACATTAAAACCATTTAGTTTGGCATCATTAATTTTACTACCTTCATAACCCACATCGATAGCAACATTCTCAGTTGGGTTAATTTGCACACCCGCAGCGTAAGCAAATTGGGTCGTATTATCAGTAGAATCTTCGATATAAGTATAATCAGAGTGGTGATAGTTTTGAGTGATCTCCACCTTACCTTTGCCAACACCGCCTAATGCATAAAATGACACATATTCATTCATACGGTAGGCAGGACCGACCAACAGAGAGTAATATTTTACTTTCGCATTATCGTCATAACGGGTGTTCCCCCACGAGTCATCACCAAATAAATCATCATTACCCGAGAGATAAGTAAATGAACCCATCACACTCACCGGAGAATCCCATTCATAACGATATTTAGCATTAACACCACGGATATTCTTAAAGTCTTGCACCTTACTTTGCGCATAGCCCAATGTCACGGTTTGCTCGCCAGCAACTACAACGGTGGACGCACCGAGAGAGGCCAATAGAATCAGAGATAAAGCAGTATGTTTCATCAATCTTCCTTAATTTTAAAATAGTTGGGGTAATTCATCTTAATGAATGGATAACTTAACAAAGGAATAATGTAAAACCTCGATTAATAAGCTACAAACCCTACCACATCAGAATACTTAATTAAAATATCGATTCGTGTAACTCACTAGTTTTTTTCGAATATAATTGTTATTCATAGAAACTATTTTATTTTCAATAATCATGGCCTGTTAGCGACTTACCATTCATATAGAAATATTAGGGTACCATGGCTGAGCAATCTCATAGTTTAGAAACCGCCACACCCAGCCCAAAACTGATGATTAAAGTTAAATGGCTGGAACAGTTGGGGTTTACCACCGGGCAGTCGGTGAGTATTACGGCTGAGAACGGGTGTTTGATTATCAGGGCAGGGGTGAGCGGCTGAGGTTATAAAGTAAAATTCAGGCTCATCAGTTGAGTCGGGATCTGTATTCATCTGCGTTGATGCATATTGAATCGATATATCGACCAAATCACCACACCGATAAGACTGCCTATCCCACCTCCTATTTTGGCTATGCCCAGCCAATTAAGTTGGGAAATTGCTTTACCAGTTAACATCCACTCAATGAAAAAAGCAGCAAATGAACATGCTAAAGTATATATAAAAATCATCAACATTAAGAATATCAATGGATGTTTCATTGGTTGACCTCTTTTTTCACTGATTTATTCTTGATAATTATACTGCTATATTCTTGTCCGAATACGCCTATTGCTCCTCCCGAAATCCTAGGTACAGGACTAAACGAACTCTCCTTATATTTCAGCGCATTACTACTGGCTGATATACCAAAGTAGTCTTTAACCAATTTTGCCTCCAACTGATTTGTAATCAGTGAACCTTCACCAAAATGAATCCCGGTACCTGCCGCCGCTCCCAACATCGCAGCCCGTGAGTCCTGACCAGTGACTGGCTTATAAAATAGGCAACCAACGGCGGTAAACCGAACCCGCTGCCACAACAGACAATTAAGGACCGCTGGCGGGACCGCTTGGTTTTACCACAGGGCAGAAACTTGAGGTGAACACACAACCGAGACAGGTGATCAACCGGGTGGCGCCTGAAAAGTAATTAACTGACATATAGAGTAAAATACCGCCAACAAGGACAGGACTTCTTTATATTTTTATTTGATTGATTTTTAATATGTCTTTTTTCAAGTCATCATTAAAATCAGAGTAGGCAAGTTGATTTATAACTTGTTTTATTTGGATAAAAGTACTTTTCTGCTCTTTTAGAGCATCACCTTTTATCGTCGATAAAGCAGCTATGAGCTCACCATCATAATATTCTCCAGCCAACGGATCCCTCGTCATAACATCCAACACTTTTGGCATCAACTGATCAATACACACTTCCTGACGTATAGCACGGCAGAGATCTTCCACTGTTAAATCTTCAATAGGTATATCAATTACACGTTCGAACCATTGTTCAAGCGGAGATTGTTGACTCGGCTCTTTGGCTACATTAATGTTTCCTACCAGTTTACGGAAGGTGATCATATTCCATGTCCTTTCAGGGCTGATTCGATTTTATTAATGGCATCGGTTGCTCTGCCATATGCTGCTTGAGCTTCGGGGTTATTTACATTTTCAACGTGTCTGCATGATTCCTGAGCCCCCTCAGAGTATTTTGCATTTCCTGCATATGATCCCAATATCCACCATTCTCTTCAGGTACAGGATTACCATCCATATCCTTGAGGGTTCCCGTAATATCATGATCCTTTAGAGCATTTTTTATTGTGTTATCAATCTTCTTGATTGCGCTTATAACCGGCCCCAACAGCAGCTTCACCTTTTGCATGGGGTTTCACTTTATATGTGACACCAGCAGATGGTCCGAGATGTGAATCAGCTATAGCCTGATTAATTTCTTCTGGGCTGACTCTTTGTTGAGCCATCCAAAGCGCCAATGATGTATCTTGCTGAATTCCTGAAGGCACAGAGAACACATTATTGTTCTCGACCGAGTTCTTCCCAGCCTGCGCCCCCGCAACAGCATCAGCCGAACTGTCTCCCGTCACCCCGCCCGCAAGACCCGCCGCCAGCGTCGACAGTGATGAACCCGACGCCCACCGAGCCGCCGTGACTTTCGTTTTTACCGTCCAACACCGAGGTGTTTTGCGCCGATATCAGGTTCACGTCGCGGTTGGCGGCAATGCGCTTTTTCTTACGATGTTAAAGAACAGTTGCTGAGGTCTCCAAGCCCGCCGTTACACCGTCGGTTACCCCCAACGGCGACAGCCCGCAGCTGACGATTAAAGGTAAATGGCTGGAACAGTTGGGGTTTACGACCGGCCAGCAGGTGAGTGTTACGGCTGAGAACGGGTGTCTGGTGATCAGGGCTGAGTCTGGCAGCTAAGGCTACAAAGTAAAATCCCGGCTCGAGGGCCGGGATCTATTAATACTCAGAGTGATAAATAATATTATAACTGTCCCCAAGTTCCTCTTGAAGATGACGCGCTAGTTTATGACCGTCGTCAATAAATTGTTTTTCGTCCTCATTGCTTTTAAAACCAGACGAAGCCGGATCATCTATATTTAGTATGGCATCATACCGTTCGGCCCATGCTCTAAGCCTATGC
>Ga0105856_1000895_pt1 | contig 13974 bp, 12 predicted proteins | sample OrgsoiDNA_201060_FD_89681 | JGI IMG/M metagenome (GOLD analysis project Ga0105856, IMG submission 89681) | Permafrost soil microbial communities from the Arctic, to analyse light accelerated degradation of dissolved organic matter (DOM) -... | ecosystem: Environmental > Terrestrial > Soil >...
CGCTCCGGTGCATTAACGCCGTGAGAAAGCCGGTGGACCTGTCCATTCACCAGGAAAGTGTCATGAAAATGCGGTTCAGTTTGATTTTCCCAGGAGCCTTAGCATTCGCGAGCGCCCTGGCGTGTGCGGCTCCGTTGGTCGCAGCACCTGTACGGGCCGCGTCGCCTCGTGCTGTGGATGCGTCGCAGCAGATGCTGCCTGCCAACGCAACGGGTCCGCTCGAAGTCAATGCGGGCGCGGGCGTGCTGGTACGGCTCAATGAGGATGCGACGTCGGTGTTCATCGCCGACCCGGCCGTGGCTGATGTGCACGTGCCCTCGCCCCGAGCGGTATTTGTGCTCGGCAAAAAAAGCGGCACTACTACGCTTTACGTGCTCGGCCCGAACAACAAGACGCTCCTGCAGCGTACCGTCTCTGTCGCCCGTGACATGGGTGCGCTGCGCGCAATGGTTGCCGCACGGTTTCCGAACCTGAACGTGCAGATCACGGGCGGCCAGGGTTCGCTGCAACTGTCCGGCCAGGCTTCCAACGCCACTGATGCCGACGCGGTCGTACAGGCAGTCACGCCTTATCTGTCCGACAAGGAAGTGCTGATCAACCGCATGACGATCGACCGGCCGCAGCAGGTGCAATTGCGCGTGCGGATCACGGAAGTCGACCGCAACGTCACGCAGCAGCTCGGCATTAACTGGCAGTCGCTCGGCAATGTAGCCGGAAATTTCCTCGGCGGCATCTACAGCGGCCGGGCGATCTACAACCTGAACCAGACGGTTGTGAACGGGGGCAGCAACCCGTACCCGGTGAACCTTCCGACCAACAATGCGTATTCGATCTTCGGCCAGTTTAAGACGGGCAACACCAATATCCAGGCACTCGTCGACGCGTTGAACCAGGAGGGACTCCTTACCGTACTCGCCGAGCCAAACCTCGTAGCGCTTTCCGGCCAGACGGCAAGCTTTATCGCCGGCGGTGAATTTCCAATTCCCATATCGCAGGTCAATGGTGCGATTTCAGTCGAATTCAAGCAGTTTGGCGTAAAACTCGACTTCACGCCGACCGTGCTTGCTGACAACCGCATCAGCCTCAAGGTGCGTCCGGAAGTGAGCGAGATCGATACGTCGGTAAGCGTCACGACCGGGGGCGTCACGGTGCCGGGCCTGAGCCTGCGCCGCGCGGACACAACGGTTGAACTGGGCAGCGGCCAGAGCTTCGCGATCGCCGGCCTTCTGCAGAGCACCACGAACGACCTGATCTCTCAGGTCCCGGGCGTGGGTTCGATCCCAATTCTCGGCAAGCTGTTCCAGTCGACAAACTACCAGAACAATAAGACTGAGCTGGTCATCATGGTGACACCGTATCTCGTGGAACCGACTGATCCAGGAAAGCTGCGCACGCCGCTCGAGTCACTCGTTTCACCGAGTAACGACGTCGAATACAGCTTCAGCCATCAGGCCGGCGACACCGTGTCGACGACAGGACAACCGCGTCTGGTCGGCGCGGCCGGATACGTTTATTGAGCTCAATGCCATGAAATCTGCACGTCTCCTCACGTTCGTCCTGGCCTGTGCTATCGGCGTTGGCCTCAGTGGCTGCTTTAAGCCTCCGCGCGACATGCCCGACGCATCGATCCTCAAATACGATGGGCATTCGGTCGTGCCGCCCGACTGCGCGAGCCTTTCGCGCCCGGCGGTGCTCACCGATGCGGGTTGGCACCGTCCCAGCATGGAATGGGGTTGCGCCACCTATACGAATCTCGCCGCGCAGATCGCGCACCCGCAGGACGTAGTCGCGCCGCAGGCGCTTGGACCCGCCAACGCCGCGGTCGCCGCCGGCGCGGTCCGCCGCTATGAAACTGGCAAACCGATTCCGACCGACAAGGCCACGACCCCCGATGCCAAGTGACACGCGCACTCTAATGGGAGCACACCATGAGCACGACTGAGTCCAATTTTTCGAAGGGCAAGGCCGGCACCCGCAGCGCCGATTTCATCGCCTTCGTATTTGACAAGAAGACAGAGCAGGTGCTCAAGAGCTACGTCCTTGAACAGGCTATGCCGCACACGTACATCGCGATTGGCGGGGTGAACGAGGCAATCGCCTATCTGGCAAAGCTCGACCGCTCGCCGCTGTTCCTGCTCGTGGACCTGCACGACTCCGTGATGCCACTTTCCGATCTCGGTCGCTTGGCCGAAGTGTGCGAGCCGTCTGTGCAGGTGGTGGCGCTCGGCGAACGCAACGACGTCGGCCTGTTCCGCGCGCTGCTACAGATCGGTGTCCGCGACTATCTCGTGAAGCCGCTCACGGTGGAGCTGATCAGGCGGACGCTCAACGTGTCCGACGGCAAGGTGAGCCCGGTGAAGCGTCTGCGCGCCGGCAAGACCGTCGCGTTTACGGGTTCGCGTGGCGGGGTTGGCGTGACGACGATCGCTCTCAACGTAGCGCGCCATCTGGCTGAAGACACGCACCGCCGGATTGCCTACGTCGACCTGAACCTGTATGGCGGTGCTGCCAACAGCATGCTTGGCATCCAGAGTAACAACGGTCTCTCGGACGTATTGCAGAACGTGCACCGTCTAGATCCGCAGTACGTCGAGCGCACGCTCGTCGCCAAGGGCACGCGCCTCTTCGTGCTCTCAGCAGAACTCGACTACGGTGCCCCGCGGTCGTTCGGGGACGACTCGCTCGCGCGCGTATTGGCACTCCTCTGCGACAATTTCCATTACGTGATCCTCGACGTCGGCGACCTGGCAGATCCGCTGGCAGGCGAAGCATTCGACCACGCGTCACGCGTGTACCTGGTCGCCGACCGCTCGGTACACTCAACCCGCGAGACGATCCGCCGGCTGCGCTTCATTGAAGACCGCGAGAACAATCCCACCACGTCAGTTCTGCTCAACAACCAGACTTCCTCGGCGACGGGCAAGGTCGAGTCGCCCGACTTTATGTCGGCGGTCGGACGCACCGTGTTGCACGAAATTCCCTACGAAGCGAAGGCGGTGACGATCGCAGCGAACCTGGGCGAGGCGCCCAAGGACAAAGCGGCCAACGGCTTCAACCAGACAATCACGCGGATCGGCAGTGACCTGACCGGCCAGCACTCGAGCGCTGAACGCACGTTCTTCCAGAAGCTCAGGTTGAGGAGAAACTGATGTTCGGACAAAAGAAAGGCGCACCTATAGTCGGTGAAGCGGCACTCGGTGGCGCAGATGCCGCCGGGCTCGCCGTACTCGATCTCGTAGCCCCTGTCGCGACCGCATCGGCGGCTGTGTCACGCGCCACCCCGTTGGAAGGCAACGAGTTGCTGGTCCGCTCAGACCTCTTCCGGATCATTCGCAATGGCGTGTTCGCTTCGATGAACGCGTCTGCCGTCGTCGGCAAGACACGCGAGCAAATGAAGCCAAGCGTTGAACAGTTCGTGCTGGAGATTGCCGAGCGTGAACGCCTGAACATCACGATCTCGGAGCAAGTGCAGATTGTGGGCGACCTGCTCAACGATATGTTTGGCCTCGGCCCGATCGAACCGCTGCTCGCCGACGAAACGGTAACCGACGTGCTCGTGAACGGGCCCGACCAGGTCTATGTAGAACGGCATGGCCGACTAGAACTGACCCCCTACAAGTTCCGCGACAACACGCACGTGGTGAACGTGGCACAGAGGATTGCAGCGGGCATCGGGCGGCGCGTGGACGAAAGCAGCCCGATGGTAGACGCCCGCCTCGCCGACGGCAGCCGGGTCAACGTCGTCTTGCCGCCGCTCGCGATCCACGGCGCAGTCATCTCGATTCGTAAATTTTCCAAGCGCAACATCACGCTTCACCGCATGGCGCAGCAGGGCAACCTGTCGCAGGCGATGGCGAACGTGCTCAAGCTCGCGAGCACCTGCCGGCTCAACATTATCGTGTCGGGTGGTACGGGTTCGGGGAAGACAACGCTGCTCAATGCGCTGTCGCACTTCATCGACCTCGGCGAGCGCACCATTACGATCGAAGATGCGGCTGAACTGCAACTCGTGCAGCCACACGTGGTGAGCCTCGAAACGCGCCCGGAAAACTCTGAAGGACTCGGTGCCGTCGCGCAACGCGACCTCGTGCGCAACGCACTGCGAATGCGCCCGGACCGCATCATCCTTGGCGAGACCCGCGGCCCGGAAGCCTTCGATGTGCTCCAGGCAATGAACACGGGCCACGACGGCTCGATGACGACGATCCACGCGAACACGCCGCGCGACGGCATCACCCGGCTGGAAAGCATGGTCATGATGGCGAACGGCAATCTTCCGCTGCTCTCGATTCGTCGCCAGATCGCGAGTGCCGTGCACCTGATCGTGCAGATCGAACGGATGCGCGACGGCATGCGCCGTATCACGCGCATCACTGAACTTGTCGGCATGGAAGGCGAAGTCATCATCACGCAGGACCTGTTCACGTTCCGCTACGACGCGAGCGCGTATAGCGAGGAAGTAAAGGGCGTGTTCGAGTGCGCCTCGGTGCGCCCGGCGTTTTCCGCACGTGCGGCGTACTACGGCCTCGAGGACGCCCTGATGGAGGCAATGAAGCTATGAGCATCGTCGACCTCGTCACCTTGGCGTCTTTTGCAGGTGTGATCGTGCTCGGCGTGATGTACCTGACCGTGCAGGATCTACGCAGCAAGCGGCCCGAAGCGCGGATCCACGCGCGCATGGCCGATGCATTCACGTTGCAGGGCCACCGCCTGCCAACGAAGGACAGTGACCAGATCGACGCGGACCTCTTTAGCGTCAGCAACGAAGACAACGCGTTCAGCCGCTGGTTCGGCCCGAAACTCGCACGTCTTCGCACGGTCGCGGGGGCGCACGGGCTGCGCATCGTGATCGCGGCAACCATTGTTGGAGAACTGGTTGCCGTTCTCATGACGAAGTTTATGCCGCTGCCCCATTTCGCTCCGCCATTGCTTGTGATCGGGCTGCCGGTGCTGCTGGGCATGCGCGCCTACAGCTTTCTCGTGAACCGCTTTCGGGAGCGTTTTCTCGATGGTTTCCCGGACTTGATTGACCTGCTCGTACGCGCGGTTCGCGCTGGCGTGCCGGTGACACATGTGATCGGCTCGGCCGTGGAAGAGCTTCAGGAACCACTGCGTCACGAGTTCAAGCTGATGAGCGATTCGCTGCAGATCGGGCTGGATCTCGAGGCGGTGCTCGCGGTGGCGGTGCGGCGCATCGAAATTGCGGATTTTTCTTTCTTCTGCGTGTGTTTGGTACTGCAACGCGAAACGGGTGGCCAACTCGGCGAGACGCTTGAGAACCTCGCCACTATCGTGCGTTCGCGCCGAGAAATTCGCCAGAAGTCGCGGGCCCTGACAGGTGAAGCGCGCATCACGACCAAGATTCTCACGGCCATCCCGCTGGTCATCATGTTGGCCATGGCCTCACTGGACAAGACGTACCTTCCCGTGCTCTTCGGCACCCCCGGCGGTCAGAAGCTGTTCACCTACGCAGTCATCTCAGTCGTCGTAGGCATTGTCGTCGTCACCAAGATGTCAAAACTGGATGCATCGCGATGAAGCAGGAGTACATCGAAACGCTTATCAATCTGCTGATGCTGTCCGCGCTCTTCGCCGGACTTGCAATCTGGTGGGCGACCAAGCGAGGCGGCCGGCGCGGAAGGATTGCTGATCGCGCGCGCGAGGTCGCGCTTACGCAGCGAGCGGAAAGCGTTCAGATGGACGAGGCTGAGGCATCAGGCGGGTGGCGCGCGCAGCTCGTGCAGCGGCTTGGGCGCATCGGCGACCGGCTCCCGCTGTTCGACGCGAAATACCGACTCAAGCTTAAAAAGGAAATGGCACGTAGCGGCTATCGCAGTAGTCATGCGGCATCTGTGCTGCTTGCAGTGAAGTTTGTCTTCGGGTTGATTAGTGCAGGGCTCACAGTGATGCTGGGATCTAATATCCCGATGATCGGGCAATACCCGGCCGTGCGCGGCTCGGCGATGTTGATGGCGTTCATCGTCGGCATGATCGTTCCAGAGTACGTGGTCGCGTTTCGGGCATCGCGCCGTCGCAAGAAGATGTCCGGATGCCTGCCCGATGCGCTTGACCTGCTGGTGATCTGCACGAATGCCGGGAATAGCCTGGGCGTGAGTATCCGGCGCGTCGCAGACGAACTCAAGACTATTTGCCCACCGCTTGCCGACGAATTTTCACTCACTGCCGACGAACTCAAGCTCTCTGGTGACAGCACCCGTTCACTTCAGGCGCTAGCCGAGCGAATCGACCTGCCTTCTATCCGCGCGCTGATCTCCACGCTCATCCAGTCCATGCGCTACGGCACCCCGATCACACAAGCGCTACGCACGCTCTCGCGCACGGAACGCCTTGCTCACATCGTTTCGTTAGAGGAGAAGGCCGCCAAGCTTGCTCCGAAGATGGTCGTTCCGATGATGTTATTTATTCTCCCGGCGGTAGTGTTGATTGCGGCCGGTCCTGCGGTTATCCAACTTCTCGACCTCATTTCAAAGCAATGAAAAGAAATCACTACTCATTCGCCCGCCGCCTGGCCGCTGGATCGACCGCCCTTCGTCTTTGCCGTGTTGCTCTCGGCGTGATGGTTCTCGGCGCGACTGTCGCCTGTACCACGACCACGCAACGCACGACCAATACGCAACCTGTCACGCGCAATTCCTCGCCAAGCAGCATGAGTGAACTGCGCATTGCCGATACGGCGCTGGACTCGGGCAACATGGAAGTCGCGACGACCATATACGACCGGATCGTGCAGGCCGATCCGCACTCGGTGGCGGGCCTGACCGGGCTCGGCAACACGCTGTACGCAGTCGGCGATTTCACTCGTGCAGGTGTTTATTATCAGCGCGCGAGCCTGATCGATCCGACTAACACAGCGCCGCTCATCGGGCTTGCACGAGTGGCGATCCATCAGCGCCGTTTCAGCGACGCTATCTCTACCTATCAGCGCATACTCACGCTCGCGCCGGGTGACCCGCTGGCGTCGGCGGGCCTGGGTGCCGCGCTCGATCTAAGTGGGGATCACGCGGGCGCGCAAGTCGCTTTGCGCGCGGCGCTCAAGATCAATCCGGGCGATCCCGTACTGAGCTCGAATCTCGGTTTGTCGCTGATCCTCGGGGGCGATCCCCGTGATGGCGCAAACGTTCTGCTCGATGTCACTCGCTATCCACAAGCACCGCCGCAAGCGCGCCAGGATCTCGCGCTGGCTTACGGCCTTCTCGGCAATACGGAAGCAGCCGCTGAAATTCTCGGGCGGGACTTGCCCAAGGCATCAGTGCAGGACAACCTGCGCTACTACGAGATCCAGCGCCAACGCCTTTTGCAGCAGCCGGTGTCATCCGCTTCGTCGTCGAAGGTAGCGGCAGTGCCCGCGCAGTCCGTACAGGCCGCAAGCCTCCGCTAACGGGAGCATGGCTAAGCTCTCATAGGGTGGGGCGGTTTGTACCCATGCTTACGCAAAGACAAAGGCAACTATTCCGGGGCAGAGGGCACTGAGATGGCACACATTGATTTTGCAGGCGGATAGCGACCGTCCGGGTTTCCGCGAATGAGTTTGCGAACCCATGAAGCGCTTGGCCGAACCGGCATATTTCCATAGCGAATCCGCACTCTGACGAAACCGAATCATGAAATCTAAAATTCCAGTGCTGACAGCTCAACCCGTTGTTTCCGAGGCTTTCACCCAACCGCCGGTGTGGAAGGCCGTTCCCCTGACCCGCGATCAGCTAGTGGGCGAGATCGTGATGCGACTGCTTGCAGTCCTGATGCTTTCAATGTTCATCTCGTCGACGATCTATCAGTTTCACAAAGATCCTTCACGGATTACGTTGCTGCTCCTTGCGTTTTCTGAACTGCTCACGCTTGGGCTTGCTGTCTGCACGCGCGTGCCGCGTGAGCGTGACTGGAACCCTGTAACAGTGGTCGTGTCCATCTGCGCCAGCTTCTATTTCGTTGCGTTCCGTCTCGATCCCGGGATTCACCTGATCCCCGAATCAGTTGCGGCGGGTCTGCAGATCGCGGGAGTAGTGATCCAGCTCAGTGCAAAGATTTCATTGCGACGCTCGTTCGGAATTCTGCCCGCGAACCGCGGCGTCGTTGTAAGCGGGCCCTATCGTTTTGCGCGGCATCCGATTTACCTCGGGTATTTCGTCAACCAGGGCGGGTTTCTTTCGTCTAATTTTGGCGTGCAGAACCTTGTCGTGCTTTTGCTTCTTTGGGCATTGCAGATCTTTCGCGTCGCGCGAGAAGAAAGAGTCCTGATCAAGGATGAAAAATATCGGGAGTATGCTGCGCGCGTGCGGTATCGATTTATTCCTGGGGTGTTTTAAAGGGTACACGCACAGCCTGTTCCGTAGCCGAGCAAGTATTCAGCAGGACAGGTTGTCGATATCTGCCGGGCGAAGGAATCGATCAGGCATCCACACTTAAAGCCGGTTTCATCGCGAGCTTCATGCCCACGGAGGCGAACGAAAACCGCCCGTTCAATCCTGCAGATGGGACGCTCGGTAGAGTTTTTCAGGCGACGACGCACGTCGGCGGTGAAAAACGCACTACGAACGACTGCAGTGCAACTGTCGCCGTTTCGTCGCGGGCCATGCGCGATGCTCTAAAGCAATCAGATCTCCTGCCGTTATCCCAAGTGAGGATGATTAAAAATTCGAGCACACCCGGCGCCAGCCGCATCCCGACTTGTGATCTCCAAAGGACGCACTGGACACCGACCGGTCGAATCGGCGAGCAAGCGCTCAAAGGTTGGGGTCTATTGAGTACCGCCTGACGCAGATGATTTACTGAACTCAGGGTTCGTGGCATATGAAAAAACGCACGCATAGCGAGTGCGCACGCTCAATATTGAAGGAAGTGCAATCCAGGCTCCTTCGCGCAATCACGCCAAAAAAATACATCAGTGTCGGACGCCGTTTCGTCGCCGGGTTTTGTCACACGCGGTGCAAAGAGACGTCGCACGCGAAGGTCACCGTCAAGTCGTTGGCGAGACTCTGGTCCGAAGACAGCGGTGTGGCCGCACTCGAATATGTATTCGTGTTCCCGCTTCTTCTGGCGGTCATGATTGGGACATTCCAGTTTGGCCTTATGTTCACGAGGCAGTCGCTCATGGACAACGCGGCACGCGACGCCGCCCGGTTGATCCGTATCGGAACGCTCACCGGGGCGTCCAGCACGTACTCCAGCAATCTCGTCACTGCAGTCTGCAATGACCTGACCGTGAGCGGCTATACCCTCGTTCCGTCGTGCACCACGAACATCCAGGTCTATGTCGCGGCGGGAAGCTCCGGGACGCCAGCTGGCGTTGGTTTTACGACATTAACTGTCGCGACCGTCAGCAACGGGGTCATGACCCAGACCAAGGCTTCATTGGCGGCAAAGTACGACGTCATCCTGCAAGTCGGCTACAACATGCCATGGGTCGCGTCTTTCCTTTCCGGCAACGCCATGCTGATGTCAACCCTTGCCTTCCAGACGGAGCCTTATTGATGCTGCCCGGGCTTTGTAGATTTCTAAAAAACGCGCGTGGTGTTGCCACGATGGAATTTGTGTTTGTCCTGCCGCTCATGACAGCGCTCCTGTTCGGTATCTACGAGCTTGGGGAGTTCGTCAGGGTGAACATGCAGTTGGCCAACGCAGCTACATCCATGGCCGACCTGATCTCGCAGCAAACCAGTGGCGTGACGAGTGGAACGACCGGCGTGCTGGGCAATTTCTGCCAGGCAGGCAAGTTGATGATGACGCCCTTTCCCACCGGGGCGGCGACCGGTGCCGGCAATTTCTCGGTGGCGATGGCGAGCGTGACCAACTACACGAGCAGCGGCGTTACTGTCGATTGGGAGAGCGATCACTCATGCACCGCTACGGCGACAGCCTTGGGCAACACGGCCCAAACGCTCGCTACGACGCCGACCAACCTGTTGCCGAATGCCGGCGCGCCTGGCGACAGCGTGATCATCGTCAAGGTGACCTATCAGTACAGCTCGGTGGTCCAGTACCTGATCCCGTCGAGTTTCACGCTGACTCAGACGGCGTTTGCACGGCCTCGCAACAACCTGTCGATTGCGTGCACCGCACCCTGTTCCTGAGGATTTCCGCATGTCGCCGTCAATGAAGCCCCCGTTCCTGCGCGCGCTATCCCGTCTCATCGCGGATGAGACGGGCGCTATCGCCATGACGTTTGCGTTGCTGCTCGTCCCAATGATGCTGATTGTGGGAGGCGCTGTCGATTATGCACGCATGATTCAATACCGCGCGAGCTTGCAGAATGCAGTCGATCAGGCCGCAATCGCGGGTGCGGCAGTCTTCACCGTTCCTGGTCAGAGCACCGTAGCAACTCAGGTCGCGACTAATTACTTCAATCGCGCGATCCTGCCGTCGAGCATTTCGATTACAGCGCCAACCGTCTCGACAAACAGCAATGGCACGATCAATCCTGCGCTCGGCAGTGCGGCAGCCTACACAGTCACCGTGAGCGCCACCGCGAAGGTTTCCACGACGCTGTTGTCGCTGCTCATACCCTCGGCCACCATCACAGCGACGGCAACCGCCGGAGATCCGGTCGTCACGGCGAACCTGACGCTCGGCCATGTCAACTCGCGGGCGTGCGACGGAAATTCGGTTTATCTGTACAAGGTGCCATTGAATGCGAGCGGCAACGGGTACGATTATTCGTCGTTGCCGGCCTGGACGACCCCAGGGGGCCTCCCCACCAACAACTACTACATGATTGGCAGCAGCTTTCAGTCTGTTCCAGCCGGGCAGGTCATGCCCTCCTTTAGCGCCAACCAGCCGCTGGGCGTGGCACTGGTGAACATAACAAACGGCAACACCAATGGAAATACGAATTGCGGGGTGGGGGTCACAGGAGCGAACTCGTATGGCGCGCCGAATCAGAACACGCAGAAGTTTTATTCGTCGCTTCTTCTTAACAACCAGTCACCCAGCGAACAAGCCAACTCCACGTACACAGTTACGGTGAACTCGAGCAACGGCTGGGGGGGCTCCTCGATCAACAGTGTCTATGTCGGATCGACACTCGTGCCGCCGCCCACGCAATCATCCTATAACACCCTCTCGGCTTACCTCGGCATCAATGCGCCCGGCTCAGGCTATTCCAACTGCACATCCACATCATCTACAGCGGGATCGAACACCACGACCGTCTATACCTGCACCACCCAGTATCTGACGACGAAGACATCGACCACACCGAACTGCTCGCTGTATGTGCAAACGGGGGTGACGCAGAGCTACGTCAACGCTCTGTCCAACTCTAGCATTGCACCCGCAGCCGCACTGTCCAACTGTTTTTCCACGTCCGGTGGCGGAGCGGCCTATGCGGCGCCAAGCTGTTCCCAAATGTCGGCACTGTCGAACAGCGCGTCAGGTATTGCTCCCGCGGTGGTATTTTGGTGGGACGACGCTGGCGGGGTGGGACCAGGCGAGCAATACTACAGCCCGTCAAGTCACTGCTCGGCCACAAGCGCGAACGGTCCGGGTTATGGCGAAGACTGCCAGTACAAGAATAACTTCTTCCCGGCGACATGTACCACGAGCGGCGGCAGCGGCTCCGGCTATACGGAAGTCGTGTTAACTCAATAGACGAAGCAAATGAGACAGTTGCGCCCGTTATGTTCTTCGACAAGCGATGGGTGTGTCTCGCACCAGCGGGTTCACGATTCTGGTGTCTTTAACATTTCACCCGCGGGCCAAACGCACAGCCAAGCAATGCCCAACGTGCGATAGCTAACAGCGAGCTTGTCGTAGCGGGTGAAGACACGTTGACAACGCTTGATGCGGTTAAAGAAGCGTTCGACCACGTTAGGTGCGGTACATGCGGCTATAGAAATGCTTCGTTATACGATTCAAACGTGGCTGGACCACTACCTTGGCCGGAGTAGCACGAGTCGTTTGCACGAATGCTGCAGCGTCGTTTCCCTTGTCCGCAATAACGCACTCGAGGTCTGTGAAAGGGCAAAGGTTGACCATCTCACTACGCTGGAACGAGACGTTTCGGCGATTCGGAGCGCTGTTTCAGCACTCTCATGTACGTCAAGGCAAGGTTCGGCATCCCACCGTCTTCAAACACCTGAGATAGTCGCCTCGCTGCTGCGTCAATTGTGCGGAGAGCTAATGTCGTCAGTTGGGCGTCGTGCTGACACAGCATTTTTTCAACGTAGTGTGCGTGCTGGGATTTCAACGTCCATTCGCCTGTCATTTTTGCATGCGCAACACTTGCCTTAATCGTCAGTTCGGCAGCAACACAGGTCTCGAGCGAACCCTCGTCTGCGTCGATGCCGCATATAAAGTAGGTAAGGTAGACGGTTTTCAACAAGTCGTCGGCGGTCTCGGCATGGCCGAAACCCTGGCGCAAGGCGACCAGCGCCAAATGATTGCGGAGCGAAGTGGCCCGGAAGGTAGGCGCCGACATCGGTAGGAGATCAGACCGCTTCAGCAGTAGCCGCTCGCCCGCCGTTTCATTGGTCGCGTGCGATTTGGTTTTGCTCATTATCGATTCCTTTGCTAGCCGCCGGAATGCAAGACTGCGCGCACCAAAGCGCAATTCCGGTTTAAATTTTTACCGCGACTTGTGCCGGCCAGGATGTCGTGGTCCTCGTATCGCTTAGCCGAAGGTTCGCGAGACACGTGTGCGTCAGAAAAGGCATTGCACTTGTCACGGCACGCTGTCGCGCTTCATGCGCTTGTCCGAACGCGGTTTGGTCTCGATCGCGGCGGCGTTGGGCTTATGACTGGACCACAGTTCGGTCGACCGGAAAAGTGGACATCAGCATAGGCTTTGGACATCCCGCGCAGAGTTGCTTGCGACACGTAAGTGTATGCGGGCACTGACGGATGCCATCGAAGGAACTAGCGACGTTTTGCGCCTCTTTTTGGTCAAATGCAGGTCGACCCGCGGAGCGCATCAATGAGTTTGCGACACCAGGGTGCCTACATTCGGGGCCGACGCTCATGACGCCATTGTCTCGGGTGGACTGGGAACCCCGCAATTGCCGCGCTCGCTGACCCGCGATCCGGGTCTTGCCGATCCGGCGCGCGTCCCGGTGTGGGCGATTTTCTTCGAATCGCTGATCCACGATTTCGACACATTGCGATTCCTGAATCCAGGCTCTGAAGTCACAGAGGTTTATGCCATTACGGACGCGCTCGTTCGCCGGATTTCAAGGAGCGCGGCTTGCGGGACACCGCGCTCGTCAGCATGAGGTTCGACAATGGCGCGATGGCCACCGCGGAAGCGAATTTCCATGCGGTCTACGGCTACGATGTTCGCGGCGAAGTCTTCGGTTCAGGCGGGATGGTCACGATGGGCGACGTTCGACGTTCGAACATGACGCGGTTCGGGGCAGATGGCGTGTGCAATGCCACCACCCGCCTGAACACTGACCTCTTTCAGGACGGGTACACGGCCCAGCTTGCATCCTTCATGGACGCAGTGAGATCCGGTGTGGTCAGTAGACCCGGCGGAGAGGATGCGCGCGCCGCGTTGGCAATCGCGCTTGCGTGCGTTCATTCGGTGAGCGAAAGACGGCCGGTGCGTCTGGCAGAAATTTTCGAATCACCGCCCGTTTTGGCGCCCTATGGCGTCGCGTGATGCGGTTTCAGCTGTCTTTCCTGAACTCATCGGTGGAAATCCGCAGCTTGCGAAGCTTGTCATATAAGGTTTGTTTGGGTAGCCCGAGGGTCGTAGCCGTACGAAGCACGTCACCGTGATGGCGTCTTAGTTCTTCGGTGATCATGGTGCGCTCGAAGTGCTCGACCTGCTGCGGCAAGCCGGTCAGCATGTCGTGGCCGCCTGTCGCCGAGGTGGGGCTATCGCGGAAGAGGCCCAGCACAAAGCGGTCGGCGACGTTGCGCAGTTCACGCACGTTGCCGGGCCACGCGTGGGCCATCAGCTCGGCCAGTTGAGATCCGTTGAGCAAGGGGGCCGTGCGTTGGTGTCGACTCGCCGCCAAC
>Ga0105856_1000897_pt1 | contig 13968 bp, 12 predicted proteins | sample OrgsoiDNA_201060_FD_89681 | JGI IMG/M metagenome (GOLD analysis project Ga0105856, IMG submission 89681) | Permafrost soil microbial communities from the Arctic, to analyse light accelerated degradation of dissolved organic matter (DOM) -... | ecosystem: Environmental > Terrestrial > Soil >...
AGCCCGCGACAGTTGCGGCAACGCCCGCGGCCAAGAGAGGGCCTGAAGCAAAGACGAGCATCAAAGCGATCGCCATCGAAAACCTGTCGTTTGATTTTACCGACAAGTCGCTCTCGCCGGCCTACCTCACGAGGCTCACCCAGTTTGGCGGCAAGATCTCACCATTTACCCAACCCGGATTGGCGAAGAGCCGCATCGATCTGACCGGCAAGCTCGACGGCGCGCGCCTGCTCGTCGCCGGCACGCTGCGTCCAGCCGGCAAGGACTCCGACGCGGACCTGGTGGTGAGCCTCGCGTCCTGGAACCTGCCGCCGGCGACTCCGTACGGGATCAAGTTCGCGGGGTATCCGGTGGAGAAGGGAAAGCTCTCGCTCGATCTCAAGTACAAGGTCGCTGGACGAAAGTTGAACGCTTCAAATTTGCTGACCATCAATCAGCTGACGCTGGGCAGCGCCGTCGAGAGCCCCACCGCTACCAAGCTGCCGGTGAAGCTCGCGCTCGCCATCCTCACCGACCGCAGCGGCAAGCTTGCCATCGACCTGCCCATCGAAGGCAGCCTCGACGATCCGGATTTTCGCATCGGCAAAGTGGTGGTGCACACGCTGCTCAACGTGTTGGAGAAGGCCGCGACGGCGCCGTTTGCGCTGCTCGGCTCGCTGCTCGGCTCCAGCGAAGACCTGAGCGCGCTGGAGTTCGAATCGGGGTCGGACGACCTCGCCCAGGCGGAGCAGGAGAAGCTCGCGAGGCTCGTCAAGGCGCTCATCGATCGCCCTGCCCTGCAGCTCTCAATCACCGGACTCTCCGACCCGGAGTCCGACAAGAAAGGGCTGCTGCAGAGTGCGCTCGACGATGCGTTGGTGGGCAAGCGCCGCTCGCTGACGGCGCAGGGAAAGCAGCCGCCGCCGGACGAGCAGCCGCTGACCGAACAGGAGCGGACGGCCGCGCTGCATGCGCTGTTTGTCGAGCGTGTAGTGACGCCGCGCGAACAGCAGGCGGCGGCGCTGAAGGCCGCGGGCAAGCTGGTCCCGGCAGACCTGGTGGCGCGCCGCGACCTTCCGCAGCCGGAGGCCGAGGCGCTGCTCCGCGACACCTTCGCGCTCTCGCCCGACGACTATGCCGGGCTGGCCCGCGCGCGCGCCGAGGCCGTGCAGGAAGCGCTCGCGGAGGTGAAGGGCCTCGACCCCTCGCGCGTCTTCATCAGCACCGCCAAAGCGGACGCGGACAAGCAGCGCAAAGCCCTGCTCCAACTCGAATAGCTCAGGGCTTTGAAAGCTGCTGCACCCGCTCGCGCACCGTTTGCACTTCCGCGGCGAGCTCTGGGTCTGCGCCTTTGCGCAGCTCGAGATAGCGGCGGTATTGCAAGAGCGCGGCTTCGCGATCGCTCTTCTCCAGTTGCTGCCCTCGCAAGCGAGCCACCGGCGCGAAGAAGACCGCGGTCCGCCAGTCGTAAAAAAAGACGCTCTCCTCCAGCCGCGGCGCTTCTTCGGGCGAGAGCTTCATCCGCAGCAGCGGCTCTCCGAGCCGCGAAAACCGATGGACGGCGGCGTAGGGCACTTCTAATTTCATCGAGCCCAGGAACCTGCGCGCTTCCTCCGGGTTCTTTTCTGCGTCGGCAAGCCGTGCTTTCAAGGCGAACGCCAGATCCTGCGGGACGCTGCCTTCGCCGGGAATCTTCATTCTCGACAAGGTGTCGATGGCGATGCGCACGTGGGCCTCGTCATGCAAGCGAATGGCGATCGCGCCGCGCAAGAAGGCCTCGGCGAAGTCGTACTGCGGTCCAGGCACGTGGCTTGCCGCCTTGAAGTCTTCTTGCAGCGATGCCCTCTCCGGCGGAAAGAAGTCGAGCGTGCCGGGCCACAACCGGTAATAGGCGTGTGACTTGCTGGCCTTCAGCCTTGCGGCCTCGTCCAGCTTCTCTTGCGCTGCCTTGCGGCGTCCGAGCGCGAGATCGATGGTGGCTTCCAGGTCCAATCCATCGGCGCGATCTGCGGGGTCACGCCGCTCGGTGGCGAGCCGCGCGAGGCTCATGGCGTCGGTGAGATCGTCCTTTTGCCAGAGCGCGCGCACGGTGGCGCGTTCGATCGCTTCCCACTTGACGTCCGGATCCGCCAACTGGCGCAGGACGAGCTCACGCTCGACGGCGTCGCCTTTTGCCCAGGCGCGCGCCCAGCGGACGGGCAGCACGACCATCTGGTCGGGATTCTTGGCAGCGAGGGCCAGCGCCCGGTCGGCGTAGGCCACCATCATGTCGCGCTGTCCTTTGAGCTGCGCGATGTCGAGCATGTGGTCGAGCGTGGCCACGTGCTCCGGATCGAGCTGCAGGACCTGACCGAACGGCGCCTCCGCTTCGATGAGTGAACGGCCGCGCTCGGCGTTGAAGTGGTAGATGGTTTCGCCGAGCTGGAACCAGCCGTCGACGTCGTCCGGATAGGTTTTGACGATTGCGCGATAGCGTTTTTCCGCCTCGTTGGCGCGGCCGGCCAGCAGCGCGTCAAAGGCTTCCAGCAGGTCGCGGTCGCGCGTCTCGAGCCGGTCGCGGTGACTCATCGCCTGCGCGATCGCGGGGACGGCCACCTCCGGCTTCTGCACGCTCGCGGTGATCGCCAGGCGATACTGGGCCAACGCGAAACCAGGATCGATCGAGACCGCGGACTGGAACTGCGCCAACGCCGAATCCCAGTCGTCACGCCGCAAAGCGGCCTCGCCCCGCAGATACGCGGAGAGCGCTGACTCCGACGAGGTCAGCGTGCGGGCAAGCCGCGGCAACCGTCCAGTCGGCCCGTCCGGAGGTTCGACGCCTCCGAGCGAGCGCTCCAGCTCCGCGCAGAGCTGATCTACCAGCGCAAAGAGTTGGGAGGCGTCTCCGATCGCATGCGCCTCCTTTGCCGAGGAGGTCCGCCCAAACCTATGGAGCTCGACCCTGATGGCGAGCTTGCCTTTGTCCTCGAGCACGCTGCCGGTCACGAAGACGTCCGCGCCGAATCGCCGGGCGATGTCCTCGGACAGCGGCAGGTCGAGCGGCTTTTTGCCAGTCAGGACCATGCGCAGGATGGTCTGCGGATCGACCGCGCGGAGGCCGTCGTGTGTCAGGCCGGCGCCGATCAATTGAACGAGGTCTTCGCCTAGGTGATCGAATTGCGGGCCGCCGAGCACGGTCAGCGGCAGGACGGCGATCACCTTTCGAGCCTGCGCATCGAAGCTCGGAGGCGCTTGATGAAGCAATGAAAACGCGGCCCAGACCGCGCCGCCGAGCGCGACGAAGAGGAGAGCGGCGGCGGCGGCGCGCCTGGATCGGAGGAACCTGCGGCGCGCCTCGGCCGAGAGCGGCGGGTTGCCGGAAGGAGTCGCGAGGAGAAGCTTCTCCAGCACCTGCACCACTTCCGCCGCGAGCGGACGCGACGCCTGCTCCTTGCTCAGGCAGCGCCCGATGATGTCGCGCAGGGTGGCCGGTAGCGAGGGATCCAGCGGCGCGGGCTCCTTGGAGACGATGGCGTAGGAGGTCTCGATGGCGCTCAGGCCTTGGAACGCCCTGCGCCGCGAGACCAGCTCGTAGAGCACGAGGCCGAGCAGGAAGAGATCGGCCCGCAAGTCCACCTCTTCGCCGCGCACCTGTTCGGGCGCCATGTATCCGACGGTGCCGAGCACCTGACCGGCGCGGGTCAAGCCTGAGTTTGGGTCGTCGTCCTCATTGCTGTCGCTCAGCGTCTCGACCGGCGGGCCGGACGCCGGCAACAGCTTGGCGAGCCCGAAGTCGAGGATCTTGAGCACGCCATGATCGGTGAGGAAGAGGTTCTCCGGCTTCAGGTCGCGGTGGACGATGCTCTTCACGTGCGCGGCGGAGAGCCCTCGCGCGCACTGGAGGCCCAGGTCGATGGCGTCGCGCAGCGAGACCGACTCTTCCGCGAGCAGCCTGCGCAGGGTGCGTCCGCTGAGGAGCTCCTGAACGATGTACGGCTCGCCGTTCTCGTCTCCCGCATCGTGGATGGCGACGATGTTGGGATGCGACAGCCCGCTGACCGCGCGCGCCTCGCGGCGGAAGCGCTCGATGGAGACGGGGCCGTGAGCCTTCTTCAGCATCTTGAGCGCGACGGGCCGGCCGAGCACGCGATCGTAGGCGACGTAGATGCGCCCCATTCCACCCCGGGCAAGCTCGCGCTCGATGGAGTAACGCCCGGCGATGAGCTCCGGCGGCGGACGCTCGACCACCACCGCCGGCCCGGGAAGCTCGGGTATTGGTTGGGTGGTTGGCGGTTGCGGCGTCTCGGCCACCACCCGCTCGGGAAGCCCGGCCGCCGCCAGGTTCTCGGACGCGGCCTCGGGTTCGACCGGCGGATGAGGCGGAAGTTGGTTCAACGCTTGGGTCCGTCAGACTCGTGCGTCAGGTGATACATGACCTTTCCAGCGCCGCCATGGTTGCCTTTGAAGTAGACGACGTTCCGGGCAGCCAGCCCCGAAGCCTGTTTATAGGTCTTGATGCCCTTGGCGGTGTTGGTCGCGCAAGGCACGAAGATGTACTGGTCGCCCTTGAAATACATGACTCCATCCCAAGCGGCGATGGCCTGCTTCGGATCATAAGTGCCCGGGCACATTGGCAACGGCGGCGAAGGACTCCGCAGGCATTGATAGCGGTCCTTCTTGCCGGCGAGCTTCGGCCGGGGAATGGGTGCCGGAGGCGTCTTTTCCGTCGGAGGAGGCCCTCCGGCATCGGCTGGCGTGTCGCCGCCGCCATCGCCGGACGCAGTCGTATCGCGCGAGGGAGGAGGTCCCGGCTGGAATGACTGCACCACCGGAATCCCCGCGCTGACGTCCGCTGCTTTGACCGTCGTCTTGGCAGACAGGTTGGCCGCTTTGGAAACCTCCGAAGCCTGGTCCGGGCAGCCGCTTTCGTAAGACCCCATCACCGTCGAGTCGTAGCCTTTCGAAATCAGGGCTGTTGCGGAGATGTAGTCCTTCGCCGAAGCGGCCGCTGCCGGCGCGAAGACGTGAAACTCCATTCCCGAATCCGCAGAGTCGCCGTCGCTGCATTGCATATCGCAGAACCACCATTGGCTGCTCTTGGCCGAAGGCTTTCGCACAGTGTCCCCAAAAGCTGCATCTACCATCAACAACATGACGACAAAGACGGCCGCCGCAGCGATGTATCGCCAGCGCCTTGAATCTGCATCCCTTGGCATCGTGATCCCCCTGTGAGACTTCTACTTCCGTTTGCATCGAGACATCAATCGAGGCCAAACGCGCGAGCCCTCTTCCGCCGCGATGGTTCCACCCCACAAGACGGAGCTCGCGAAAGCCTCTTCCACCGATTGCTTCTCGGCCGGGTTGTCGCTGGTGGCGCGGAACTGGTCGTTGTGTTGCACGAGCAGGACCTTGGGACCGACGCGCTCGAAGGAGACGATGCGAGACTGGCCCGGCTGGCCGCGGTCGAGCCCGACGTCGTTCGAGCCCAGCCCTGCCGGCAGCGAGTCGACGTAGAGGAAGGTGGCTCCAAAGTTTTCCAGCTCGAGCCAGAGGATGCCTTTGCCCGCGTCCCAGTGCAGGTTGAAGAAGCCCGGCAGATGCCGTCTTGATGATCTCTTCCTTGGAGAAGGTAACCAGATCTCCCGCGCCTCCGGAGGTGACGCCGCGAACGTGCGCGCCGCCGGCGATGACGCAGTCGCCGAGCTGGTCGTTCAGGTACACGTTGTTCAAAGACCGCTTCGCGGCCGTGCTGTAGTCGCAGGTGGCGGGCGGCGGCGGCAGCGCCTTGGTGTCGAGGTAGCTGCGCAGCTCAGCGTGCGGGCCGAGGTCAGCTGGACGGCGGCGGCCAAACTTCACGGAGCGGCCATGAAACGGACTGTGAATCGATTTGACGGTCATTTGGTCCTCCTAAAGCTCCTGGCACCCAGCCGGGAGACGAGGTCGGGCCACTGCATCGGATGTGCCAGTTTTTGAGGGGCTCCGCGCGGCTCAGCGAAAGTCGTCCGGCTTGATGCCGTAGCGCTTCATCCAGCGGTGGATCTGCATGCGCGCCCGGCCCAGATCGCGCGCCACCTGGGCGACGTTGCCCTTGCGCTCGCGCATCAGCGCGACCAGCTCTTCGCGTCGCTTGTCGGTCTGGCTGGAGAGAACACGCGGAGGAGCGGCGCTCTCGCCAACGCGTGGCTGGCTCAACGAAGGCGGCAGATGCGGCAGGTCGATGCGCGCCGCTTCGCTGAGCGTGACGGCGAGCTGCAGCGCCTTCTACAGTTCGCGCACATTGAGCGGCCAGCTGTAATGGACGAGCGCCCGTGCCGCCGCGAGGGAGAAGCGGATCTGGTCGACCTTGCCGCCCGGGCTACTGCCGGCATGCCTGCGCAGGAGCGCCGCGACGAGCGCGCCCAGATCTTCCCGCCGCTCGCGCAGAGGCGGCAGCCGCAAAGTGAAGCCTTCCACGCGCGCCAAGAGGTCGGCCCGGAAGGTTCCCGCTTCCGCCATCGCCTCCAGATCGCGATGCGTCGCAGCCACCAGCCGGAAATCGACCGCAACCGCTTTCGTGCTGCCGACCGGTGTCACCTCCGACTCCTGCAAGACGCGCAAGAAGAGACCCTGCAAGCTCAGCGGAAGATCACCGATCTCGTCGAGGAAGAGCGTGCCGCCGTGGGCGCTGCGGATGAGGCCGGGCCGGTCCTCGATGGCGCCGGTGAAGGTCCCTTTGCGGTAGCAGAAGAGCTCGGACTCCGCGACCGACGAAGCCAGCGCCGCGCAGTTGATGGCTTGAAACGCGCCGGTGCGCCCGGAGAGCTGGTGGATGGCGCGCGCCATCACTTCCTTACCCGTTCCGCTCTCGCCGCGGAGCACGACCGGCAGCACCGTGGGAGCCATCTTGGCAAGGGCTCCCAGCCGGAAGGCATACGGAGCATTGAGGGTAGAAAGGATGCCGCCTCCGCCGCCCGGCGTGAATGAGTGTGCCTCGCGGAAGATGAAGAAGCTGCGGCCGATTTCGACCACCGCGCCGTCGCGCAGCTCGCAGCGCTCGATCTCGGCGCCGTCGACGAAGCAGCCGTTGCGCGACTGCTCGTCCTGCAACACCCAGCGGCCGTAGGACTTCTGCAGCGAGGCATGCGGCACCGAGGCGAAGCGATCCTGCAGCTCGATGTACGGCTCGCTCCCTCCATCCTGGGCGCGACCAATGAAGATGCGCTTGCCCTCGGGCAAGAGGTGCCGCCGAGGTGGCATCAGCGGCTGTTCGGCTTGCAGCGACAGCGTGAGGCAAGCGCCTTCGCCCGGCTGCGAGTCGTCGGTCGCGCTCTCGTCGGCGGTGATGTCGGCCAGGTCACGCGCTGAGGCCACGTTGCACAGTATGTCTGAAAATGACCGCAACCGTTACGTGTTGCACCTGTAGCGCGCAACAGTCACAGTCCCGCTCAATGATCAGATCGTTGGCCTTTTGTCTGATGCTCGCCGCCCCCTCTCGGCACGCGGCTGAGCCACCGCCGCAAATCAACGAGCCTTTTCGGGTGCGCCTGACGACCAGCAAAGGGCCGGTCGGACTGGAAATCCAGCCGGTTTGGGCGCCCCGCGCGGCGGCGCGTTTTCGCGAGCTGGTGCAGAGCGGCTACTACGACGACTCGCGCTTCTTTCGCGTGGTGAAGGGCAAGTGGGCGCAGTTCGGCATCAATGGCGATCCGGCGCTGGCGAAGAAAAGCCGCGCGGTCTCTTTTCCGGATGAAGACATCTCGCCGCGGCGGCAGTCGAACCAGCGCGGCACCATCGCCTTCGCCTTTGCCGAACCCAACGGGCGCGGCACGCAGGTGTTCATCAGCCTCGCCGACAACCAGCGGCTCGATGCGCAGGGGTTCGTTCCCTTTGGCCGCGTCGTCTATGGAATGGAGGCCGTCGACGCGCTCTGCGACGAGTACGGCGAGGCTTCGGGCGGCGGTATTCGCGGCGGCAAGCAGGACCCGCTCTTCGAAGGCGGCAACCAGTGGCTCGACGAGCATTTTCCCAAGCTCGACAAGCTCTTCCGTGCACGCATCGGCGGCATGCCCAAGCGCTCGCCGCGCGACGATCGTTAAAGCGATGGTCCGCGCAAGCAGAGTCGTTAGCAAGCGTTGCGGAAGTCGCGCGCGGACATTCCGTGCGTGCGGCGAAAGACCCGCGCGAAGTAGGCCGGGTCTTCGTAGCCGACCCGCTCGGCGACGATGCTCACGTCCTCGTCGGTTTCGCGCAGCCGGCGCCGCGCTTCTTCCATGCGGCGCTCGGTGATCCACTCCAGCACCGTCATTCCCGTCTGCGCGCGCACCACGGCCGTCACGTGCGACGGCGATCTTCCGGCTGCTCGAGCCACCTGCGAAACTTGGACGATCTCGCGGTTACAGCCGCGCGGCCAGCCGGGCGAGGCGCTGCGTGGCTTCCTCGAGGCTCGGGAGTGCGGCCGCAAACGACATGCGCAGGTGTCCGCGGCCGTTGGCGCCGAAGCCCGCGCCATCCAGCAGCGCGACGCCCTCTTCATTGAGCAGTTTGTCGGCGATTTCATGCGCCGGCAGCGGAAGCGCGCGCACATCGGGGAAGACGTAGAAGGCGCCGTCGGGAACGTGGCATTTGACCCCTGGAATCGCGGCCAGCCACTTGGTGAGCGCGTCGCGGCGCACGCGGAATTCGGCGGTCATCTTGCTGACCACATCCTGCGGTCCGCGCAGCGCCGCGAGCCCAGCGTCCTGTACGAAGGTGGCGGTGCAGGTGTTGGAGTTGATCATCAACCGAACGGCGTGCTGCGCGAGCGCGGCCGGAAAGAGGCCGAAGCCCAAACGCCAACCCGTCATCGCAAAAGCCTTGGAGAAGCCGTCGACGATGATGGTGCGCTCGCTCATTCCCGGCAGCGCGGCGATGGATGACGGCATCGGGCCATAGCTGACCCGGCGGTAGATCTCGTCGGCGATGACCCACAGGTCGTGCTTCTGGGCCAGCGCCGCCAGCCGCTTCAGGTCGTCGTCGGGCATCGAAGCGCCGGTCGGATTGGACGGCGAATTGAAGATGACCGCGCGAGTCCTGGGCGTGATCGATTTCTCCAGGATGTCGAGATCCATCGCCCGGCCTTCGCTCAGCTTCGGCGGCACCGGCACCGGAACGCCGCCGCAGAACTTGACCATCGAGGGATAGATGGGAAATCCCGGATCGGGGACCAACACTTCGTCGCCCTGCCCGACGATGGCCAAGAGACCGTAGAACAGGATCGGCTTCGCGCCGGGCGTGACAAGAACGCGATCCGGAGTCGCCGCGGCGCCGCGCTCGCGCAAGTGCTCGACTAGCGCTTCGCGCAGCTCTGCCGTGCCCGGCGCGGGACCGTAGCGGGTGCGGCCATCGCGCAGCGCCTTGATGCCGGCCTCTACGATGTGCGGGGGCGTGGGAAAGTCCGGTTCTCCAACTTCCAGATGGATGACCTTGCGCCCCGTCGCCTCCAGCGCCTTCGCCTTGAGCAGCACGTCCAGCGCGCTCTCGGTCCCCAGCTCGAACACCCGTTTCGCGATCTGCGCCATTCCCGCAGTCTATCGCAGCGCTTTCTGGTTTAGTGGCAATGCCGATCGTTTAGTGGCGTGGTTCGCCGGTCAGCTGCGGAATGCGGGCGCGGAGCTTGACCACCGTGTAGCGCGAAACCTGGGCGGCCCACTCCGAGTCGAGGCTGACGAAGGTCGGGCTGAAGATCCGCAGGTCGAGCGAGAGGTTGGTGACGAGCAGATCCTGGCCGCTGAAGCGGAGGCTGGCCGGGAAGAGCAGCGAGACCGGCGAACCTTTCTCGACGCCATCGAAGTCGCCCAGCTTGGCGATGACCTTGCCGGTCGAATCGAGCACCACGATGTCGTCGCTTTGATTCTCGACAATCCAGAGGTTGTCCTGGTCGTCGATGAGCAATCCGTCGGCGCCGTTGATGCTGTTGGCAAAGACCGTCGCCGGGCCCGCGGTTCCAGAGCTGACGGGAATGCGCAAGACGGTGTCGTTGCCGGTATTGGTCGCGAACATCGCGGTCTCGCGGTTGTTGAAGCGGATGCCGTTGGCGCCGAAGGGCGGAACGCCGGTGGTGCGCAGGAGCGGATCGTTCGTCCAGGCCGTCGCTACGCCGCCTTGCGCACCTGTCTTCCAAATGACGCCCTGCGAAGAGTCGGAGACGTAGACGTTGCCGGCCTTGTCGAAGGTGATGTCATTCAAGCCGCTACCCAGAGCCGGCTGCGGAAGCGCGGGCAAGGTCATGAAGACCTTCGACGCGCCGGTCTTGGGATTCACGTCGAGGACGTCGCCGGCGCCGAAGTCGATCACCAACAGCGCGCCGGTCGAGGGATGGAAGGCGAGCCCGAGAACATGCGGACTCGAGCCGGCGATGGTGACCTGCCGGATGAGCTTGCCCCCGGCATCGAAGACAATGAGCTGGGAAGGCGTGGTGGTCGGGCCGGCCGCGGTAAAGCCGAAAGTCGTCACATAGGCATTGCCGGAGCGGTCGACCTCCAAACCTTCGGGCCCGGCGTTGCCGGCGGGAAGCGTCGCAAAGGGCGAGACCTGGCCGCGGTCGAAAGCCTTTGCGGAAAAAGGCACGGCAAGAAGGAGAGCAGCAGCAAGCGAGAAGTTCAATGGGCGCATCGTTCGAAGCCTCCATCGCGGGGGAATGGCGTTTGCCCGCTGTTTTTGGGTTATGCGCGGCAGAAGACAAGGCATGCCGCGTCACGCTCTCCTTTGAAGAGCTGGCTTCCTCCGACCTTCGTGCACCGGATCTGGCGGATGGAGATGACCAAAGAACGTGCTTAACTGCGTCGGTGGCTCGACTGAAACGAAGCTTGCGAATGGTCGACGGCCTGGCCGTGGTCGTGGGAATCATGGTGGGCTCCGGCATCTTCCGCACGCCCGGAACCGTCGCCGCCATGCTCGGGCGGCCAGGCTTCACCTTCATCGCTTGGACGCTGGGCGGCGCCGTCGGCTTTCTTGGCGCGCTCGTCTTCGCGGAGCTTGCCACCCGCTTTCCCCAAGCCGGCGGAAAGTACGTCTACGCACGCGAGGCCTACGGACGGCGCGCGGCCTTCGTGGTCGGCTGGATCGAAGCGCTCGGCATCTACAGCGTGGCCATCGCGGCGATCGGCGTCGTTTGCGGCGAGTATCTGGCGCGCCTGTGCGGCTGGGACGCGAGCAGGGCGCGCATTCTCGGCGCCGGCCTCGTGCTGCTCCTTACCGCGCTGAACCTGGTCGGGGTCTCGGTCGGACGCTGGGCCCAGAATGTAGCCACCGCGGCCAAAGTGCTGGCATTGCTCGCTGCCGTCGGTATCGCGGCTGTCGCAGGAACCGGCGCAGGCTGGCATGGCTCGCTGCCAACCGCTCCCATCGGCATCGCCGCCTGGGGCGCCCTCGCCCTCGCGTTTCAATCGGTGATCTGGACTTACTACGGCTACCCGGACGCGGCGAAGATCGCGGAAGAAGTCAAAGACCCGGGCAAGAACCTGCCGCGCATCTTTCTTCTCGGCATCGCCAGCGTCACCGCGCTCTACCTGTTGCTCAATGCGGCTTTTCTCCAAGTCTTGCCGTTCGACAAGATCGCGACGTCCAAGCTGGTGGCAGGCGACGTCGCCGAGGCCATCTTCGGAGCGCGCGCCGGAACCCTGATGGCCGCTTTGGCATTTCTCGTCGTGCTCGCCTCTTTGAACGGCAACCTCTTCGTCACCCCGCGCGTGGTCTTCGGCCTCGCTCGCGATCGCCTGGGGCCAAGACCATTGGAAAAGGTCAATTCCGGTGGCAGCCCTTGGGCGGCGATGATTCTCGTCGGCCTGGTCTCAGCGGCAATGGCCGCCACCGGCACCTTCGAAGGCCTGATCTCCTTCGCCATCGTCTTCATCCTGGTGACCGACGGGTTCATGGTGCTGGTGCTCTTCAAGCTGCGCAGGCGCGAGCCGGAAGCGCCGTTTCGCGTGCCGTTCTATCCGGCCGTGCCCTTGGCCTTCTTGACCGCCTACGCCCTGCTCTTCATCGGTGCGCTGATCCAGCAGCCCTTGGTTTCAGCGGTATCGATTGGAACCTTGATTGCAACCTACGCGCTCTATTACTTCACCGCGTAATCGTCGCCGTAATACTTGCTCGTGATCCGGGTGTGAAACTTCAAGGCTTCGATGGGTGGATACTTCGCGGGAGTGAGTCCGGGCAATACTTCAAGCACTTCTTCTTCCCAGACATAGATGGCCATCGGGAAGGAGACGCGGGCCTTACCGCGCAGCGCCTGATCGCGCGGCAGGCTCACCCGGTGCGTGGTCGAGGGCAGGATGTCGTTGGAAATGCGCTGCGCATAGTCGCCGGTGTTGAGAATGATCGACCCCGGCGGAGCGTGCAGACGGATCCACTTCATGTTGGCGCGATTCAATACCTGAAGTCCTTCGACGCTGGCGGCAGGCAGGAAGGTGAAGAGATCGACATCCTCGTGGCCCAGCATGCGGCCGGCGCCGGAGTCGATGTCGTCCATGCTCAGCGGCGGATAGTAATTGAGCCGCTGGCCGAAGCTCGTCTTGGTGAGCTTTGCATCATAGAGATGCGGATCGCAGCCGAGATGGCGCAGCAGGCTCTGCATCACCGGCAGAATCAGTATCTCGTGCGACTGCGTCAGCCGGCGAAAGAACGGCTCCATGTCCGCCCGCGGCCAGAAGTCCTGCCAACGAAACGCACTGCTTTTTGAGTGCGACGCGGTGGCGTCGACGTCCATATCGAATGCGCGGCGGGTGAAGACCCAGCCTTCGACCAGATCGGGATGAATGCCGCTCGTCTCTTTGATGGGAAAGTACCCTTGATTCACCGAGCCAAAGCGCTGCGCGCGGAAGCTCAATTTCTCTTCCAGGCTCACGCCGGTGAACACCTCGGCGGTGCGCGCTTCGGCTTCGCGGTAAAGCGCCGGATTGACGCCGTGGCCTTCCAAGATGGCGAAGCCAATTTGCTGCAGCGCCCCGCCCAGCTCGCTCGCGAAGGCCTTCTTGTCGGCTTCGCCCCCGCGCAGGAAGCGGCCGATATCGCAGGTCTTGATGCGCGTCTCCTCGTCGAACGCTTCCTGATGGCGGCCTTCGGCCAGATGATATTCCTGCTTCTTGTCCACCTGGTCGTAGTGGATGAAGGCCTGGTTGGTGGCGTCGATGCCTTGGGTTTTGCGGTCATTCATGGCGTACTCATGATAGCTCTTTTTCGAGTCTGGAGGCGCGCATGGCCATCGATCTGACGGGCGGTTGCCGCGTCAGCCTGCTCCGCGAAGGCAGTCCGAGGGAGCAGGGCAAGGTCCGCGAGTGGCAGCACATCGGCCGCGCCAGCGGTGCGGCCGCGATGTCGCTGCGAACGCTCGAGCTCTCCTCCGGGCGGGCGCAACTCGGCGGCGCGGCCTGCGACGAGGTGCTCTACGTGCTCGACGGGACCGGAACCCTCCAAGGCCAGCGGCTCGCCCCCGACACCGGCTTCTACATTCCGCCCGGCGCTCGCGCCTGCGTCGAGACGGCCGATCGGATGACCTTCTTGAGCGCGCGCTGCCCGGACCCGGAAGGCGCGACTGCGGTGAGCTTGGACGGCAATTTGACGGTCGTCCGCCTCGAAGACTGCATCTCCGAGACCACCGGCGACCGCTGGTACCGGGTGCTCCTGGACCACAAGATCGGCGCCTCGCAGGTCACGCAGTTCGTCGGAGCCATCCCGCCCGGCCGCGCGCCCGACCACTTTCACGAATACGAAGAAGTGCTCTGCATTCTCTCCGGCCGCGGCAGCATGTGGGCCAGCGACAAGTCCACGCCCATTGAACGCGGCTCCTGCATCTATCTTCCGCGCCGCCAGATGCATTGCGTCGAAAACACCGGCGATTCAGAGCTGCGGCTCTTGGGCGTCTTCTATCCCTCGGGCAGCCCGGCCGTGCGCTACTCGCGGTGAGGCGCTGCATCCCATTGAAGAGCTTGTTTCTCGTAGCCTGGCAGAGTACGCGCCGTCCTTCGCGGCGACGGTGACTTTGGCGCCGCCTCC